>ERZ1023515.5-NODE-5-length-330892-cov-60.504741_pt1 | contig 330892 bp, 332 predicted proteins | sample MGYA00380551_ERZ1023515 | MGnify/ENA primary metagenome ERZ1023515 (study PRJEB33173, sample SAMEA4830293) | metagenome | study: EMG produced TPA metagenomics assembly of the PRJEB25223 data set... | reverse complement strand
TTCGTTTAACTATAATCATTTCGGTGACCTTTAGGTTGATGATTTCGTTTGATTAGATTGGTAAAATAGAAACGCAATCCACAAAAATGGCAAGCACTAAAATAATGTTTGGGGGTGCTTGTGCTTTTGTGGATTGCGGTCGATTATTTATATTGCATGATTTGATTAATTTGATTGATTATATTGGACATGATGGTGTTGGCGGGATGCGTTGTTGCTAGTCGCGGGCTTTGTCCACTCCACATATGTGTTAACTCTTTGTCGCCGATGTTTGCTGCGGCTTTTCTTATGCTACTTGTTAGCTCATTTTGTATTGGATAATCTGGGATATCGCCTTCGTATTGGGACATTTCTTCGATAAACCTATTGTTGATACCGCGTGCAAGCTTTCCACTAAACGCTTTTGTAATGACTGTATCTGTTTCTTTACTATTTATAATTGCGTCTCGTAGTAGTTCTGATGCATTACTATCTTGTGATGTTAAAAATGCAGTGCCCATTTGTACCCCTTCTGCACCTAAGACAATACTTGCCAAAACTCCTCTACCGTCCATAATTCCACCAGCGGCAATGACCGGAATTGAAACGACATCTACAATTTGTGGCACTAAAGATATTGTTCCAACCATAGGTAATTGATTTTTAGGTTTTAAAAATGAACCACGATGTCCACCTGCTTCACTACCTTGAGCAACGATAGCATCCATACCCGCTTTTTCATTCGCAATAGCTTCATCAACACTTGTTGCTGTACCTATAAGTTTGACATTCGCTGCTTTCAACCTGCTTATAATCTGTTCGCTTGGAATTCCAAAAGTAAAACAACATACAGGCACTTGATTTTTAATTATCGTATCAATATGACACTTAAATTGTTGTTCTTCGGTAATTTTTACAACCGGCTCTTCTAAATGTAATGCGCGTCGATAAGGTTTTAACCATGCATTCATATTTTCAATTTGACTACTGGTATATGATTGTTGACTTGGTACAAAGACATTTACGCCAAAAGAATTTGACGTTAATTGGCGTACATAATCTATTTCATCTTCCAATTGCTGCGTATTAAAGTAACCTGCGCCTATTGTGCCTAACCCACCACTGTTACTTACTGATGCAACTAATTTCGGTGTCGTACTTCCTGCCATACCTGCTTGTATAATTGGATATTCAATACTTAACATTTGAGTAAGTCGATTCTTATTCCACATAGCTGTTCGCTCCTTATATAGATACGTTGCGATTTTTCCGTTGTTGAAATTGAATTTGCTGTTGAGAAAGTTTTTCTTTTTCCTTTTTATCCATCTCATCTTCAATTTCCATACCTAATAATTCTTCAATTAAGTCTTCATGTGACACTATCGCTTCGGTACCACCAAATTCGTCCAACACAATTGCTAAATGTTTTCTAGAAATAGTCATCTTACGTAATACCCATTCAGCTTTATTGTGTTCATTCACAAATAATGGCTTAGCTGAATAGTTTGTAATTTGATCTTCTTTTTTATTACTCCAAGCCAACAGATATTTAGAATGAAACACCCCAATAATGTTATCAATATCTCCCTCGTACACTGGATATCTAGTGTATGGCTTATTCATAACCGTTTCATAAACTTCTTCGTATGTCGCATTTGAAGCAAATGCCGTCACATTAATTCTAGGTGTTGTATCTACATCTTTTACTTTTAAATTTTCAAAATTAATGACACCTTCCAACCTACTCGTCTCAATTTCATTTAAAGCACCTTCATGTCCAGCAATTGCTAACATTGTTTTAAATTCTTCTTTTGAAAATTGATGTTCTTGAGGTTGGCCCTTAGATAAACTTCGATTAATACTGTCCGTCAACTTATTTAAAAGTAATGTGATAGGACGGAACACAATTACACAAATATTAATAATTGGATATACAAGCCTTGTTATTTTATCTGGAAATGTTGCAGCGACAGACTTGGGAATCACTTCGGAAATCAAAATGATAACAACTGTTAAAACAGCTGATGCAATACCAACGCTAATCCCCCAACGTAAAGCCATAATTGTAACAAGTGTTGGTAATAAAATATTCGCGACATTATTCCCTATTAGAATCGTTGTAATAAACTCACTTGGTTTTTCAAGTAACTTTACAATGCCTTTTGCTTTTTTATCACCTTTGTCAGCTTCAGTTTTAAATTTTGTTTTATTGGCAGCCGTTAATGCCGTCTCGCTTCCTGAAAAGAAAAACGAAATAAATATCAATATAATTATGGCAATGATCACGCGTGTAGTCTCCTTATTGTCATATCTTATTTTTATTGTAGTTACTTAATTCCCGACGTTCTCGTTTAATAAACCAGTTAAAATTCATTATATATAATAGACTTAATAATGATAATTAATATGCATTTTTAATCATAGTTACTTTAATGCATTCATTAGTAAAATGATGCTATAGTTCGAGCTGTTTGTTATTAATAAATTTACATAATGAAAAATTTCAACAAATTCAGTTTATGACATAGTTATAATCATTTGAAACCATTATAATGATAACAACCAGTTTCTCATAAATTTATTCTAATTATCTTTTAAATATCTTTAGACAAGTACTTGTTTATATTCAAATATAGAAAGAAGGATTAACATGTATTTTGTTTTAGCAATATTTACAATCATTAGTGCCAGTGTAAGTTTAGGTTATTCAATTCAAGCATGTGCATCTAGCCATAATATAAATGCATATTATGCACTTAGTCGAAGCTTACCTTTATTTTTATTAGCTATTTTTTCTTTAGTCATTCATAGTGCTATATTTTTGATAACTATATCCATTGCAATGATTTTAGTTCAATTTTTAGATGCGATTGTTGGTTATAAAAGTAAAGATGTCTTTAAAACTTACGGTCCATTAGCAACATCTGTAGTGAACTTAATATTATTAATAGTTTTCTTATTTTAACTCAGTTATACAACGAATCTTAATCGAACTAATATCGAATTATCTTTAAAGAATATTTGATGTAGTTTTCAATTAATTTAATAAAGACCAGCACTCTAATGCCACAATCATGTTGTATTTGTGTTGTCGCTTTATCCACCATCAATGATTATTTTTTACACCAATCAAAAAATCGAACTGATATAAATAAGTACAAAGCTTATCTATCAATCCGATTTAGTTATAAAACAAAAAAAGCCACAGTAATGTGGCTTTTTGTTTTATTCAGTATCAAAATGGTATCAATAGCCATTTCCGGAAGTCAAGAATGGCTTAACATCGCGGTTTAAAGCTATCCAATACTACCTTCCATTTCGATTGAAAAAACTAATTTTTAAGGACTTATTTTTATAGAAACATTGATTTAATGCGATTTAAAATGAAGTTATTTCTCTCAAAATTTTGAGGTTATCATTTTTTGGTATCAAAAATGGTATCATTTGTAGTTATTTTAGCTTCACATATAAAAAACCACACTCCTAAATTAATAGGTGGTGTGGTTTGATCATTTATAATATAACATAAAAAAACAACCACCCAGTAACTAGTATGGGTGGTTTAAATATGCAGTCAGCTTCTTACTGCTATAAAATATAAGTTTTGTATAAAACATCCACGGATTTTTATTTTATTTATTACTCATTTTTCTCGTTTATAATGCGCTTGACATAATTCCCAATACCAACACCATAATTTATTTGATGCTCTCTATCAAGATGAGACACTTTGCTAGAATGTATACCAACTAATTCTCCATTTGAATTAAATATACCTGATCCAGAATTTCCCGGAACTGTAAATCCATAGTATCTTAATCCTCTTGATAAAGTTGTTAACTCAATTTCACTTCTGTGCATTTGGTTAACTTTATGATCGAATGGATAGCCTATTAATTCGAGTTTGTCTCCATCTTTTAAATCATTAGATGTCCCTATTTTTGCTGGCGATATTTTATCGCCTAATGAAACACCGTTTTGATCTGGTTTTAATCTGATTAATGCTAAATCAACACCTGCACCAAATGGTTCTTGTAATATTTCTTTGACTTCATACTCTCCATATGGTGTTTCAGTATTACCGTTATCATCTGTATTTATAGAAGGTCTAAAAGATACTTTAGATGGATCTCCATTAGCAAATTTAGCGATATGTCTATTTGTTAGAACTGTATTTTTTCCAATTAACACACCAGTTGCACTTGTTTGTCCTTTTACAAAAACATTACCTATAGTATTATATGGATACTTTTGTCTATCTTTTTCATCAACTTTACTAAAAAGCTCTTTTGGTAAATTAAATGCATTGACACCATAGTACTTATTCCATTTCTCTTCATGTTTTTTTATTTCTTCTGCTGAAACTTCTGCTTTTGCATGGTTTTTTTGCATCAGTTCGTCTTGAATAACAAATGCACTAGCTCCTACAGTAAATAGAGATAAAGACAATAAAACTTTAGAAATAATTTTACTATTATTCATTATTAATCATCCTAACATTTGTGTTTTTTAATGTATTCGAATACATTAAAAATTATATAACGTTTCTATTGCAAAACAAATTATTTTTTATTAACTTTTAATTAACTAAACATTAAATGCGTTTGTTAATTCCACTCAATAGTTCCCCAATATTTTTCATTTTTAATCTTTTGTTCCTTGTCAGTGATTCTACATACTGCACAAAAAAAATCGTTAGTACTAGAGCCCTCACGTTGATATTTGAATCTAATCCACCAGTAGCCATCTTTTTTAATTACTTGATCGAATTTTACCCAATCATCTTTTGTGTATAGCCATGAATCTTCTTCAACGACTGTGCCGGTTAATCCGGGTGTTTTTCTGACTCTTATAGCTTTTTCTGGATTAGGATAAAATACGCCTTTCCAATTCCATGTGATTTTGTCAGCGCTTGGCTTACTACTTGGCGCATCAATTTGTCTGCCGTTAATGGCTTCAGCAATCCGCTTCGTGAAGCTGTCTAAATTGTTTTTAATGTAGTTTAAATCTTTCGTAGATGTGATAAAACCTAATTCGATTAAACGATAATTAAGATTAAGATCAGCAGACACGTTAGCGTTCAATAAATCCCCTCTAGGTGTCACACCTCTTATTTTACCCACTGTTTTATCTAATGCACTACTTAATGCCTTGTCAATGTCATCAGCTGGGAAACGATCGCTAATGATTACATGCCCGCCACTTGCTTGTGGGCTAGCAGAATCTAAATGAAACTCTATGATTGCATCCGGTTTGACTTCGCTTTTAATCCAGTACATGCCATAATCTTTATAGTTTCCAACACGTTGACCGTACAATGTATCTTGATATAAATCTTGATTCATCGAGTTGCCACCGTATAACAATACTGTGTTACCTACTGACTCAAGATACTTTTTCACTCTAGGGATAATATTTTTACGGTTAAAATCTCTTTCGTTTTCTCCATTCGCAACGGCACCTGGGTCGTTAGAGTATGCGCCAATACCATGACCAGCTACAAGCATGATTTTTTTGCCTTTTGATAACTTATCTTGTTTAACTGGTGTTACTGCGCTTCTTAGCTTATTAGCAGTCGTTTCTTTTGCATAGAATGGACGAATGAACCACATAGGAAAATCATAGCCGTGTGTGCGTCTTGTAGTAACTTCTGGTGGGCTCCAGTAAGCACCGCCTAGCCAGTTCTGCTCTAAAATAGTTATAGAATCTAACGTAGCGCTTATTACAATACCTACATGACCATAACCACCGCCATAATTACGGTTAAAAATAACGACGTCGCCCGGCAATGCTTGAAACGACACAGTATTTTCGTAAACGGTTGCTTCGTTAGTGAAATCATTCCATGTAGGAATGTCCGCAGCGCCCACACCTTTCAACCTATGATTAAATAAGTAAAGCCAATATTGGTTGGCAGTATCGAAGCATTGACATCCAAATGCATTGTCTGGATTCCACGCCTTACCCTCTAGGCTTTTAAGGTAGCTAATAGCTTGACTGTATGTTCTAACCGACGGCATTGTTATCATCTCCGTTCACTTTAGGTGCGCCACCAGTTGACTGAATGCCAGCTTTTACTTCATAAATTTTTTGTTGCCCTTTCTTAGATGCGTGAGTAAAGTTGTTATTCTTCCACCACGTCCAAATTGAAACAATCCCAGTAACGACTGTGCTTATAAACACTTCGTCAACTGGGATTGGAGAAATATGTTTGATTGCTAAAAACTGATTGATCCATGCGACTATTAATAAAATTGTTCTTACGATTGTACCGATATCCATTTGTTTGCTCCTTTTATCCAAAATAAAAAACGACTAAAAAATTAGTCGTTTAAAATTATTCAATGGTCAATGTCGGAGATCCTGAATAAACATCACTTATAGTGACATACAACGTCCCTGAAGGATTACTAAAGTTGATATTATTACTTGCAACTCCGCTATTGACTCCTGATATTCCTAATTCACTTGACCCTAAATTAGTTTGCGAAATCCTCATTATACCGCTACGTACATTTTCTATTGTCACCTGATAACTTTTATTAGGTTCAACTCCATTTATTGTCCATTTTGCTGTTGAATCTTCTATGCTATCCGGATATTTATTTTTAGGTAAGGGTTTTATTACAAAAGATGAAGGCTTTTTCCATACTTGGATATTTCCAGCATATACTTTTGTATATTCTTCGCCTTCGTAAATAAGCTTCTTTACATTTTTAAAATTACCTTCCATAAAAATCACCCCTTAATTAAATAAAGTGTATTAGGGTCTTTTTGATACAAATAATTATATTCTGTTTCACTGCCTGTCCAAACATTCAGTGACGGCTGCGAAGAACCGATAGGTTGATAAAGTTTATCTGCTTCCTCTTTTGTAAAAGCATTTGATGATAAAAGATAACGTTCATCATGACTGTGATTTATGTCTGATTTTTTTGATAAAGCATTTTCTAATCCTTCAATCTGTTTGATTGTATGACTATGATTTTTATCTGCATACAAACTGTTTAATGATTGCTTGAATCCCTCAAAATCTTCTGTACTAACTTTTGAGCCAATCTGTTGCAATACACTTTCTGAAATAGAGTTGTTTTGTATTGCTTCTGCTAATTCTCTTAATGTATTCATAGATTCAGGCGCGCTATCAACTAGTTCAGCAATTTTTGAATCCGTATACGTTTTAGAGTCGTTGAGAGTTGTATCTTTGATTTTTTCAACTTCTTGCAATTTATCTTCTAACCCTTCAACATTTGCGATATTGATTTTGTCCAATAACTCAGGTTCTGCTTTGATATCTGTATCTTTACCATCAATTTGCCACATTTTAGTGTCAGGATTGATTGATACTACAGTACCGTTTTTACCGGGTGTGCCTTGTTCTCCCTTTTTACCTGTATCACCTTTCGCACCAGGTTGTCCCGGTTCGCCTTTATCACCTTTCGCACCTTTAAATCTACTTTCATTCTTTTCGATGTAAGAAATAACATCTTTATCTATTTTCTCTTTAAAGTCTTTGCTCAATAAATCTGTCGCGTTATCTTTTAAGATTCTCGTAATAGCATCATCTACCAATTTAACATCGATTTCTTTTGCTACAGCAGATTCAATACCACTATCAATGATATTGAAAGAAAAGTTTGCGACATGTATTTTTTCTTCTTCTTTCTCTAAAAACAGCTTACAGCGAACATAACCAGCGTGTTTGATAACCTTTTTAGGTATCTTGTAGGTAAGGAACCCTTTTACAACATCGTCGATAATCAGGGGCTCATTTTTGAATATAGAGCCATCTTCCATAAACAAATGTAATCTAGGTGTTAAGCCATGTGCTTTTAGATCGATACGACCTTGTTTGTCATTGATACCTATTCTTATAGATGCTGTATTTTCATCTTCAGTGTAAAATCGACAGCCAACGTCACCTAAGTCAACACCATCATTTTTTATTCTCGTTTCAACATCTTTTATTTTGTACATTTATACACCTCTTTATTTATATTTATCCCTTGTGAAGTAGATACCTTTTAAGCCGATTTGTTTATATAACTTAGCGATTGTACTTGCTTGATGTTGGCACCACTCTATAGCAGTAGCGTATTGGTGCGTAGCTGGATTCTTAGGATTCCATCTGATTCTGTACAGTGTATTCTGCCCTTTGTTGATGTAATCCTTTCTTACGAAGCTAGCACCGCCCATGATTGCTTTTGCTGGAGTTGTCCAACCTTTATTCTTAGCAAATTTCATTGCATAATCAGGGTCGTTGTCGAATGCACCAATACCGAAGTAATTATATGCACCGTATCTACCACTAGCGAAGTTACTTGTTCCGTATCCACTTTCTAAGAAAGCGTGCGCGATCAAATAAATTTCGTTAATGTTGTTTTTCTTACAAGCTTCCGCGAATGCTTTGCCTTGTCCGTCGAGCGTTCCTTTTCCTTTAAGTATTTTGTTAAGCGCACTAACTGAAATGCCTTGATACTTTCCTAAATTAAGCATTTGGTAGCATTGCGTGTTACTTTCCCATATTCGCTTAACATTCATTGCCGAGCTCGTTTGTGCTCGTGTTGCATTAGCCCAGCCCCATGTATGAGATTTTTTCGGGTTACCCCTAGACATTTGTCTATCCAGTGCTTGCTGGAACGTGAACGGACTTTTTTCAGTAACGATGCTTGGGTTTTTGTCTGATGAAGTAGGGCCTCGTGTGGACGCACTGTCAACTGATGTTTTATCACTAATTCTTATTGATGTTTTTGTCGTTACTTCTTTAATATTTTCTCGCGTCAATATATCTCGTTTAATGTACATTTCAAGCATTTTCTTTTTGACTTGCTCATACTTTGCTTCATCCGGTATACCTTGCTTAATCAAGTCGTAATTAATTAAATCTTTCATACTACGCCAAATATTAGGGTCTACCTTTAACGTCGTTTCAGATAATTCTTTATCTGTTCCTGACAACAACCATACACCCCGTATTAAAGCTTGTATTTGGTTCATTAAGAATTGACGCTTACTATCTGTTTGACCACCACATACTTCAATAACTAGCCAATTAGGGTGACGCGGGTCATCAAAATTGGTTGGTCTAGCAAGCCATGTAGCCTCTCTATCGACATATAAATGCGGTATTTCATAATCGCTTATAAACTTATTTCTTTGCGTATACAGTTCGTCTACAGAACGCATATGCATTGATTCTTTTATATATAATCCTTGAATATCTGAGCGTTCATCACCCATTACAACTATATGATCAATGAAATGCTCTTCTTTATCTAAAACATTGCTGTAAGCAGTGTATTTTATTGTTTTAACTTCTTTAAATTGCGGTTTCTTCGCTTCACCAGTAATTGTTGAGTCATTGGCTTTTGATGCTGAACTTGTATCAGTACTACTAGGTTTGCTAGTATCTTTTGAGTATGGAGGCCTAACAAAGCCTGTAACACTTACATAAGGGTGTCTTACTAATCTTCCTGGAGAACCTGTCCAACTATTAGAATTAACCCAGTTTTGGTCAACGCTATAAAAATAACTTTTATTAGATGGTCCTACTACTATTGCGGTGTGTCCGTCCGAACCTATTCCGTTGCCAGGGTGCCAAACTGCTATGTCTCCGGGTTCCGGTACAAATCCAGATGAATAACGATAGAATCGGAAACCCTTAGGATATCTGTAATTAGCCATATCCTTAGCATTGCCCCATGTTACAAAACCCCAATATCTTTTAAAAATAAAGTTAGGTGTATCCCAACATTGACTGCCCCGATAATTATCTATATTAATCCTCTTACCAATATTCGACTTTGCCCACTCCACCACTTCACTAGCTGTAGGCTTTCTAGTCTTTGGATTAGGTAATCCCATGTATGCACCTCATTTCAATCAAAATAAAAAGCCAGTGCCGAAGCACTGACTCTTAACTGTTATTTACATTTACCAAACCAGAAGCACGCCCAGAAGCTATATCCTAAAATCCCTTTAAGCATGGTAATCACCTCCTTTAAATACCAAAAATAGTTCTTAGTAAAGCTATGACAATCGTACTGAAGATAGTCCCTATCAAACCTAGAATCCACATTTTTATGTCTCTAATATTCTTGGCATTCTTTTCTTTATTCTTTTCATCTTCTACCTTGTCGCGCTTTAATTCTTCAAAATTTCTATCTAATTTGTCATAAATCTTTTCTTGCGCTCTAAGACTATCTTCTATTCTGTCGAATTTTTCAAACATAGTCTTATCATTTTCTTCTAATCGCGTTAAACGCCAATCTTGTTCATGTCGTTTGGTAAAACCAAACATTACGCCACCTACTTTTTGTTAAATTAAAAAGCCACAAGCATTACACCTGTGACTTTTCATCTTTTGTTTCTGGATATTTTTCTCCAGTGATTAAAGCGTATTCTTCTTTATCGATTAAACCCTTGTCTACGTACCACTTAATTTGCTCGTTTTTATAGTAACCCCAAACATAAAAAGTTTTAATGTCTTTAAAAGTTGGATAAATCATCTTCATTATTTAAACGTCCCCCTCAGTACTTGTTTTGTTAGTTTTCAGTTCAGTCAACTGTTGTGTTAACATAGCGTTTTGTTGAGCTAATTCCATTGTTAATACGTTTACTTGTGCCACCTGCATTTGCATACTCGCAACCATTCCGCGAAGTTCCTCATCACTTAAATCTGACGCACTTTGTTGGTTTGATGCATTCGGTACGTCTTCTTTTTCGAAATTTCTATTGTATTTAATTTCGCCGTTAGTGAAAACGAACTTTCTAGGTTCGAACTCTTCTTTGAATTTGATAGGCACATTGTTATCGTCTACATCTAAACTATTGCGTAAACCGCCAGTATTAACGTATCCGATAACTTCATTTTTATCATTTACTGTGATTTTCATTATTTCCACCCCATAATTTTAGTTATAGTAACTTTGTTGGCATTCGCTCCAGAACCTGATGTTTTACCTAAATCAAAGTACACATCGTTATCGATTCTTAAAGTAGTGCTACTTGTTTTGGATAGTAAACACTCATAAATACCGCCACCGTTACCGTCTGAGTCAACTACATTCGCTTTACTTAATTGAATTGCATTAGGTAATGTGGTTAGTCCGAATCCCTCAATAACGCCACCTGGATAAGTTCCACTTACTAATAAAATAGAATAGTTTGTGTATGGTTCGGTTAGATTGATTGTTGTACCTACACCATTTGCTCCACCGTCGAACAATACCGTTGACTTATGTTCATTAGGAACTGTCCACTGTTGCTCAAGTCTGCCGTTTGTGATTGATCGTGTGTAAATCTTTTTAGAGTTATAAGGCGTGAAGTTAAATAGCTTGTTTGTATCGTCTTTAACGAATACCGATAAATAACCCTCATAACTTTCAACACTACCTGGTAAATCCGGCACTCTTGTTGCATAGTAATTACCAGCAGTTAAATATCCCAAATCGCCTTGCGCATTATTCAAGTTAACTTGTATTGATTGGCCATTCGCCTCTGTCATCTTATGTTGTTGCCAGCTCGTTGTTCCGAATTTATCATCTACATACTGCTTGGCTTGATTTAAAGCGTTGTTTGATGTTTCTTCGACGAATTCCTTAGTTAAATCGCCGTCATTTTTTTTGTAAAACGGGTACCATGTGCCACTAATTTTATATTTTGTATATTCGTCGTTTGAATCATCTGGATACCATGTTGCACGTGCCGTACTATCATCAACAACATAGACAACTAACACGCCTGATTTTCCTAAAGTGTTAGGAGCTACCGGAATATCTGAACCATCGTCAACGCCATCTTCTTTAGGTGTATCGACAGTACCTATATCTTTAAATGAGGGCGCATCTGTCGCGCTAGTGATATGAATAATCCTAGATGTGTTAACTGCGCTTAAAACGCTATCTATGGACTGCTCAGACGATTCGATTGCTTTACCGTAATCATCAGTAATTTTAGACTTTTGCCAATTTGTTGTTGAATTACCTTTGATTAGGTCTGCACCATTGATTTGTTGTTCAACTTCGTTAACACGTTCAAAAATCGCTTGCTCTTTATCAATAATTTTCTGGAACTCGCTATTTATATATTGAACGGCTTTGTCTTGTGTTGTTGTAATCATCTGTACCGCTTCATTTTGTTTGATTTCTAATCTTTGAATACCTTGATTAATACGACTATCAATTTCAGTAACCAACGATTTTGTATCACTCAAACTTTTCTTTAAGTCCTCAACTTCTTCTTTAACACTTTCTGTTAAGTCCTGAATTGATTTGATATAAACTAGCTTTGTTTTACCGTCAAAATTACTAATTAGATCATTCTGGATATTGAAGCTAAATTGACGCTCTACAATTACGTTATTGCTACCGTTTTGAGTAAAATATGTTTGCGCATGTACTCGACCAGTGTATTTTAAGAACTCGTTTGGGATAACGTATTGCATTCGTCCATTAATTGCATCAACAATTGTAAGTTCATCACTAATATAAGCGCCGTGTTCATCGTCGAAGTTATCCGTCTTAAGCACAATACTAGTCATCGCATTATGTTTGCTGATTGATAACGGCTTATTATTCTTAGTTACTGCAAAATTTAAAACACCAGTTCCTCTATCTGATTCATAGAAACTGATGTTTGTGTCAATAACCGGATTATATTGTGATGTTGTTTGTAACTCGATTAAGTTATCATCTTTTGAAAAATTATCTACTACCATTATTCAACCTCCTTACCTTCTATTATGCTCCAACCACTATTACCACCAGTACCAAAGTTTCTAACGAAAAACTGGTGAGCAGAAGCAAAGTTATTACGTCTTAGCACTTGTGTTGTGTTACCCGGTGTATTTGATTTTACTTCTAACACCCAGCCTGCAATACCTTTGTAATCTTTAGGGAAGTCAGAAAAACGTTTTGATTCTTCAGTGGTGATATAGAAGTCTAAACCAACAATTTTTAAATCAGACAATTTCGTGATGCTCTTAGGGATATGTTCCCAATAACCAGCACTTTGTGGGTTAAAATTCCATGAACCGTTGTTTTTCTTGTTAAAGATGTCGATAACACGTTCAAATTTGAGCATATTTCTACCTGTGCTGTTTCTAGTTAGTACTTGTCTTAACGCACCATTATAATGACCAGGCAGTACATCAAAGAACCAACCTGCATCTCTAAACGCTTTCGGTAACGGGAAATCTAACGCATTTTGTGTGTCTTGCGTATAGATATAGTAATGACCAACTTCCGTAATATCACTTAGATATGCTGGGTTTTGTATTGGTAACGGTTTAACACGTCCGCCTGAATCAGTCATCGATACTTGAGGTGCAATGTTTTTTAAGAATTGGTTAACACCTCTTTGGCCGATGGAATAAATTGAGTGATGTCTGTTGTTACCAGGTCCAATAGTTACCCCTATTAAAAGCGCTTTGCGTCCTGTTTCTAGATCGTAATACATATCTAGACCCTCAGCTTCTTGGAAGTCTCCTTTAAAGTTATTATTCACACCACCAATATCGATACGTCGTTTAAATAACAATTCTTTTGTTTTTATATCGAAACCTTGTAAGTAGTTAGGGTTGGCTGTATTCGAATCACCTGTATACCAATATAAGATACCTGCATCATAAGTGATACCTTGCATAGGTTGTGTATCTGAAGTGTATTCCATAGGTATATCCATTTGATACAATACTTTGTCTATACCTTTATCAATATCGTCAGCACTTCTAACCTCAACAAAGTTCAACGAATTCTTAGCTTGTCTTTCAGAAGCTTTATATTCACGTCTAAAAATCATTAAGTTTTCTATAGGATTATAAATTGCCGACGTATATCTATCGTTAAATACGTTTGGCATGACGTCTTGCATTTCGTTGCCATACGTCATTTCTCCACTTCTATATTTAAAGCGTACAAACTTGTTGTTTTTGTTACTGTCCAATACAGCTGAATAAATCCATAATTCTCCATCAATGTATCTATACGCATTGTGTGTACCGTGACCGCCATTTTTAACAAGCAATCTATCAATAAATTGTCCGTTAGGCTTCAATCTAGATAACATGTAATGATTGCCTGGACGCGCTTGTGTCATATAAATAATTTTTGTTCTAGGGTCTACCCAAAATGATTGCATTACTGCATTTGTATATGGCGATAAATCAGTGATAAATTCCGGTTCTTGCTCTTTTGGTTCGAATCGGTATTCTGTCGCTCGATATTCTTTATAGTGTTCATCTACAGCTTTCTCAACCTTTTTAGTGAAAGCATCTAGTGTTGAATAATCATGATACAAACGATCTTGCAATGTCTTATGACCATAACCTGTATTATCAATACGCGCGTCTTTTACTTCATTGATACCGTCGCCGTTATGACCTAGAATCATATTGCTAAAACGGCCATTTAAATACGTTAAATAATCTTCAACACTGTCATTCAAGTATTTAATTTGTTTCGCTGAGTGTGCGTATATTTCTTCTTTTTGATGGTATATAAACATTTTCTCAAGTTTGCTCATACCTTCATCTAACAAGCGATAGTTATACTCATGTTGAGCAACTATTTTCCGACCTGTCATTGAATGTAAACTTGTAATTAATCCGTAAGCCATTGGTTGCCTCCTTTAGTCGTAAAAACTGTAATAATCCTTGATTAACTCGTACATAATAACCTCGTGACCTTTTTCGTTAGGGTGTAAGCCGTCCTCCATGCTCGCTTTCCTAAAAGCTGGATTGTATGGCTTAAAGTAATCTGTGTGATATGCGTCAAACACTGGTACATCTAACTCACTACAAGCTAATATTTGAGCGTTTACATAGTCCTCAAGTGTTAACCCTAGTTTGTTTTTGTCCGTGTCTTTACGGCGTATTGTTGTACCACTCATAGGGCATTGTCTTGTAGCTGTCATCACTAGTATTTTTGAATCTGGATTATTCTTTCTAATAACTTCAATTGCAGAACAAAAGGCACCGTAAAACGTTTTTGTATCCGTTTTATCAGTGCCTATCGGTACGCCTGCCCAATAACCGTGTAACCAGTCATCATCAGTGCCTTGTAATATGATTAGGTCTCCTCTTATTTGCTCTGCTTGTCTATAAATGCTGTTTTCTACCGCTTCTTTACCTATTGGAACTGTTGCCATTGTTGCGCCACCTCTTGCAAGATTAGTCGTTTTAGCTTTCAATTTCTTGCCTAACATTTCTGTGAAATTAGTTTTTGCGTGCGACCCTCTAGCTACAGAGTCGCCAATCGTTCCAATTGATTTGATGTTTCTTATACTTGATTGACTAGTAAAGTCGTACATGATCGTACCATTAGCAGTTGTAACTGTTTTAGTATTCATCTTATCGACTTTAGCGTTTATTTTTTCATTCTGCTTAACCAATTCATTATTTATAGATAAACTTGCGTTAACTTTTGCGTTTAATGCTTTTAGTTCTTTAGATGGGTCGGATTTTGTAGATTTTACGCTTTTAACATAATTTGCAGCATCATGAACTGCTTTGTTATAACGATTACGCCTTGTAAAGTCTCCTAATACTACATCTTGCTTAGTGATATTATTGTACGCATCTCTATGTGTAGTGATTTCGACTATTCTCACTAAGTCGTTATATCCTATGGCAGAATCCACCACTCTAACAACATCACCTATTTTAGGGTTAGCTTCTGGGAAATGTTCACGTAACGCTACAAAGTCTAAGGAAATAGAAGCAGTGACACTTTTCTTTATCAATAACTCCATTGCTTTTTTTAAACTATCTTCTTTTTTAATACGTCCATCAACAAGCGGTGGCGCTTCTCTTTTACCTATCAATTGTGCTAATGGATGAGTGAATTCAATTTGTAGTCCCGCTTCTGCAAAAGTCTGTTGTCCATCAAAATCACCATAACCTTTAATAAAGGTATAACATTTAGATGCATCTTCTTGTATTTTGACGTTATCAGCATTCACACCAGCTTTAATGTAATAATTGGCAAACTTAGATAATTCATCATACAAATGAAACGTTTTAGTCTTTGCATCGTATTCATATTCGAGATGATAACGCTCAAGTCCTTTTTTAAAGATTTCTAATCGTGTATCTCCTTTGCCTAATCCCTCGAATTTAGATGCATCTACTTTTGGATGTAATACATACTTATAACCCGTTCCTTTAAAGACAGTATTGAAGAACTCAACGCCTGTAAAACTTTCGTTATACTCTTGGTAAATCCTAGAATTGTTAAGGTCATCAAGTTCTTTTTGCCTAGCTTTGATATCAAGCCTTATTTTTTCGCCAATAGTAGACTTATCAAGTATGACAATTACATATTCGTTGAAATCATCTTCACCTTCAACATGAGTGATCGTCCACATTTTAGTTATAGCACCTATTGCGTCAAACGTACTCGCGTTCTCGATAATAGTTAGATCCAAAGAACTATCTTCATTTAGCTTTTTACTTACCTTTGTACTAACATTAATAGCGTGCCCTACACCCTGTAGACTTTTTAATAAAATTGGCATAGGCTACTCCTTATCTAAAATATAATTTGTGTCTAAATGTAATTTGTTTCATTACTTTATTAGACTTGAATCGATTCCAGCCTGGATATAAAACCGGTTGTTCTAAAGTTTTATTAAAAGAATCTATATTTAAATAACCTCTATAGGTATGTTTACCGTCGAAGATTATTTTATCTCCGGCTTTTAAATCAACTTCCTTAATAACTGAGATATTTCCTTTATCTGTATAGAAAGTGAATCCATCCTTATCATTAGCTTTAACATCTTCAGCTAACTCTATTTCAACAACATTAAACTGATTAAACTGTGTTAAAGGAACATCACCGTTATAATAAACTTCTCCTGAGTTAGTGTTATAAAATGTCATTTGACGCCTCTTATCACCTTCGTTTGTAGGCAATCTATCAGGTACCGACCATTTTTCAGGGTCGTTATTACTTTCAAGATCAGTACTATAACCGACACTTTCAAAGTATGGTAGTTCGGTTGTTTCAAACGACAAAGAAAATTCCCCTGATGTTTGTGTTGTGTCAAAAGAAACTTCACTTACTAGTCCTACAAAAAGTTGTCGTCCATCAACATAATCAAGCTCAAATGCTTGTTTGTCTTTTGGTATATCTAATATATGCTCATACTTAATTGAATTGTCTGGTGTAGCTAATTCCCTTAAATAAAAACGTCCAGCAAATAGTGCTTGGACGTCTGACTTTAAATGTGAAGCATAAGCAATTTTAGGTACTTTATACCTTATCTTAAGCTCTACTTTTTTAAGTTCTTCTTTAGCGTAATTATGAAATCTACCATCAATACCCTCTATATCAGAATAGTTACGATGATATCCTGCGCCTGTAACGTTATATTCAACTACTTCCAAGTGATTATAAGTGAAAGGATTGTCACTGACGCGATACTGTGAACCATTCCTTATTACTTCTATATCGTGCGCTATCAACTAACAAACCTCCCTTATAATAAGTTGAAACTTCCGTCTATAGCGTTCATGTCATCAATGCGTGATTTAATTAAATCAAGGTCGCCCTCATTTCTAATCGTTACATTCACAATAGGTCTATTATTTTCTTTTAAGCTATGTTGAACATCGCTAGTCATGTGTCTGTCTATAGAAGTACTTACAGGATTTACTATACTATCTGTCAAAGTAGAGGATAGCTCTTTATTAAAGGCACTGCCAAAGTCTGTAGCAATTACTTTTGCTTGTGATACCGCTAAACCTTTACCTAAGCTACTACCTCCACCGTGTCCACTTACGAATGAAGTTACAGAGTCCCAAGCTGATGAAATCGCATCGCCTACCGCGCTGACTACTTTGTGCGCAGCATTGGCTACACCCTCAGCTACTTTGCCGATTAATTCCGCTCCGGCATTTAAGAAATCACTGAAGAAACTTTTAATCTTACCAAGTGCATCACTCATACCGTTACCTACATTTGAGACAACTCTTTTAAACCCATCAGCTACTTTACTCGCGAAACTTGTAACTGTATTCCAAATGTTAGAAACCCATTCAGAACCTTTTGTGATAATAAAGTTTAATGCTTGTCCCATTTTTTCAGCCACACTCCAAGCAACACGACTGAACCAACTTGTAACAGTGTTCCAAATACTGCTAACAAAATTAGTGATTGTACTCCATATCTGTGACCAACTTGTACCAAACATTGAAAGCGTTCGATTCATTACGCCAGTTAAAAAGCCGATAATTGACTCCCAAACTGATTGCATGTATTGCCAAATCGTATCAAGTACATTGGTAACCGTAGTTTTAATAGTCTCCCAAGCACCTGAGAAGTCGCCAGTAAGCAACCGAATTAAAGCAGTGAATAAACCTACTATGATTTGGACAGCTACGGATATCACTGTTCCTATGGCTTGGAACGCAATTGTAATTAACGTCCACAAACCTTGTATGATATTCATAACATTTGTAATAATGCCTATTACCAAAACACCTAAAACTTGCATGAATACTTGTCCTAATACTTGTAATATAGGCATGATTGGCTGTAATGTTGATTGAATTTTGCCCCACAATTGAGTTAACCAATCTACTACACCTTGAATCGCACCGGAAACTGCTGTTTTAATACCGTTCCAAGCTTCTGTTATTGTTTTTCTGAAATTCTCGTTTGTTTTCCATAAATAAACAAGAATACCAATGAATACACCAATGACTGCAACTACTGCTAATATTGGCCAAGAAATACTTGTGAAAGCACCAGTCAATAAACCGAACGCTTTACTTACCACCCCAGTTATTCTAGTTAAATCCAGTATTCTTTTGACAACATTCAATAAAGTCATACTAAACACATTACTTAACACACTGCTAACAGCTGCGATCGGAGCCATTAAAGCCCAAAATACGCCACCTAAAATACCGATAACACCGATAATTTGAGCGACTGCTGGGTGTGCTTCGAATAGTTTGGCGATAAATCCAGCTAAATTAGTAATGAAATCTAGTAATTTACTAGCTATAGGAGCCATTGCAGTACCAAATGCCACTAACGCTTTTACGATATTACCGATTAACTGCATAATAGTAGGACCATTCTCTTGAACGTAACTGATAAAGTCTTTAAATCCTTGTGATTGTCCTACTTGTTCTGACCATGCTCTAAATTGAGAAGTTAATTTAACTAACCAGTCAAAAATGTTAGAACTGTTTTGAGCAAAAGCAATCATTAAATTACCAATACCAGCGAACACATTGCCAAATATCTGACCAATCTTAGGTAAGTTAGTGGTAGTGTAGTCAATAAACGCTTTAATAGCATTCTGACCAGCCACACTATTAGCCCAATTTTGGAAAGCTATGGACATGTTCTGTAGTCCTTGAGACACAAATTTGAACAACGGCATTAATTGAGTGAAAATGTTAATTAATCCGTCGCCAAATCTTCCTGCAGCGTTCAATAAATCTCCGAAGATTGCGCCACCTATGCTATTCAATGCTTCAAATGCTTTCTTAGTTGTTTCAGAATGTTTAACCCAATCCTCAAACTTGCGTGCGTTTGCTTCAACCAGCATAGATACTTCAGATAAGAATGGTTTTAATTGAGACATCGCACTTGTAACACCTCTGATACCTGCTGACATCGCATTAAAGATACTTGCTTGATTCTCTTTAACAATATCACGCCATGTAGTTTTTAACTGATCGCTCGCATCTCTAAAGTTTTGAACTTCTTTTGTTACTGCCAATGTTCCATCTTCAACCATTTTAAGAGCGCTAATAGCCATTGCACCAAAGCCAACAACTCCAAGACCTGCGACAGAGAATGCGCCAACTAAACCTAAAACGCCACCACCTAATACACCAACCGCATTAAGTACTGCCATTATTGCAGGTACTAATCCGGCAATCACTGGTATCAATGCTTGTATACTAGCAATCATTAAGCCTTTAACTTGTTGTGCAAAAATTGTACCAAATGTACGAATTTTAGTAGCTAGCGCGTCCATTTTCTCACTATAATCAGTTAAGGACTGATTCAGTGCTTTAGTTAAAATTTGGGTTTTTGTCATACCTCTCGTATCGAAATTAACTTTTATTGTTTTGTTGTGTAACGTGGCCAACATCGTTTTTGCACTAGCAATTGCACGTTTTAACGGTGAATTATTACCATCTATTTTAACGTTATGTTCACGCCATTTTTGCGCCATAGCTTTAGCGCGTTGTAAAGCTCTTTGGAATCTTGAAATATCCGCTTTTACATCTGTTTCAATTTCGTTTGGTACAGACGTCTTTGCTAATCGTTGAGCTTTCCTTACGTTGCTTTGGAAATCTCTAATATTGGCCATAATCTTTGCCATAAAATGAGTATCCAAAGGCTAACCTCCTTTCGATTCAAGGAATTTTCTTGTACCTTCTTTGAAGAGTTCACGTCTTCTTTTTTCTTCTTCTAATCTAGCTTTTTGTACACGAGCATAGCTACCAGGTTCTCTTATTTCGTAACGTTGTTTCTCAATGTCACGAATCATACTAGTTAGCCTCTTAGAAGCTTGTACTAAGCCGTTAGCTTGCGCTTGTTCAATTAATAATTGTCTTTGATCTAGGTACCTATCCTGACCACCAATAAGCCAATCACGCCATTCAGCAGGTGTTAGTGCTAACAATTCATGTTCAGGGATATATCCTAAATATCTAGCTGTCAGTTGCCTTATTTTTGAGTAATCGTGTAAGGTTCTGCGCCCATGATTTCCTTGTAATTCTCTTTCATCATTTCTATGCCTGCTTTCGTCATTTCTTTGTCCTCGCTTTTGGCCATATTCGGTGCTTTGTTCAATGTCATCCAGTACGAGCGACTCTCCCTCTTGAAAAAACCACTATTGTTAAGTTTGTCCAAAGCCCCTTGTAATAACGGCAAAGTATCCTCGTTTTCAGTGATGAAATCATCAATCGCTTTTTCTAATTGTTCTCGAGTTGGTGGGTTTTTTAAATAAGCAGTAGCACATTCCCAAAATTGTAAAATCGCTTTGTTTCTAGATTCTAGCAAACCGTTAAAGATAACATTGAATCCTGGCATTGCTCCTTTTCTCCCATCTTCGCTATCTTCTGAGAATTTTTCAGCTTTTCGGTCAAATGCAAATGTTACTTTTGCTTCTACTTCGTAATCTTTTTCTCCGTCATTAATTTTTAATGTTGTAATTGGATTAAATTCAGTCAAAATATATACCTCTTTTCAATTTTTTTATAAAAAAATAGGGAGCTTACGCCCCCTTGATCTATTAGTTTACATAGAATGGTCTTCCGTGTGTGAATCAGATACAACACTAGCTTTCTTTTGATTCTCGAATGTTCCGACTTTTTCGCCGAATTTTTCGTATTCAACTGTAGGCGCACCTGCAGCTTCAAACCACTCTTTCGGCAAGTTATCTTCAGCACCTTCTGCTGTATTCCATTTAACTTTTAATGATAGTTCGATTTTGTCACTTTCATCATCAAATGACATTTCAAATGATTCTGGAACAACATAACCAAACATTCCGTGATGTTTACCGTCTGCACGTTTATTACGCTCATAAAGCCATATACGCAACTGTCCACCTGTTTGTACAGCGTGTTTCACTGCTTCAATTCCTTTATCTCCAGGCACATTACCAATTGTTAATTTAAATGATTCTGACATTGCATTGGGAGAATAGTCCGTTTTACCGCCTCGTACTATTTCAGCTAAATCATTTTCAATCGTATGTCCACCTTCTTGTAAGTCAGCTAATAATAAAGATTCTACTGGATCTAAGTCAGTTTCAGCTGGACGTACAACTGCTAAATAGTTTTTTTGCGCCATTTAATACACTCCTTCGTTTTTCTTTTTATGTCTGTACTTAAATAAAAGCCGTATCGTGCCATGCTTAGTAAACCTGTCTATATCAGGGAATACTGCTTGACTATCGATACGGCTATATTGGAATTCGTAATTTTCTATCTCTATAGTCCTGTTTAGCACATAGCCTATTGCGCTTAAAATGAGCTTAGCCTCGTATTGTGTAGCGAACTGTGAATACACATGTATGACAATACCAACTGTTTCTCTCATTGTTGCACTAGATTCGTTGTTAGTGACGTTTGATTCACCCACAACAATATATGGGTAAACAGCGTCATCTTGAACAACGTCAAAGACCCTATCACCAACTATTTTGTTAATGTTAGGGTCTGAGATTAATCTTTTATATATTTGATTTGTAAGTTCAGGTTCAACTGATACCCACATATTTAACCACCTCTATGAAAAATACTGCTCGAATGTCTTGCGTCCTGCGTCAATTGCAGGGTTCCAAAACGGCTGTGGCGCTTGTCCTTTAGTAGTATGCCATTTACCGTTAGCGTCTTTATAACTCCACGGTATCTTTTTAGCGCGACTACCTTTAGTGGCATAAATACCTGTGCCGTACTCAACATAAACACTATATTCTGCACCTACATTGATAACTCCTGTTAGACCGTTGTTCTCAAATCGAAAGTCTATACTTTCTTTCAAAAATCCTAAGTCAGCAGGAGCTAATGCTACAGCAGTGTTATATATCTTCATCGTTGTTTTAGCGATACCTTTTTTAACCCACTCTTCTATTTTCTTATCGAACTTATCCAATTCAACAACCATGCTATCAGCACCGTACTTAACTTTTGCCATATGGCACCTGCTTAAGTCGTAGTAACTTAATTTCATGTTGTCCGCCCTGATCTACAGAATCACCTTCAATACTAAAGATTCTACCCTCATACTCAAATAAATTGTTTTTAGATATTGGCAAGTCATAAGGTACATATAGGTTTCTGTCATATTCTTGTGACATTTGATGAAATTTTAGTTGTTCAGATGTAGTAGGCGTATCCATAAATCCTTTAATTGTTTTATCGCTTACAAAGCGCTCTTGTATAATTGGATACTCTCCTACTTTTTTGATACTTCCAATAGAAATAGTGTGAGGGAATTCGTCGTATGGGTTAAACACAAACAACACCTCTACCTTATTGGTTTAAACGGATGAAACTTTGCTCGTTTATACCTGTTTAATACTCCACTAATGTAATCAGGGACACCATCGTTATAAGTGTACGACACTGTCCCCATACTTCTTGACTTTAAATTCTTTTTAACTTCAGGTCGTTGATAATACTCTAGGACATCTGCGACATACTTTTTGATTGAGTAAGGATAAATGACTTGACCATCTTTCATAAAATCATTGTTTGTTATATCCCTAACATCTTCTAGTATTCCGTCAACTTCCATCTTAAATATTTCTTCTTCATCACTTTTAACTTCCACTCCATTTTTCTTGAGTAAAAGTTTAACATCTTCATAAAGAGTCATTTTTATCACTCGCTCTTATCAGACGTAGTACGACGTGATTTAACCTCTTTGTAACCGACAAGACTGTAATAAGAGTCAAATGCCTTCTTTGTAACAGTAATAGTCATATTGTCTTTTTTTACCTTAATCTCTTCTGCAGGATTAGCCATCATATCTCCTCCTATTCAGTTGGTTTAAGCGTTGCGAACGCTTCTGGTTTAACGTTCATGTATGCAATATGCATCGTCGCACGTAAAGCGAACATATCACGTTCAAATAATGATACTGGTTGGCCAGAAGCATCTGATGCTTGTAACGTCGTTAACGTGGCATCTTCAGAAATTGCATACTCAATACCTTGTAAGATACCGTAACGTGCGTAATCCCAATCACCCATTAGTGCTAACGATTTCTTTTTGTCGTATACATCCGCTCCAGTATAAGATAGTGGTAATCCCATAATCTCGTTCCCGTTAGCATCAAATAATGGTCTGTCATTAGCATCTAAAGCATTACGCATTTTACTTCTGAATGAACGTGTAGTTAATACTCCGTTTGGATCTAACTCTTCATCTTCAATAGTAGCCATTAATGCCGAAAGGTCTACGTATAAATTATTAGTATCTGTAACAACGTTACCTTTCTCTTCTGCGCCTTCAACAAGCGGTTTACCACTAGTTGAAGTGTTGTAAGGTGATTTAGTACCAAAGATAACAGCTTGGTCAAACGCTTTGTAAAATGCCTCTGCAATTAGAGGTTTAACCTCATTAAAGAAATCTTTTGCAGTCCATTTAAGAAACTCTTTTGATAACGGAATAATTACACCAATTTTCTTAGCTTCCATTTCTGCTTGTGCATATTCAGGCTTAGAAGTTTGAATACGTTCCGTTTCTGATACCCAGTAGGCGCCTACACCTTTTGCTAAGTAAGTAAATTTTTTCTTTTGTGCTGTCATTGGCTCATTTTTAGCTAATTTCATAATTGCTGAATTAGCCATAATGTCTTTCATGATTAAAGTACCTTGTTCTGCTGGAATAACGCCGTTTTTAAAATCCGATAAAATAACATTGCCTGGCGTGTATGTTGGAGTTGCCATATTTTATTACCTCACTTTATTTTCTAATATTGATTTCTTTCGCCATTTCTTCAATGGACTTTACATTTGAAGGGTCTAAATCTTGATTTCGTGATTCTTTAACATCTCTTCCACTCGATTTAAATTTAGACTCAACACCTTTTTGAACATACTTGTCAAAGGTTTCTTTTAAAGCTTTTAAGTTTTGCTCAGTATCTTCATCAGAATCGCCTAAAAATCTATCAACTAAGGATGTTGGTAAATTTAGTTCCTGCGCTTTACCTAGCGCGTTACTTCTTAACTTCTCACGTTTTGCCTCTGCGTCGCGTTTTTCTAACTCTTGTTCAAGAGCACTAATACGTTTTTGTTCTTCTGATTGCTCAGGATTACGCTTCCGTACTTCTTGTTCGATTAGATCCTCAAGATTTTTCTCTTTCCATGATTCTAATCCTTTCGAATGATAACGATCTAATTCAGGTTGAATGAATCGTTTACCTTCTTCTGTATCTAAAAAGCCTTTAACGTCATCAACAGACACCGTCTTAAGTCCCTTTAGATAATCTTTTACTTCTTTATCGTCTTTGTGTTCTTCAAAAAAGACTTAACTTCTTCGATATTCATATATCAAAACTCCTTTTTGCCCTTCGCGTACCCTAACAGTCCGAAAAGTGCATAATAAAAAGCAGTTTAACGACATGCTAAGGTCGATAGATACATTATTTCTTTTTCCTCTTGTGTTTTTCCCACTCACGATAAGTCATGAATGGGATAACTTCATTTTTACCATCGTCTTTACGTGCTCTCATTACAGTTGGCAATTCATTTTCATCAATATAATAAAGTAATTTGCAACGACAATTAATATTCTCTTTCGCACTGTTTACACCAATAAATAGCTTGGGCGCCTGCCCAACACACCCACTTGATTTAAAATTCTGATCTATTTCCACTGATTCCCCATCTAAATGACGATGAGTATCACGTGTTCGTGTATCTTTAGTAGCATGCCAACGTTTCTTCATCTTCAAACCGTTATCTTTAGCAACCATTGCGCTATCAAGTCCAGCTTGTGACATTGCTCTGCCTGCTTCTGTACGAGCCACACGCAATGATTGAGCTTTAGACATGCCGACATCATCACGTATTGCTTTAGCTATCTTAGAGTAACCCTCTCCACTCATAATACCTTGTGTAATGTGCATACGTATCTTTTTCAATACTTCATCACGATGTTTTTGTAGTGTTGGCATTAAACGAATGAACTCAATAGGTTGTTCAATAGCTGATTTGATTACCTCTTTACTCGGAACATCAAACTGCATAGATGTTTGACTCGCCATTTCATATAAATAAAGGCTCATAAGGAATTTTTCTATATAAGCATCTTCTTGTGACTTCTGAATCATCTTAGCTACTTGCCTATAGTCATCAGTCAACATTGTACCTATACGAGTTAACTCCTTATTGAGCCTGTTGTATTTATTGAATTCAGTCCATGTAACATACACATCATCATTTTGATATTTCTCAAACATATCTGCGATGATTTGTTTTATCTCTTTAAGTCGATTAGCAAATAGTTGTTCTATTGGTTTTTCTGCTTTAGAGATTAAACCCTCGATATACTCATCAATATCATTCTGATTGGTTATTTTGGGATTTGTCATTTGCGTCACCTTCATCTATGTCAGGTAATTTGTCATTAAATTCAAGACTTTCTTTTTCCATTTCGTCTAATTCGTAATCAACATCATCAACTAGTTGTGATTGTCCTAACCTTGTTCGTTCTGAAACTTGTCCCTTCAGGTTAATTAGCACTTGTGATTCTTCTAACTTATTAACTGGAATGTTACGAGTGAACTTAAATATCAGGTTTAAATAACTATCATCATCCAAGTTGTACCCTTTACGCTTTAATGCAGATAAAATAACTTTGAATTGATACCTCAACATAGCTGTCATCTTACGCTCAAACGTCATACACTTGTTCTCTAAAGCCATAAGTTTAAGTTTCATTCCAATGATAGGTACATTTCCGTTAAACTCGTCAGAATTAAAGTTTACTGACTTTGCAAAACGCATGATATTCTTTTCGATTCGATCTAAATGGTTCTCAATCATTGTGTCATTTACATCTTTTGTTAAGTATTTAACGTCCATATCTTTGTCGAACAACTCAAATGCGCCACTCTTTTGTGTTTCTTGAATCATTTCTTCACTCATACCCATACCGCGTAACACAAGGTATGCTAAACGTGTCTGACTAATCTCACTTGATGCATCGCTCATTGTTAAATCATATGCGTCAATTAAGTGAATAACCTTTTCAGCATCTCCTATCATCTCTTTGTTGTTAGGTACACCAAACAATGGATTGTAATCAAATAAATGTTCATATCGTCCAACTTCTTGCAAAGCGTCAATACCTTCTCCTCGAAATACATAATAATAAGTATTATCGTAAAACTCTGCGTACACATAATCAGTGCCATTATCATCATCTTTTTCATAAAAGTAGCGCAATGAGTATGTAGGTTCTAAAATATTGTCGCCAACAAAAATAACATTATAGGGATCTATATTCTTAATCCTAATATCACCATTCGTATCAATATATGCTAACCTAGCACCATATCCGCAAATTGCTGCCATTTTACCTATTTCAGAATCCTCATCATCAACACTATTTCTAATGGCAAAGTTGGTTATAAACTTTTTCAACTTTTCGTTTTTTTCTGCGTTTTCATCTAAATCATAAGTAACAGGAACACCATGTAAATAACCAACACGTGTATCAACAATTTCGCTGTCAAAAGAGTTGTTAAGTTTGTTATTAACAGACACGTCTAATCGCCTTACATTTCCACCAGTTTCAAAATCTTCTTTTTCTTCAATTGGTCGACGTTTGAATATTGGTACATAGTCAATATGTGTCTTGTATCTATTATAGAGATTAACCATTCTCTCTCTATCGTCTTTATGTGACTCTATTAGAGCCTCAATATGCTTAGGCAATATTCCTTGTGCTTCAATATCATCTATTAACTTATACAATGTCATTTCCCCCTCCTTAATCGTTCAGGTTTAGTATGTGTGTATATGGCATATCTTAACGAGTCCAACACGTCATCAAATTCTTTTATAGGCTCTCCGTTTGTAGGGTGCCAAACATATTTAAATACCTCTTGCTTAAACCTATCCATATTATCATAAAGAACAAGTAACTTGTTTTGTTTGAACAACTTAGCAACTTCCTCTACACCCGATAGTTTACTTTTATCAGCGTTAATTGCACGTAATCTATGTCTTCTAAATTCAGTGATGTATTCAGGTCGTGCAGTATCGCAGTAAAAATTAATATTGCCATATCTACTTACAATATCTTTTGCAATAACCACCCAATCATCAATAAACTTAAATTGGTGTGCGTGCTCCTCAATAAAATAAAAGTTACCATCTATACCTCGTCCTATTAACACAATAGATCCATAGTGCTCGTAACCCCAGTCGACACCAGCAAAGTATTCTTTGATAGGTATGTCGTCCAGTTCATCTGCTTTAATCGTATTCTCATTCAAATCAAAGTCGGCATATACTACACCGTCACCAGACACCCACATACCGTTGATATTACGTTCATAGAACATACCTGATGGTGTTGAAGCCTTAATAGACTCTTTATATCTATCATTAAGAAAGTTATTGTCATCGAGCTTAAATTGGTGACTCAGTATACCTGCTTTAGGATCTGTATTTTCAATATAATCTTTCAACAACCAATGCTCGGGATGGTCAGGGTTGGTATCTACCAATATTCTTGCACCAGTTCCACTACAACGTGACTTAATCTCGTCAAACACCTCTTCATGCGCTAACGACGCTTCATTGATATATGCACCAAACGATGTCATACCACGTATAGCTCCTATACCACTTACTTTACTGTGACCTGTCTGAACCACTTGAACGCCAAATAACATGAATGAATTATATTTATCAAAATTAAACTCAATGCCATATTTGTTAGTTAACTCTATTAGTACGTTTTTTTGAATCGTACCTAATGTTGCACCAGCAAGTATATATTGAGGTGTCTCAATTCCTTCTTCGTCTGCTATCTTTCGCACACGCATTAACTCACGTAAAAATAAGTCATTGTTTAATATTGTTTTACCTGTACGCTTTGCTCCGTGATTAATTAACATAAACCAATCTTGTTTTTGCGTTTGCTTCAATATTTCAATTTGTTTGTCCGTATATAAAGATTTAAGTTTATTCATTGACGATCACTTCCGTTATTGCGTCGTGAAGTTGTTTGATTTTATCTTCTGTTCCACTGTCACCTTTATCTATTTGTTCAATCTTCTTCTCAAGCATCTTAATTTCAGTTTCTATTTTCTTGTTAGCTAAAACTTCGTTACCTAACGTCATTCTATTCATACCATCTAAACTAGCGAGGAATGCATCAGCTGTCGCTTTCTTCACTCCTTCTATTTCAATGTCATTCTTAGCTACATTCTTTAGCCACTCATATTCTTCAAAGGCCTTTTGGCGTGTCCATTTTGATTGTTCAGCTACTTCTTGACGCAATTTTTCGTACCTTCCGGAAACCTTCCGATTTTTAAAAAGTGTACTCGCTTCTTTATCTAGATATTCCCCACTCTTACCTTTAGTCGAATACCCTGCGTCAATATATGCTTTCCGTTGGCTCTTGCCCTCTATGAGTCCTAGCACAAACTTTTCTTGCTTCGGTGTTAATTTAATCAATTGTTTTCACTGTATCACACGCCTTTACGTTAATTACTCTAGTTATTTTAAATATAAAAAATGCCCCTACATCTTGTGCAGGAGCTACGTTCAATAAATGTGAAAGGAGGAAAATAGTTATGACTCAAAATGCAAGAATTAAACTACCCACCATATAGGCAGGTAGTAAGTGATTAATAGCGTAACATATCATCTTTTATATGTTTGTCACTTCTTAATCACATCGATGAGAACATCTGTTGTGGCTATTACCCCACGTCTTAAGATAATTCTTACAAATCAATTATATAAAATTAATTCACAGTTTAAAAATAGTGTCATTTTCGTCATTTCTGTCATTTTTGTCATTTTCGTCACTGTAGTAGATAAATCTTTTCTGCTAATTCATCACGGCGCGCTAAGAAGTTGTTTCTGTTCAATTTAGAGTTAGGCATCTTCTTGATAATTGCATCTCTGTTATAACCTTTCTTTAACAACTCTAAGAAACAAAAGTCAACGTGTCCTAATCTCTGTTGCGATTGATTTATAAACTCAACTTCTTTTAACATCTGCGCATACCTTTTATTTGCTCTCTCAAGCCTCACAACAACATCTTCAACTTTACTTGAGTTTTCCCCTTGTGGTTTTGGTAACGTTGCTTGTATGCCGTACTGTGCAATTGAATTACTATCATAATCTGGTATTGCATCAGCCAACACATTACATTTCATCTTATGTGTGCCTATCATATTAACAATTGCCTCTTTGCTATACATCTACTCTGACACCTCCGCCCTCATCAAATCTGACTGATCACTCAACTTTGCGAAGTCACTCGGCGCCTCCACATCATCATTAGCCGTCATCATAATATATACTTGCTCCGTTACATACTTACCTAGCTCATACATCGCTAGTAAGAATAATAGTCTTAATATTTGTTTAGTCATCGTCTGCCTCCTCAACATTAATCCCAACTATATAACCTTTGTTCAATACAAGTTCTCTGCCATAATCTTTTTCTATCGTTAAATAGTCATCATCATTTCTAAAATTGTCCAAAACAAATACTATTTCGTTAAATAATTCATCTTCATGTAATATCAAACTACTACCGTCATGTAATAAAATTCTCAGCTGATTCATTTCCCACGCTCCTCAATAAGTGTGATTGATTCAATCGTATCTGTTTTAATATACGTTGGCTGTTTGATTATATTACTTACGTAAATAAAACCATTAAAATTTACCGTTCTTTCAACATATTTTTCAAAAGGTTCAGCTGTTTTTACAAAATAAACTCCACCTGAAATAGTTTTAATTTTAACATCCGTCATTTCCCACACTCCCTTATATTTTCAAACAACTGACCCACTTTAATAACTGCATCTCTTTTAACTTGCGCCTCGTACTTCTCTTTTGCTTCTTCTTTACTCTCTGCCTCAACAACTGTAAAGCTTTGATTGCTCTTAGCTCGAGTTATGTGTGTATGCTTACGTCCTGTTGAATCTTTGAATGTTGTAACTAAGTATTGTATCATTTCCCCAAAACCTCCTTGACTCGATCTAAGATGTCTTTACACGTATCCTTTTCCTGCGTCTGCTGTTCCATCTTGTCTTTCGTGGTTCCTTTTCATTTTCTTTTTGTATGCGTCAATGAGTTGGTCGATTGAATAGTATTGAACTGCTAAACCAAAAGGTAGCGCTAACGTATAAGCTCTTGATGTAGTATCGCTACGCAACACTGTATCGCCAATACCTGCAATCATAATTTTCGTTATTTTGAAATCTGCAAAATCAAATTCACCATGTGGTTTGTTATCTTTCATAATTGCGTCTACGATAGTATTAATTAATATCTCATCAGTCTCTTGTTGGTTTGTAATACTTAACCCGAACGCCAACATGTCAGCTAATTCATCTAACTGAACATCTAACGGCTTACCTGGTTTCTTCTTCCAATTTTTAAACGTTTCCAATGTATTAAACCATTCAAAGAATTCAACTACATATGCAATCTTGCTATCTCCTAAGTTCAGCGTCGGTATTCTATCGTCGAACTCCTTTTGTATTTGTAATAACTCTTGTAATTGATCTACTGTTAAATTATTCATTTATTCGTTATCTCCTATCGTTTTAATTCCTCAATAAATTTAAGCACTCTATCAATATCAATCTGTTCATTTTCTGACTTGCGTTTATTCAACCAATAATCTAACTCGTACCACCAGTTGTCGTTTAAATACTTTTCTTCTAGCAATGCATCACGTTGGTCGATGATTTCAAGCATTTACTTGTCCTCCAAAAATTCAAAATATCTTTCAATCTCATGCTCGTTAGCAAAGTAATATCTAGGCGTCTTATGAGAATTAGGATTAATCCAAATAATGTAAATAGGTATCCTTTGAAATGATAAAAATCCAGTTAATAACACTTCTTCACTAAAAATTTCAAAGAAACCTAATTCTTTTTGAATCTCTTTCACATTATCTTTTGTTACGTATACCGACTTTAAGTTTTTATTTTTGATAACTGGGTGCGGCACCACATTTTTTTAATCGTTTCCATTCCACTCACTCGTCCCCCTTAATTAGATAAATTGGTTTAGTAATAAAATCTATAATGCTAATAACTGAATCATCAGACAGTTTATAATGTGTATCTCTAATATCTCCGACCAATTGCACAATCTCTAGACTTTCGTTTGTTTCATGGTTATATACTTTATCTCCTACACTAATACTCATTTTCCTGTTCCTCCTCATATTTATAGACAACTTGACCCGTCATAATCCCTACTGCTTCATCAAGACCAATATCTTCTTTGAGTGCATCTTGCATAGCATTAGGTAAACCCTCAAGTATTTCATCAAACGCTTGCGCTTTCTTATATACGTCCTCAATCTCTTTTAGTAATCCCTCTGTGTCATTGCCGTTATACGCACTAGCACTTATAACGGATTGTTCTATTTGTTCACGGTTATTCATTTGTGTCTTCCTCCATTTGCCCTAAAAATTCGTAGAACTCATTTGTTCCGTCTAGTTCTTCCATTCGCGACATTATAATATCTGCAGTGCTTTTACCTCCTATATAGAGAGCTCCTATCCTGTTCGCTTTGCTCTCAGGGTGTAGTTCTCTAAATTTAAAACAGTAATGTTCGTATCTTCCAAGCAATTCATTTTTAAGAGTGCGCCACATGTTCTCCAACTCTTTGTTACGTTCTCTTAACTTACCTATATCCACGATAAGCTCATCTTGTTGCTTCTTGTACTCATCACGTTCTTTTAATGCTTTGTGAAATTTACCTAATAACTTGTTTAATTTAGTACAAAGGTTTTTATATTGTTCATCTGATAAGGTGACCGTCATCTCATAACCTCCAATAGCTCCTCATTTTCAAAAATATTTCCAATAATTTCAATAATATCGTCATTTTCACTTATTAATTCAGTTACATTGCTAAAAGTTATATAAAAGGCTCCTTCTTTAAACTCGATAAAACTTACTTCTCCGGAATAAGAATCTTGAACAATATCCCCCTCATAAATCTCCACACCGTGCACATCTTTAAATCCTGTGTATTGTAATAGTTTTACTTCATTGAAACTTTTATAACCTGTTGAAATCAAAATGTACCCACTATTAAAATCGATTTCGTCAATAAAACTCATAACTTTTTTATCTTTATCCCACGCTCTAAATTTCGGCATCATACTACTACCTCCACTTTTTCGACCTCTATGCTTGCAGTTTTGATTTTCATTATTTCCATCTCCTTAAAATAAAGTTAGTTGCTTCTGTTCCTCGTATTCCAAACCATGTTGCTTTATATATGTTTCGAGCTCTTCGGTTGTATCAAATGTCTTTTTCACGCCTTGCCAGCCTGGTACGATATGCCCGTGAAAGTAATAAGTGCCATTCACTACATGGATATGTGCCACTCGTTCGTTATCCTGATACAAATATCTCTTAGAGCCGAAAAATTGGTTTAAGTATTCTTTACATGCGCTATCGGTTTTAGGCATTTATACTTCCTGCCACTTCTTGAACATTTGGTTATAAGTATTATCAAACCAGTACGGATCACGTGAATGTTTCTGAGGTACATTAAACAAGTGTGGCTTCTTTCTTCTTAGCTCAGCCTCTCTCTTTCGCTTTCTTTCCAATTTGCGTTCGAGTCTAGCTTGTTCCAGTCTTTCTATTGTTTTCTTTTCTCTGTACTCGCTTAAACGCGTACCTTCTGGTGCGTCCATTGCTTCATGTAGTTCCCAACCGTCTTTTACTCTCTTAGAAACCATTCCAGCGGTTATACCGTGACTTTCTATTAATTCCATTTCAAATTTACTGAACCTATAAGGTTTATCGTGTATCCTTACAATTCTTGCTGCTTTCGCCATTTATTCCACCTCTATATATGCATGTCTTATTGTTATGTTGTCATACTTTAGTAATTCATCCGGATTGTCATCTAAGCGCTTTGCTAGCATATCTTTTTCATCATCCACATCATCGAAATGATGATATTCAACTTCTGTAGGTATTCTTATATCAATCGTTGCATTTATATATGCTTGTCGTTGCATTAAATCACTTCATTTCTCTTTTTCTTTTACGTCTGACTTTCACTAAGTCCTCATATACCATCCATTCTTGACCTGTGTATTTAGGCGCTTTACATATCCACGTTAAATTCACATCTCTATACTGATATCTGAATATCTTCGCTTTGATGTTGGCAACTTCAGTCGCCTTACCTTTAACGTCTATAACTTCAACCAGTTTCCCTTCCTTCCACAAAGAGAAATCGGCTATATACGTAATCGATCTTTGTTTCCCGAATTTAGGTTGTAATTCAAATTTCGGTTGTATTTCGATACGATCATAGTTAGTGCCATTCATATTACTTTCTAAATATTGGTAATATTCGCACTCTACTTTGCTATCAAATACAATTCCTTTGTACTCAACTTTCTTAGCGTTGTATTTACTCATTGTGCCACCTCTAAATATCAAATATCGTTGCTTGTAATCCTAGCTCTTGCTCATATAAAAGACCGTGAGCGCCTTTAAATCGTTTTAGGTCACTATCAGCCATGATTTTCTTTTCGTCGCTGAAATGGGCTCCTGTGAGCGAATAAACTTCATTTACGTTGTCTTCATGTTTGATAACCTTAATATCTTCTGTGCCATCTTCTCGGTATAAGTAATATTTTTCTTTCGGCATTTTTAACACTCCTTAATATTCGACGATAGCGGGGCGTGTGTGACGTTCTGCAAGTTTTTGGATAAATAGGTCATATAACTTATTTTCATCGCCCTGTGCCTCGTCTATGAGTTTCTGAGCGTACATATCTGAACACTCAAGTTTAATTTTCAAAAATTCTTTGGTTACCATGCGTCTCGCTCCCTGAAATCGTCTCCGATTACTCTTACTTTTCTTGCATTGTGTTTCATTCTTGAATTGATACGTTGCCAGTTCATATTTTGATTTAGTTCTTTATCACTAAAGTTAGTTGTAAAGATGTTGTTTTTACCTACTCTGTTATCAACAATGCTGAAAAGTTTGTTTAAAGTATGTTCTGTGTTCTCTACACCCATATCATCTAGTACAAGTAAATCAATATCGCTTAACAATCTGACTAACTCGTCTGTAGTCTCTACTGCATTTTTGTTGTATGTCGCTTTGATACGATCCATCAACATTGGTATGTGCATAAAAGCAACCGTATGCCCTTTAGCTTTGACTGCTTTTGCGATAGCGTATGCTAGGTGGCTTTTACCAGTTCCGTATGAACCTTGCAATATTAATGATTTTGGTTCTTTTGTAGAGAAGCCTTGTACGTACTCTATTGCTGTTTGTTTAGCGTGTACTTGTTTTTCATTTTGTGGCTTGTAGTTTTTGACTGTTGCATCTCTTAAAGACGGATTAACGTTTGATTGATTGAATATGTTGTTTATCTTCCGTTGCTTGTTTCGCTTATATTCCTCATAGATTTCACATTTGCAACCGTCTTTATACTCGTAACCATTCGGGTGTTTTTTAGTAGGAGCAAACTTATATAAGTCGTATTCACTTCCACATCTCTCACATTTCAATCCTTTTTCGACATGAGTAGGTTGATATTTTTTCAAGCTTTCGTTTATCTTTTCGCTGAATAGTGTTTTCATAATATCCCCCTAATCCCAATAACTTTCGTCGTACTTCATGCGTTCCAATTGATCCGTGCCAGTTGGTTGTATTTTTTGATTGAGGTACCCCTCAAATTTACTGCCAAAAAGTGTTTCTGGTCTAAGGTATTTATCGCTATCCGTGTTTAACCATTCAGCTGTTTTGATATCAATCACCTTTTTAAAATCCTCCAACCTAAAATCTTGATTCCATCTTGCTTTAATAAAATCTTTTGTTTTAGCTGTATTATGTTTAAAATGCTTTCCTGCTTTTTTATTTAAGTATTCGATAATTTCTTTATAGGGAATGGAAGACACCGTCGGGTTGCCCGACAATATACTTCCTTCATTATTAGTATTGTTATTATTAGTTAAATCATTATTAGTACTATTATTATTAGTAGTATGCGATTTACCATTAACGGTTTTTCCATTGTTGGTTTTACCGTTAACGGTTTTTCCAACGTTGGAAAATCGAATGTGGTGCGGTTGCTCATATACTAAGTACTCATAACCATTTAACCTACCACTTTTATCACGTTTTCTACTACGTTGAATGTATCCAATTTCTTCCAGTTCCTTGATTCCACTCTTTAAACCGCTAAGTCCATCAGTTGAATGTTGCTCTAGTTCTGTTTCGTAAATTTGCCAGTTATCAGGTCGACTTAACAAATAAAGTAGAATACCTTTAGCCTTCCAACTTATATTAGAATCATGTATAAAATCTTTGTGTACTGTGACAAAGTTACCTGATTCTTTGTAAACTCTAAATGTTGCCATTTCGTTATCTCCTTTCTGGTATAATTTTGTTATCGCTACTGCGTTAGATTGGGGGTGAATAAAATATGGAAAAACCTTATATGTTAACATATGATTTAAACTCACCCGGACAAAAATATGAGGAATTGAGAAATGTTATAAAAAAGGAAATTTCTAATGGTCATTGCAATTATTGGAAATCTTCATTTTTATTCCGTTCTTCTTTATCAACTTCAGAAATGATAGAAAAGTTGAAACCTTATCTCGATTCTGGAGATAAGCTGTTTGTTACAGAAATAGTCAATAACAAACAAGGGTGGTTAACAAAAGAACAATGGGATTTTATCAACCATAATATTTTTATTTAGGTTCTTTTATTGAATCTTTTGTTATATCAGGAAAACCTTTAGAATCCTCAGGGGTAAATTTTTTAATTTTTTTAGCGCTTCTAATCTCTTCCGCCAAGATGACGATTAGGAGTGCTATTTTTATTATTCTTAGTCTATTCATTCCTTTTTCTCTCCTTTCAGCATTTTATTGAGCCTCTCATCAACTTTTATCCACGAGTCATGCAATTGATATTTATCATCAAATGACTTAACACCAATCGCATGTTGCTCGTTGTGATGTTCGCGACATAACGCTAATACATGTTTGTCGTAGTGATTCATCTTGTTTCTGTTCATACCTCTACCGACTGCTTCATAATGTGCTAGGTCTGCGTGAGGCTTTCTGCATATTACACAGTTGCGGTTGACAGTTGACCAGTATAAGAACGATTTATCTTGTTTCAGCAAGTCGCTTGTTTTGTAGCTAAGTGGTATGTCATTGTAGAACGTCCAGTCAAGCGTTGCTTCAATGATTTGACTTGCTTGTGTTCTCGTACAATTACTTAGTGAAATACGTTCATCATAGCCGTAGTAAGTCCTTACATACTCGATGAACATATGTCGCATATAGTCCATTGGTTGACCTGTATATTCTTCTATGTCTTTGACAAGCGCGAATATTTTTCGTCGTTGCTTGCCGGTAATTTGAAACGGATCTATGACGCTTACATCGACTTCCACATCAAATCCGTTATCAAGTAGTAATGTTTCTTTATTGCCTAATTCAACACCCGAGATGACAACTGTTGTTGTACCGTCATCTTGAGTGATATAACTAGTAATTTTCGGCATTTAATCATTCCAATCAGAACGGTAAGTCATCATCAGTAATCGCAGTGGTATTATCAAAAGGATTATTACCAGTTTGAGTTTGTCTTTGTTGATGATAATTGTTGTTTGGTTGTTGGTTGCTATTCTTCGGTTCTAAGAATTGAACACTGTCCGCTGCTACTTCTGTAACAAACACACGTTGCCCGTCTTTGTTTTCATAACTGCGTGATTGTAAACGTCCATCAACGCCAGCCAATGACCCTTTGGATAAATAATTATTTACATTTTCTGCTTGTTTTCTAAAAGTTACACAGTTAATAAAGTCTGCCTCACGTTCTCCTTGAGCGTTAGTGAATGTTCTGTTAACTGCGATAGTGAAAGTGGTAACACTCACACCATTTGGCGTTGTTCTATATTCTGGATCTTTTGTTAAGCGTTCTACTAATACTGTTCTGTTTAACATTATTGTTTCTCCTCACTATCCAATTGTTTTAATCCCGCATCTAATTTTTGGTGTGCTTCTGCGATTTGTTTTTGACTTAATTTATTAATGTTAGATATTTTTAGCCATCTCATCGTTTTATCGATAGTCGCATCTCGCCCTTTTTCTTGAGATAAGTTCACGAACTGATTGATACGCTCTTCTAATTCTGTAATATCGTTGTCACTTGCACTTGGTAGTTCCTCGCCGTTGTAGATATATAAGCCTAAACCGTGTAAAGCCGAAGCTTTTACAAAACATCGTTTTTGCGCTTTGTTAATATCGAAAGTTGTTGCACTACCTTTAGCAAGCGATTTATTTCTAAAGTCCAATACTGGAAGCCACTCAGTCTCTGTACTATCTTTCACAGTCACAGATACCTGTACAAAATAGCCTTCTGGTGTAGCCAAATAAGGTACAAAATAATTTTCTGTGTTAATATCTGGATGTGGAAACTCGTGTACTTTTACTGTGTAGTTTGGGTCAATCTTTTTCAGCTCTTGGTGTGCATATGACCATGCTAGATAAGTTAATCCATTTTTTTGTTCTGTATGATCATTCACGTTTTTACTGTTCAACTGTTCAAATAATGTTTGTTCAGTCATGTTCTACCTCCTCGTACTCAATAGTTTCTGTCACTGTTTTCTTGATTGCTTTGTGATAATCCATATTGATACTCGCTTCTTCCATACCGTTAAACTCCCTAGCTCTATTTCTATTTGTGGAGTAACTAATATCTGAATTGTTATCGGTTGGTTTGTTAGTTATATAAATTGGCATATCTCTATGACGAATGATATAAGTTACAGTCTGCTTCATAGCGACCTCCTACCATCTCATGACTAAGTTAATTAGTCTGTCCTGTTCGTCTGTGTTCTCTTCAATCCATTCATCTATTGCTTGGTTGAATAAGTCTGATGCCATATCTAAGTCATTCTCATCTACGACATAAGCATGTTTAATTGGTACGTTGTTCATATCTTTAACTTGTATTGATATGCCCATATGACCTTTTAAAATGAATAGCTTAAAATCGAATCCGTTAACATGAATATTTTTGCGTATGATTTCGCCTATTTCGTAATACATCTTGACTTCCTCCGTTTTTCATTTTATATTTAACTTGAAATTTTTCTTAAGTGCTTGATACTGTTACTTGTTGGCGCAAGTAGCAGTTTTTTTATTCTTCATAAAAGTATTCTTTATAAAATATGAATGTTGCGATACTTGCGAATCCCGCAATTGACCATGCTGTAGTGAAGTACAACAATGGCATAAGCACAATCGCTAAGACTGTGAAGCATAATACTGCTAATAGGTAGCTTTTATAAGTTTTACTCATTTACTTTTTTCAACTCCTCCATTATTCTCTGGTCTGATAAGTCGTGATAAGGGAATTTTTTCCTAGCTAATTGAACAGGTACTCTGCCTCGTATCGCAATGTATCCTTCGTCTTCAAGCTCTTTATTCAATTCTCTTATTATTTGTCCTGCTTTGGATTTGGAAACAGATAAAATTACCGCAAGTTCTTTAGCTTGCAAACTATTTTTTATCATATCTATTCCTCCTTTTTATTTTTGTGTTGTGTATAATTTAGTTATCTCCTAGTGAAAGGAGGTGGATAATTATGAATAATATAAATCTCACTCAACGACAGTTAGATTTAATAAAGAAAAATCAAGCTATCTTGTCTAAATTGCCTGTCGAAGTTTACGCTAAAGCCGCAAATACTATGAATAATTCGTATGTTATGAACGCTCTGGAAATTCAATCGACGGTTAATAATGTTATGAATAGCATTAGAATTAACCAATCGAAATTATCTGATTGGGCTTCCTATATGCATCAAGTAACTAAGAATCATCCAATGTTCAAATCTAATTTATTTTCTGAAAAAATTCTTGATGAATTCATAAGTTCTAACAGCTTTCCGGAGAATGAAGTCCGCAAAGTTAGCACTCATTTGAGAAAGTCTTTTGTCGATACTGTCGACGTCCCTGTTCTTGGTAAAACCGTCAATTCTGCCCATCCAATAGATGACGTAAATACCAAAGAAAGTGATAAGATATTCTATAAATCTATCAATCAATATTTTTTGGATCCTTCCTCATCGTTTGTTCACGATGTTTCATTAACTGTTGCTAAAAGTGTTGCTGTTAATATGTTTGTCAGGACTGCTAATGATGATTACGTGAATTACTTCTTTTCAACTGCGGTAATAGCTGTATGCTATGTCGCTTCGTGTCTTGCAAATGCTTTTGATTTAAAGAATAAAAGAAAAGATTTTAAATAGTTTCACACCATTTTTATAATTATCTTCCAAACCTTCCACGTCACAACTGCCATTGTGATGAGGAGGGTTGTTTTGTATAGTGCGTTCATTTGTAATTCCTCCTATTAAGTTGTTTGTGTTTCACCCAAAAACTTATTAACAAAGTATTGTTGTCCTTTGCCTGTTACTTTTGGCGTCTTACTAATTGATGTGTGACCGTCCGAATGTGTGATTGATGTTTCTTTAATTTCGAATAACTCACGTTCCATTGAATACTGTGTAGGCATGTTATAATCCACACCCTTACGTTTAATAAGGAATCCGTTTTGACGTAACCATTCGAATAATCTGCGTTGCCCGATGTTTACGCCGTTTTGTTTAATGATCTTTGCTAACTCTCCAACTAAAATTGATGTCTTAGTAGTAGCTACTGCATCTGCAAATACAATTTTTGGTTTGTCACGTTCAATCTTTGTTTCTAATTGATTGATTGTGTTGTTAGCAATTTTTAAAGCACGTTGCATAATCATTTCTGGGCTGTTCCATGCTTTTTCAACTTGGATGAAGTATTGTCTTGCACGTTTACCAGGTTCACTACGTTGAATCATTGCGATTTCTTTTGCAGTGTCTAGTGTTAGTGCGTGGTCAGTCATATTTTGATAACCACCTTGGGTAAGACATTTTTGGGTCACCCTTGTAAAATCGATATTTTCTTCAAAACCATACTCAGACATTCTGTTAAACCACTTCTTATATTCAGTCTTAACTTCTAATGCTTGATGAAGTTCTCGACCACTTATTGCGATTTCTCCATTTTCTTTTTCTTGTATGTTGAACATTTCGCCGATGTTCGATTTTGTTTGTAATGCTTGCATTTTATTTCTCCTTTACATTAGCGATATCAACTTGTAGTGCATCGCATATTTTTTTTACTGTGAGGAAGCCGGGATTTTTAACTTCTGTTTCGATAGATCGAATTGTCGAATTTTGTAATTCTGTTAGCTTCGCTAGTTGATAGCGTGTTATCCCCTTTTCTTCTCTCAATTCTTTTAAGTTCAGCATCTTACCACTCCTTATTGCCTATAACGATATTTCGTTATATGATTAATCCAACCCCACTACATTGGGAGGTGATTTCCTTGCTTATGCGAGGTTTTAAATCATCCTGTGGTTTTATAGGTTAGTAAGTCTAAATTAGAACATCGTTTGTTGTGTTCCACAGTCAACCAAGAGACGTTAACTAGGGTATGCGTACTAGAAGGTAGTAACTTTTAGGACGCTAGACTTTGATGGAAAACCTAAGCACCATACAGGGCTGGGGACGATACCAGCAAAAATTGTGCTGTTAGTCGTAGTAATTAGAACCGAACAAAATTTCCGTAACACATACCTTCTACGACAAGGTGTGTGTTTTTTTATTGGAAACAAAATGTTTGTAATGCTTTCATAATGTTTATGCTCCTTTCGTGTATAATGTTGTTATCAAATATTTAAGGTGGTTATTCTTATGGAATTCATACAATCTACTTTGTTTTCAAACGTTGTAGCTTTTCTAGCTTTAGGTCTATCTGCATACTCAATTTTTTATACTCGTTCTCAAAATAAGTTCAGTTTTGTTATTAGCGATCTTAATTTCTACTATGAAAATAATTTTGTAGAATTAAATTTTGTCGTCGCTAATGACTCATCTAGAACTCATACTTTAGAAGAATTAATATTTTTAGATAAAAACAAAAATGTTTTAACACCTATTAACGTAGTATTGGAATCTGATGAATATTCATCTCTCGGTATATATAATCCAAGTTATTTGCATGCTCCAATCGATAAACAATTAGATAAACCAGAAGTTATGATAGCTAATTCGTCATCAGAGTTTTTATATAAATTCGAATTAGAACCTGCGTTTATAAAGATTGTTTCTAATCAACGAATAAACAAACTTAAAAAGTATAAGTTAATCTCTACCGATTCTTACGAGCATAATTAATATCGCTAAATTCATGAAAAAGTGAATTGCTAGTAGTGTGTTGGTCAGCATCATTTTGTATCTTCCTTTCGTGATTTTTGAATAACTTTTATTTCAAAGTTATTTATCTTCTCCAAGTTTTCTTCAACCACCTCGATAGCTTTTAAGGTTGATTCAATCAACTTTTTGAGTTCATCGAGGTTTGTTGCTTCGATGTTTTTTATTTGCAATCCTTCCATTTGTAGTTCCTCCTATTAAGATGTTTGTTTAAATTTCAAATTGGCTAATATCTACACCGTATTTAATCGCCATACTCTTAATCACTGAAATGTATATCTCAACCAATCTAGGTTCATCAGTAATCACATCTAATTTTGACAACTTGTTAATCTGGGTTTTCGTTGCACCATTCGCTAGCATTTTGCCTTTGCGGTTCTGCATACGAATTTTTAAATTACAGCGTCCTTTTTCTTCTAAAGCTTTATATGCTTCAGACTTAACTTTCTGGTGCATTGCTCCGCCACCTAAATGTTGTGCAATCGCAGATAACATTTTGTTTGTGTCGTTACGCCAGTTTTTCGTTTCAATACCGACAATGTGACGAATGCCTGTGATTTCTTGTTGCATTTGTTTGTTAAACTGTTCTTGGTCTTTTTGTGCTTTGAACATCATCTCTAATGCTTGCATTGGTGTTTGTGGTACATTAAGCTGTGCTTGTTGTTTAATGTATTCATCCATTTTATGGAATGCATCAACATAAGTTGCAGTAAACAAAATGCCTTTACTACCTGTCATCTTGTTTGCCACTATGTCGCAACCTTTTTTGGTTAATAAGTAGTGTTTAGTCTGACGATTGTTTGCACCTAAATAAGTTGATTCTACGAAGTAATCATCAGGGCTCAACTTTGAGCTTTGCAAAATTACACTTCTATAATTTTCAATATCTCTGATTAAATTTTTATGTTCCTTACCCACCATTTCTGCTACTTCTCTACTATCTACGTAATGTGTCTCGTTCTGTTCTACTAATTGTAATTCTTGCAATTGGGCTTCCTCCTATTACGGTTTAACCGTTATTTTTAGTTAAAAAAATAATATCATCGTAAGATATGTCAAATTTTTCTTCTATCTTTTTTAACTGCGGAACATTAGGAAAAGTCTTTCCTTTTTCCCAGTTATGCCACACATCAGCAGACACGCCAACCTTAGCACCAGCCTTAGCTTGAGTTAAGTCAAATTTTGCTCTCAATGTCTTTAACGTTACTGGTTCTTTTTTAACGATGATTTGCGTCATTGTAATACCTCCTTGCTTAAGAACTGCCTTAAGTATATTACGGTTTAAACGTAATGTCAACACTTTAACCGTAATTTTATTTTTTTACTTGTATATTTTACGATTAAGCCGTATAATAAATTTGTAATATTAGATGAAGGGATTGAAATTATAATGTTAGGCAACAAAGAAATTATGGCAAAAAATATTTCTCGTCTCATGAAAGAAAATAATGTTGATAGAAACAAATTATCTAGAGACTTAAAAATAAGTTATACAACTTTATCAGATTGGATTAACGCAAAAACGTACCCAAGAATAGACAAAATCGAAATGTTAGCCAAATACTTCGGAGTAGAAAAATCATCGCTTGTTGAATCACCTAACAAAATCGTACAACTTGATACACTACCAGTTAAAAAAATACCGGTTGTATCAAAGATATCTGCAGGAATGCCTATATACACAGAAGAAAATTTAGTTGATTACATATACTTCTCTACTAAAAATTTGAATCCTGATAAAGAAGAGTTTGGTTTACAAGTGTCCGGTGATAGTATGAACAAACTTTTTGATGAAGGTGATGTAGTTGTAGTGGAAAAAGATTCTATCGTCGAAAATGGTCAGTTAGGTGTAGTCATGATAAACGGGTATAACGGTACTGTTAAGCGCATAAGATACAATGGAGACCAAATCATATTAATACCTGAATCGAACAATCCTAATCACTATCCACAAGTATATGGTAAAGACGATGAAGTTAAAATTGTAGGTAGAGTTGTAGCAAGTGTGAAAACGTATTGATTAACAGCGCCTGTGTGGCGTGAGGAGGATGAGGTATGGAAAGAAATTCCACCAAAAAAAGTAGCAAAGATAAAATATTAAAAGCTGTAAATAACTTTGAAGAGGTTTGCAATAGCGGAAAATTCAAATTTAAATATTTGGATGACTGGCTTTTTACAAAATCAATAATTTTTAAAAATGAAACAACCTTAACTAACCAAAAAAACTTTAAAGTGTATCCAAGAGGTACTATTGTATACGCTAAACTTGGTGTTAACATTGGTTCTGAATTCTCAGGGAATCATTTTTGCGTCGTTTTAAATAAAAATGACAACAAACGCAATGAGCTAATTACTATAGTTCCACTTACTTCAAAAGACACCAAATTTTCTTTAAAATTACAAGAGAATTTAATACTAAAAGCTTTAGAAAAAATGAAAACTGACCACAAAACTTTACGATTCGATTTGGATAGAATAAAAGAAATGCACGCAAGATCCACAAAAGTAAAAAACTTAAATTCAGCAATCGAAAAAGAACTTGATGAGATTGAAAATAATTATATGCAACTCGCAAAAATAATTGAGCGTTACGAAAGGTTTGTAGGCAAACAAACTTATGCAATTCCATCTCAAGTTATCACTATCAGTAAAAAAAGAATAAGCACACTTAATGATTACGATCCAACTGGCCATATATCTTTCAATGAAGAAACTTTAAAAATTATAGAAGATTTTATGAAAGCTAACATTTTATCATAATTATCTTTACTTTTTATCGTTAATCTATTATAATCAAGATATAAATTTCCGGTAACCAATCCGGCTTAAAATCATATTTCCGGTAACCAATCCGGCTGGCCAGATGTTAATTCATCTGGTCTTTTTTTATACATTTTTATCGGGTAGCCCGCCTACCCTTATTATTTTTTGCCAATTTTGAGGAGGGAGAAGTAAAATGCCAGTATATAAGGATGATAATACAGGTAAATGGTATTTTTCCATTAGATATAAAGATGTATACGGTAATAACAAACGTAAGATGCAACGCGGTTTTTCAACTAAGCGTGAAGCTAAGAGTGCAGAGGCTATTTTTTTGAATGATGTAAACGAAGGATATAGCGATTCAAAAACATTTGATTATGTTTTTCATCACTATTTAGAAAATAGCGATTTGAGACCTAAAACAAAACGACGCAAACAAAATGAATATCATAAACACTTTAAAGCTAAGTTCGGGCATATAAAAATGAATAAGATAACACAAAATCAATGCCAAGAGTTTCGTAAATATCTAATAGAGAATGTAGCATCAACAAATTCTGCTCGTACAATTTGGTCAGGTTTTAAAGTTGTAATTAATTATGCTAAAAAATACTTTGGATTACGTACAGATCCAACAATATCAATTAAACCTATTCCGCGTGTAAAGCCAAAACCTAAGTTTATGATGCGTGAAGAATTTGAAGAAAGAATCAAAGACATTGAAGAGCAAGATTACAGAGAGTTATTTACATTAATGTTTTATACAGGTTTGAGGATTGGCGAAGCTATGGCGCTTGTTTGGACAGACTACAATAAATACAAAAAAGAGATATCCATAAATAAAACAATGGACATCTCTAATAGAACTATATATCCGAGACCAAAAACAGATAGTTCAGAGGATATTGTTCCTTTACCTAAATTCATCAATACAATGTTAACTGAACGACATCAACGTGAAAAAGAGTTAAACAAATATTTTGATGAACGTAGTTATTTTATTTTCGGAGGAATGGCTCCCAAACATTACAGTCATGTTCAAAAGAAATTTCAAAAAGCTTTCCCTCATTATAACATTCACGCGTTAAGACATTCTTATGCATCTTATCTTGCAAATAATGGTGTAGATATTTTCGTTTTACAGTCACTCATGAGACATGCTCAAATCACTGAAACGATGGGCACTTACAGCCATTTATATACTCAGAAAAAACACGATGCAATAGCCATTTTTGACAAGTAAATGGTATCAAAATGGTATCAATAACCGTTTTCGACAGTTAAGAATAGCTTAACAACGCGGTTTAAAGCTATCCAATACTACCTTCCATTTCGAACTTGATTAAACGGTTCATTTCGACCGCGTATTCCATTGGAAGTTCTTTTGTAAATGGTTCGATGAATCCCATAACAATCATTTCTGTCGCTTCTTCTTCAGAAATACCACGACTCATTAGATAGAATAATTGTTCTTCAGAAACTTTTGAAACCTTCGCTTCATGTTCTAATGATATTTGATCGTTGAATACTTCGTTATATGGAATTGTATCTGATGTTGATTCGTTATCTAAGATTAATGTATCACATTCAATATTTGAACGAGCACCTTTTGCTTTACGTCCAAAATGAACAATACCGCGATAAATAACTTTACCACCATTTTTAGAAATAGATTTAGAAACAATCGTTGAAGATGTATTTGGCGCTTTATGAATCATTTTAGCACCGGCATCTTGAACTTGTCCTTTACCAGCAAATGCAATAGATAATGTACTACCTTTTGCACCTTCACCTAAAAGAACACAGTTTGGATATTTCATCGTTAACTTAGAACCTAAGTTACCATCTACCCATTCCATATTTCCGTTTTCATAAACAAAAGTACGTTTTGTAACTAAATTGTATACATTGTTTGCCCAGTTTTGAATCGTAGTATAACGAACGTGCGCATCTTTATGCACAATGATTTCCACAACAGCAGAGTGTAAAGAACTAGTTGTATAAACTGGTGCAGTACAACCTTCTACGTAATGTACAGAAGCACCTTCATCAGCAATGATTAATGTACGTTCAAATTGACCCATGTTCTCAGAGTTAATACGGAAATAAGCTTGTAGTGGCGTATCTAGTTTGATATTTTTAGGTACATAAATGAACGAACCACCTGACCATACCGCTGAGTTTAACGCCGCAAATTTATTATCTGCTGCAGGTACTACAGAAGCAAAGTATTTTTTGAATAATTCTTCATTTTCTTGTAAAGCACTATCTGTATCTTTAAAGATAATACCTTTTTCTTCAAGTTCTTTTTCCATATTATGGTAAACAACTTCAGATTCATATTGAGCAGAAACACCAGCTAAATATTTTTGTTCAGCTTCAGGAATTCCTAATTTATCGAAAGTTCTTTTAATTTCTTCTGGCACTTCATCCCATGAACGTTCAGCTTGTTCTGAAGGCTTTACATAGTAAGTAATGTCATCGAAATTCAATTCTGATAAGTCGCCACCCCATTGAGGCATTGGCATTTTATAAAACAATTTTAATGATTTAAGACGGAAATCTAACATCCATTCCGGCTCATTTTTCATGTTAGAAATTTCTCTAACGATATTCTCAGTTAAACCACGTTCTGATCTGAAAATGGACACATCATCGTCGTGGAATCCATATTTATAATCCCCAACATCAGGTGCTTTTTTAGCCATTTCAATCACTCCTTAAAAATATATTTACAACGGCGTGCGTAAGTTTTTAATTCATGATGTAAACCATATTATAACAATGACATGACATCTTATAAAAATTTTTATACTTTTATATGTCTAATATCAAAATCATCTATGATTAACAGCATTCTATTCTTCTTCAGTCGTACCTTCTGCTTTACCTTCTTTAGCAACAGTACCTTTTTCCAATGCTTTCCAAGCTAATGTGGCACATTTAATACGAGCTGGGAATTGAGATACACCTTGCAATGCTTCAATATCTCCCATTTCTTCTGTAATCACATAGTCTTCACCAAGCATCATTTTCGTAAATTCTTGGCTCATTTGCATTGCTTCTCCAAGTGAATGACCTTTAACAGCTTGTGTCATCATCGATGCACTTGCCATTGAAATCGAACAACCTTCACCTTCAAACTTAGCATCTTTTATAATGCCGTCTTCTATATCAAATGTTAGTCGTATACGGTCACCGCATGTCGGGTTATTCATATCTACTGTCATAGACCCGTTATCTAATACACCTTTATTTCTAGGATTTTTATAATGATCCATAATGACAGATCTATATAATTGATCTAGATTATTAAAATTCATAAGAGAAAAACTCCTTCGTTTGTTTCAAGGCATTTATTAACTGATCAATGTCTTCTTTCGTGTTGTATATATAAAAACTCGCTCTAGCTGTTGAAGACACATTTAACCATTTCATTAACGGTTGCGCACAATGATGCCCAGCTCTAACCGCTACACCTTCTGTATCTACGGCTGTAGCAACATCGTGTGGATGTACATCTTGTAAATTAAACGTTATTACACCTGCACGACGATCCTTTGGCGGGCCATAAATTTCAATTCCTTCAATTGCAGACATTTGCTCATAAGCATATATCGTTAATTCTTGTTCATATTTATGAATTGCATCAAATCCTATGCGTTCTAAATAGCGAATAGCTTCTGCAAGCCCAATTGCTTGTGCAATTAATGGAGTGCCCGCCTCAAATTTAGTAGGTAAATCAGCCCATGTTGCATCATACTTACTTACAAAATCAATCATGTCGCCACCGAACTCAATCGGTTCCATTTTTTGTAGTAACTCACGTTTACCAAATAATACGCCAATACCTGTTGGTCCAAGCATTTTATGACCACTAAAACTATAAAAATCAGCATTCATTTCTTGCATATCAAGTTTCATATGTGGTGCTGCTTGCGCCCCATCAACACTGATAATTGCACCATGTTGATGAGCTATTTCTGCAATGGTTTTAACATCATTAATTGTACCGAGTACATTAGAAATATGTGCAATAGCAACGATCTTTGTTTTATCATTAATAGTTTGCTTAATATCTTCGATGTTTAATTCACCGTCAGCCGTCATTGGTATAAATTTCAATGTCGCATTTTTACGCTTTGCTAACTGTTGCCAAGGAACAATATTGGCATGATGTTCCATTTCAGTGACAACAATTTCATCGCCCTCTTCAACATTTGCATCACCATAGCTATGTGCTACAAGGTTAATCGATGCAGTTGTTCCGCGTGTGAAAATGATTTCTTCAAAATACTTCGCATTAATAAAACGACGAACGGTTTCACGGGCATTTTCATAACCATCAGTTGCCAATGATCCTAATGTATGAACACCACGATGAACGTTTGAATTATAACGCTTGTAGTAATCCTCTAAGACATTTAACACTTGCACAGGCGTTTGACTTGTCGCTGTTGAATCAAGATATGCTAAACGTTTGCCATTGACTTTTTGATCTAATATCGGAAAATCCTTGATTACTTCATTAACGTCAAATGAGTGTTCGGCCACTTCATTCACGACCTTTCTTAAATAAAAATCCTAATCATTTAAATACTGACGTTGTATTAGTCTCATACCAATATCGACAGTCTATATCTATTACAAACTTTTATTTTCAAAATATTATTTAGAAACTTTGCGTTCAATTACTTCTCTCAATTGACGTTTAACGTCTTCGATAGGTAATTCACGTACTACTGGATCTAAGAAACCATGTATAACAAGACGTTCCGCTTCTCTTTGAGAAATACCACGACTCATTAAATAGTAAAGTTGATCTGGATCAACACGACCTACTGATGCAGCATGACCAGCTTGTACATCATCTTCATCAATTAATAAAATAGGATTCGCGTCACCACGAGCATGTTCAGATAACATTAATACACGTGATTCCTGATTAGCAATTGATTTAGTTCCACCATGCTTAATGTAGCCGATACCATTAAATACAGATGATGCATGTTCTTTCATAACACCATGTTTAAGGATATAACCATCTGTTTCTTTACCATATTGTACGATTTTAGATGTTAGATTAATTTTTTGTTCGCCTGTACCAACAACTACTGATTTAAGTGAACTTGTTGAACGATCACCAAATAAATTTGTTGTATTATCAATAATTTGGCTACCCTCATTCATTAAACCTAATGCCCAATTAATTGAGGCATCCGCTTCAGTAATACCACGTCGAATGATATGACCTGTAAAGCCTTTATCCATATAGTCCACTGAGCCATATGTGATATTGGAGTTTGCGCCAGCAATCACTTCAGAAATAATATTTAATTGATTTCCTTCACCAGATGCATTTGATAAGTAATTTTCAACATATGTGACTTCGGCGCTTTCTTCAGTAACGATGATAACATGGTTATAAAAGCTTGCATTTTCGTCGTCGTGCAACACAACGTATTGTACTGGATGTTCTACAACTACATTTTTAGGAACATAAACAAATACGCCACCATTAACTAATGCCGTGTGTAGCGCTGTGATACGATGTTCATCTACTGTTACTGCATCTTTCATAAAGTACTTTTGTACTAAATCACTATGGTTCATAAGAGCGTCTGCTAAACCTTCAACGATAACGCCATCTTTCGATGCATTATCATCAACTTGTGTGTACGCAATCGTATTATTATGTTGAATTACTAAGTTTTTAGAATGATCTACGTCAATAATTTCTCTTACTGACTCAGGTAATTGTGATAAAGATTGATAAACATCACCTTTTACATCGTGTTGTTTAAAAGATTCAAAATCCCATTTTCTTAATTTTGTTTTATCAGGTTTTGGCATTTCTAAAGTTTCTGTTAATTTCAAAGCTTTTTTACGTAATTCTGTCATCCAAGAAGGTTCATTGTGGGCTTTAGAATAATCAACAAGTTGTTCTTCAGAAATGTTCAAAATATCAGTTGTCATAACTTTTTCCTCCTACTTGATGAAATTTACTATTTCGTATAAATGTTCATTTTCATCATATATAGATGAACATCTCATGGATACTGTATTAATAAGATTATTCAGCTGAACCGAACTCTTCTTTAACCCATTCATATCCTTCTTCTTCAAGACGTTTTGCTAATTCTGGACCACCAGATTTAACGACTTTACCAGCATACATTACATGTACTTTATCAGGAGTAATGTAATTTAATAATCGTTGATAGTGTGTAATCATTAATGCACCAAAGTTTTCCCCACGCATTTGGTTAATACCTTTAGATACAACTTTTAATGCATCGATGTCTAACCCTGAATCGATTTCATCTAAGATTGCAAACTTAGGTTCTAACATCATTAATTGTAAGATTTCGTTACGTTTCTTCTCTCCACCTGAGAAACCTTCATTTAAATAACGTTGTGCCATGTCTTTATCTATGTCTAGAAAATCCATGTTTTTATCTAATTTCTTAATAAATTGCATTAAGTTGATTTCTTGTCCTTCTTCACGTTTCGCATTGATTGCTGAACGCATGAAATCAGCATTTGTAACACCTGTAATTTCTGATGGATATTGCATTGCCAAGAATAATCCTGCTTTTGCTCTTTCATCAACTTCTAATTCTAAAATATTTACACCGTCTAAAAGTACTTCTCCTTTAGTTACTTCATAGCTTGGGTGTCCCATAATTGCAGATGATAAAGTTGATTTACCTGTCCCGTTTGGTCCCATAATCGCATGTATTTCATCAGTGTTAATTGTCAAGTTAACACCTTTTAAGATTTCTTTATCCTCAATAGACACATGTAGGTCTTTGATTTCTAATGTTGATGCCATTTTATATTCCCTCCGTAAAATATAAAGTTTTCTTAACTAGTTTATAATAATTTTAATTTGTAGTCAAAAAGACTTTGTAATAATGCGTTCAGTTAATTATAACTTACTTATACCTTAATATAAACAACTTAAACCCTTTTTATTATTTTTAATAACTCTAAAGTACAACTCTAACCCTCTCTCTTTAAAAATATAAATGATAATAAGTGCACATAATTTCTCAATGGATTTTATGAATTTAAAATATGTTATCATTTCACTAGGACATTTGTAATATGGTATGATGCTATTTATGATTTTATTCCAATCGTTTGAAAGGAGTTATTCATGCAACAATTTAAATGGATTAATATTCTAAAAGGTTTTGCTATGGGAACGAGTGACTTGGTACCTGGTGTTAGCGGTGGGACTATCGCATTATTGTTAGGTATATACAATCAATTTATCTCTTCAATTAGCGGCATATTCTCACGACGTTTTTGGCCAAGTTTTACATTTTTAATCCCCATTATAATTGGAATGTTACTGGCAATGGGATCACTAAGTAATCTTTTTAATTATTTATTAAGCCAACACCATATTCCAACTATGTTTTTCTTTGGTGGATTAATCATTGGTATCGTTCCATATTTATTGAAAATTTCTAACTATAAAACGTCATTTACAACTAAACATTACATGATGGTTATAGCTGGTATCGCTATCTTAATTGTTATTACATTAATGAATAATGGTGATAAACATGCTGGAGAAACACTTACTCTATCAACTAGTCTTATTATTAAATATTTTATTGCAGGTATGTGTGCATCTAGTGCTATGTTACTCCCAGGTATTTCAGGGTCATTTATGTTATTAGTATTTGGCGTCTATGGTACGGTCATGCTAGCAATATCTGAAGTTGTTAAACTTAACTTTACCGGTCTTCCTATATTACTTGCAGTCGGATTTGGGGTGCTTGCTGGATTCATTATTTCAAGCAAAATTATCCAGTATTTCCTAACACATCATAAACTAATGACTTTTGCATTAATCATTGGTTTTGTTGTTGGCTCCCTCTTTGCAGTATTTCCAGGTTTACCAACTAATATCGTGATGTGGTTCGTTTCATTAGTAGTATTTATCATCGGTTTTATTGTAAGTTTGACTTTAGGTCGAATTACCGCTGAAAATGAATAATCATTTTAGGGGTGATAAAATATATTCAGTATCTCGTTAATCATATGCAATATATATCTCGTTTTGTATACATATTATTGGATATCATTAGCGAGTTTTTATTTAGTTTTTTTCTAACATTAAAATAATTATTAATAAATTTTGGTATCCACTTTTTTAATACAAAAACCACCTAGCCGATGGTTATACCGACTAAGTGGCATGTGCAGTGTATTAGGAATAAAAAAGTAAAATTACTCGCCTTTGTTACCTTTTACTTTATCAATAAAATCAGTTGCTTTTTCTTTTGCATTTTCAACGAATTCTTTCGCTTTACCAGAAGCTTTATCTTCTTTACCTTCGTTTTCTAAATTTTTATTATCAGTAACATTACCTACTGTTTCTTTAACATTACCTTTTGCTTGTTCAAATTTACTTTCGTCTGCCATAATAAATGCCTCCTCTGAATAATTAAATGTTATATATAATACTTACCCACTGAAAAATTATCTAAACATTTTACTTAAATAATTTTTGATATTGATTTGACGTCATTTTATAACTAGCGAAATAGATTCATCATTAACTTGAGGGAGTGGGACTGAAATAATAAAGAATCACTAATGATTTATGATGTAGTAGTCACTATCCATGTGAAATTAAAAATAAGAATAAATGAGTAGCACGCATGCATATAGGATTTTACTTTATCCGTAATAGCATCTCATTCCTAAATATCATATAAATACCTGTTTAAATTAAAAAGCCCAGCAACATCACGTTACTGAGCCATTAATATGATTTATTTAGCAGGAATAACTGCACCGTTGTATTTTTCATTAATGAAGTCTTGAATATCTTTAGATTGTAATACTTCAATTAATACTTTGATTTTCTTATCATCTTGATGTCCTTCTTTAACAGCAATTAAGTTTGCATAAGGATTATCTTTCGCACTTTCTACAGCAATAGAATCTTTTTTAGTATTTAGTTTTTGTTCGATTGCAAAGTTTGAATTAATGATAACAGCATCAGCGTCTTCATTTTGATAAATTTTAGGTAAGAATTCTGCTGATTGTTTATTATTAAACTTAATATCTTTTTTATTCTCTGTAATATCACTAAACTTAGCATCTTCAATTTTTACGCCTTTTTTGATCTTAATTAAACCTGCATCAACGAAGAATTTTAAGAAGCGTCCTTGTTCAGCTGGATTATTAGACACATAAACTGTTGCACCTTTTGGTAATTCTTTTAAACTTTTATACTTTTTAGAGTATACAGCCATAGGTTCTAAGTGAACATCACCGGCACTTACAATTTTGTAACCTTTATCCTTTTTCTCTGTGTTTAAATATGGTGTATGTTGGAAATAGTTTGCGTCAATTTCACCTTTGTCTAGTAATTTATTAGGCGTAGTGTAATCGTTAATTGTTTTAATATCTAGTTCATAACCTTTTTTCTCTAATAATGGTTTTGCTTTTTCTAAAATTTCAGCATGTGGTGCTGGTGAAGCACCTACTGTTATTTTCTTGTCGTCACTGCCACTTTTGTTTCCATTACCGCAAGCTGCTAATACAACTGCAAATGTTAATACTAAAATAAGACCAAATAATTTTTTCATAAAATGAAACCCCCAATTTATCGTTTATCAAGTTTATTTGTAAGCCAATCCCCAATGAATTGGATTATAAATACAATAATTAAAATAAAAACTGTTGATACTAAAATGACATCATTTTGATTTCGAGTGAAACCTGTTAAGTATGCTAAATTTCCTAAACCACCGGCACCAATTACACCTGCAACTGCTGTTGAACCAACTAAAGCGATTGCTGTAACTGTAATGCCAGACACTAGCGCTGGCATGGCTTCAGGTAAAAGGACTTTACGAATTACTGTCCAAGTATTAGCACCCATTGACCAAGCCGCTTCGATGACACCTTTATCAATTTCTTTAAAAGCAATTTCTACGAGCCTTGCATAAAACGGTGCTGCGCCAATGATCAAGGCTGGTAACGCACCTGTCGGACCACTTATCGTTCCAAGTATCAAACTTGTAAATGGAATTAATAATAAAATTAAAATAATAAATGGTATCGCTCTAAATAAGTTAACAATGAAAGAAACGATAGAATAAAATAACCTTGCACCGATAGACTTACCTTTAGCAGACAAGAATAATAACACACCTAAAATAAGACCAAGTATAAATGCAAATATAGTTGAGACGACTGTCATGTATAGTGTTTCGACTATTGCAGTCCAAACTTCTGGCCACTGAATATTAGGCATTGTAATCATTTCATTTATAATTTCACTAAATGATTTACCCATGTCTTAACACCTCCATTTTAACTTGTCGCTCAATTAACTCTTTTTCGAATTTTCCGAAATCTACACTTGAAATATATGGAATATGCAGAACTAAAAAGCCGACCGTTCCATTTTTTGTATTTTTAATATTTGCTTCTAAAATATTAATTTTAATATCATAGGCAGTTGATAGGCTCGATACAATAGGCTCGGTTGTTGTTGAACCAGCGAAAACTAATCTAACGATATAAGCATCTTTTTCTAATGGCTCTAATTCTGTTAAAGATGTTTCGAAATCATCATTTAAATCGTCTTTCACAAATCGTTTTGTCACAGTGTGTTGCGGATTTTCAAAAACCTGTGTCACCGGTCCTTGTTCTATCACTTTACCACTTTCCATAACTGCAACTTCATCACAAATACGACGAATGACATGCATTTCATGCGTAATTAGTACAATTGTTAAATTTTGTTGTTCTCTAATTTTTAGTAGTAGATCTAAAATTTCATCTGTTGTTTGCGGGTCAAGTGCACTTGTTGCCTCATCACAAAGCAAGACCGTTGGATCATTAGCTAACGCTCGTGCAATCCCAACACGTTGCTTTTGTCCACCTGATAACTCTGATGGATAAGCCTTTTCTCTACCTTTTAAACCGACGAGTTCGACAAGTTCTAATGCTTTTTGCTTAGCTCTCCTTCTAGGGACACCTGCAATTTCAAGCGGAAACATAATATTTTTTAACACAGTCCTTGACCATAACAAATTAAAATGTTGGAAGATCATACTTACTTTTTGTCTTTTTGCTCTTAATCCATTTTTGGACAATTGACCTATATGGTCTCCATCTATAATAACTTCACCTGATGTAGGCGCTTCTAAATGATTAAACATTCGAATCAAAGTACTTTTTCCTGCTCCAGAAAAACCAATGACGCCATAAATCGATCCTGCTCGAATCGATAAATTAACGTGATCTACAGCAAGGACTTCTTTATTTTTAGTCCGATATTCTTTAACAACTTCTTTTAATTCAATCACGTTGATTCCTCCCTGTGTTGCTTAATAAAATAAAAAATGCTTTCTCAATATCGATAGAAAAATTGAGAAAGCAATAGTAGTATTGTTTCTCTCATCTTCAAAAGTTAAAACTTTATGTGAATTGGCACCATTTCTATATAAGACGGTTGCCGGGCTTCGTAGGGCACATCCCTCCACCACTCTCGATAAGAGTTTACGCATCATTTAATTTGTATTAATCCTAACACCTTAGTAAAATTTCGTCAATAACTATTTTAAATTTTCTAACAAATCAGTCACCGATTTAAATGCATAAATTCGTTTTACTTCTTTATCTTTATTCATCAACAATAAAATCGGCGTAGACATGATTTGCATATCTTTACAAAACTGAGGATAAAAGTTTAAATCTATTTTCAATAATGGTAACTGCAATATTTCATTAGCAATGTCTAACATTCTTTCTGAAACCTTACAAGTACCACACGTTGGTGTATAACCAAAGATTAAATGTTTGTCTTCCTCATAAAATGTAGTTACATCTTTGATGTCTAATGAATTATTCATTTACTAAAACTAACCTTTCATTATTTATATTCGGTAAAAGAGGTGTTTCTTTCTTACAAGTAAAGCCATGTTTTGAAAGTACATGCGCCAAATATTGTTTGGGGCAATTCGCAACTTGACAGTAAGTTTTATCAATAAATATATGTTCACTTTCACTCAAATAACGTTTAAACCAATTTCTAATTCGATCTCCTTCGTCATCAGAATCGGCTAATACAAAAACTTGTTTATCATACAGTGATTCTATCATATCATCAAGCTTATCTATACTCATTGTTCCATGAGTACAAATAATATTGACTGGTTCTGCAATAACCTGTTGCACCCTTTTTTTATCAGATTTTCCTTCAACAATTATCACTTTATTTACAATAGCCATCATCATCACCCTTTAAAATCAATAAACATCTGTCACTGTATCATTTCACAAAATTGGTATGAATAAAACATAAATCACAAAAAATTTAAACTAGCTTAATATAATAATTACAAACTCAATGTTTGACTAGCTGTAACATTTAACATAAGCAGACAAAGGCTAAGTCAAAAATCAACATCCTAAAATCTACAATGTTATATTACCAATAGTTAACCAAAAGAAAATACACCTATAACAAACTTTTCAATTATAGCGGGGCCCCAACACAGAGAATTTCGAAAAGAAATTCTACAGACAATGCAAGTTGGGGTGGGCCCCAACACAGAAGCTGATGGTAAGTCAGCTTACAATAATGTGCAAGTTGGCGGGGCCCCAACATAAAGAAATACTTTTTCTTTAGAAATTAGTATTTCTTATGCATGAGTTTTACTCATGTATTCCTATTTTTAAATACACATTAGCTGTGGCTTATGAAAAATAACCACTACATTATAAATCACTAGTGGTTCTTTTTCATTTCTGTCCCACTCCCTAGATTGATCTATAGATACTACACTTATTAAAGTAATATATTTTTATGATTCTCTTAGCTGCAATCCCATGAATACATGTAATCATCAAACTTCATAGCCTCAAGGTCAGTAGATTTTACTAAGATATTGGCAATACCTAAATCACCCCATATAATCGAAGAATTACCATCTCTTGTAGAATCAATTTGCAGTAAGACTCTATCATACATTTTCAGTTCTTGATCGTTCGTTCTTGGATCTATTTGGTCAAAATATGGATAACCACCAAGTTGATTAAATGGTTCCTTAGCAGTAAATGTGTTACACACAGGTTCCATTAATTCATCATATCCACCAAACATCGATTTTAGCGCGAAGGATGGATTGACTTTATTCCACAATGCAAGCACGTCCTCATCGTACTTATAATCAGTACATGTAATAGTTTGTTTCGACAATCTAAATTCTATAGAAAATGCTCCACTGAACGGGATATCCTCATTATCAGCATCTAATGACTTCAAATGCACTTGAATATTTTCGAGTGATAAATCTGTAATTGGCTCTTTTATATAAACAAGCCTTGAGTTTATATTGTTTCCCTTTAAATTTTCAGACATACCATACATTTGATCTTCTGAACTAATCCAAAACTGCAATATCCCTTCATTTACAGGAAATAATTCTTGTTGTTCTGGAAGATCATTCAAATTAATCTGTGCTAACAATACCATTGGTACATTATTTTCATCTAATGGTATATCTTTAAAAGATTTTAAAAATGGCATTCCACCAATCTTACTCTGGCTTAAAGTTTCTTCTTGCATCTCTTTTAAATCCATTTCAATACATGGTAGTACTGGTAAATTACCGTTTTCTACAGATTCTACGAAACGGTTATATGCTTTTTGCTCCTTTTTAGAAAGATGACTAACGTCTTGAATGTTTAGCATATTAACTTCCCCCAATTTTTATTTTTAAAATAGCTAAATTCATTATTTTCATCATTCTTGAATAATAAAATGTAGCAATACTCCAAATAATAGTGCCTAATAAATTTTCTTTCATATTATTTACTTACTCAGACTAAAAATAAACTCCTCAATCTTAGATTAAGGAGTTACACGGTGATTATTCACCAATCATTTCTGAATATTTTTCAGCTGTTAATAAAGCTTCAAGCTGACTTTCATCACTAATTTCTACTTTTACCATCCATGCTTTTTCGTATGGAGATTCATTTACAAATTCGGGACTATCTTCTAGTTCTTCGTTGACTTCAACTACTTTACCAGAGATTGGTGCATATAATTCTGATACAGTTTTAACTGATTCTACGCTACCAAACGTATCCCCTTCATTAATTTCATCATCTGTTTCTGGTAATTCAACGAAAACAATATCACCTAACTCGCTTTGTGCGTATTCTGTGATTCCAATTGTTGCTACATTACCTTCAACTTTAACCCATTCATGCTCTTTTGAATATTTCAATTCATTTGGTACTGCCAAGAGAATCCCCTCCTAATTAATCTTTACATCATTAATGATGCCATAAGGCTAGATGCTATTCAACTATATTTATAAAAATTAACAATTGTATAGCTTATTTCATTTTACATGTAATGAATCTAAATATCGAGATATTTAGTAAACGTTTACATTTCACTTACGCTAACCAAGTCTCTTTATATTGATCTTCTTTAAATCCTAATGTTATCTTATCGCCCATTACTGCTAGAGGACGCTTTACTAACATACCATCAGATGATAACAACTCTAACTTTTCATCATCTGATAAAGTTTGTAATTTATTTTTCAAATCAAGCTCACGATATTTCGCACCGTGTGTATTAAACAATTTATTAATTTCTACGCCTGTATTTGCAATTATTGTTTTAAATTCATTTATTGTAGGTGTATGTTGAACGATATCAATTGGTTCATAACTTACGCCATATTCATCTAAAAACTTTGCTGCCTTTTTACAAGTTGTACAATTCTTATATTGGTAAAATTTAATCATGCGACTGCAACCTCCTTTATGTATTTAAAATAAATATATCATTTTCCATAGCAAAAGGCTTTCATTTTGAAGCTAAAATTTTTTATTATGATATAAATTTAGCTATAATAAAAATTATTAAACTATCTAGAGGAGTTGTTACAATGCAAGCAATCAAAAGTAATGAATCATTTAAATCTATAATTAATAGCGATACACCTGTAATTGTTAAATTTGAGGCAGGATGGTGCCCAGACTGTCGTGCTATGGATTTATGGATTGACCCAATCGTAGAACAATATAATGATTACCAATGGTATACTGTTAATCGTGATGAATTAGAAGATGTAGTTGTTGAAAATGAAGTTATGGGTATCCCTAGCTTGCTAGTATTTAAAAACGGCGACAAAATTGCACACCTTCATTCAGCAAATGCTAAGTCACCTGAACAAGTTGAATCATTTTTAGCAGAAACTTTTAAATAAATACTAAAATACAAATGTGTATATACTTCACAATAAAAAGCTGAGACTGTGATTGTACCGACTCTAGTAAATTAGATTAAATCTCTAACTCGATAGATGTCCATCAATTCATGTCTCAGCTTTTATTAATGTTTTCTATAATTATACATATTAATATAATGTAATTAAGTTTCTATTTTTACGTGGTGCTTTAGGCATATCTTCTTCTAAATCCGTTAAATATAAGAATCCAGCAAGAACTTCATCTTTCTTTATACCAAGTGTTTTTCTTACTTTAGGATCATAGATATATAATGGCGATTTCCAACATGTACCTATCCCCGCTTCATAAAGTAACAACATAAGATTTTGTGCATATGCACCAAATGCAAAGTAGTTTTCATCATTTTGACGTTGTCTTGGATCTGTTTTTAAAATAAGCAATAACATGCCACCTAGTTTCGTTACTGCATCATAATGACATTGTTGCTTATCTAATTCATTAGGAAATGCAAATTTAGAAATATCCTTACTCATATCTCCTAATCTGTCTTTCGGAACATGCACAACTCTCCATGGTTCCCTCATTCCGTGATTTGGAGCATCAGCAGCTTTCTCAATTGCTTGATATAGCAATGCGTCATCTATGTGCATATCTCTTTTAAATTTTTTCACACTTCTTCTATTAGCTATTGCTTGTTGTAATTCCATCTAAAATCGCTCCTCCACGAACAATGATAATACTTCTCAATTATAAGACAGCACTTACACAAAAGCAACCTAATTCATTTTATTAGTATAAAGTCACTTGTGCTTTTAAATCAGTAACATCAATCTGTCCTGGAGCTTGTGGTTCTCCGATACAACCATAAGTCAATGCACCACCAAAAACGCCTTGAGCCGTTCTACTTATTAGTCCAAGTTTAGACATTGAAATACCAACAACTTTGCAGTCCATAGTATCTGAAAATGTAGACATTGCCTGCAATAAATTTAACACATCATTTTTATTATGTGGCATTACTGCTAATTTAACGTATTCTGGGTTGAATTTTTGCATTTTAAAAAATATAAATTGCAATTCATCTAATGGAGGCGTACTTTCGAAATTATGATGTGATATAACCACCTCTTTATTATACTGTTGCAAGTGTTTAATGATTCGTTGATGTTTTTCAATGTCAATATCTGCTTGCCATTCTATATCAATCATATCTATGCCATTGATATTTGCTAAGTCTGATATTAAATTAAGATACAAGTCATTTATAAATTGCCCATAGCCACCTTGTAACTTTGTACGATACGTAACTAATAATTTGAATGAATCTTGCATAACCTTCAGCTTTGTAATCATTTCTGCCACTTGATCAACTGTGACATTTTCAATTTGATCAATTCGTAATTCTAATACGTCTATTGCATCAATACGATGATTAATTTTTTGAATTAAAGTTTCTTCGATAGATAATTGTGGCGCGATAGTCGCTACTACTTCCACATGTGTCATAGTAAATCCCTCATTTCAGATACTCATTATTTTTATTGTAAACAACAACTTTTTATCCTTCAATCAAACAATGCTATAAATGAAAATGATTAAGGTATTTTCGAATGGGTAAAGCATAAATGTATTTTAAATTAGGAGGTTATAAGAATGGCAATACATTATGAAACTAAAGCGACGAATGTTGGCGGACGTAAAGGACATGTTTATACTGATGATCGAGCGTTAGATATTGATATCGTTCCGCCTGCTCAAGCAGATGGTAAAGCTACTAACCCCGAACAATTATTTGCAGCAGGTTATGCATCTTGCTTCAACGGTGCTTTCGACCTAATTTTAAAGCAAAACAAAGTGCGTGATGCTCATCCAGAAGTAACACTAACAGTGAGACTAGAAGATGATTCAGACTCAGAAAGTCCTAAATTAAGTGTTTCAATTGATGCGACAATTAAAAATGTTATATCTCAAGAAGAAGCTGAAAAATATTTACAAATGGCTCATGAATTTTGTCCATATTCAAAAGCGACTCAAGGAAATATTAATGTCGATTTAAATGTAAATGTTGTAGATTAGCATTAACTTAAAGAGATTATTCAACGTTATTAATAAAATTCACATAAAATTCAAATTTGCCAACCAAAAATTTTTGGTTGGTTATTTTTTCTATTCGTGACTGAAATTTCTGGCAATATTTAACTGAAAATGATTGTCCCTTAGTCATCATAAATGTGACCGGTTCCAATACTGGCTTGACTTCTTCGCATAACGTCTCCAAATAAAAGTCCAGTGTCGATCAATAACCAATTCCATAATTTCCTGAACTTAAAAATAAATATAATTAAATTGATAATCCATTTACAAGAATGTGCATATAAATCAGTGATTGCAAAATTTTAATAAACATTTTAATATGTAATTAAGAAATTTTTTTAGTACAAAATCTTTCTTAATAATGATTAAGGAGGTCAGTAATGATTGAAATTAAAACATTAACGAATAATGATTTTAATGAGTATAAGAGACTTGTTTCGACAGTCAATGAAGAATTCACTCAAGATTCACATTATAGTCAAACAATGACTGACACCTTAATACATGACATTTTAAATCAAGGTTCACCGAAATGTATTGTATTTGGCTGTTATGAAAACGAAACACTTATCGCAACAGCTGCCTTAGAACAAATTCGATACGTTGGAAAAGAACATAAATCATTAATTAAATACAACTTTGTTACTAATAACGATAAATCGATTAATAGCGAGCTCATTAATTTCATTATTAATTATGCACGGCAGAACAATTACGAATCTTTACTTACATCAATTGTGTCAAACAACATAGGTGCTAAAGTTTTCTATAGTGCACTAGGATTCGACATTCTTGGTTTTGAGAAAAATGCAATTAAAATCGGAAATACCTATTTCGATGAACATTGGCTTTTTTATGATTTGATTAATAAGTAATACAGTTTTATATATTCTACATTTCTCATAAATTCAAATCATATAGGTTCTATTTTTCATACAACTACTCTACTATTGAGTAGTTGTTTTTTATTTGATATGATAACAATAAGTTTTTTCAGAATATTCTATGTTTTAGGGGTGTCAAAACTTAATGGTAACCGCAATTATTCATGGATTTATCTTAGCGATTGGTCTAATTTTACCTTTAGGTGCACAAAATGTATTTATTTTTAACCAAGGAGCTAATCAACCAAAATATAGATATGTATTGCCTGCAATAATTACAGCCGGGTTGTCAGACAGCTTACTTATTATTATTGCAGTGGTAGGAGTATCTATCATTATTATGTCTTTACCTGTACTTCAAGCAATTATTTATATAGTTGGTTTAATTTTCTTGATGTATATGGCTTGGACCATTTGGCATGATAAACCCTCAACAGATGGAGAAGCTCAAATTATATCTCCAATGAAACAAGTAAGTTTTGCTTTATCAGTTTCATTACTCAATCCACATGCTATTTTAGATACAATTGGTGTAATTGGTAGTAGTGCTGCATTATATAGTGGCAGCAATAAAATTGCGTTTACAATCGCTTGTATTAGCGTTTCATGGTTATGGTTCTTTTTACTCGCAATTTTAGGAAAAATGGTTGGATCAATTGATAAAACTGGAAAATTATTAACAATAATCAATAAAATATCAAGCATAATAATTATTATTGTTGCTCTAATGATATTACAAAAACTTATTCAATTATTATTCTAAAGCGTTATGTAGTTGTATTTTAAAAGCGTTATACAAAAGACATACTTGTGTCTATGTATAACGCTTTATTTATTATAAATTTGGATCAATTAACTCAACAAATTTAAATGTTCCATTGTCATATTCAAATTTCAGGATATTACAATTACCGATATTATGCTTTAATGCTTCATCTAGTTTAAGGCAATATCTTAAAAATACTCCCATTATTGTTCCATGACTCACGACTAATGCATTATTCTTTGTTTGAGACATAATGTCATGTAAAGTTTTCACAATGCGTTCTTCAACTTGTTGCCTTGCCTCTCCTTTGAAAGGAACAATTCGATCTCCGAATAAGTCCTCAGGCTTGTATAGATTATCAAATAGATAGACTGACTCACCTTCAAATATTCCAAAATGCCATTCCTTCAGTCCCTTAAAACGTTGATACGATTGGTTAGGTGCAACATTTTCAAGTGTGTCACTTGCGCGTTCTTGCGTTGATGATGCATATAAATCGAAGTTTATCCCCTTAGTTTCATAATAACTACGTGCCTTTTGAGCTTGAGCAATTCCAAGTTCTGTTAGCGGCGAATCTCCAAATCCCTGAATTAGTCCCTTAAAATTAAACAAAGTTTGTCCGTGGCGCATTAAATATAACGTTTTAGCCAACAATAACACCTCTTCAATAAAAAGTATTGATAGCTCAAAATGTATTCTCTTTTTATTAAAATGAGTACCAAATATATTAAACCATTATTTAAACTTTTTCGGTAGCGAAAACCTTTGCTTTTGATGTACATTTTTTTCATAAGTAATGATGATTTTAGTTTAAAAGATAATGTGACGGGGTAAAACGCAATGAAGAGTACAGAATTTTAAAGGAGTGAGTGTTTATGGATCATCATAATCAATGTAATTATGTGAATCCACAAAATGTTTCACTTGACTGGGAATGTTTTATAATTAGTAAAAGTGAAATGTTGTTAGATGGTGTACCAAATGAACTTATCAACACTTGGTTAGATAAAGACATTATTACACCATTTTCGATAAGAAATGATGAAATAAACTTTAAAACAAAAGATATTTGGGATGCACTAATACATCATAATTGGTACTACTCAAATTAATTTGCCATATATAAGCTAATAGCTCTATTTGTAGTTTCAATTAATTGATGATCTGTGTAATTAGACATCACATATGCTCTAATTACTTGGTGTCTTTCTTCTAATCGAGGGAATGCTTTATCTTCACTAACGTGTTCGGCCAATATACCAAATGGTGTGTTATCATTTTGAAAACCCATGATGAAATTGTAAAACGTCATAAGACTTGCCCCCTTCATTTATTAAGCGCTATTTAAAGTGTTATTATTAATCTTATCAGAAAACTAGTATTTGTAAATGTGCAAAAGTGATTTTGCACATTTTTTTGATATCTGATTCTAAAAATATTAACGAATTATACAACTTTAAGAGTTTTTAGTATGTAAATATTCTTTTCATATTAATACTATACATCCCTATATATGCTCACTTGTTTGAATTAATAAACTTTAGCATTCTACAAATAATATTTTAAAAATAACTATACTTTTTATTTACCTATTGGAAAATAGTGTTATCATATTTATTAAGAAGCTATTTTTATACTAGTAGGTGTCAGTCATGAATAACATTTTGTTAAATGCTATCAATATAGTTATTACTACCACTTTTGTTATCTTTAATATTTTAATCACATATAATAAAGATTTAGATGATTTATGTTGGCTCCTGCCTGGTATTATCATTTGTGGTGTGATACTCATCGTATCCTTTACCATTGCAATGATAACTAAAAACTGGTTAAGTGAAATATTATTTTTTATAAATATCGTACTCGTTCTCTATTACATTTATCCTATTTTTTATAGTTTTATAGGTTAATAATTACGGTATATAAGGAGGGTTTCACATGTCTTTACATTTTGCAATTCTGTTTTGGCTAGCATTAATTTTCTTAGTTGCCGCTACGTTTATACTCGTATTAATGAAAAAAACTGGCAAAGAATCTAAAAAAGAGTCCTATTTAAGTTTCACTGTCATTCTCTATATTTTTGGATTCGCTATATTAATATACACATTTATATTTGGTGTGCTATAAATGAAATTCATTTTATATCCAGTCTGAAACGTCTCAATGATGTTTCAGACTGTTTTTTATTCTTAATAGACATTTCACACTCTCATACTTTAATATTTAAGATATGTTTTAGTCTTACAAGCTTATTAAAGATTACAATTCTAATTTAAGACTATTTACATATATTTCTTCAACAAGGAGCTTTTAAGTGAACTATATTAAACGAACGATAATTTTACTTATATTATTCGTTGTCGTATCCCCTATAAACTCACCAAAAACAATTGCAGATAATAAGTATTCAGAAATTCAAGATGACAAATTCCAATTACAACCTGGTGATATTATTGTTACAAAAGGCCCTGTCATGTGGGGATTTTTTGGTCATTGTAGTATCGCGATTGATGATAAAACGATTTTACAAATTGAGGGGCCTGGCGACAAACCAACTACACAATCCTTCGAATCTTTTAAATATAATTATGCAAGTGGCAAAAATGATTGGATGAAAGTTTATCGTTGCAGCTATCCTGGTGCAGGTAAAAAAGCGGCTGAATGGGTTAAGAAAAACTATGAAAATACAAATCATCGTTATCTAGTTACATTAAATTTGAACAGCAAAAAATTTACGTATTGTACTAAAATTATCTACCAAGCTTATAAATTTGGTGTAAGTGAAAAATCAGTTAAAAGTTATGGACTACATATTATTTCACCCTATGCAATTAAAGATAATTTTATAGATCCATACAAACTAAGGCTTGTAAAAGCTTATTAACACAGTTTCATCAAATAGTTAAATTAGTTTGTGTTTTGCAATAAATTGGGTATAGATTACAAATGATATTTCAGGAGGCCCAATATTTTGAATGAACTAACTAAAGAACAAAAGTATACAATAGCTAAATTTTACAAATTATATATTGAACGTTCGAATAATGGAGAAACAGAAACAGTCGCTAACTTTTTTGGCGATGCTAAAGATGCACGTGAAAACTATTTTTGCGATCGTGATTATCAAGACTTCTTAACTAACTGCCAAATTTTAATTCAAAACAAATACTTAACTGGTGAAATTTTGGACGATAACATTTACAATATTTCTATTTTAAACAAGACATTTATTGAATTTGAACAAAATTTTGGTTGAACATGAATGTCTCAACTATAAACTTTTTAACCCTATTTTAAAGCAGGAGTGAAAAACATACATGAGTGAATGGCATATTAATAATCAATCTACAAAACCTTTTTTAATACAACAAGCGGAAAAGCAATTGTCTATTGTTAAACCATTGCCTAATGGTAGCTTCCAAATACTCACAGAAATAAATTTGGAGAATGGCAATATTAGTAACATCGATCATTCTTTACTTGTTTCAGTAGACCCCAAAGCATTAGAAATAAGTATATTTGACGCTGTAAATTAAACGCAATATTTTTATTTAATTATTTTAATGTTTCGCCTTTTAAATGAAAACAAGATTACTGAATTATTATGAGATTTTAAAAACAATAAATATTCTCAATAATTAATCAGTCTTAATAAAAAATTAACAAAAAGTTGATTAGTTAAATTATTAATTAAGTAGTAAGATATTATGCGATGTGGTATCCTATTATTGTTAAACATTTTGAGTGTTTAACATTACTTCTTGTTATCGCCATATACAGACTTTAATTCTCGTCATTATTAAAGTTCTGTATTGGCGCTTTTTTTATTCAAAATCAAAAGTCGGACAGATGAAAAGTAAAAAACTTTTCCATCAATTCGATTTATTATAGAACCATTATATATTGTTAGATCTCCACAATTTATTGGACAAAAAAATAACGGCTAGTGCTTTTACCACACCAACTGTTATCGATTTAAAGCATAAAAAAACAGCCCTATAATAAGGACTGTTTGAATAAGTTAAAATTACATTTTAACTACGTTTGCAGCTTGCTCGCCACGGTCGCCTTCAACGATGTCGAATTCAACTTTTTGGCCTTCTTCTAATGATTTGTATCCATCTTCAGCGATTGCTGAGAAGTGTACGAATACGTCGCTACCATCTTCTCTTTCGATGAAACCAAAACCTTTTTCTGCATTAAACCATTTAACTGTACCGTTATTCATATTGAATACCTCCGTCGTGCTTTTGCACTAAATATTTTGTAACAAATTCATAAATGAAAAGGAGAATATTCTATATAAATAACTCACATTTTTCTTCACGCTCTTTATTACTTAACTTTCATTATACACTTTTAAATATAGAAGTAAAGCATTATTTTATTTTCTGTGATAATACACATTGAACTATATAGTAACATTCCATTTTAATACTAAATTTAAAATTTTTATTTTCTAATATTAAATACACTTGCTTTTGATACTATTTACTTTTTTAATTCTGAATTGATAATAAATCATATCGTGATCTAAAAATTATAAAAGGGCCACTAGCAGCAGTGACACTTTTACAATGAGCATTATTGACCTGAATCAGCGTTGTCTTCGCTCCAAATATTTAATTTCTCTTTTTTCGCTTGTGCTTCACTTTTTCTTAAAAGTTGTTCATGTGTATTGTTAGGTTTATAAACATAAGCAACTTTAGCCAAGCCTTGACGAACTAAAGCTTCGTTTACCATTTTTCCATCAGCATAAATATACGCTAAGCCACGTCCATATTTATCAGTTCTTTGACCTTTGTCAAACTCGACTTCAATTTTATTTGCATTTTCTACCATTTTTTTCGTAAATGCACTTGCTTCAGGGCCATATTTCTCTACACCTTTTTTAGGATGCTTTGTTTCAGGTGTATCAACTAATAATAGTCTGAATGTCATTGGTTGACCTTTGTACATTAATTTAACCGTATCACCATCAATCGCTTTAATTAATGTCGCAGGTTCTTTATGTAATTTTTTAGTTGAAGTTGCACTATATACTGTTGGATCTTCAGAACCACTTCTATTTACGCCGTTATCTGTTTGTGATGCATTTGCTGAGCTACTTAGACTTGAAACTACAACTAAAGTTAACACTAAGCAACTAGTAGCGAAAAAGAAAAACCTCTTTGCGTATTGCCCTTTCGAAACATTACTGATAGCCATCCCTATAAGTAATATTGAAACAATTGCCATACATATGCCAGCACTTAATAAGTATTCTGTCATAACTAACACCTCTTTCTTTTTAGTTAATTTTAATATTAAACGTTAATTAATTATAATTCTACATTTTTACAATTAATTAATAAAAATTTAATAATTATAATAAAATAACTATACTTACTTTTATGTATTTTCTATATTTTAGGTGTCAGAACTTATATATTTAGCCTTATTTGTAAAATTAAAAAGCCTACAACATGAATCGTTGCAGACTATCATATCGAGACAAAGAGGTTTATTAGCGTCTCTATATCTATGCGGAATTTGAAAAGATTATTTATTATATTTACGGGGATAAATTGTCATTTAAAAACGAGATGTATAACTTATAATTTACTTTGGATTAGCGTTTTTCAGTTTTCTCTATTTTATTATTCACTTTATCAATTTGTTTATTTAAATAATTTTGGTGAGACTGACTAAGTGTACTTACTTTTGCAGTTGCCTTAGCGAGATCTTCATAGCTTTGTGTATCTTTATAATCGTTAATTAAGCTTTGTGCTTCTTTAACATGATCACGTCTAATAACGCGTTTGTCACGGTCTGTGAAATGTGATGAGTCAATTTCACTATAACCATATAACCAACCTTTTTTAATACCTGTTTGATTAGTATGTAAATCATATTCTATGTAGTTGTCATTAGATAGTGCTTTTAATTTATTTAATTGACTCTTTTCTACTATTGAAAATTTCTCCTCAGTAGTAATTTCAGTATGGGTTTGTAAAATATTTTTATTATCCGAATCTTTTACAACAAAATTAGTTTCAACACTCTCTGTCACTAATGCGTTTGCGTGATTAGAATGCCATAATTGAGTTGCACAAATTACACCCATTGTTAGTACTAGTACTTTCCTTTTCATTTATTTATGCTCCCTTATTTGCTTTGATTTAAAAACCGACTTTTTCACCCTGTTTTCTTCGCCATTGAAAATTATATACCAATATTTTAGAAACAATAATTAACTTGCGATGAACAAACTATTAACAATAATCTTGAGTCTTATATTTATCTTAATTAATAATATATTTATTTAAGATTATGTTACTTCCAACTTTCAAAGTAGAAAAACGGTATAATTTGTTGATGGGTGTTTATTGATAAACTGCAAAAAATACAGCCTACAACCACATAGATTGTAGACTATATTTAAAATAATAGGTATTTATCATATCTCGTAAACTTAGTGCCAATTTTTATACTCGTGGTGCTGGTAAGCTACCCTTAAATTCAGGAACGTAGTGTGTAGGGCTATAACTTGGAACAGCATATTGATAATTTACATTTTTGATATTTAATGATGGTTTCCCAATTTTATAACCATTTGATTGTGAAAATGAGAAATATTTCTTCACACCTTTAACTACTTTATAAGAATAGAAGTATTTATAGTCATATGCTTTATTTACTTTAGCATTTTGATGTGTTGCTGTTGTGTTATTTTGGAAACTTGGTACATGCATACGATGTGAATTGTGACCATATGGTGGAATTACCTTGAAACTATTTATTTGTGGCACAACACAAAAGTGATTAATTTTAATGCTAGCATGCCCTGGTGTAACAAATTTATGCGCGTGATATCCAGGAACTGCAAAATGATGCTTGATAATTAAAGATTGAGATGGATGTGTATATCTAGGCGATTCTGATGGTTTAACAATAAAGTGTTTATTAATAGAATCCTTTGCATGATTTACATGTTTATGTACATGTGTTGATTTGTATGAAGTAATAACTTTCTTGTAGTGGGTTTGCGTAGTAATGAAGTGGTGGTTTACTTTGTTTTGCGTAATAAATCTATTTACTTCTGGGCCTTTAGCAACAAAATGCTTATCAACTTGTTGTGAAGCTGGATTGTTTGTTGCTACATTCACGCGATTATTGATTTCTTTGTACTCTGGTACAATGTTTCCTAACTTTGATTCTGGTACGGCAAAGTTTTTATCTACAATTTTACTAGCTGCCGATGAATCTACAATCTTATTCAATTTGTCTTCAGAAACTACAAAGTTTTTATTGTCAGTTAAATTACTAACATTTACTTTTGGCGAATTCTTAAATTCATCGTAAGCTGGAATAATTTTATTAATTCCTGATTCTGGAACTACAAATTTTTTGTCAACACTCTCTGTCACTGATGCTTTAGCGTGATTTGAATTGATAAGTTGTGTAGCAAATAGCGTGCTCATAGTTAAAACTAATAATTTCTTTTTCATCTGTTATTTCTCCTTTATATAGACTCAATATTATAACCAATATAATTTCCCTGTTATATTCACTAACAGCATTATATACCAGAATTTTCAGTATAATAATTAACTTGAAGTAAACGTTGTCTTAACATTTTTATTGTTTTTCAGCTTAAAATTAATTATTGATATTGATAGTTAAGCATAATAATTTTTTCGTAATATAAAGTGAAAAAAGTAATAGTCCACACCTGTTTAGAATGTGGACTATACTAGATTGCATCATTGAAATGATGACTTTGATATTATTTATTGCTAGTTTAAAATGTTGTTATTTTTACGACAAACTCATTATTTGCTTTGCAGCCATGCATTAATATTATTTGCCATTGTATACTTTATTGATTTGTTTATTAAAACGTTTTTGATGACCTTCACTTAAAGTATTTACTTTTTGTTGTGCATTTAATCGGTCTTTATAACTATGTGTATCTTTATAATTATCAACTAACTTTTGAGCTTCTCTAACGTGTTCACGCTTGATTACACGCTTCTCACGTTCAGTTAGATGAGAAGAATCAATTTGACTTATACCAACCAGTGATCCTGATTTTCTACCAGGTAAAGCAGACGTTTCTTCAAATTCAACAACATTATTATGCGTATGATTTGAAGTTGTTGGTGATTGATGCGTTGTTGTGAAATCATGACTTTCACCATTTAATCCAGCTAATGGTTTTGGTGTTTTGTAAACGATTTGTTGCTGAGTTTGACGCTCAACTGTAGGCATTGGTACCTGAGTCGTTGTTTCAGTATATGTAGTCGGTGTTGTTGGTTTCTTTGATGGCGCAGAAACCACAAGTTGCCTGTCGTTTTCGTTGTCGTCTTCGTCATCGATTAGTGAAACCACAGACTCATTTTTAGATTTTTGTCTGTTTATAAATCTTTCTTTTAATGCCTCTGACTTTCTTTGATATTCAGCTTTTTGTTCTTCAGAAATTTCTTGTGTTGTAGATTTATTATTTTGAGTATTTAAACTTCTTTTACTTCTTTTTGATACGTCATTTTTAGCAGCTTCTGTATCTGCTTTTAACTTTAATGCCATAGTCTGATTATGATTTTTTTCACTAGTTAATGCTGGTATACTCTCTGGACGTTCTTGTTGAATTTTTTTAAAAAATTTATCTATAATAAATTCTAAATCCTCTTTTTTTCTATTTAACATCCTTTGATTTACTGCTCTTTTTTTATCCGACTTATCTTGAACTTCTCCAACAATCAAATCTAACTCACTATATAATTCTTCAACTTCGTCCTTATTTGTATTATAGAATGTATACCCTACCATTAATACTTTATTTTCTAAATTGTTTATTTCTACGTCGGCATTATGTTGCTCTGTATTGTTAAAGTCCTTTAAATCACTATTTTTCAGTTGTATTTCTTCAATATCTTTTAAAAACTCTTGTTTATTTTTCTTTAATGTATCAAAAATATAAGAATATCTTTCATGTGTTAAACCTAATAAATCATTCGATTTTCTGCTAATATCTGCATTTTTTATCTTCTTTTCTTCATTTAAAAAATTTTTTAATGCATCATCTTCAGCCATAAATTTTTGTTGATATTTTTTTACAGCCTTTTCATATTCTGGCTCTTCATATTTTTCATAATCAGCAAAAGATAATGATGAAATCAAACTTTCTAAACTATCTCTATAATTTTCGTAAGAATTGGATTTATTACTTTTATCTTTCAATTCTAAAGCTTTTGATACATATGGATTCTTCTCCCCAGAAACCACTGCACTCGCATGATTACTTTCCCAAATTTGTGATACACATAATGCTCCCAATGATAAAACTAGCAATTTATTTTTCAACTGTATTTTCTCCTTAATTTTCCCTAATTAACAACCTACCTTACACCCTATTTTTTCGCCAAGCCAAATTATATAACATCTACCTTTTTAAAATAATTAACTGTTGATGAATTAATTATTAATTATATTCAAACAATATATTTGGAAAATCCAAGTAAAAAAGCCACCTTTTAAGGTGGCTTCTTCATGAATCATATGATTAATTTAATATTATTATTACTTATTTCTTATCTTTATTTTCTTTTTTTCTTCTGAAAAGTAGTAATGAACCTAATGATGCTAATAATCCCCAAATTAGTGACGTATTCGCTTCATCTTCAGAACCTGTATCTGGTAATGGTTCTTTACTATCTTTAGCCTCATTTTTATTAGAAGCATTAGTACCATTTTTAGGTGAATTAGGCGGAACTACATTATTGTTAGAACCTGACTCGGAATCGCTATTTGAATCACTGTCTGAGTCGTTGTCTGATCCTGTGTCACTCGTTGAATCGGAATCTGAATCACTTGATGAATCGGAGTCACTACCTGAGTCTGAATCACTCGCTGAATCCGAATCGCTATCTGAATCGGAGTCACTATCTGATTCTGAATCGGAGTCACTATCTGATTCTGAATCGCTGTCTGAGTCTGAGTCACTATCTGAATCTGAATCACTGTCTGAGTCTGAGTCACTATCTGATTCTGAATCGCTATCGGAATCTGAATCACTCGCTGAATCCGAGTCACTATCGGAATCTGAGTCACTGTCGGAATCTGAATCGCTATCGGAATCTGAATCGCTGTCTGAGTCTGAGTCACTGTCGGAATCTGAATCGCTATCTGAGTCTGAATCACTGTCTGAATCTGAATCGCTATCGGAATCTGAGTCACTGTCTGAGTCAGAATCGCTGTCTGAATCTGAATCGCTGTCTGAATCTGAGTCGCTATCTGAGTCGGAATCGCTATCTGAGTCGGAATCACTGTCGGAATCTGAATCGCTATCGGAATCTGAGTCACTGTCTGAGTCGGAATCGCTATCGGAATCTGAGTCACTGTCTGAGTCGGAATCGCTATCGGAATCTGAGTCACTGTCTGAGTCAGAATCGCTGTCTGAGTCAGAATCGCTGTCTGAATCTGAGTCGCTATCTGAGTCGGAATCGCTATCGGAATCTGAGTCACTATCTGAGTCTGAATCGCTCGCTGAGTCGGAATCACTCGCTGAATCTGAATCGCTCGCTGAATCTGAATCGCTTGCTGAATCTGAATCACTTGCTGAATCTGAATCACTTGCTGAGTCTGAATCACTTGCTGAATCTGAATCACTATCTGATGTAGAATCACTGCCAGAATCTGAACCGCTATCTGAATTAGAATCGCTGCCAGAATCTGAACCTGGGTCAGAATCTGAATCCTCTGGAATTGGTTCAATTTCACCAGGCTCATCAGGTTGTTCAGGAACAACTGGTTTATCGATACCGTCACCAGAACCTGATCCGTTATTAAATGCTACTTCGTTGTCCCATGACATAGATCTCCATATAAAATTAGAATCATAACCATAAAATGTCGAACGTAGTGCTAAATCACCTGTACTAGCAGGATCAATATGGCCATTAACAACTACAATATACGGTGTTGTAATTTGGTCATCGTCCGTAGGAAATTCTACTTTGTATTGATTAGCATTTGGAAATGAAATTCTAACTTGATTAGTTACATCTTCAAAATCGCTAGGATTCACATAATAACTTTCAGATAAATCATTAGCATTATCGACTCTATAAACTTTAATATCAGTGTTTTTTGCATCTATTAACGCATTACTCTTTGTATTAGGAATTAAATTACCTGTTAAGGCAGGTAACACAACGTTATCTCCGCTTGGATTGACATAAATTGTTTGGCGATACGTATTATTTGTTTTATCGATTTGATCAATCGTACCTTTAATTGATAAATTATGGAATTGTCCATATTTCTCATAGTCGATTAATACTGTCTTACTAGCAGTATTGGTTCCTATGCCAGTTGTCAATGTCACATTACCTGTCTTTGTAACATTTTCAGGGTCAATATAAGCTGGCATAGTAATATTAGCTGTTACATTTTCTTTATTATCAACATAGTCTGTAAATGTATAAATAACATTACCATCACTATCGATTACACCATTTGCCAATACTTGATCTCCAGCCATAATTGGTGGCACTTTAGCAGTTGAAGTTACACCATTTAAGTTTAATTCTTTAGGTACAGTTATTTTGAATGTGTCACCTTTAACAGCAGAATTAGGCACTGAAAAACCATAATTCAGTTTGACATAACCTGCTTGGTGCGGATACACAGTCGTACCAGAGTCAATAGTAACTTTCACATCTGTCAACTGATTCGTAATATCTGTGCCAGCTGCCGGTGCATCTGCAGCTACTGCCGCTAAACTAAATGCTCTCATTCTAGGCGCACTTGTATTAACCGCTTGATTAACTACATCTTTATTACTTGCATCTGTACTCTGTGGAGCTGATTCATTGTTTGAAGGTGTTGCTTCAGTTGAAGTATCTTGCGTTGTTGAAACATTTTCCGCATTTGTAGAATTTTGAGGTGAATTTACAGATGATACTGTATTAGTATCATTAGAAGTCGTTTCATTACTTGTTTGATTCACTAATTCCTCCGCATTTGTATTGCTTGATTGAGTTGTTGCCGGTGTATTAGCTTGATTCGTTGCCGTAGTAGTAGTTTCACCAGTTACCGGCGTTTCTTCCGTAGTTGCATTTGTTGATGCTGATTGTGTCGTTTCCTGTTGTGCTGGATTTTGCGCCACACTCGTTTCGCCATTATTAGTGTTTGACGTTGTTTTAGTATCACTCACGTTTGTGTTGTCTGTTTTAGGTGCAGCATTAATGCTACTTGAATCATTACTTTTGCTTTCGTTACTTGCGCTATCAGATTGCGTAACACTATTTTCACTTGCATCTGCTTCTTTACTGCTGAGTAGTCCAAAACCGATTAACGTACCTACAAGCACTGAAGCCACGCCAATCGATTTTTTCCGAATTGCGTGTTTTTCTTTTTTCTTCATATTCATTTTATTCCCTCTTTTTAAAAAGTCATTTTATATTAACTGTATACCCTTTAAAGATATATTTAATCTCCATTAATGCAATTATACACTAAAATTGCATTATAGCAATTAATTTGTATCGATTTTTTATTATCCACAATAATACTTTCCTAACAAACATTTTATTTATTGCTATTTTATAAATTGCAAACGACAACGTACGATTTCATTGCAAACAATTTGTATTATTAATATGAACTCTGCCTAATGTAATCCTAGCTTGAAATCATATTTTTTCAAAAGCAGATGTGTAATTTATGGTACCTGTTTTTCCCGCTAAACTGTTCACTTTTAATTCTTTAATTAAAAACGCTTCGTCTGGTATACCATCATATGGTGGATAAATGTCGTACATACTTGCGCGTTGATATCCTAGATTGGCATAATACGTCGGCCATCCTAATACACTGATAAAATTATATCCTTTTAATATTGCTTCTCGTTCTAATGCTTGAATCAATCGCTTCCCTATACCTTTATTTTGATGATGAATATCAACAGATACAGGTGCTAACACTAATCCAATTTCCCGTTGTGCCTCGTTATCAAGATAAACTTCACTTAGTAAACCGTGCCCTACAACTTCATTTTGAAGAACAGCAACTAATTCTAAGTTATTGTCATACGTATCACTTAGACGAATTTGGTCTACTAGCTCTGATTCATTACCATAACCATGTTCACTATTTTCAAATGCCGTTCTAATTAACTGGTCAACTTGAGCAAAGTCATGTTGATGTATTTGTCTAATTTGCATCTTTGCCCCTCCTTTTAGTTCTATCTTATAGAAAAATGCATTACAACATAAAGTAATATTTTATAGTAATGACGCCATTATTTCATTAAAATTGAATGATATTTTTCGCAATAAACAACTACCCTATTAAATCAATTTTTAGATAAACTGCAAATCATAAATTTCTTTATTATTATAAGTATTAAAACGGTCGATTTGACCTTTTAATATAACTTCCTGTTGTTTGCGACTTACATTATGATAATAAGTCATACGTACATTCAAATCAGCTTCATAACCATTGTTCTCAATCGTTCTTTCTAATTCTTCGTACACATTTTTATTAATTGGTAACATGTACCCTTCTTTACTAGGTAAAATATTCACGTATTTTTTCTGAATGACTTTATCATTACCCAATAAAACCTCTATTGCAATTTTTTTAGCAGCACCGCCACCTAAATTATATAGTTTAATATAATCTTTATGATGATGCTCTTCTGTTGCCGAATTCATTATATTAAGTTGATCCTCCTCCCTTTCTAATAAAATTTGGTTAAAACCTAAAGCTGGCAGAAAGCTAATTTTCATTTGATAAAGTTGAACTGAAACTGATACAAAATAAAATAAAGCCATAATAAATGTTCCAATAGATCCTATAGCTGAAATAATGTTAATCATTAAGATATCAACCCTCCCATAAGAAATTTATATGATTAATTTCAAACTGAAAAAGCATTTTACTTAATCGTTTATATCCAAAAACAATCATTTTAAACGTTATATTCGACTGCTCATATAAAAAGTTTTGCTTTATAGCCTTAAGTAATTTTTTAACCATCAAGTACGATTATTATTACGGCAATCTATTTGTATTGACTAAAAAATACAATAACGCTTTTGAGAGCTCCCATCTTTGACCAGTATTTTCCAAATTAATAACACTTCTTCTTCAATACATATTTATCTCATACAAATAAGTTGATTTTTTTATTTTTACAAACGTAATTTCTTAACAAATCAAAATTTTACATTTAAATCTTTCGATATATTACAAGTTTTTTAAAAAAGTAATATATTTCTATCAATAAAAGTAATATAATATTAGTAATTATAGTTTCATTAATTTATTGCAACAATACATAGGATCATTATTACAAGAATTATTTAATATCATCTTAGAATCTCACAAAATATCAACTTTGTTTAATTACTCAAAATGATAAGTCATTTAGAGTTTTTAAAATAAACTTTTGCGAAATAAAGGAGACATGTTAAATGAAAAAAGTAATGGGGATATTATTAGCAAGTACACTTATCTTAGGTGCTTGTGGACATCATCAAGATAGTGCAAAAAAAGAGAGCACTAGTCACAAAAAGAAAGAAAATGACAATGAAGAATTAAATGAAGAACTTAAAGAATTTAAAAGCAAAAAAAATATGGATATAAAAATTAAAGGCGATACTATTGTTAGTGACAAATTTGAAGCTAAAATAAAAGAACCGTTTATCATCAATGAAAAAGATGAGAAAAAGAAATATATCGCTTTTAAAATGGAAATTACTGCTAAAAAAGACGATAAAGATTTAAATCCATCTTCTATTTCTCATGACTATATTAATATCACTCAAGATGATAAAAATACAGTAAATAAATTAAGAGATGGTTATCTTTTAAGTGATAAAAAATATAAAGATTGGACAGAACATAACCAAGATCAAATTAAAAAAGGCAAAACTGCACAAGCCATGTTTATCTATGAGTTAAGAGGTGATGGAAATATTAATTTAAATGTCCATAAATACTCAGAAGATAAAACAGTTGATTCTAAATCATTCAAATATAGTAAACTTAAAACCGAAGATTTTTCTCATAGAGCGGAAACAAGAGAAGAAGTAGAAAAGAAAGAAAAAGAATTTGAAGAAGAGTACAAAAAAGAACAAGAACGAGAGAAAGAAAAAGAAAAGCAAAAAGATGACGACCACAGTAGTTTAGATGAAGTATAAATTTGGTTTGTTGATTGTCTTACATTCAGTCATTTAATTTTTAGAGAAACTGACTTATTTATAGCTTAGCCAACATGATACTATAAAGCTATGATTAAAAATAAAAAATCTGTGTGTAATGCTGTTAAAGAAATCAGTCCCCGTGCCGGAAAATCATTTAAAAAAAGATGGGATAAATTTGTAAATCCCGCATTGAATAATGTATTAAAACAAGAAGAGGTTACATGGGGAAATGTACAAGGACAAGTTTCACAAGCATTGATGGGAACTGGTATTAAAGACTCAACTGCAAGAAGCTTAGGGTTTTGGGTTTCTCAGGTTGGCCAAGCATTAATATAAAAAGAGTGTGATAAAATGAATAATGAAGAATTAGAAATGAGATTGTTATTAATGAAACAATCAATAGAACAATTACAAGAAGAACTAGCGCCTAACTTAAAAACTAGAGATTTAGTGTTATTAAGATATATGTATTCATATAAAGAAATTAATATGCTAGATTCTTACTTGTTCCAATTGGCTACAAATAAAGAGCAAATAACAAAAAAACAATTTAAAACAAAATTGGAAAACATTAGAGAAGTACCAGAAATACCTATTAGACAAGTTAATGATATATTAGAAGGTTATAAAAATAGTGAGTTATATGTTGATTTGATAAATAGCATCCTAAAATAAAAATAAACATACTAAGATTAGCTATGAAGGAATCTATGACGATAGATTTTTTCATAGCTATTTTTTATAGTTATAAAGAGGAGTTGTCTGTTCAGACTCTTGGATTTTATGTTCGTGGTATGTGAATAGCTAAGAAACATATACTAATATTTTATTATTTATATAAGTGTGATATCGTTTAAGTAGTTAAACAATATCTATTGAATGAAGGTAGTTATGTTTAAATTTCATGATGAGACATATATTAGAAGAACAATAAAATTTTTAGTTACAATATTAATAATTTTCTTAGTTACCTTTATTTTAGCCATTATATTTAGCCCTTCTACTGAAACCATAAAAAATCTATCAAAAGGGATACCCAGTAATGTTGCAAATGCAGTAGGTTTAGAAAAAGTGTGGGGATATATACTAAATAATGGATTTATAGTTCCTGTTCAAATGCTAATATTAGCATTTATTCCAATCCCTTTTTTATATTATTTAAATGTTATAGTTACAGCGATTCTTCCTGCTATAGCTTTAGGTTTTGTAATTAATTTTGATGTTTATAAAGGGAGTATGATGACTTTATCTTCAATACCTCACTTTTTCATAGAAATATTAGCTTTTTGCTTTGTTGCTAGCGGACTCTTTAAAGTTAACCAAGCAATAACTAGAAAAAGCATCAACTTATTTAGAAAAAATAAAAAAGATAATTTATCTTTAAAATTAGCTATACTCAACTTATTGAAAATATATGTATTTATTGCTTTACCTCTATTTGTAATAGCAGCTTTTCTCGAGAATTATTTATCTAAATTTATATTTGAGTTACTTACTTAAAATAACAAGACCAATACGATTTGAAATGCTCCCTTCAATGTCTAGTTTGAAGGGAGTATTTCATGCTTTTCTTAACTACGACTTCTTTTATTTCCGTCTTGTTAACTATTGCTGATTGTGTAAATAAATGTAAGTTTCTTTAGCAGTTAAAAGAGCATCACCCATTATCTCATCTTTCTTGCCTTGATATATTCGTTCGCTTTTTTTTCAGATAACAATAGACTACCTGACACATGTATGTACTATTCCAGCTATAACCGGCATTTATAGCGCTTTGATTAACATTGATTTAGATGCTCATTAGCAAAACACTCTTGTTTAGGCGTTAATTTCTCCTTCAAATTACTCTTTATTTTCTATAATTTTATCTAATTAATTATCAAAGCATTTTCTTATTGATTCTAATGAAAATATCAAATCTTGGCTTATCTCTTTATAACTACACCTACTTAGTGACGTATCGAAAATGAAAACTTCTTATTCAGTAGCCATTTGTCCAATTAAGTGCAGACGATTCAGACACTTATTTGACACACATCCCTGTCCCCTTATATCTCAAAAATTAATTCATAATCACTTATTACTTTTTCCTCCATCAAATAAACACCTATACAAACACTGCTATATCAATACTCACAACAATTTCTGCAATGCTTTATCCCCTGAAAAACACATAATAAAAAGCCCACATCCACAAAGGCTGTAGGCTACAAATATGGAGACGGCGGGAGTTCATTAAAGCGTTTATCTATTCATGTATAACTCGCTATAAGCATTGTCATATAAACGTTTAAATTGGCTAATCTATTGTGTGTAAAATGTTAAAATTGATAAAACAATATAAATTTGTGCACCCAACATTACTTCATAATTAACGTATTCAAATACGTATTCACTGCCTGCAAAGTGTGAGGTCATTTTTTTATATCAATGTACAAAAAAACTGTTTTTGCCCTTAAAACAACCACATTCCTTATTAATAGGTAGTTTAGTTTGAGCATTTTATAATTAACATAAAAAAATAGACAAGTACCGAAGTACCTGCCTTATTTCTAAATCCACAGGAATTCATTAATATAACAATTATAATTGTAACTTAATTAATGTCTATTATAGTTATATATAATAGAAGCAAAACCTAAAATGACTATAAAAGCTATCAAAACATAAACTGAAAAATTATCAGTTCTGATATAAAACTTAAAAAGTAAGAACATTACAAAAGCAACTATAAAATAGACAGGAATAAACGATTTTCGCCAAAGTATAGAGTTTTTCATGACTTCACTCTCCTATCAACCGAAACATGACGCTGCGGCACCTGTGGCACCACCAGAAACCCCACCAATAATAGCACCTGCAACAGTTCCTAAACCTGGTATAACTGAAGCCGCACTAGCACCGCCTAGCCCACCAGTGCCAGCGCCTCCAACTGTTCCTAGACCACATTTAACCCAGTTAGTTTTTCTCTCTTGACTAGATTTAATTACTTGAACATCAAATCCATCTTTAACCTTTTTATAAACCAAAACAACATCGTTACCTTTTTTATCTTTAGCATTAGTTGGCATCACTTTTGACGTTTTTCCATCAGATAATGTTAACTTACCATTTTTGTCAACAGTCCCTTTAATACCCTTTTCAAATGAAAGATGCAAGGTACTTTCATTTTTTTGATTCAGTTTCCCGATATTATCACTTTTTTGTTCAGCATGAGCGTTGTCATCCATTACAAGAGAAGATCCTGCTATTGATCCCATAACTACGACTGTACTTAATAATACTTTTGATAACATTTGCTGTTTCATAATAAAAACTCCTTTTAAAATTTTTACATTTTAATTTTATCAGTTCTTACTATAACGCTTTACCAAAATTTCTTAAGTGCAATAAAATCATTCCTAATTGTAAAAAATGTCGTGTGTCTAAAATTTTACAGTAAAAATATAATTATTTAACCCATATTTATATTGGTTTCTCTCTATCTCCTCAGAAAGTTGTACTTTTTTCATTTGTGATTGGAGTCGGGCGTTTTCTTCATCTCGTTGTTTGAGTTGTTTCTTTAACTCTCGTAATTCTCGAACCGTCATTTCATCTGGCGTTTTAGTTTCACCATTTGACGTTATGTGTTCTTTCGTGCGTTCTGGTTCAGGGAGAGTTGCTATTTGATAAAGAGCTTCTACTCCTAAAGTGTTCGACGTCGAACGATTTTGAAATTCGTTAAATACTTTTATAAATTTTCTTGCTTGTGAGTCGTTAAAATTCACTGATTTTAACCAATTCGACCATTCCCCATGCGCTAAGTCATTTTCTTTCACATGTTTTAATCTACGACCAATCTCGAAAATCGATTAACTATCTATCCTTTGATGATGTCGAATTTAACAATGTAATATATACATTTTACATACATAGGTTATTAAAACTCATTTCCCACTGCAACACAAGGCGTTTCTCAGCGTATAATTTATATATATTTATCTGTAAAATCATGTTTTTTTACATCTTTTATTTTCAAGGTTTTTATTTCATCTGGGTATTCAGGAAAATACCATTTAAAATATTCTGTGCCAGTAACAAATGTCATTGTTCCATCACCTTCATTTTCCGAGTATAGTATGTTTATTTTATTAACTAACATAGAATCTAATCTATTCATTATTTTCAAAACATCTTCACTAGATAATAGTGCTCTTTGTATATCTTTACTAATCTTTCTATTATTTATTTTTTCTTTTTTATAATGTTTCATTAATTGAACTTCAATAAACTCATTTAAAAAATAAATTTCATTAAAAGTACCACCTACTAATGCAATTTCATTTTTGTCAGATGAATGTAAATACAATTGTGTTGTTTCAGTTTTTAAAATATTAATATCTTTCTTTATATTAAAATGTCTTTGTAATAATTTTTCTAGTTTTTCATGACTTATATATTCGTTATTTTTGGTAAGACTTTTAGTAATAAAATCTAGTGTATATAAAAAACTGATACACGACATTATTGTAGAATAACTTAATTTAACAAAATTATTAATAAATTCTGTCAGTTCTTTTTTATTGTTTAAATTTTTGATATATTTCTGATTTGCTTCTTCGAGTTCATTTTTATAATAATCTATTTGTTTACGATAATTATAATTCCTTCTTCTCCACCTAATTGCAGAAATAGTATTAAACACAGTTAAAATAGTCCCTATTATAGTTATTATTATTCCAACATTATTCATTTATCCCCCACCTTTTTAGTAAAATTTTAACATTATAAATAGAAACTACAAAATAGCCTAATCCAATTTGTTTAGATTCTTTGCTTAAAACTACTAAATATCATACATTAATCCTATCATTGATTATTTTTACCATCATATTTTTCTTCTAGATTAAATTATGTTCCCAAAACATGAGATATAAACTAATATAATATAGAACTCTGTTTTATACAGAAAAAACGTCACTTTGAAAGTGACGTTTAAAAATAATTTATTTAAATTTTACGCCTACTATTTATTTCGATCTATCACTTAAATAGCAGGATTAATAGACTTTAAAATTTCTTTATCTATAACTTCTTTTGCACAGATACACAAATTGTTAGTTTTATTATTAATTTCGTTAAACAAACTATCTGATACATTTCCATTATTATCATTAGCTCTAAGTTGTATAGGAAATACAACATCATTTATAAAAAAGTACTTGTCTAAATCTATTAATGTACGTCTTCTAAATGGATGGTGATTTATAAATTCATCTGAGTCAATAAAGTTATCAACAACATTTTCCAATAACGGCTTATATGTTTGTGCTTTTATAAGCTTATTGGATTGACCTAATTCATAACAAATATACATATGAGAATATAGAGCTAAATTACTACTTATATTTGGATGAGGCATTTTTAATCTAATAACATCTTTTACCTTAATCAATTAACAACACACCATCCTCTATATCTATATACACTGGATTAATTAAGTTGCTATCATCACTTACCATTTCTAAAGTTTGAAGCATATTATCTTCCAATTTATTTATATCATTATTACTAATTAAAAATATTTTATCTTTAATTTTAATATTTTGATAATCACTTAAATGTTTAGCATACGAATAAAAATTAGAAATAGAATTTCTATCTTTATCGGTAATATCTTTATCTTCTATAGGTATATTTTGTACATTTTGATTTATTAAATCTATTTTACTAGACCATAAATCTAGGTTATGAGTGATTTCAGATAAATCTTCGTTTGTTTGGGTATTAGTAATAAACAACGCTTTGTTTAGATTTTCTTCTTGAGTTGAGTTGTAATTAATTTCAACGGTATCTAATTCTTTTAAAAGTTCTGTTTTTCTATAAGTTATATCTCCATATACATCGCTATATACCGGACCATTTTTATATGCTCTTAATTTGTGAAGTGTGTAGTCTTCATTTGTAACTAAATTAAACATCTCACTAAAAAATAAAAATTTTTGAATTTGCAGTGGGGACATGCTTTCTAAATATCCATTAATTTTTAACCATTTCAACTTTTTTAATTTAATTTCTTCAGAATATATTGTCATTCTACTCCCCCCTTTAATCTTTAAGTACAAAAAATAACAGCGCTTATACGCTGTCACTGTATATATGCTTTCTATAATTCGTACACTAAAACAGTATATATCTTTGTGTGTATTCGCTAAGATGTGTTACGCATTTGCAACTCTTATTTATAATATAAAGCATTTCAACATTTTTTACCATACATTCACTTAAATTTGTCAAGTTAATTTAATATGTCAACATTTTTTTAGACATTTTTCATGTGTAGATTTTTAAATGCCACTGGCGTCAAATACTGTAATGAAGAATGTGGTCTAAAATTGTTGTACCAATTTACATAATCAAATAATTCTGTTTCTAACTGTTCTAAATTTTCAAATTGAGTTTTCATTGCTTTCATCGTTGCTTCCGCAACTGCGTTATCAAAAGGACAACCTTTGGTAATTAATGAACGTTTGATTTTAAAGGTTTCTAGGACTGCATCTATCAAATGATTATCAAATTCTTTGCCTCTATCAGTGTGGAATAGTTTGATTTGTTCAAGATTATGATTTATTCTGCTGATTGCTTTTGATACTAAATTTGCGTCCTTATTTTTACCTGCACTGTAACCAACAATTTCTCTATTAAATAGATCTATAAATAAACATATGTAATGCCATGTTTCTGCGCCTTTTACATATGTCAAATCACTTACTAATGTCTCCATTGGTTGTTCTATATTAATAGCGCGATTCAAATGATTTTTAATTAGTTTTTCATTAGTTTCTTTTGGATGATTTTTGTATTTAGCTTTCGTATAAACAGAAACTAGATTTTTTCATGATACGACCTATCTTTCGTCCAGATACTGAAAGACCCTTGTCATTTAAATTATTTTTAATTCGACTTGTAGCAAAGACTTTTCTATTAGAATTAAAAATATTTATGACAGCACGTTCTACGTTTGAATCATCTTTAGTGATTTTATTATCTTTTCTTTTTATAGAATCATAATAGGTACTTCTTAGTATTTTTAAGACTTTACCCATTGCTGATACTGAATATTGATGTACATTCTTTTGAATGACTTCTATTTTCGTCCCATGATCAACGCTGCTTGCTTTAAAATATCGTTCTCCATTTTTAAATGTTGATCTTCTTTACGTAATTTAATCAGCTCTTTTTCTTCATCTGATAAGTTATCTTGATGATTGAATGTCCCGTGTTTTGATGATGCTTTATCCATTTTCCTATCGTCGAAGGTGTTAAATCATACTCGCGTAAAATTTCATTCCTAGGCTTACCATTTTCATATAATCTAACCATTTATAACTTAAACTCTGAACTAAATGATCTTCTTTCTCTTGTCATAATAAAATCGCCTACTTTCTTAAATTAACAATATCTATTCTCATAGAATTTGTCCAATTAAGTGTAGACGATTCAAAAATTAATTCATAATCACTTATTTCTCTTTCCTCCATAAAATAAACACCTATACAAACACTGCTATATCAATACTCACAACAATTTCTGCAATGTATTTTCCCCTGAAAAACACATAATAAAAAAGCCCACAACCACAAAGGCTGTAGGCTACAAATATGGAGACGGCGGGAGTTCATTAATACGTTTTTATCTATTCATATAGAAATAGCTATAAGTGTTGTCATTTCAACGTTTAAGTTGTCTATTAATTTGTGTGTAAAATGTTAAAATTGAAAAAACACGAGAGATTTGGGGCAATATTGAATTATCGTGAAATATCTATGAAAATATAGCTCATTTATCCAACAATTTGAGAAAACCGCCCTTTTTTGTCTTTTGAAAGTGTCTAAAAGTTCATGAGTCACTTGTTTTAAAAGTGTTTCTCGATAAAACATATATTATTGTATCTCTTTTATATATGGTTTAAAATGTTAAAACTTCATATATAATTACATCAACTTTCCCCACTGCAACACAGGACATTTCCCAGCGCTATAAAATAATTGACCATAGAAGGACTCTGTAATAATAACAATCAAATTTTTTACTTATTTAAAATATTCTCTTCCCAAGAGAAATCTAGTCCCATCATAAATACAACATTATTATAACTACTTGAGTTTAAAACATTTTTTAAAATACTAAAATGCATTTGAACTTCTTTAACAAGCTTTTTTAATTCTGTTTTATTCAAAAATAGACTGATACAAAATAAAAGTTTGAATATACCATTTTTTCTTCTTTGTAATGTTATAAATTCTCGTGTAAATATTTCATTATTATTTAAATGATAATTTTCTACCCTCTGATACTTAGGTAATAATTTATAAAAAATTTGATAATCATCATCAATTTCTATCTTTGTAGAAGTGCAAAATAATCTTTCACCATGAGCACATACATTTCTATATATATTTAAAATATTAAATATATTAGAAATTGTATGTACATTCTCATACTCATTCAAAACTTTACTATTTAAATTAAGCATATTTATAATTTTTTGTTGCACATCAAACTTTTGTATATCAAACATCTTCGAAATATTTCCAAATGTTAACACTTGAATTAGTACCCACATAGGTATATATCTATGATTATCTAAATAATATTTTAATGATTCTTTTTTATTTCTTTGTCTACTTATAGTCCCGTAAACATTGGAAACAAATTCCTCATATTGATTAACCCTTTTAAGATTCTTTTTCTTAATATATTTTATAGGTTTATCTGAAGGAATAGTACTATAATTAGTATCATAAATCTTAACTTTCCCACTTTTATACGTTATTATTTTCTTTTCACTATTACTTAATTCATAGTAATCTCTTCTTAAATATTCATTTTCTCTATGTAAATTATCTTTCTTATGTTTTGTAATCAAACTATTTGAATAAAAATCATAAAACGATTCTACTAAAGCGTTTTTAATTTCTTCTTCAATAAATAATAGTCGCTTTAAAAATGCATTTCTTAAATTATTATCAAAGTTTAATAGAGCTTCTAAATGAGAAGGTTTTGTACCTCTTATATATAAATCTTCATCTTTAGGATAGTTTGTTGGATAATCATTTTTCTTTACTAAAAATGGATCTTTATATCCATTAATCAATGTGTAATAATTGTATTTTTTGATAATATTTCTTTCTCTGCTTGAATCAATAGGTATGTTCATTCTTCTCTGTCTTAATAATTCAAGCTTTTTTCTATGACTTCGATACTTTTTCTCGCTCATTTTAATTATCCACCTTATAAAAAAAGGGGTTTCCTATACGAATATACGTATAACAAACCCTCATATACTGATCTTTACGTTTATATTATACAATACTTATAATGAAAAACATAGCATTTTATTAATAAAAATGAATTCTAATGATTTTTATTCAAATTATAACAATCTGATATTATTATAAAAGCTATTATAACTTTATTAAATCAAGGGGGCACTTAAAATCCATGTTGATATAGTTCAATAATTGACAGTTGTTGAAGTAATACTATCTCTTATATATTGAACACTTAAAATACAATAACACATACTTATTGCTCACTTTAGCAAAGGTTTTTTCGTAGTGTAAAAAACAATAAATTTTATTGAAACAAGCATATATTCGCATTATTGTTTATATTATAGTTAAATGAAATTAATAATATCCAACGACAATTAAGAAGGCATTTATGAAAAAAAGTAACTTTAATCCAAAATTCTTAAAATTTATTACGATGATTAAAGGTGTACCTAAATACTTTGTTCAAAACAGTCGTTTGATTTATGCAATATTATTAGTAATTTTATTGCCATTCGTAGTTTTAACAATACTCTTATTTTTATCTAGTTTAAACATTAAAAACACTACACTTGCAATTTTCATAGTAATTATAATTACAAGTGCTTTATTAACATGGATTTATCAAGTGGACTTTAAAAAAGACGATGGTGTATTTAAAAAATTTAATAACAATATTGTCCAATTTTTTATAACAATAGTCCCCATAACATTAACATTATTAAACACTGGATATACTTTGGATCAAATAAGCGAACAAAATAAATCAGAGAATGAAACAACTATAAATTGTGTAAAAAAGCACTTTGAAAAAAATAAATATTCTTGCGAGATAAGTAATCCTAATTCTAAAATGAAACAATCTAATTTTCTAATTATCAATTTGTTGTTAACTTCATCGTTTGGAACATTAATAGTTATTCACAACATATACAAAGGAAAGCATCAAAAGAAAAATTCAATTATTAAATACCAAAAGAAGAGAAATTCAAACAGATAATTTAGTTGATTTAGAATATCATTGTTGAAAGCATCTATATTATAAAAACGCCAAATCACATGGGTTTGGCGCTTTATTTATTCCTCAAATCTACCTAATATCATCAATATGGAACCCTGCATTAGGGTATTGTTTACTTAACTTTTCAAAATCTCGCTCATTCTTTTCATCGTCTTGACCAATACTATCAATAAATGATGGTGTTGCCACATTCAAATCTACTTTATCAGTAAATATACTATAGATACTTCTACCGTTTCCACATGCTCATTGTATACGAGGTTCAGTCTACCTATATCTGGATTTCGCTCAAACGAACTTTTCTTAACTACAAACTCTTTTGTTTCTGTCTTATCACCAACAGCTGATTTCGTAAGTAAATATAATGTTTCTTTTGCAGTTAAAATAGTATCGTCTATAATCTCATCTTTCTTGCTTTGTAGATATTCTTTTACTTTCTCATTGCGCAATAGTCTACTCCCTGTTACGTGTGCACTATTTGAGCTATAACCAGCATTTATAGCGCTTTGAGTATCATTGAGTGTCTTAAGATACTCATTCGCAAAATGCTCTTGTTTAGGCGTTAATTTGTTCATTTAATCACACCTTATTATCTAATAAATTATCAAACCATTTTCTTATTGATTCTATTGAACATTTCAACACTTGGCTTATCTCTTTATAACTACGCCCACTTAATAACATATCTAAAATAAAATACTCTTTATCAGTAGCTATTTGGTCAACTAATGAATATAGCTCATTCATAAATATATGTTCATCTGCATTAATTGTTTGATATGAATATTCTTCTACATCATCATTTAACGTAAAAAAATCATTAGCTGATACATCCTTATAATCATCATCCACATTATTATGGTAGTTTAATATAAATATTTTAAGTGTCCCTTATCACCAACAAACTTAATCACACCACCAATGTCTGTTGTGGCTCACTAGCCTTTGTTAAAGGCTTATCATGACTAACTTTGTATAAATCTACCTGCAATGAGCTCATGCGTATTGATACGTCCATGTTATTGCATGTATTATCTAACCCACTTTCTGTAGTTCTTCTTTCGTATAGGAATTGAGCACCTGCTTTAATAATTATAAACGCATAGCTGAATCATCTTTAAAGCGTTTCAATTTTTCTTTTGTTTCACTAATCCCAATCACGAGCTTATCGACGGGATAAGATACAGAAACATCACTCATAATCAGGTCACATGTAGTTATTGAGGTGCTTAAATGATACATCTCATCAATATGCGATTGTGCCGTTTGGATTTTAGAATTAATATATTTAGTTAATAACTCATATTCAGATATCTTTGTGTGTTGATACGGTTTGTTAATATTTTCCTGCACGATAATACCCCCAATAATATAGAATGTTAAATTATATACACACCACATTAGGTGGAGAACCCTTTTTTAAGTGCTGTGGAAATACTGTGACAACAAAAATAAAAAAGCCCACAACCACAAAGGTTGTAGGCTACAAATATGGAGACGGCGGGATTTGAACCCGCGTCCAGAGGTCCTGATACACATCTTTCTACGTGTGTAGTTTATCGAAAAGTTTCGCATCATGAAAAGTGATAAACAACCAACATGATGCTAGCTTGATTAAGTTTCTTCTAAACAGACTTCAAACGGCAGTGTTTAGCATATCCTATTAAGGTTGAATCGCGTTAACAGCACATAGGAAATGCTGTTAGGCGATGCAGAGTGCGATTAGGCAGCTACTGCGAAATTATTGTTTGATTTGCCAGTTATTATAAACTGTGTGTGTTGATGACGAAGACAACCCTCCGACACGCTTAATGAGCTCGGGGGACCCCTGTCGAATCCATGAACGTCCCCGAAATAATAAATCAAACAAATCATACTTTTGTAATTTACAAAAGCACATATAACTATATCAAATATAGCCCGATTAAGCAACTAAATCGCTTAATAACGGGCTTTCATATCGCGCGCAACATCTCGTTTGACTGCTTTTTCTTTCAAAGCTTGACGTTTATCATATTTTTTCTTACCTCGTGCAACACCAAGTAATACTTTACAATGTCCATGCTTCAAATAAAGCTTTAACGGCACAATCGAATAACCAATCTCACGTGTTTGATCACCCAATTTAATGATTTCACGCTTGTGCAATAACAATTTTCGAGAACGAAGAGGATCGTGATTAAAACGATTCCCTTCTTCGTATGGTGCTATATGCATATTATTCAAATACATTTCACCGTTTTTAACTTGCGCATAACTATCTTTAAGGTTAGCACTACCTCGGCGAATTGATTTTATTTCTGTGCCTTGCAATACAATTCCCGCTTCAATCGTATCTTCAATATTATAATCATGTCTTGCCTTACGATTTTCCGCTAATGTACCTGGTGATTTCTTCTTAGCCATTCATACTCACCTCATTGCTGCTTATTTTTTCTTACGACGTGCTTTCTTTTTCACACTTTTATCTTTATAAAATGGCTTATGCTTACTATTACCTGATTTATCATTATTACGTTGGTTTTTACCTTTACGTTGCTTACCTTTTTTCTTACGACCCTTATCATCAGATTTTGATTTATCTAATGATTTACCACGCGTTTTGGCTTGAATTGTCTTACCTCGCGCTGGGCGCTGTGATCGATCATTTTTCGGTAAAGGCATACCTACAATTTGAAAATCAATTAATCGTTCATCTACATCAACATGCGTCACTTTAACCTTAACTGTGTCACCAATTCTAAATACTTTAGCTTGACGCTCACCAATTAATGCCATTTGACGCTCTTCAAAACGGTAATAATCATCAGTCATATTCGCAATATGAACCATACCTTCTATCGTATTTGGCAATTCAATGAACATACCGAAGTTAGCTACTGAGCTGACAATACCTTCAAATTCATCACCAATATGTTGAATCATATATTCTGCTTTTTTCAATTCATCAGTATCACGTTCTGCCTCAATAGCACGACGTTCACGTTTAGAAGTATGTTCAGCTAACTCAGGCAATTTGTCTTCCCAACGCTTCACTTCTTTGTTATCCATTGATTTCTCAATTAAATACTTACGGATTAAACGATGAACTGTTAAATCAGGATAACGTCTAATTGGTGATGTAAAATGCGTATAATATTCAGCTGATAAGCCAAAATGTCCCAAGTTCACATCATCATAATGCGCTTGTTGCATTGAACGCAACATCATTGTTGAAATGACCATTTGTTCAGGTCGACCTTCTACTTCTTCTTGAACCTTTTGAAGTGTTGTTGGATGAATATCTTCGCCAGTACCCTTAATCATGATGCCAAAGTTTGTAATAAAATCAAAGAATTGTCTTAAGCGATCTGATTTAGGTTGCTCATGCACTCGGTAAATAAAAGGTACATCTAACTTACTAAAATGTTCAGCAACTGTTTCATTTGCAATTAACATAAATGATTCAATTAGACGTTCACCTTCGCCACGTTGTCTTAATTGAACATCTGTTGGTATACCGTCTTCGTTAACTAATACTTTTGCTTCACTAATATCAAAATCGATTTCACCACGTCGTTTTCTCATTTGAATCAAACGATTAGATAAATCTTGTGCTAAATCTAACATAGGCGTAATTTCTTTATATTGTTCGCGAATGTTAGGATCCTTTTCAGTAATAATCTGATTTACCGCATCATACGTCATTCGATAATCAGAATGTATAACACTATCAAAAATTTCATGTTTAACAACGCGACCACTAGCATCGATTTCCATGCGACAGCTTAGAGTTAAACGATCAACATTAGGATTCAATGAACAAATACCATTACTTAATCGATGTGGAATCATTGGAATTACACGGTCAACAAGATATACACTTGTAGCTCTATCATATGCCTCTTTATCCAATGCAGAACCTTCTGTTACATAATAGCTGACATCAGCAATACTTACAGTTAATTGCGTATTACCGTTCGCTAACTTTTTAACACTAATTGCGTCATCTAAGTCTTTAGCATCAGCACCATCAATTGTGATTGTCAATTCATCACGTAAATCATGACGGCCTTTAATTTCAGTATTCTCAATATGATCAGGTACTGCTTCAGCTTCTTGTAACACTTCATCAGGAAATTCAATTTCTATGCCATGTTGATAGATAATAGATAAAATATCTACGCCAGGATCATTTTTATGTCCTAAAATAGCAGAAATATGTCCTTCTGGATTATCTGAACCATCAGCATATTTAGTAATTTGAACAAGTACCTTATGCCCATCTACAGCACCTAAACTTTGTCCTTTAGGAATGAAAATATCTTGCATAATACGTTTATCATCTGGAATAACAAATCCGAAATGTCTAGCTTCACTATACGTACCAACAACTTGAGTTACAGAATGCTTCTCAATCGACTTAACTTCCCCTTCGATTTTACCTTTATGTTCACCTTTTGATTGATGGATTTCTACAATAACAGTATCTCCATCCAAGGCACGATTAATTTTCGTCGGGGGAATAAATATATCTTCCATATCCTCATCTTCAGGTCTTAAGAATGCAAAGCCTTTTTTATTTTGACTTAACGTTCCTTTTATCAATTTTGATTGACCTCTAGAACTATGCTTTTTTTGGTATCTGTCTGTTTTTGTACGTTCGATTAATCCTGATTGTTCTAACTCCACAAGCACCTTAATTAAATCTCTAAATGAGTCGGCACTGCTTAAACCTAATGCATCTTGAAAATCTGACACTGACATAGGTTCATATTCAGGTTGATTAATAATCTCTTCTATTGATTGCTTTAAATTCATTATGCCCCTCCTTTCTAATGTTAAAATCTCTTTTTATTCTGACCAATCTAATGACTCTAAAAATTGATAAATATCTTCAAATACTTGTTCTTTTTCTTTATCAATCGTAATAACATGTCCAGATTCACTGTACCACTTGATATTTTTATCGTCAGAGTCTACATGTTCATATATATAATTTGCGGATTGTGGATCAATCATATTGTCGTTTTCTGCTTGAATCACTAAAATTGGGTCAAACACCTCATCAACTTGATCTTTAATCGTATCTAATGCTTCACTTAATTCTTTTAAAGTTTCAGTTGGTTTAAAATGATGCATTTCGTTGTCAATCGTTTCTTGATCTTTACCCTCATACTTTTTAAAATTGCGTGCATATTCTAAAAAGCCTTCATAAATGGCACCTTCAGTTTTGCCACCCATAGGAGCACACATCGTTACAATACCCTTTACATCTCTATTTAAGCTTAATTTTAAAGCAAAATCCCCACCTAATGATAGACCAGCAACAACAATTTCATCATAACCTTGTTCAACAAGATAATCATAACCATCTAACGCATCTTTAAACCAAACGAAAGGACTAGATTTCAGTATTTCCTCTGGTGGTGCCGCGTGGCCTTCATATTGCGGTGCATATGATGTATAACCTTTCTTTTGTAAAAATCGACCTAATTGACGAACATCAGACGAATTGCCTGTAAAACCATGTAGTAATAACACGGCACGTTTACCTTCCTCAAAAAAGAAAGGTTTTGGTAATTTTATCTGCATAAATCTAACGCTCCCTTTGCATACTTAACTAGGCTATATATTTTACATAGCTTATTGTTAAACTATTACATTCTTAATTATAAATAAAAAAGCCCGACATTTACATCGCCGGACCTTACATACCAAGATAACTTATGCAAATCATAAGTACAAAAAATAATATTGATAAAATAATTGTTAATCTATTTAAGAATAAATCGACGCCACGTTGTTTTTGTTTACCGAATAACTGCTCAGCACCACCACTGATGGCACCTGAAAGTCCACTGCTTTTACCTTCTTGGAGTAGTACAACAGTTATTAATGCAATACAATCAATGATTAATAATACGATTAAAAATGTATGCATAAATTGTCCTCCGTTCCTTATATACGACAAGTAGTATATCATATTTTTATTGTTAAAATCAATTTTCTAGCGATTAAATGTACTTTTACGTTTGATAGAAACAACAAGCATATAAATCGCTAATGCAACCGAACCTATAATAACGATTAAAATTGGCAATGTTAAGTACGCACCGTGTGCAGCTTTTATTGCTTGAATTGTGATTGATAAATTAATCAACGTAAACAAACTATTTGATACATAAACTGCAAACATAAACCACCACACATAAGTATGTCGATTCCAAAAAGTGATGAAGCCTGCTAGATAAGCCAAAATATACATAATACCAGTGAATCTAAAGCTGTTTAAAATGTAATCAATCGCTTTATCTGAAGTGTTTTGATTCGTTAAATTAAGTAATGCTTTGGCAGTCGCATTATCCAACGAAACAAAGTAATGAATAATCAATAATATTGAGAATACGATTGATGCAGTTGCAATAAAGCGTCCTGTTTTAATTTCTTTATTCGTTCTATCAGCCATTTGTTTACTCCTCATATATTTAAATACGTTCTATAAAACCTTTATTTAATTTTACCTTTTAATAAAAGTGAATACCCTGTCATACAATATTCATTTCAACATAAATTTATTATACCAGTTTAAGAATACAAGTTAAATATGTGTTATTAGTTACCTCATGATTATTAGTCTGTTATGAATAATACTTCAAAATAAAAAACCTACCACAGTCTCAACTCTGTGGCAGGTTATAAATACAAGCGTGAACTTTTTAAGCGTGAACTCAAAAACTTTATTCAATTTATACCGACATAATAATCCTCAACTAAAATTATGGCAGTACTTAATGTTTAAAATGATTATTTATCTAAGTTATAGAATGATTTGATACCGTCATATTTAGCAGTTTCAAATAATTCATCTTCGATACGTAATAATTGATTGTATTTAGCAATACGGTCAGTACGTGATAATGAACCAGTTTTAATTTGACCAGCGTTTGTAGCAACAGCAATATCAGCAATTGTTGTATCTTCTGTTTCACCTGAACGGTGAGAAACTACTGCTGTGTAACCAGCTTTTTGAGCCATTTCGATTGCATCAAATGTTTCAGTTAATGTACCGATTTGGTTAACTTTAATTAAGATTGAGTTACCAATTCCGTTTTCAATACCTTTTGCTAAAATTTCAGTGTTTGTTACGAATAAATCGTCACCTACTAATTGTACACGGTCACCGATACGTTCTGTAAGTTGTTTCCAACCATCCCAGTCGTTTTCGTCCATACCGTCTTCAATTGTAATGATAGGATATTTGTCTACTAATTGTTCTAAGTAGTCAACTTGTTCTGCAGCTGTACGTTTTGCACCGTGTTCGCCTTCGAACTTACTGTAGTCATATACACCATTTTCATAGAATTCTGATGATGCACAGTCAAATCCTAAGAATACTTCTTCACCTGGTTTGTAACCAGCTGCTTCGATTGCTTGGATAATTGTTTCAACAGCATCTTCAGTACCTTCAAATTTAGGAGCGAAACCACCTTCGTCACCTACTGCAGTTTCTAAACCACGTTTGCTTAAAATTGATTTTAAGTTGTGGAAAATTTCAGTACCCCAACGTAATGATTCTTTGAACGTTGTAGCACCTACAGGTAAAATCATGAATTCTTGGAATGCAATTGGAGCATCTGAGTGAGAACCACCATTAACGATGTTCATCATTGGTACTGGTAACTGCTTACCATTAAATCCACCTAAATATTTGTAAAGTGGTTGACCTAATAAGTCAGCTGCTGCACGTGCTACTGCGATAGATACACCTAAAATAGCATTTGCACCTAATTTACCTTTGTTTGGAGTACCGTCTAATGCGATCATCATTTTATCAATAGATACTTGATCTAATACTGAAAATTCACCTTCAATAATTTCTGGTGCGATGATTTCATTAACGTTTTCAACTGCTTTAGTAACACCTTTACCTAAATAACGTGATTTGTCTCCATCACGTAATTCAACAGCTTCGTGTTCACCAGTTGAAGCACCTGATGGTACTAATGCACGACCAAATGCGCCACTTTCAGTTAATACTTCTACTTCAACAGTTGGGTTACCACGAGAGTCTAAGACTTCGCGAGCGTAAACATCTGTAATAATTGGCATGTTTATAATCTCCTTTAAATAGTTATTCTATAATTATTATAGCTTTATTCTTTCATTTAACAAAATGATATTACTATTATTTTCAAAAAATAAGTGTCATTAAGCGTTTACTTAACATCTTTTACAATATTAGTGTTTAATTAAAGATTCACCTGTCATATCTTCAGGTTGTTCTAGATTTAATAAATCTAATAATGTAGGTGCTAAGTCACCTAAGCGACCAGTTTCTCTAAGTGTAACGCCTTCTTTTGTTACAATCACTGGTACTGGGTTCGTTGTATGCGTAGTCATTGGTTGATCATCATCCGTCAATACTTGATCAGAGTTACCATGGTCAGCAGTAATAATTGCATAACCGTCCATGTCTAAAATCTTATCAACCACTTCTCCTAAACATTCATCAACCGCTTCGATTGCTTTGATTGTCGGCTCAAGCATACCACTATGTCCAACCATATCAGGGTTAGCAAAGTTTAAAATAATTAAGTCCAAGTCACCTTTATTTAACTCTTCTAATAATGCATCTTTAACTTCATAAGCACTCATTTCTGGTTTCAAGTCATACGTTGCAACTTTAGGTGAATCAATTAAACGACGGCGTTCACCTTTAAATTCCTCGTTACGTCCACCACTCATAAAGTAAGTAACGTGAGGGTATTTTTCAGTTTCTGCAATACGTAATTGAGTTAAATTGTTATTTTGTGCAATTTCACCAATTGTATTATTTAAATCAACTTTTTCGAAGACGATAGCCGCATCGATATTGTCATTATACTTAGTGAATGTTGCATAGAATAAGTCTTTAACTTGTTCAACTTTAAAGCCTTCGAATGCTCTGTTCGCAAAAATTTCCGATAATTGCGCTGCTCTATCAGGTCGGAAATTATAGAAGATCACTGCATCTCCATCATTAACACCGTCATTTTGATTCTCAACGATGAATGGTACTACGAATTCGTCAGTTAAGCCCTCATTATAGCTTGCTTCTACACCTTCTTTGGCAGTTGCATAAGTTGGGGCATCAAAATTACGAATAGCATTGTAAGCTTTTTCTTCACGTTCCCAACGTTTGTCACGGTCCATTGCATAATAACGACCAGACACAGATGCAAATTGACCAATGCCTAATTCATTGAATTTAGCTTCAGTCTCCTCGATGTATTTCAAAGCGGATTTTTGATCTACGTCACGGCCATCTAAAAATGCGTGTACGTAAACTTTTTCAACACCTTGTTTTTTAGCAAGTTCTAACAAAGCAAATAAATGTTTGTAATGACTGTGCACACCACCGTCAGACAATAAACCAAAGATGTGTAACGCTGAATCATGTGAATTCACGTGTGCAATTGCATTATTTAAAACATCATTTTCAAAGAAATCACCGTCTTCAATTGATTTATTGATTCGAGTTAAACTTTGATAAACGATACGTCCTGCACCGATATTCATATGACCAACTTCTGAGTTACCCATTTGTCCTTCAGGTAGTCCAACATCTAAGCCACTCGCTTCGATTTGAGTCGTTGGATATTTGTTGTAATAACGATCAAAATTAGGCTTGTTTGCTAATTTTACCGCATTACCATGTTCGCTTTCGCGGTTCGCAAAACCATCTAAAATAATTAACGCAGTTGGTTTCTTAGCCATGATTATTTTGCACCTTCTAACAATTGTACGAAATCTTCAACTTTAAGTGATGCGCCACCTACTAATGCCCCATCAATATCAGTTTGTGCCATGTATTCTTTAATGTTGTTAGGTTTAACACTACCACCATATTGAATACGAGTTGCTTCTGATACTTCTTTGCTTGATAAGTCAGCAATAGTTTGACGTACAAATGCACACATTTCATTTGCATCTTCAGATGTTGATGATTTACCAGTTCCGATTGCCCAGATTGGTTCATAAGCAATTACAACTGATTTAAGTTGATCTTCAGATAAACCTGCAACAGCTTTCTTAACTTGCTCACCTACAACATCGTTAGCTTTACCACTTTCACGCTCTTCGTCTGTTTCACCAACACATATAATTGGAGTCATTCCATGTTTGAAAATAGCGTGCGCTTTTTTGTTAATTTCTTCATCTGTTTCGTGGAATAATTCACGACGTTCAGAATGACCGATAACAACGTATTTAACGCCTAAATCTGCTAATGCAACTGGAGACGTTTCACCTGTGAACGCACCATTATCTTCGAAATACGTATTTTGAGCACCGATTTCTAAACCTTGTGCTTTTCCTTCTTTAACTGCAGTAGTTAATGCATCTAATTGAATTGCTGGTGCACAAATTACTGATTCTACTTCTTTTGAATCTGGTAATGTTGGTAATGCATTGACGAAGTCTTTTGCTTCTTGTACTGTTTTGTTCATTTTCCAGTTACCAGCTATAATTGGTGTTCTCATTAAAGACACTCCTTGTTTTGTAAATATTTTTGAAAAGTGATGAAACACGATGTCATCTTGTGACTGTTTTCCCGTAACAATGTTAAACAAACATGCCACATCACTTTAAACTATCACTTTATTATTTATTATTGATTGCTTTGATACCAGGCAATTCTTTACCTTCTAGGTACTCTAATGACGCGCCGCCACCAGTTGAAATATGAGTGAAGTCATTTTCAAAACCTAAAGAGATTGCTGCTGCAGCTGAATCACCGCCACCGATAATCGTAATTGCATCTTTAAGGTTTGCAATTGCTTTACATACACCAATTGTACCTTGTGCAAAGTTACTGAACTCGAATACACCCATAGGTCCATTCCATACAACAGTGTGCGCACCTTCTAATTCATCTGCAAATAATTTTACAGTGTTTGGTCCAATATCCATACCTTCTTGGTCTGCTGGAATTGAATCAGATGGTACTACAGTGATTTTGGCATCATTAGAAAATTCTTTAGCAACTTTAGTGTCTACTGGTAATACAATTTTATCACCATGTTTTTCTAATAAATCTTTTGCGAAGTCGATTTTATCTTCTTCTAATAATGAAATACCAATTTCTTTACCTTGCGCTTTTAAGAAAGTATAAGCCATACCTCCGCCGATGATAATTTTATCAGCTATGTTAACTAAGTTTTTGATGACATTAATTTTGTCAGATACTTTTGCTCCACCTAAAATAGCAACAACTGGTTTATGTGGATCGTTAACTACGCCACCAATAAACTTAATTTCTTTATCCATTAAGAATCCAGCTGCAGTTTCTAAATGTGTAGAAATACCAACATTAGATGCATGCTCACGATGCGCAGTACCAAAAGCATCATTTACAAACACATCACCTAAAGATGCCCAGTATTTACCTAATTCTGGATCATTTTTAGATTCTTTTTTACCGTCTAAATCTTCATAACGTGTATTTTCAACTAATAATACGTCGCCTTCTTTAAGGTCTTTAATAGCAGCTTCAAGTTTTTCGCCGCGTGTTTCTGGTACGAAAACAACTTCTTTATCTAATTTCTTAGATAAGTCTTCAGCAACTGGGCGTAAAGTTAATTTTGCTTTATCACTTTCTTCTTTTACTTTACCTAAATGTGAAAATAGTACGATTTTACCACCTTGTTCGATGATGTATTGAATTGTAGGTAAAGCTTGAACGATACGGTTGTCATTAGTAATTTCACCGTCTTTTAAAGGTACGTTAAAATCAGCACGTACTAGGACTGTTTTACCTTTAAGATCTAAATCAGAAACAATTTTTTTAGCCATGGTGTTTCCTCCTTGTAATTAGGAAATTTTATATAAAAATAAGCGGAGAAGCGTTTGTGCTCCCCGCTTACTCATAAGCTTTAATTAATGCTAAATAGTTCTGAGCACTAGCGTATTTGAATAAAAACTATACTAAAATTATTTAGAAAGTTCAGCTAAGTATGCTAATGTACGAACTAATTGTGCAGTATATGACATTTCGTTATCATACCAAGCTGCAACTTTAACTAATTGACGGTCGCCAACTGACATTACACGAGTTTGTGTAGCGTCGAATAATGAACCGTAAGTCATACCTACAACGTCTGAAGAAACGATTTCGTCTTCAGTGTAACCGAATGATTCGTTTGAAGCATTTTTCATAGCTTCGTTAACTTGTTCAACTGTTACGTCTTGTTTTTCTAATACTACTGTTAATTCAGTTAATGAACCTGTAGCTACAGGAACACGTTGTGCACCACCATCTAATTTACCATCGATTTCAGGAATAACTTTACCGATAGCTTTAGCAGCACCTGTTGAGTTAGGGATGATGTTTTCTGCCGCTGCACGAGCACGACGTTTGTCACCTTTTCTGTGAGGTGCGTCTTGTGTATTTTGATCACCTGTGTAAGCGTGAATTGTAGTCATTAAACCTTCAACTAAACCAAAGTCATCGTTTAAAACTTTAGCAACTGGTGCTAATGAGTTTGTAGTACATGAAGCACCTGAAACAACTGTTTCAGAACCGTCTAACTCTTGGTGGTTAGTGTTGAATACGATTGTTTTTAAGTCACCAGTAGCTGGTGCTGAGATTAATACTTTTTTAGCGCCTGCTTCAATATGAGCTTGTGCTTTATCTTTATCAGTGTAGAAACCAGTACATTCTAATACTACATCGATATTTAAGTCTTTCCAAGGTAATTTGCTTGCATCTGGTTCACTGAATGATTTAACTTCTTTACCATTTACGCGGAAACCACCATCAACTACCTCTACTTCACCTGTGAAACGACCTTGCATAGTGTCATATTTTAATAAATGCGCTAACATGTCGTCATCTGTTAAGTCGTTTACTGCTACAACTTCAAGACCTTCTACTTCTTGAATTCTTCTGAATGCTAAACGACCAATTCTACCAAAACCATTAATTGCTACTTTTACTGCCATTATAATGGCCTCCTTTAAAATGATATTTAAAAAGTATTAAACTTTTTATCTCTTATTCAAGTATTATCTTTGCTGAGGCTTCATCAGTGATTAACACTGTATTCTTGGGTGCAATCGTCAAGTATGCTTTAATTGCTTCACCTTTCGATTTGCCTCCTGCAACTGCAAAAATAAAGTCTTTTGATTCAAGGTCTTCTAATTGAAGTCCAATTGTTTTAACCTTATGGACAATTTGACCTTGTGTATCAAAATAATAACCAAATGCCTCTCCGACAGCTTGATGATGTTGAAGTTGTTCAATGACCTTTTCAGGTGATTGACGTCGATGCGCCATCTTCAGCGCATCACCAATGCCGTGTAATATAACGTTTGCTTGTTTAATTTTGTCTAAAGTGTTTATGACTGATGGCTCTAACAACAATGTGTTATATGTTGTTTCACTGACATTATCAGGTACATACATCGTCGTATAATAACCGCCAGCTTGTTGTGCCATACTGGCTGCAATAGTGTTTGCCTGAAAGACAACATTTTCGCCTAGTCCACCTCTAGCTGGTACGAAGAATACATTATATGGTAATAAATGAATTGCTTCACTAACACACGCCATCGTGGATCCGCCAGTTACAGCAACTATCGCGTCTTCTTGTAATATGCCTTCAAGTAATTGACCTGCTTGTCTACCTAATTCTGTTTTAACAGATTGACTATTATCAGCATCACCAGGAACAACATGAACTTCCTTAATTTGAAATTTATTCTTAATACCTTCTGACAGACGATTGTCATCTGCATAGATATCAAAGTAACCTTTCAATTGCGAAATCAGTTGCTCACCTTCAGCTGTAATTTCCATTCCGGTAGGCTTAACTTTTATCAAATCTTGTTTCTTAAGCATATCTGTTTCAGAACGCAGTACACGTTCAGTCATATCCATATGTTCACTTAAACTTCGACGTCCGACAGGCTGATTTTTTGAGATAGTAGTAAGAATAGAAAAACGTTTATACATTTTATCTATGAGATCCGGTATAAGCTTTTGCTGTGCTTGCAATAAGTCTTTCACTACTACCTCCTCCTTATATTTATAAATGTAAATAAGGATATGTCACAACCAGTGGTTGCCTTTTTAAGTCCCGCGTGGGACAAAAATTAACCTCTTTACACTTGCAATAGTACTATTCTATTTCAAAAATTGCAAGCATAAAACTTAAATTTTCTAAATAATTTGATAAAGCGCTTGCAATACATTTTCGATTTGTTATTCAACAAAACGTTTTATTTTATTCGCTGTAGTCAAATGTATACCCTTATACTGACTCGCTAATCATTTGCTTATTATTTGAACTAAGACATAAATCAATGCTCTAGAATCCAAAAAGTTACATTAGTAGTAGTTGACCGAACAAAAATGCACTTGTAACAAGCTTTTTTCAATTAAAGTCAGGGGCCCCAACATAGAGAATTTCGAAATGAAATTCTACAGGCAATGCAAGTTGGGGTGGGACGACGAAATAAATTTTGCGAAAATATCATTTCTGTCCCACCTCACTCAAAATAAATTTCACTATCCGTAAAATAAACAACTAACTATTTAAGTATCATCTCTCCCCCAATTAACAATTATAAAAATAAGAACCAATATTCGAGACAACCTAATTAATTGTGTTGTCTGTCATACTGGTTCATTTTTGTTTGACTAAATACTACTTATCATTAGCATTATTTTGTTTATTTGTTGTTGATTGGCTATTTTGTTGTGGTGCTTGTGGTTTTGCTTGTTGATTTGATTGATTGTTTTGTTGATTATTATTTGGCTTTGGTGTTGGTTGTTGCGGCTGTGGTTTAGGCTGAGCTGGTTGTTTATTATCATCAGTTTTCTTCTGATTATCATCTGATTTATCTTGAGATGCTTTGTCATCCTTATCTTTCGACTCATCCTTTGATGCTTTATCATCATTCTCTTCTTTAGCAGGACGTTGCTTTGTAGGTGCTTGTTGCTGAGGTGGCACATATTGATATTGATTCTGCTGTGGCAATTGCTGATATTGGTTTGCTTGTGAATCTAGCTCATTCTGCTCTTTTTCCTCTTGTTGCTTTTTCTTTCTCTCTTTTTCTGCATTTTCTTTTTGACGCTTTTCTTTTTGTTCCTGCTTTTGTTCGTTCAACATACGTTCTTTAGCTTTATTCGAATGATCTACATATGCAAAAATTGCAAATACTAATCCTCCGAGTAATAGCAATACCGTCGCAATGCTAACTACTTTCGCTGTTGTACTCATTTTCTTCTTACTTCCATCTTCATTTTTATTGTAGTCGTAATTTTGATTCGACATACTCTCCCTCACTTCAAACTAATTTAAATATAGAAATTATCACGCAACCATTAACATTTTCACAACTAATTTGCTTACCTAGTTTCTACAAATATTAATAAACATTTACTCTTTTTGCCTTCTTCAACTTTAAACTGTATTCACTATTACTCACTCGTAAATCGGATTCATTTTTACAAAGAAATAGTAGTCTTATATATCTTAACATTTAATAACTAAATCAAACATATTTTGAGCCTTTTTTTGAAAATTAACATTTTAACCTTTTTGATTTTACAACAAATTATAGCTACGTATTGAAAATTAAAGCATTGGTTTAAGTGTTGTGTTAAAAGTTTTTATGTTTAGATTGTTATATTACTATGTATTCTTAAATTTGTTTAAAAAATTAATGCTTTAAATTGATGTATAATGGGAATAAGAAATAAATAAAAACGACCCGCACGATTAACGTACGGGTCCACTACTAAAGGGAGTCAAATTTTTACCTTCGTTTGTATCATGCAGCGTTTTACACATACTTTTAAGAGATGTTTATTCGTTATCGAAGGTACACCTTTATTATAACTTATATCATTTTTATTAAAATACAATTCAAAAAAAGTTATTGACATATTATTGTCTAAATAATGTATAACCTTTGAACAACAATAATGATTATTAAATAGTAACTAAATACAGAATTACATGGGGTGAATGATAATGAAACAATACTTAATTACTGGTGGGACTGGTATGGTTGGATCTCAATTAGTTAATGAAATTAAAAAATCAGATTCACATATCACGATATTAACGCGACACGACCAAATTTCAAATGATAAGAAAATTTCATATGTCAACTGGGCTAAATCTGGGTGGGAACACAAAGTTCCTCAAAATATCGATGTGGTCATCAACTTAGCAGGTGCTACACTGAATAAACGATGGACACCGGAATATAAACAAACGCTAATGCTAAGTAGAATTCAATCTACGCAAGCTTTATATGAATTGTTTAAATCACGTAATAAAGCACCTAAAGTTTTATTTAATGCTAGTGCCACTGGTTGCTATCCTCCTGATTTATTTATGAGTTACACAGAAGTTTATAAAACTTTACCATTTGATTTCTTATCAGATATTGTGTATCAATGGGAACGTTTCGCACAACAATTTGAACAATTAGGTACGCGAGTTGTCATCGGTCGTTTCGGTATGATTTTATCGAATGAAGGCGGTGCGTTACAAACAATGAAACTACCATACAAATATTACATTGGTGGTAAATTAGGTTCTGGTCAACAATGGTATTCATGGATTCATATCAATGATTTAATTCAAGCTATTTTATTTTTAATAAATAACGAGTCAGCTAGTGGTCCGTTTAATTTAACTGCACCTATACCTGAGCGTCAAAATTTATTTGGCTACACTTTAGCAAGAGCTATGCATAAGCCCCATGAAACTTGGGCACCAAGTCTTGCAATGCGTCTCATACTTGGTCAAATGTCAACAGTAGTATTGGATACTCAAAAAGTATTACCTAATAAAATTCAAGCATTGGGATTCCAATTTAAATATAGTAATTTAAAAATGGCACTTGAAGATTTAATCAAAGAATAATCAATACCATTAATGAGCATTAGAAACAACATATGTACTAAATGTAATGTCTAGAGCGACTTACAAACAAAGGATTGAAATGTTCCTTTCAATGTCTACTTTGAAGGGAACATTTCATATAGTTACGGTTCAACTAGCTTCATTCAATCATATTTCCGCTCAAAGTATAGTAAACAATTTATTGACACCTCGGTTTACTCATACAAAAAGAGCAGACTGCTTAGTCTACTCTTTACTTTGAATTATTTTGTTTCAGGTACCATCACTTCATCAATTAAGCCATATTCTTTAGCTTCTTCTGCAGTTAAGAAGTTATCACGATCTGTGTCTTTTTGTATTTTTTCAATACTTTGACCAGTACGCTCTGATAAAATGCGGTTTAATTTTTCACGTGTTTTTAAAATGTGATTTGCAGCAATTTCGATTTCAGTTGCTTGTCCTTGAGCACCACCTAATGGTTGGTGAATCATTACTTCTGCATTTGGTAACGCGAAACGTTTACCTTTTGCACCAGCTGCTAATAAGAATGATCCCATTGATGCAGCCATACCGATACAAATTGTTTGAACATCAGGTTTAATGTGTTGAATTGTATCATAAATCGCAAAACCAGCTGTTACACTTCCACCTGGTGAATTAATGTATAAATAAATATCTTTCTCTGAGTCTTGCGCTTGTAAGAATAATAACTGTGATACGATTGAATTTGCTACGTTGTCATCAATTTGTGAACCTAACATAATAATACGGTCTTTTAATAAACGTGAGTATATATCATATGCACGTTCACCGCGGTTTGTTGTTTCAATAACTGTAGGAATTAAATTCATCTATATTTCCTCCTTGTAATAACTGTTACTCATTATTTTACATATTAAGTCAAATTTGGTCAAACACTTTGACTTTAAATAGTTACATTGTTTGACGCTTTTCTCTTTCCTTTGTAAACTGATAATATCTATTTTAGATTGTACTTATTTTACTTCTCATAGTACAGAGATATGATTACATATTTGCTCCTTGTGGTGTAATGGATAACACGTAAGATTCCGGTTCTTAAGATAGGGGTTCAATTCCCTTCAAGGAGGCTGTTTTAATAAAATACAATACTTTTCAATACACAGAATCCCGCAATGTCGGGATTCTTATTTATGCTGATTTTGTTTTTGTCTATGATCAGGGACTTTCAGTGACTCAATTAATTATCACATTCGTATTTTCTTATGACCAAATTGATAAATATGATGCTACTTAATGAGAAAATTAGGTAACGCTTGGTTATTGAATTTCCTTCATTAAACTTTCCAGCTCAATTTAATAGTTAGTCGACTATTATTCATTAAACACTTTTTAATCATAAAAAAGGTATTTTTGATAATTCACTACCAAAAACACCTTCTTACTTATAATTCTATTTGTTCACCATTTCTAATCTTATCGGCTAAGTCATTAAGTTTTCTTAATCGATGATTTACACCTGATTTTGAAATTGGACCAGTTGATACCATTTCTCCAAGCTCTTTCAACGAAATTTCTTGATGTTCTACTCGAATTCTAGCAATCTCTCTCAACCTGTCTGGTAAATTTTCAATACCAATTTCTTTATCAATCAATTTAATGCTCTCAACTTGTTTCATCGCAGCACTAACTGTTTTATTTAGATTTGCCGTTTCACAATTAACGAGTCGGTTAACAGAATTACGCATATCTCTTACAATACGTACGTCTTCAAATTTTAATAACGCTTGATAGCCACCTATCAAACTAAGAAAATCCGAAATCTTTTCCGCTTCTTTTAAATACGTAATACTTCCTTTTTTTCGCTCTAAATGTTTGGCATTCAACTCATAACTATTCATTAGTTTCGTTAAGCCTTCTGCATGACTCTCATTTTGAGAAAAAATTTCCAAATGGTACGAAGATGTTTCGGGGTTATTCACTGAGCCACCTGCCAGAAAAGCTCCTCTCAAGTAACTGCGTCTCATTTCGTCATCTTGAATCATTGAATGATCAATTTCATGCGTAAAAATGCCGTCTTTTAAAATTCCTAATTCATCAAGAATTTCTTTCGCTTTCATCTTTGTACGACAAATATAAATATTATTTTTTTTAAGTTTCATTTTTTTACGGACTAATATTTCAACTTCCACATTAAAGACACGTTTAATCAACGAATAAATACGTCTTGCCGTTGTTGCATTTTCCGTTTGAACATTTATAACAAATTGTTGATTTGAAAGACTAAGTGCACCATTCATTCGAATCAGTGCACTGAGCTCTGCTTTTGCATTCATTTCATCGACGTCTATTCTAGTTAATTCATTTTTCATTTCTGATGCAAAGCTCATCGTACAGTCATTCCTTTCTTATTTAAAACATGATTCACCTTAGAACCACTGTCTATTTTCATTTTTTCACAGCTCTATTATCATATCATAATATGATTACGTTCTATATTATTTACGTTTATCACTTGGTACGAAAGGAATAGTACTAATTAATTCTAAAGCTATGTCATAAATCATTGTCGATAACACTTTAGTATTATGTCTTACTAAATGATTTTCAGAAATTTCAACTAAATTTGAAGATGTTTTTACATTTATGCTTTCTTTTTCAAGTTCAGCCTTATTAACTTCAACTGGTTTAGAATGTTTTTCTTCATATTTTTTCAAAACTTGAGCATTGAAAGTTTGTGTACTACAAATGACATAATCAATAAACGGTTGTCCAGCTTGTCTATGAATCGCATCGATATGATCTTTCACGCTATAACCATCTGTTTCCCCAGGTTGCGTCATCACATTAGAAACATATAGCTTAGGCGCATCAGAATGAATTAACGCATCTGAAATACCATTGACACATAAGTTAGAAATAACGCTCGTATATAATGACCCTGGTCCAAGAACGATTAAATCTGCTTCCCTTAAAGCATCGATTGCTTCTTCCATTGGTTGCACATCGTTAGGTTCTAAAAACACACGATCAATTTTTTTATGTTTTTTAGGAATATTTGTTTCTCCAAAAACAATTTCTCCATCTTCCATAACAGCATTTAATTGCACACTTGTATTTGTAGATGGAATGACTCTACCTTTAATATTTAAAATTTTACTTAATGCTTTAATGGCATGTCCGAAATCATTCGTAATATTAGTCATACCTGCGATTAATAAATTACCTAATGAGTGACCGCTAATTTGATTTTCTTCAAAGCGATACTGAAAAAGTTGGCTTAAAACTGACTCAGAATCACTTAAAGCTGCAATCACATTTCTGATGTCTCCTGGTGCTGGTATATCCATTTCATCTCTGATTTTCCCTGTACTCCCACCATTATCAGCAACTGTTACAATCGCCGTAATATCAATTGGGAATTCTCTTAATCCCCTAGCCATAACTGATAAGCCAGTGCCACCACCGATAAGTACAACTTTTATTTGTCTCATTTTTTCTCGCCACTTTCAATATGTGCGTCCCTATGATGCACATAAACATTATATTCAAATACTTCATTTAGATAATTACCTAGTCGTTCTGCTAATGCTACAGATCGATGTTGTCCACCCGTACAACCGATGGCAATTACTAATTGAGATTTCCCTTCTTTTTTATACCCGGGTATCATAAAATCTAACAAATCAGTTAATTTTTCAAAGAAAATCTCCGTCTCTTTCCATTTCATAACATAATTATAAACGTCTTTATCTAATCCTGTTAAAGGTCTTAAATCTACTACATAATATGGATTTGGTAAAAATCGTACATCAAATACTAAATCTGCATCCATCTGAATCCCATGTTTAAAACCGAAACTTGTGACATTAATTGTAAAAGTTTCAAACTCTTCATCTTCATAGTATCGACGAATGCGTTCTTTTAATTCTTTAGGTGATAACTTTGTAGTATCTATAACAAAATTAGCTATACTTCTAATTTGAGACAAATGCTCTCGCTCATCATTAATTGCATTGATTAACGATCTTTTACCTTGTTCCATCAAAGGATGTGCACGACGCGTTTCCTTATATCTTGAAATTAATTTTTCAGTACTTGCTTCTAAAAACATAACATCAATGATGACGTCACTTTCACTTTTGACTTTATCCACTACTGCAACTAATGAATTAAATAGTTCCTTACCTCTTAAATCAATTGCAATTGCCACTTTTCTTAAGGATGGATTTCCTTGTTCCATCAACTCTACAAATTTAGGCAATAACACTGGTGGTAGATTATCTACACAAAAATATCCCATGTCTTCTAAACATTGAATAACCAAAGATTTACCTGCGCCAGATAAACCTGTTACAACTAATAGTTCACTTTTACTTTTTTCTTTTTCATTATTATTCATTATTTTTTCACCGCCAAAACGAATTTCATGATGTTAATTTAAATGTTCTATGACAAAATTAAGCAACGATGTTTTATATTTATTTCCAACTATGTCTAGATTAAATTTCTAAAAATATACATCATTTAAAAGGAGCTTGGGACATAAATCAATGTCCTAGGGTCTATAATTTTATATTGCTAGTAGTTGACTGAATGAAAACGCGCTTGCAACAAGCTTTTTTCAACTCTAGTCAGGGGCCCCAACACAGAGAATTTCGAAAAGAAATTCTACAGGCAATGCAAGTTGGGGTGTGGGCCCCAACACAGAAGCTGACGAAAAGTCAGCTTACGATAATGTGCAAGTTGGGGTGGTACAACGATAAAGTAATACTTTTTCTATAGAAATTAGTATTTCTTATGCATGAGTTTTACTCATGTATTCCTATTTTTAAGTACACATTAGCTGTGGCTAATGTGTAAGAACCACTACATAATAAATCATTAGTGGCTCTTTATCATTTCTGTCCCACTCCCATAAAGTTATAAGTTTAATATAACATATAAAAAAACTAGAACTCATTGAAACGCACAAATGATACGTACTAAGTTCTAGTTTTCTATATAATTTGCTTTAATTTAAAAGTAAGACATTATTTTAACAAGGTGATGACACTATTAAAATAAATATCCAAATAACTTACAACTCAACATCTTAATTCGACCTCGAATTAAGCTTGATCGTTTAAATGTTCAATATATTCCGCTGCACTTTGCGCTGCAATACTACCATCGCCAGTAGCAGTGACAATTTGGCGTAAACCTTTGTCACGAACATCTCCTGCTGCAAAAATACCTGGTACTGATGTTGTCATATCATCTTTTGTCACAATATAACCAACATCATTCGTAATACCTAAGTCTTTAAATGGCGCTGTTAATGGTTTCATACCAATATAGATGAATACACCATCAGCCTCGTGTGTTTCTTCTGAACCATCTTTTGTAGACGTTAATGTCACAGAACCCACTTTGCCGTCTTTTTCATTAATTGATTTCAAAGTATGACTCCAAATAAAGTCGATTTTATCATTTTTGAATGCTCTATCTTGTAAAATACGCTGTGCACGTAACTCATCACGACGGTGAACGATTGTTACTTTGTCAGCAAATTTAGTTAAGAATGTTCCCTCTTCTACTGCTGAGTCACCACCACCGATAACGAATAGGCGTTTATTTTTAAAGAATGCACCATCACATACTGCACAATAACTTACACCGCGTCCACCAAGTTCTTGTTCACCCGGAACACCAATTTTCTTGTATTCTGCACCTGTAGCAATAATGACCGCTTTCGCTGTTAATTCTTTATTACCAAAGTTAATCACTTTATATTCGCCTTTATCTTCTACAGATTTAATATCTCCATATTGATAAACTGCACCAAACTTTTTAGCGTGTTCAAACATTTTTGTAGATAAATCTGGACCTGTAATCATTTCGAAACCAGGGAAGTTCTCTACTTCTTCTGTATTAGCCATTTGACCGCCTGGAATACCTCTTTCAATCATAACTGTTTTTAAATTAGCACGTGATGCGTATACTGCAGCAGTCATACCAGCTGGACCTGCACCGATAATTGCTATATCAAAATCTATTTCAGTCATTTTATTAACGCCTCCTCATTATTAATCATTATGCGCATTATATAATAAATCTAACTTTTCATAAATCTATATGCTCAAGAGAAATTCAATCATTTTGTTCAGTTTATATTGTGTTATGCCTAACCATGTTGTAATTTGCTTCTTTGTAACGTTTCGAGGTTGATTTTTAAAATACAAATAAATAAACGCACCGATATATGGCTCAACATCAGTTAAATCTACTTTTTCAGCAATTATGAGTTCACCTTGATTAATCCATGCAACCATTAAATCATTTTCACTTACAAATAATTCATTTTGGTAAAGCGTTAACAAGCCGCGATGAATGAAGTCTAATTTATTGAGCGTTAAACCTTGAACTAAATACGTTAAATACAATTTCTCATAATTATTTAGATTTTCCAGAACCTGCCAAATACTTTCCGTCATCACAATTTCTTTACCATTTAATTGATCCAATAAAAAAATACCATATAAACGATAATGACTGTCATCACTTTGAAGTAATGGCAAAATATGTTGGTCAAAAACTTCTTTGCTATTTTCAATTACCCAAGGCGCATGTCCAATTTCCACTTTAGAAATTTGCTTCAATTTATCCCAGTAGTAATGACTTTCGTCTTCTTCACCTAAATAATAATAATTATATGCTAAAGCATTGTACATTTGAATTGATAAAAATTTCCCTTTTTTATATAAAGGGTACAACAATTGTTGTGATGCACGATACTGCTTTAAATAACTTAATACAATACCTAATTTAAAACTTTCATCGTCATTCATAGGTACAACTTTGTTTAATATTTTTAAATATTTTTGATATTGTTCATTTTCCTTAGTGTTATAAAGTAGCAAAGTATAATGGCATAATGCATATATATCTGTACTATCCTCTTGTAATAGTGCTTCGTACAATGCTTTAGCCGTATCATATTCACCGAGATATAAATAACACATTGCCAATAAATTACGTACTACACGATGATCTTGAACTTCTTGTGGTTGATGTAAGACATAATTCTTTGCATCTTTTAATCGACCTTGAGAAAAAAGATATTGAAATAGTATTTGAACTACAAACAATTGAGCTTCAAGTTCAATTTGTTCTTCACTTTGATATTTCACATCAAACATTTGATCTAATTCATCTCTATAATCTTGGTCGTCGCTAACAATAACATAATTAATACCAAACAAGAATGCCTTGTTTGGTTCGTTAACTTCAATGTTGAGCTGACTCAATTCATAAAAGCTATCTTCTAGATGCCTATTATAAATAATATTGTCATAAAATAAATGTTCTGCTTTTTTAGCAATACCAAGTTGCACTAGACATTGTGCATAATCAATTTGAATTTCCAGATCATCAGGTGACAATTCTAACACTTTTTCAAAGTATTCAGCAGCTCGTTTATATTCTCTTTGTTTAAACTTCTGTTTAGCCATTTTACGATAAAATGCATCATCAAAAGTCATTGGAATTACATTATTATTCTTTTGTGCCATAAAATTGTCACCTCCTAATCATTTTTATATACATAGGGTTGCCATATGCAAATCCATTATCCGGTATATCTTTTGAAACAACCGTACCAGCTGCAACTTTTACATTGTCACCAATCGTTATACCGGGTAAAATGGTAGCATTTGCACCAATCAAAGTGTTAGATCCTATCGTCACTGGTCCATAACGAAATTCATCAACTAATGCTTCATGCGTCAAAATTGTTACATTGTAACCAATAACACTGTTACTACCAATCGTAATCAGTTCTGGGTAAAAAATATCTAACATTACTTTATAAGCTATCGATGATTGATTACCGATATTAATATTTAAAAGTTGTTTATATATATGTCTTTTCAGTACCATACTTGGAATAAATTTCGAAAATTCAATGATAATTACATTCTTAAAAACTTTAGAAAATTTAACAAGACGGTATACACGCCATAAAGGGTTTGTATGATGATGTGTTTTTGATAAAAATTTTCTCAAAATATCACTACTTCACTTTTTTTGTTGGCCATGGAAGCGCCCCAACTTTGCTATACAACGGTGGATTATACTTAATCCTTCTATATACAATTAAACTTATACTTATTAAAATTAAAAGAATTGATACTAATTGTGCAACTCTAATATTACTTGTGAGCATTAAGCTATCTGTACGTAATCCTTCTATAAAGAATCGACCAATTGAATACCAAGTTAAATATAAAAAGAATGTTTCTCCTAATTTTAAATGTTTACGAATATTAACTAAGATAATAAATCCAGCGACATCCCAAATGGATTCATATAAGAATGTTGGATGATAATATTGGCCGTTAATATACATATTTTCTATTATAAAATTAGGCAAATGTAATTGTTCTAAAAAAGCGCGTGAGACCGGTCCACCATGTGCCTCGTGATTCATAAAGTTACCCCAGCGTCCAATTCCTTGCGCTAAAATTATACTTGGCGCAATGATATCACCAATTTGAAATGGGTTTAAATTTTTCACTTTACATACAATAACACCAGCAATAAAGCCACCTATTAAACCACCATGTATTGCTATTCCACCATGCCATATTTTAATAATTTCACTTGGATTTTCCGCGTAATATGGCCATTGGAAAATCACAAAATAGATTCGTGCCGCGATAAATCCAAATAGTGCACTATAAAAAATAATATCTACTAAAGTATCTTTATGTAATCCTGCTTTAACTAGTGCACGTTGTGCAACAAAGTAACCAAGTAATATTCCGACAGCAATGATAATTCCATACCATCGTACACTCAGTGGTCCTAAGTTAAATGCCACAGGATCTATATAGTTAAATACAATACCCATTCAACCTACTCCTCACTCTTATGACTGTTCTTGATAATTTCTTCATTTAATCTTTCACTAAATTCTTCGGCAGTGTTAATGCCCATGATATTTAATCGATAGTTCATTGCAGCGACCTCAATAATTACCGCAACATTTCTACCAGGTCTTACAGGTATTGTTTTTTTAGTGATTTCAGTATCTAAAATACTTAGCGTCTCTTCATTAAGACCTACGCGGTCATATAACTTTTGCTTGTTCCAGTTTTCCAAATTAATATTTAATCTAATTCGTTTTTCAGTTAATATTGAACCCGCGCCAAATAAAGTCATAACATTGATAATACCTAGTCCACGTATTTCTAATAGATGTTCTATTAACTTTGGTGGTTTCCCTATTAGTTCATCTTTATTAATTTGACGTATTTCTACATTATCATCTGCTACTAATCTATGCCCACGTTTAACTAATTCCAACGCAGTCTCACTTTTACCTATTCCTGAATCACCGGTAATTAGTACACCAACACCGTAAACATCTACTAAAACACCATGTAAAGATGTCGTCTTTGCAAGTGCATGCTCTAAAAACGTTGTTAAGCGACTCATTAAACTTGTAGTCGCATCTTTAGCAACTATAAGTGGGGTATTTAATTCTTTTGCAGCTTCAACTAATTCTTCTGGTGGCTGCAATCCACGTGTCACAATAATTGCAGGCGTTTCTGGTCTGCATAGTTTACGCATACGACCTGCGCGATCCTTATCTGGTAATAAATTGTAAAACGATAGTTCCGTTGTTCCTAATAGTTGTATTCTATCTGACGCATAATGTGAAAAATAACCTGCCATCTCTAAGCCTGGTCTTGATATATCAGCATTTTTAATTGGCTTCGATAGTCCTTCTTCACCAGCGATTAAATCTAACTTTAATGTTTCAACTAGTTTTTCTGTCGTTAACATGGGTTCACCTCAATTGTATTTATCCCTACTCTTACATCTCTTCTTATCATATCAAAAATATAACACCAATCTACATTGAAAAGCTAAAATAAATATTAATTGTTCATTATTGTTATTATTTTACAAGTCAATATCAATCATTAATTTATTGCTTGCTTAATTTACATGGTTCATATCGCCATAAAAGTCCGAGCCATAAATCAATGGACCTAAGCTCCACAATGATATATTGGAATTAGTTGGCGGGGCCCCAACACAGAGAATTTCGAAAAGAAATTCTACAAACAATGCAAGTTGGGGTGGGCCCCAACATAAAGAATTTCGAAAAGAAATTCTACAAACAATGCAAGTTGGCGGGGCCCCAACATAAAGAAATACTTTTTCTTTAGAAATTAGTATTTCTTATGCATGAGTTGCACTCATGCATTCCTATTTTTAAGTACACAATAGCTGTGGCTAATGACAAAGAACCACTACATAATAAATCGTTAGTGATTCTTTATCATTTCTGCCCACTCTCAGTTTCTATTTATGTTTAGCAACTCTAGATTGACCCTATCTTAACATAATTCTTTTTACGCATCTTTTCTTTCTACTATTCATTACTAAATTAATAAAAAGAAGTGAAGGGTAAATTTACAACACCCTTCACTTCTTTTATTCTTATTTATCTTCAGTATTTTGTTTATCTCGTTCAAGTACTTCTTTTAAATACTTTCCTGTATATGATGACTTTGTCTGAGCAATATCTTCGGGTGTGCCAGTCGCAACAATAGTACCACCGCCACTACCACCTTCAGGACCTAAGTCGATAATATAGTCTGCTGTTTTGATAACATCTAGGTTATGTTCAATAATTACAACAGTGTCACCATTTTCAACTAATCGATTTAATACTTTTAATAATCTGCTAATATCGTCAACATGTAACCCTGTTGTTGGTTCGTCTAGGATATAAATAGATTTACCAGTTGAACGTTTATGAAGTTCAGATGCAAGTTTCACACGTTGAGCCTCACCACCTGATAACGTTGTAGCTTGTTGACCTAATGTGACGTATCCAAGACCAACATCAACTAGTGTTTGTAACTTGCGCTTAATCTTAGGAATATTTTCAAAAAATTGTGTTGCTTCTTCAACAGTCATTTCTAAAATGTCAGCAATATTTTTACCTTTGTAAGTAACCTCTAGTGTCTCACGATTATATCGTTTACCATCACACACTTCACAAGGAACATAAATATCAGGTAAAAAATGCATTTCAATTTTAATAATACCGTCACCTTTACAAGCTTCACAGCGTCCACCTTTTACATTAAAACTAAAACGCCCTTTTTGATATCCTCGAATTTTAGCTTCATTTGTTTGCGCAAACACATCACGTATATCATCAAACACACCAGTATATGTTGCTGGATTAGAGCGTGGCGTTCTACCTATCGGTGATTGATCAATATCAATAATTTTATCAAGTTGATCAATACCTTCAATCTTATCGTACAATCCTGGCTTTACTTTAGATTTATTAATTTTTTGAGCTAATGATTTGTATAATACTTCATTTACTAATGAGCTTTTACCAGAACCTGATACACCTGTAACAACCGTCATGATTGATAGTGGTATGTCCACATCAACCCCTTTAAGATTGTTGCTTCTAGCTCCACGTATAGAAATTTTACGATCTGAAGCCGGTCTGCGATATTCAGGTACTTCAATACGTTTCTTACCACTCAAGTATTGTCCTGTTAATGATTTTTTATCTTTCATTACCTTTTGAGGAGTACCACTAGACACAATCTGCCCTCCATGTTCACCAGCACCAGGACCTATATCCACTAAGTAATCAGCCGCACGCATTGTATCATCATCGTGTTCAACTACAATTAAAGTATTTCCTAAATCTCTCATTTCTTTAAGTGTATTAATTAATCGATCATTATCTCTTTGATGCAGTCCAATTGATGGCTCATCTAATACATATAAGACACCAGTCAAACGCGACCCAATTTGCGTTGCTAATCGAATACGTTGTGCTTCACCACCTGAAAGTGTACCTGAAGCTCTGTTTAGCGTTAAATATTCAAGTCCCACATTATTTAAAAAAGTGAGTCGGGAAATAATTTCTTTCAATATTTGATTTGCAATCGCTTGATCTTGTTCTGACAAATCAATGTTTTTATAATAGTTCAGCGCTTGACTGATTGAATATTCGACTACTTCACCAATATTTAAACCACCTACATAAACAGATAACGCTTCACGACTCAATCGCTTTCCATGACAAGTTTCGCAAGGTAGTTCAGTCATATATTTACTCATCATTTCACGTGTATATTCTGAAGGAGATTCATGGAATCGTCTACCTATATTAGGAACTACACCCTCGAAAACCATTGTTCGTTTTCTAGTACCACCTTGACGTTGTGTAAATGTAAATTCAATTTCTTTGTCACCAGAACCATACAATAAAATATCACGTTGACGTTCTGTTAACTTTTTAAAAGGTTTATCCATATTGATTTTATAAACTTCACAAACACGTTTTAACAATGTTGGATAAAAATCAGAACTCGTCGGTATCCAAGGTTCTATTGCACCTTCGTTTAGCGTCTTATCTTTGTCGGGAACAACCAAGTCTACATCGACTGTTAACTTTTGGCCTAAGCCATCACATGTCGGACAAGCACCAAAAGGACTGTTAAAGCTAAACATTCTTGGTTCTAACTCTCCGATTGAAAATCCACATATAGGACAAGCATGGCTTTCTGAAAACTTAAGGTCTTCCCCGTCAATGACATCAACTGTTAATTGTCCTTCTGAAAGCTCTAACGCAGTTTCTATAGAGTCAGCTAGTCGTGTTTCAATTCCATCTTTAACAACTAATCGGTCTACAACAACTTCTATTGTATGATTCTTGTTCTTATCTAAAGTAGGTACATCATTTACATCAACAATTTCGCCATCGATTCTTAAACGTACATAACCTTTTTTACCAATATCTTCGATTAGCTTTTCATGACTACCTTTACGATGAGCGATGACAGGTGCTAATAATTGAATCTTTGTACGTGCCTCTAATTCCATAATGCGGTCAACCATTTGTTGTACTGTTTGCGATTCAATTTCTATATTGTGATTTGGACAGTAAGGTTTACCAACACGTGCATATAACAAACGTATATAATCATATATTTCTGTTACTGTTGCTACAGTTGATCTTGGATTTTTACTTGTTGTTTTTTGATCTATTGAAATTGCTGGCGATAATCCTTCGATTGTATCAACATCTGGTTTGTCCATTTGGCCTAAAAATTGACGCGCATAGGCACTTAATGATTCAACATAACGTCGTTGTCCTTCAGCATATATAGTATCGAATGCTAATGACGATTTACCTGACCCAGATAATCCTGTCATAACAATTAATTTATTTTTAGGTAGTTCGATATCAATATCTTTCAAGTTATGCGCACGAGCACCTTTTACTACTATGGATGGTTCTTTCATTTACTTGTCACCCTTCTGCTTTTAATTCAAATAACATATCTCTTAATTCTGTAGCTTTCTCGAAATCTAAATCTTTCGCTGCTTGTTTCATTTCTTTTTCTATATTGTCGATTGTCTTTTGACGTTCTTTTTTCGTCATCTTCTTAGGTATCACAGTTTGTGCTTTGTCATTATTTTCGTCATTTTCAACAGTAGCACTAATTAAATCATGTATTTTTTTATTAATTGTTTTAGGAGTAATACCATGTTTTTCATTATGTTTCATCTGTATTTCTCGACGACGTTGTGTCTCATCAATTGCATACTTCATCGAATCAGTCATTTTATCGGCATACATAATGACTTCACCTTTATCGTTACGCGCAGCTCTACCTATTGTTTGAATTAATGAGCGGTTAGAACGTAAAAACCCTTCTTTATCTGCATCTAATATGACAACTAGAGAAACTTCTGGTATATCAATACCCTCTCTTAATAAATTAATACCTACGATAACATCATATGTACCCATTCGTAAGTCTCTAATTATTTCGATTCGTTCTAATGTCTTGATTTCTGAATGCAGATAATTAACTTTAATACCCGTTTCTTTCATGTATGTGGTTAAATCTTCACTCATCTTTTTAGTGAGCGTTGTAACAAGTACGCGTTCATTACGCTCAACCCTTGTTTGAATTTCACTTAATAAATCGTCAATTTGATTTTCAGTAGGTCTAACCTCAATCTTAGGATCCAGTAAACCAGTAGGACGAATAATTTGTTCAACCATCTTATCCGTATGTTCAATTTCGTATGGTCCAGGCGTTGCAGATACATACACAAGTTGTTTTGTCTTTTCTTCAAATTCTTCAAATTTAAGTGGACGGTTATCTAATGCACTCGGTAATCTAAATCCATGATCCACCAAAACTTGTTTACGCGCTCTGTCTCCGTTATACATGCCTCGAACTTGCGGTAATGTCACATGTGATTCATCAATCATTACTAACCAATCATCGCCAAAGTAATCCAATAAAGTATATGGTGTCGAACCCAGTGGCCGCAAAGTTAAATGTACGGAATAGTTTTCAATTCCTGAACAGAATCCCATCTCTCGCATCATTTCTAAATCATAGTTGGTACGCTGTTCTAACCTTTGCGCTTCTAGTAATTTATTCTCATCTCGTAATTCTTTCAATCGTTCTTCCAATTCTTTTTCAATACGTTCAATCGCAACTTTCAACTTTTCTTCACGTGTTACGAAGTGAGAAGCTGGGAATATCGCAAAATGTTCTCTTTCTTTCAACACTTCACCTGTTAGGTAGTTAACTTCTCGGATACGGTCAATCTCATCGCCGAAAAACTCAACCCTTATACAAAGTTCTTCTTTAGAGGCTGGGAATATTTCAACTACATCACCACGCACTCGAAACGTTCCTCGTTGGAAATCGATGTCATTTCGTGTATATTGCACATCTACAAGTTTTCTAAGTAATTCACTTCTATCCATTTCCATACCAACTCGAACACTTACTACTAAATCTTTATATTCTTCAGGATTACCTAAACCATATATACAACTTACACTAGCAATAATAATTACATCATCGCGTTCAAATAATGCACTTGTAGCAGAATGTCGTAGTTGATCAATTTCATCATTGATTGAGGCATCTTTTTCAATAAAAGTGTCAGTAGACGGTACGTATGCCTCTGGTTGATAATAATCATAGTAACTTACAAAGTATTCCACCCTGTTTTCAGGAAAAAATTCTTTAAACTCACTATATAATTGTCCTGCTAATGTTTTGTTATGCGCGATAATTAACGTTGGTTTCCCAACTTCTTTAATAACATTACTCATCGTAAATGTTTTCCCTGTGCCAGTTGCACCTAATAAAGTTTGATGTCTTTTCCCCGCTTTAATACCTTCCACGATTTCCTTAATTGCTTGCGGTTGGTCACCTTGAGGCTCAAAATCAGAATGTATTTTAAAAGGATAATGTTCAACCATTGTCACATATGCCTCCTCTTTCAACGTATTATTTATATTTCCGCTCAACTCTTCGCTTTCTCATTACATATTTTAGCAAAGTAGCCACACAAAAAGCAAACGTTTGTTCGTAAAAATGTCGAACAAAGAAAAACAAACATAGTTGTGCTAACTATGCTTGCCTAAAATCAAATCGTTTATCTTGTTATTTTTAGTATGTAAATACACATTATATTAATCATCGTTTTGTTTCAACAAATTTGTTTGAAACATTATTTTAAAGTTAATCTTAGCGATCTTCATCTTGATGTTTATGAAATTCGAGTTGATCTATAATTAAATAACCAGCTAATAATGACACTACATCAATAAAAATAATCCACTCGTTATGGAAATACTCTTTATAGATTGAGGCACCAATTAAAATTAATGTCAGAATAGTACCGACCCATTTACTTCTTGTTATTACACTAAATAATACTACCAAGACACATGGAAAGAATGCTGCGCTAAAATACCATATCATTCATTTTCCTCTTTTCTTTTATTTAAAATGTTCATGGTTGTTTCTCTTAATTCTGTTCTAGGTATAAAGTTTTCAGTCAACATTTCTGGAATGATATTATTAATAAAATCTTGTACAGATGCTAAATGGTCAAATTGAATAATTGTTTCTAGACTCATTTCATAAATTTCGAAAAATAATTCTTCGGGATTACGTTTTTGTATTTCTCCAAATGTTTCATAAAGCAAATCAATTTTATCAGCAACTGAAAGTATTTGGCCTTCTAATGAATCATCTTTACCTTCTTGCAGTCGTTGCTTATAAACATCTCTATATTGTAATGGAATTTCTTCTTCAATAAAGGTCTCTACCATTTCTTCTTCAACTTGCGAAAATAATTTTTTTAATTCACTACTCGCATATTTAACAGGTGTTTTTATATCACCAGTAAACACTTCGGCGAAATCATGATTTAATGCTTTTTCATATAAGCTTTTCCAATTAATCTTTCGTCCATGATATTCTTCAACTGTTGCTAGATATTGAGCAATTTTAGTTACTTTAAAGGAGTGTGCTGCAACATTGTGTTCAAAATATTTAAATTTTCCAGGTAATCTTATAAGTCTTTCCATATCTGATAATCTTTTAAAATATTGATGTACACCCATTTCAATTACCTCCTCCATTAATTAATCATAAATTATACTTTCTTTTTACATATCAATCAATTAAATATCATTTAAATATCTTCTTTATATAACTCTGATTAAATGATACCAAAAATCCTCTCAACCTGTTACTTAAACAGGCTAAGAGGATAGTCTTGTCTTGATATATTACTTAGTGGATGTAATTATATTTTCCTGGATTTAAAATTGTTCTTGAAGATTTAACATTAAATCCAGCATAGTTCATTTCAGAAACAGTAATTGTTCCATTAGGGTTTACAGATTCAACAACACCAACATGTCCATATGGGCCAGCAGCTGTTTGGAAAATAGCGCCAACTTCTGGTGTTTTATCTACTTTAAATCCTGCAACTTTTGCTGCGTAATTCCAGTTATTTGCATTGCCCCATAAACTTCCTATACTTCTACCTAATTGTGCACGACGATCGAAAGCATAATATGTGCAGTTTCCATAAGCATATAAGTTCCCTCTGTTAGCAACTGATTTATTGTAGTTATGTGCAACAGGTACAGTTGGTACTGATTTTTGTACTTGAGCAGGTTTGTATGCTACATTAACTGTCTTAGCTACTGCTTGCTTAGGTGCTTGCTTAACTACTACTTTTTTAGACGCTTGTTGTACAGGTTGTTTTACTACCTTTTTAGCTTGGCTTGCTTTTCTTACTGGTGTTTTAACCGCTTTAGTTTGTTTCACTTTATTTTGAGGCACAAGTGAAATCACGTCACCAGGAAAAATTAAAGGTGTTACACCAGGATTGTATGAATATAATTGATTCAACGTTAAGTGATGCTCTAATGCAATCTTATATAATGAATCGCCAGCAACTACTGTATAAGTTGTCGGTGATTGCGTTTGTGCTTGAACATTTGATACATAATTATGTTGAACAGGTGTTTTTACTTGTGTGCCATGTTGTTGTGCATGTGCTGCATTATTTAAAGCTAAAAAAGCTAACACTGACGAAACCGTCACTGTAAGAGTTTTTTTCATCTTGCTGTCATTCCTTTGCTGTTAGTATTTTAAGTATGCAAATACTATAGCACAATACATTTTGTCAAAAGCTATTGTTATAACGATGTAATCAAATGGTTAACAATATAAAAAGAATACAACCTTTTATCATAGTGTAAAATGTATTCATACCATGTAATTGAGAACGTTTTCAACGATTAATTCAATACCTTGAAAATCGCCATAGGTAATATTACTAAATGCACACTGCATATGTTGTTTTAACAAATACAACTTTCAAAAAATATATTCTAACTCTATCTACCGAATTGTACTTAAATATTCATAAACAAATCATATTCCAAAATCTAATTTACAATTTATTTAGCTACCTTTAAAAAAACCAAAAACCGACGCCCTTTTAGAGCCTCGGTTTTAAAATATATATTAATCGTGCGACATTGTCTGTCTTAAATATGATTCGATAAATGGTCCAATGTCTCCATCCATCACTGCATCAACCTTACCTGTTTCTTCGTTCGTACGATGATCTTTCACCATTGAGTATGGATGGAAAACATATGATCTAATTTGGCTTCCCCAGCCGATTTCTTTTTGTTCGCCACGAATTTCAGCCATTTCACGTGCCTGCTCTTCCAATTTTAATTGATATAATTTAGACTTTAACATTTTCATAGCTGCTTCACGGTTTTTAATTTGAGAACGTTCATTTTGGTTATTAACAACTATACCTGAGGGGTGGTGGGTAATTCGTATTGCCGATTCAGTTTTGTTAATATGCTGACCACCTGCACCAGAAGCTCTGAATGTATCAACTGTAATATCATCCGGATTGATTTCAATCTCTATTTCATCATTATTAAAATCTGGAATAACGTCGCATGATGCAAATGATGTATGACGACGTCCTGATGAATCAAATGGAGAAATTCGTACTAGTCGGTGTACACCTTTTTCAGCTTTTAAATAACCATAAGCATTATGCCCTTTGATGAGCAATGTTACACTTTTAATCCCTGCTTCATCCCCAGGTAGATAATCAACAGTTTCAACTTTAAAGCCTTTCTTCTCACAATAACGTTGATACATTCTAAATAGCATATTAGCCCAATCTTGAGACTCCGTGCCACCTGCACCAGGATGTAACTCTAGAATTGCGTTATTGGCATCGTGAGGCCCATCTAATAATAATTGCAATTCGTATTCATCCACTTTAGCCTTAAAATTAATGACCTCTTGCTCTAAGTCTTCTTTCATTTCTTCATCAAATTCTTCTTGTAATAAATCCCAAGTAGCATCCATGTCATCTACTTCTGCTTGTAGTGTTTTATAACCATTAACTATTGCTTTTAACGCATTATTTTTATCTATAATATCTTGCGCTTTCGTTTGGTTATCCCAAAAATTAGGTTCTGCCATCATTTCTTCATATTCTTGAATATTAGTTTCTTTGTTCTCTAAGTCAAAGAGACCCCCTAATTTGTGTTAAATCTTGATTATACTTATCTATATTTCGTTTGATTTCTGATAATTCCATAGCATTCGCTCCTATTTATATTTCAATTCAAGTCATTGATTTGTATCTTTTATAATGCTAAATTTTAACATAATTTTGTTAAATAACAATGTTAAGAAATATAAGCACACTGACAATTAGTTTATGCATTTATTGTTAAAAATCAGTACATTTATCATCGACATATGCCTAAACCGATTTTTTAAAACTAAGTACATAACAACGTTTAACAACTTCTTCACATTTTTTAAAGTATTTAACGCTTGTAAAATAAAAAGACTCCTCCCATAACACAAACTATAGGTGTTTAATTGGAAGGAGTTATTTTATATCATTTATTTTCCATGGCAATTTTTGAATTTTTTACCACTACCACATGGACAATCATCGTTACGACCAACTTGATCGCCTTTAACGATTGGTTTCGGTTTCACTTTTTCTTTACCATCTTCAGCTGAAACGTGCTTCGCTTCACCAAACTCTGTTGTTTTTTCACGTTCAATATTATCTTCAACTTGTACTACAGATTTTAAAATGAATTTACAAGTATCTTCTTCAATATTTTGCATCATGATATCAAATAATTCATGACCTTCATTTTGATAGTCACGTAATGGATTTTGCTGTGCATAAGAACGTAAGTGAATACCTTGACGTAATTGATCCATTGTGTCGATATGATCAGTCCAATGGCTATCAATAGAACGAAGTAAAATCATACGCTCAAACTCATTCATTTGTTCTTCTAAGATATCTTTTTGACTTTGATATGCTGCTTCAATCTTAGCCCAAACGACTTCGAAAATATCTTCAGCATCTTTACCTTTGATATCATCCTCTGTAATGTCACCTTCTTGTAAGAAGATGTCATTAATGTAGTCGATGAATGGTTGATATTCAGGCTCGTCATCTGCTGTATTAATATAGTAATTGATACTACGTTGTAACGTTGAACGTAGCATTGCATCTACAACTTGAGAGCTGTCTTCTTCATCAATAATACTATTTCTTTCGTTATAGATAATTTCACGTTGTTTACGTAATACTTCATCGTATTCTAAGATACGTTTACGCGCGTCGAAGTTATTACCTTCTACACGTTTTTGTGCTGATTCTACAGCTCTTGATACCATTTTTGATTCAATTGGTGTAGAGTCATCTAAACCTAGTCGGCTCATCATTTTCTGTAAACGTTCAGAACCAAAACGAATCATTAATTCATCTTGTAATGATAAATAGAAGCGACTATCCCCTTTATCACCTTGACGTCCAGAACGACCACGTAACTGGTCATCAATACGACGAGATTCATGTCGTTCTGTACCTATTACTGCTAAACCGCCTAATTCCTCTACGCCTTCACCTAATTTGATATCTGTACCACGACCAGCCATGTTAGTGGCAATAGTAACGGCACCTTTTTGTCCAGCGCCTGCAACAATTTCAGCTTCACGTTCATGATTTTTCGCATTTAACACATCATGACGGATACCACGTTTTTTAAGTAAATTTGAAATATATTCAGAAGTCTCAACTGCAACAGTACCTAATAGCACTGGTTGCCCTGCCTTGTGTTTTTCAACAACATCTTCTACTACTGCATCAAATTTACCTTTTTGGCTAATGTAAATTAAATCAGACTTATCGTTACGTTGCACAGGTTTATTTGTCGGAATTTGAGTTACTGTCATGTTATAAATATTTCTAAATTCTTCTTCTTCAGTTTTAGCTGTACCTGTCATACCTGCAAGTTTATTGTACATTCTGAAATAGTTTTGGAATGTAATAGACGCCATAGTTTTAGATTCATTTTGAATTTGAACGCCTTCCTTCGCTTCAATAGCTTGGTGTAAACCTTCCGAGAAACGACGGCCTGGCATTGTACGTCCTGTAAATTGATCGACAATTAATACTTCGCCATCAACAACCATATAGTCTACGTCACGTTGTAATGTAACGTGCGCACGTAAAGCTGTGTTGATATGACTAATAACATCAACATTTTGTACATCATATAAGTTTTCAACTTTGAACATACGTTCAGCTTTATCCGCACCTTGTTCTGTTAAATGTACAGCTTTCGTTTTTTCATCGTATTTATAATCTTCGTCCTGTTTTAACATTTTCGCAAAAACATTTGCTTGTGTATAAAGTGACGTTGACTTTTCAGCTTCACCAGAAATAATTAATGGCGTACGTGCCTCGTCGATTAAAATTGAGTCAACCTCATCAATGATTGCAAAATGTAATGGACGCATTACTCTATCTTCAGAATAATTCACCATGTTATCTCGTAAGTAATCAAAACCTAGCTCATTATTAGTACTGTAAGTAATGTCTTGTGCGTATGCTTCACGTTTTTCTTCTGTCGTCTTACTGTTTAAGTTTAATCCGACAGTCAAACCTAAGAAGTTATATAACTCAGCCATTTCTTCACTTTGAACACTTGATAAGTATTCATTGACTGTAATAACGTGAACACCTCTACCAGCTAATGCATTTAAGTATGTTGGCATTGTCGCTGTTAATGTTTTACCTTCACCTGTTCTCATCTCAGCGATATCACCTTTATGAATTGCAATACCACCCATAATTTGAACTTTATATGGTGTCATATTGAATACACGTTTAGAGCCTTCTCTAACAAGTGCATATGCTTCTGGTAAAATTTTATCTAAATAATCATTTTGCTTTTTGACATTATCAATGTCAGCTAATTCTGTTTGGAATTGTTTCGTTTTATTACGAATTTCTTCATCAGTTAAAATTGCCGTTTTTTCTTCTAAAGCGATTACTTTATCAGCAAGTTTACCTAACTGTTTAATTTCTTTATTATTGCCATCAAGAATTTTTGATAAAAATCCCATTTCGTTCGCTCCTTTAGCTAAAAAACTGTTTGGCCTACAACAATATATCTTATCATTTATAGTTAGAAAATTATACTTATTTACTCATTTGTAGAATCAATATAAATATATTTATGACATACTTCATTCACATTCTGTTGTAAACAAGTTTATCACTAATAAATATATTCTCAATACGCAATTATACTTCCTAATAAATTATATTATAAATATTTTACGATTTTCGACTCGGACTATACAAAAGACTGACATACTATTATTAACTTAACATTCAAATATATACATCCATTAACATTAGCATAGTCACTATGTTTCATTCAACAAATTACATTATCGAACTATGAAATAGTCATAATTTGCTTTTGGAGTATAAAAAAGCACTTGTGCAAAAACACAAGTGCTTTAAACTTAATTTATTGTTCACTAGTTTGAATCAAGCCATATTTACCGTCTTTACGGCGGTAAACGATACTTGTTCCATCAGTTTCTCTGTCTGTGAATACAAAGAAGTCATGACCTAATAGATTCATTTGTAATACCGCTTCTTCTGAATCCATTGGTTTTAAGCTGAATTCTTTTGAACGAATAATTTCTATCTCGTTATCATCGTAAGCGTCATTATCAACTTGTGTTTCTTGCATTTCTTGTAATTCGGCAACAAACACTTCTTGATCTCCTCGATCACGGCTCTTACGATTAATACGTGTTTTATATTTTCGAACTTGTCTTTCAAGTTTATTATTAATTAAATCAATACCTGCGTATAAATCATCGTTTCGCTCTTCAGCTCTTAACGTAACATTTTTCAATGGAATTGTTACTTCAATTTTAGTAGCTGAATTTGAATAAGTTTTAACTTTAACATGCGCCACTGCATTTGGTACGTCATTAAAATAACGTTCCAACTTACCAATTTTTTCCTCAATATAGTTGCGAATAGCATCTGTGATAGTGAGGTTATCTCCATGAATTTCAAATCTAATCATAGTAATCTCTCCTTAAACCTCTTTATTGGTAACTCTTTATTATATTTTAACATTTTTACGCTATCGTGCAAACGCAAACACTTTGAATTTTCTGATATTTTTAGCATATAATTTACACCCTGCACGATGAATTGTTAATCCAGTTGTATAAATATCGTCAACGAGTAATATTTCCTTGCCATTTAAATCTAATTCCGTATCAATAATAAATGGATTTTCATCTGCCAGACGCTCTTTCTTAGTTAAATGAGACTGTTTTGGTCTATTTGACATCTTTAAAATCTTATCAAAGCGAATCCCTTTAGCTTTTAGTACTGCTTCTACCGGGTTAAATGTTCTAGATAAATCATGTGCCGGCGAAGAAGGAATTGGCACAATATAGTCATAAGATGTTTGTGGTATTTCAATCAAATGTGCCAATAATTCACATAAATAATAGTCTTTCAAAAATTTATACTGATGTATCATCTCTTTCATTAAACCGTCATATTGAAATTGACAATATAATTGTTCCATTAAATTAAAGTGTGCCGATAGAAACTTGCAGTCTAAACAATACGCTTCATCTTGATTTAAGTGTTTTAAGCACCTTGAACATCGCCTTGCTTTAATATCAAGTTTAATATTGTCCCAATTCTCTTTGCATCTGTCACATAATCTATTAGGTTTCTTGAACAAATTATAAATGGTTATATTTTCATATAACTTAGCACCACAACTCAAACAATTATTCATCAATCCAACCTCTTTTTAATGCTAATTTGTTCATCCTTTGAATCTCTTTTTTAGCTTGAATCATATTCATACTTACTCCTTCATGAAAAAACAATACTTTTCCAGTAGGACATTCTAATTTTCGTCCAACACGTCCAGCAATTTGTATTAAAGCCTCTTGAGTATATTGATGTGCATCGATAACAACAACATCCAAATTTGCCATTGTAAATCCACGTTCTAATATTGTCGTAGTAAAAATGACATCGAAATGTCCATTCCTTAATTGTTCAACTTTTTCAAAGCGAAAAACATCCTCGCTATGGACGTATGTTAATTTAGTAATTTTCTGCTTATAAACCGAAAATGTTTTAATCATTGTTTCTATATTGTTAAAAAACACCAGTGTATAACGTTGATTATTAATTTGATCTTGTAAAATTCGGTATAACATTTTCTGAATCTTATTATTATTAAGTTTGAAATAACGATATTTAGGAACTGGAAGTGATTTTTTATGAAAGCGAGCTGGCAATTTAATTATATTTTCGTGGGGAATCTCTGACAGAAGTTGTTTCGGTGGTGTTGCTGTCATATAAATTGTTGCATGTTCAACTTTAGAAGATGACTTCAATGCTTGTTGTAGATTTTTATCCATTGATAAAGGAAAGGCATCGACTTCATCAATAAAAATAGTATCAAAGTGCTGTTTGAATCGGTAAAGTTGATGCACTGTGCATACAACAAAATGCCCTTCAAATTGTTGTCTTGATTGCTGGTGTAGTATGTCTATATCTTCATTAAGAAATGCGTCTTTAATACGTTTACTAATTTCTACAACAACATCTACACGTGGTGACACAATAGCTATATTATCTCCCTGTATTCTTGCATATTGAATGCCTTGAAACATCATTTCTGTCTTACCTGCACCTGTTACGGCATATAACAAAATCGTTTGTCTCTTTCTAATGGCTCGAACAATATGTTCTGAGGCATAAGACTGCTGTTCCGACAATTCAAATGAGAGATGATAATATGCTTGTGATGAACTTTGCGAACTCTCTGTTATTTTATATCTTGTTACATTATCCATTCGACCCAGTGATATACAATTTCTGCAATATACAATTTTCTTGGAATGTACTGAGGAATCATACTGATAAAAATGCTTTGGATTTGTACTTTCACATTGAACACAATAATAGTTTGAATTTTGTTTGATGACACCTGTTACTTCTTTTTTAATTTTTTCATTAGTAAGTGAAGTATGAGGATGAATTAATTTCCCGTAATGTTTAATGCTTAAAACCTCATTTCAACGTAAAAAAGAGCCTAATATTATAATGATTTTCTTATATCTTTAGCATTTTGGCTTTCAAATGATGAACATTTAAAGCCATGTATACGAGAGATAATTTCCAATTACAATATAGACTCTTTTATTAAAATTTTATAATTATGTTAATCTTATTTTTCTGCCAACATAGCCTAAACCTAATCCACCAGAACCTAAATGTGCTGCAACAACTGGACCAAACTCAGAGTATGCTACTTGATAAGCTGAAGGACAATCATCTTGTAACTTTTTGTATAACGCTTGACCATCTTCGAAATGATCTCCATTTATGACAAATAAAGTTACTTCTTCAAAGTCTTTTACAATATCTAATACTTTCTTTTCTAATGTTTGAATGGCACGCTTTTTAGTACGAACTTTTTCTTCTGGTATAATCTTGCCATCTTCAAACTTAAGAACTGGCTTCATTTTCAATAATGTTCCAACCCATGCTTGAGCACCAGTAATTCGACCACTTTTTTGTAAATTCTTTAAGTCATCAACAATTAAATATGCACCTGTGTGTTCACGCATATTAGTTAAATCATCAATAATTTGCTGTGGCTCGTATCCTTCTTCAACCATTTCAATAGCACGTAATACATAACATCCTTCAATCATTGCTGCAAGCTTACTATCAAATGCATGTACATTAACACCTTCAACCATTTCCCCTGCTTGATAACTAGATTGATAACTTCCACTAATCCCACTTGATAAGCAAATGACAATGATATCTGTGTAACCTTGATCTCTTAACATTTCATATTTAGTAATCCATTCGCCAATTGCTGGTTGGCTTGTTGTTGGAATCGTTTGAGACGATGCCATTTTATTATAAAATTCTTCAATTGCTATTTCATTACTTTCTGTAAAGTTCTTCCCATCATCAAAAGTCACACTTAATGGCGCTATTTGAATATTATATTTATCGATTAAGTCCTGCGACAGATAACTTGTAGAATCGGTCATCACAGCAATTTTCATAGTCGTCCTCCTAAAATATACTCATAGCAATGATACAATATTTCAGTTAAAAAGAAAATGGCAATCAAACGATTTATAGTCATGTCATTTTCAGTGTATAATGAAGATTAAATAATCTTAAGCTTATGAATTAAGGAGTTATTATGACACAAAATATCATTACTGTTAAAAAAGAACACATTATTGAAAATGTGATTAGTAAATCAAGATTCATTGCTCATATCAAACCTGTTCAAAATGAAGATGAAGCTAAAGCATTTATTGCTGCAATAAAAAAAGAACATAAAGATGCCACTCATAATTGTTCTGCATATACTATTGGACCTGAAATGAATATTCAAAAAGCGAATGATGATGGTGAACCGACAGGAACTGCCGGTGTCCCAATGTTAGACATATTAAAAAAGCTCGATGTTCATAATGCGTGTGTCGTAGTAACAAGATATTTTGGTGGTATTAAATTAGGTGGTGGCGGTTTAATTCGCGCCTATAGCGGTGCTGTTAGAGACGTCATTTATGATATCGGGCGTGTCGAACTACGAGAAGCAGTACCATGTATAGTAACACTGAATTATGATCAAACTGGTAAATTTGAATATGAATTAGCTTCAACTCATTTTATGTTAAGAAACCAAACTTACACTGATAAGGTAAGCTACTATATCGATGTCGTTAAAAGTGACTATGAAGCGTTTATTAACTTTTTAAATCAAATGACTGCTGGAAATTTCGATTTGACTGAAGAAACTCCAAAGCAGTTGCCTTTCGATATACCAACTGAATAAAAATAAAAACACTAGCTTAGGACGGCTAACTCTAATTGCGTATTGTTACTTTGCAATTTGGAAAGCACGTTCCATGCTAGTGTTTTTTGTGAGTATGTCTTCCTTTATAACAACATAAAAGTACAGACATCATTTTTTTTATTTTATTACTTACCGTTTTAAAATCTAATCTTCTTTGTGTGACGATTTACGACTAATTAAATTTAATATTGGTCGGTAGTTGTTATCTATTAATCCTGTAAATTCAACAATTAATTCAATACTAAATATGATTAATACAAACATTAATACAACACCTAATGGTGGCGATACATACAAAATAATGCTCGAAAGACTAAATAAAATAGAGATTGAATAGATTAATAATACTGTTTGTCTATGTGTGTAGCCTAAAGCTAATAGTTTATGATGCAAATGCGATTTATCAGCTTGCATTATATGCTGCCCTTTTTTCACACGTCGAATCATTGCGAACAAAGTATCAATGAATGGAACTGCTAAGATAACAATTGGGAAGAACAATGCAATAATTGTAATATTTTTGAATCCGAGTAAAGAAAGGAATCCGATGATAAATCCAATCATTAAAGCCCCACTATCACCTAAAAATATTTTGGCAGGATGGAAATTGTAAAATAAAAACCCAATTAAAGAGCCTAATAAAACACAACAAATCATGGTTATGAAAATATTAGCTTGTAAAATTGCAATGAATCCTATTGTAATGAGTCCGATTGCAGAAACACCCGACGCCAAACCATCGAGTCCATCAATTAAGTTAATTGCATTTGTAATAGCAACAATCCAAATCACAGTAATTGGAATACTAAGAAATCCAAAATGAATCGTTGTACCCATTGGCAACGAAATAAAATCAATAGTCACACCATAAAAAGCAACTACTAAGGCAGCGGCAATTTGACCAGCCAATTTTATATAAGGTTTCAAATCGTAGATATCATCTACAAGCCCAAGTACGTACATAATAATCGCACCAATAATAAGTGGTTTGATTTCTGTTTCAATAGGATGACCAATCCAAATACCTATTAAAAATGAAAAGAGAATCACTGTACCACCCATAACTGAAATAGGTTTAGTGTGTACTTTTCTAAAATTTGGTTTATCAACTAAATTTAATCTTTTCGATATTGCAATAACAATTGGTGTTATCGTCAAACTGACAATCATTGTTACTGCAACTAGTAATAATGTAACCATTTATTCACCTTCATCGATATTAATTGTTTTTAACGTTATATTTATTTAATATTGTCTTTATAGAATGATATATCTATTTTCTACGTATATCTTATAGCTTTATTATAAATTAATTCGCTCAATCAATGATATCATATTTACAACTATACGATTCATTTCTTATATATCGCCTATTATTCATTTTTTCATCATATCATTTAAGGCAACATTTTAACATCAAAGTCTATATCATACATTAATTTTATATGTAAACTAATGACAAATTGTAAGTTTTCACTTACAATAGCTAGTGGTCAATTAAAGGAGTCGATTCAGACATGTTCGAAGCATTTATATACAATATATCTGTTATAGTCGCTGGAATCTATTTATTCCATCGCTTACAGTATTCAGAAAACAAACGTATGGTTTTTTCTAAGGCTTATGTCACTGTTTTAATGACAATCGTATCATTATTATTATCTGTCTACCCTATCCCTTATCGTGAAGATTATTTAATTCACTTAACATTCGTTCCTTTATTGTTTTTAGGTAGATTTACAAATATGGTCTATACATTATCTGCCACAGTAATTGTAGCAATTGTTGAAATTGTAGTATTTAACAACTCGATTATGTACGGTGTTACGTTGATTGTTATTGCTGCAGTAACAAGTGCTATTGGACCATTTTTAAAACAAAATGATGTGCTATCATTATTAATACTTAATGTTGTTACAATAATCATTTTATTTGGTGTCGCGTTAGTGAGTCCTATTTACACACTATCGGAAGTTATCATTTTAATACCAATTTCATTAATTATCACTTTAGCTTCAGCGATAACATTTGTCGATATTTGGCATTTCTTCTCACTCGTAAATCGTTATGAAAACGAAGATAAATATGATTACTTAACAGGCTTAGGTAATGTAAAAGAATTTGATAGACATTTAAATGAAATTTCACGAAAAGCTGAAAAAGAACATCAAAGTATCGCATTATTATTAATCGATATCGATGGATTTAAAGATGTCAATGATACCTACTCACACAAATCAGGTGATGCTGTATTAAAACAAATGTCTCAATTACTTAAAAACTATGTGCCGAATCAATTTAAAATTTTTAGAAATGGTGGCGAAGAGTTCTCAGTTGTCATTCACAATTATTCACTTGATCAAAGTGTTAAATTGGCTGAAAATATTCGTTCGGGTGTTGAAAAATCATCATTCCATTTACCAAACAAAGAAGTTATTAAATTGTCAGTGTCTATCGGTGTTGGTTATTTAACAGATGACGATCCAAAATCACAGCGTAAAGTGTTTAAAGATGCAGACGATATGGTGCATGTAGCCAAAAATCAAGGGCGAAACAAAGTAATGTTTAACCCTATTATCAATTTATAACAACGACAAAACTGTTAATCCTTTGCTATTATTAAATCATAGTATAATAGCAAAGATTAACAGTTTTTCTTATTTAAATTTGAACCATACAAGTTCATCATACTAACACAAAGTCTCACTATTGAAAGTTGTAACAACAAGTTGTAAACTTCAATTGTTCAAATAAATAACACATATCATTGGAGGTGAATTGATATGCCAGATTCAATCACAATTATAGATGAAAACAAAGTGATTGATGTTGTATTAATTGCAGGTAGAATTTTACTTGAATCAGGTGCTGAAACATATCGAGTTGAAGATACAATGAACCGTATCGCACATAGTTATGGTCTTCATAATACATATAGTTTTGTCAGTTCAACTGCAATTATTTTTTCATTAAACGATCGAACAAGTACAAGATTAATTCGTGTACAAGAGCGTACAACAGATTTAGAGAAAATCGCTTTAACGAATAGTCTTTCACGTAAAATATCAAATAAAGAACTCACAATTGATGAAGCTAAATCTGAATTTATTCATTTACAGCATGCATCATTACAATATTCTTTTTTAACGAATTTCTTTGCAGCTGCCATTGCATGTGGCTTCTTCCTATTTATGTTTGGTGGTGTAGCATCAGATTGTTGGATTGCAGTCATTGCTGGCGGATCCGCATTTTTAACATTCAGCTTTGTGCAACGCTATATACAAATTAAATTTTTCTCAGAGTTTGTTGCAGCCGCTGTGGTCATATCCATTGCAGCCACATTTACTAAATTAGGCATTGCAACCAATCAAGATATCATTACTATAGCCAGTGTCATGCCACTTGTCCCTGGTATATTAATTACCAATGCCATTCGAGATTTATTAGCGGGTGAATTACTTGCAGGTATGTCTCGAGGTGTTGAAGCTGCATTAACAGCATTCGCAATCGGTGCTGGTGTCGCAATCGTTTTATTAATCATTTAAGGAAGGACTGTTAAAGCATGCTATTTTATTTATTTCATTTTACAATCAGCTTTATATCAACAGTACTTTTCTCTATCATTTTCAATGCACCCAAACGCCTCTTAGTAGCATGTGGATTTGTGGGTGCCATTGCATGGACGATTTACCAATTAACGGTAGATTTAGAGTTTGGAAAAGTTGGCGCTTCATTTTTGGGAAGCTTAATTTTAGGCTTAATGAGTCATACTATGAGCCGCAGATATAAACGACCGGTAATTATATTCATAGTGCCAGGCATTATACCATTAGTACCTGGTGGTGCAGCTTATCAAGCGACTCGTTTTTTAGTATCAAATGATTATACAAGTGCTGTAAATACATTTTTAGAAGTTACACTGATTTCAGGTGCGATTGCTTTCGGTATATTAGTTTCTGAAATTCTATATTACCTATACACACGTATCAAACAACTGTATGGTAAAATCAAAGGTAAGACATATAAAAAATCTTACAACATGAATAATAGAGTTTAAGGGGTCGAATATAATGAAGAACCAATTGATAGATAGATTAACAAGATATACGACAATTGATACGCAATCTGATCCAAAATCTACAACAACACCTTCAACTGAAAAGCAATGGGATTTGTTACATTTATTAGAAAAAGAATTACAACAATTAGGATTGCCAACTGATTTAGATGAAAATGGTTACTTATTTGCTACATTAGAAAGTAACATCGATGTCGACGTCCCAACAGTTGGATTTTTGGCGCATGTTGATACATCACCTGATTTCAATGCTTCAAATGTTAAACCGCAAATTATTGAAAACTATGATGGTAAGCCATACAAACTAGGCAATACTAAACGTGTCTTAGATCCTAAAGTATTTCCAGAACTTAACAGTTTAGTTGGTCATACATTAATGGTAACTGATGGTACATCGTTACTAGGTGCAGACGATAAAGCGGGTATTGTGGAAATTATGGAAGCTATTTGTTATTTACAAGAACATCCAGAAATTAAACATGGTACCATTCGCATTGGATTTACACCAGACGAAGAAATCGGTCGTGGTCCACATAAATTTGATGTTGACCGCTTCAATGCTGATTTTGCTTATACTATGGATGGTAGTCAATATGGAGAATTACAATATGAAAGCTTTAACGCTGCTGAAGCGGTTATTACATGCCACGGTGTAAATGTTCACCCTGGTTCAGCTAAAAATGCAATGGTAAACGCAATACGTTTAGGTGAACAATTCGATAGTTTGCTACCTGATAGTGAAGTTCCGGAGCGAACAGAAGGATACGAAGGCTTTTATCACTTAATGAACTTTGAAGGAACTGTTGAAAAAGCAACTTTGCAATACATTATTCGTGATCATGATAAAAAACAATTCGAATTGCGTAAGAAACGTATTTTAGAAATACGTGACGATATCAATGCCCATTTTGAAAATTATCCAGTTAAAGTTGATATATCGGATCAATATTTCAATATGGCAGAAAAAATATTACCATTGCCTCATATTATTGATATACCTAAACGTGTCTTTGCCAAATTAGATATTCCAGCAAACACTGAACCTATTCGTGGTGGTACAGATGGTTCACAATTGTCATTTATGGGGTTACCAACTCCAAACATCTTTACAGGTTGCGGTAACTTCCACGGCCCATATGAATATGCATCCATTGATGTTATGGAAAAAGCAGTACAAGTAATCATTGGAATTGTAGAAGATATCGCTGAAAATCACTAAAAACCAACGATTATATACTAGTTCAACTCAGGCTTAATTAATAAAAAAATCACGCTAACATTCAGTGCAATGATAGCGTGATTTTTCATATTTTTTACGTATACTTTCGATCTTCTAATTCGTTTTGCTAACCATCATAAATGTTATTAACCATCATGACAGCATCACCAATTTAGTCCTTCTTTACTAAACCTCAACATTAAAATGTGTTTTCAACAATTTTAAAGACTGAACCGTATAATGCCTAATTTGTAATCCCATTTTAAAGTCAGTATAAGTTTCTGGCATATCGATAAATGTATTAAACATTGCTGTAACCCCTTGTGATTCAAATAAATCAAACTTTTCAGCAGTTGCACAAATTGCAATGGCAACCTTTTGATGTTTATGACAAAGTTCTGCAATTCGCAATGTTGTCGTTTCTAGCAACTGATCATTTTCATTTAATCCTTCTCCAAAAATAATTAAATCCGCTTGTTCAACTAAATTTTCTAAATGTGTTAGTTGGTCTACTAATGCATGACTGGTTAATATTTCAGCTTTATACAGTCCATTCAAGACTGCTGCAATTCCACCACCAGCACCACCACGTTCAACTGGACCAATTGCAATTTTCAATTCACTTTTAAATAACTCACTAAAATACCAAATTAAATTATCGATTTCTGCTGCTTGATTATGATTCAACTGATGCGCATCATAAGTTTGCATGATTTCACTTTGCTTACCATATAATCGACTTGAAAAATCCGACATTACTTGAATTCTTGCTGTTTCCATTTTAGGGTGTAAGTTCGACATATCCATACGACGAATATATTTAATTACACCAGCACCTTGTCTCATATCTACGACACGCCCTTCGTCATCATAGAATTGAGCACCTAATGCTTGTAACATACCTGCACCAGCATCAAAACTATCAATCCCACCTAGTGAAATTACAACATGTTTTGCGTCGTTATCTAATGCATGTTTAATCATTTCTCCTAAACCATAACTTGTTCGTTCAACAATTGGTTTTTTACCTTTTAAAAATAAATTCCCTTCGATAACGGTCATCCCTGTATCAGTTTGTCCGTAAACACCTTCAACTTCATTCATATCTGCATCATGTACTGGTATACGATACTTTTGCCCAGATTGCCATAAAAATACAGAATCTAATAATTCATGTCTTCCATTAAACAATGGTACTTGAACTACATCCGCAGTTTCAATTTGGCTTGCAACTGCCTCTTCAACATATCTATTAGCTTGATAACTCGAAATAATTCCATGAAACTCATCCATGGCTACTAATACTTTCATAACCTTGACCACCTTACTTTATTATTTGTTGTGATACGTTTTTTATTCATAAAAGATTAATCTTAAATTTTAGATTTTATCTCGTGATTATATGCGAACATTTAACATGACATGATTATTAATTATTCCAGTAAATAACAGTATGCTTCTTTTGGTTTAGCATATATTTCCTATTAAACTAACTTACAAATCATGTTTAAATTTTCTTATTGGATTCGTCGTTTTCCAAAATATTTTCAATAAAAATACTCGAATACATTATACATATGTTTGTAAAAAAGTACTAACTTAACTGCTTCTAAAGGTGACATAAAATAAAAGGTCAGAACATCATTATAGCCAAACTACTCTGATTCACACGAATTTATGTTGTGCTATTCACGTCTAGTAGTGTAAGGCAAAATGTTCCAACCCTATAGTTTCATTATTCTTCTGCTTGTGCTAATGACGACACATTGATATCACCGTGGTCTCGATTCCAAACCATTTCACCATTTACAAAATAAAATGCTTGAGGTGATTCATGTTTAACGTTCGTTTTTTTAGCAATATAATCTGACAAATCGCGTTCTTGTTGGACAATCAAATAATAACCGTCCATATCGCGTTCATATAAAAATTTATTAAATTGATCGTACGCATTTGCCGATATTGGACAAGTTTCACTATGTTTTAATACAAAAACATATTTATTTTCCTCAATAACCTGTTCAAATTGGTCAATTGAACTTAGCTTTATAGCCACTCTATTCACCTCTAAAAATATTTATCACATTTAAATAGCATCTGCGTGACATTTTTATACATATAGTTAATATCAATGTTTACCATTATACACATAGTAAGTTGACATGTTAACCATAAATTCAAAATTTTTAACTTTGAAAAATGATTATAGTTATTTTTCTTCTAATTTTTCAAGCTTTTTTTCAAAGGCTTTATCGCCGTGAGTTATATCTATACCCTTTTTCGGCAACTTATCTACATCGACTTTTGATAACTTCTCACTAACCTTTATTGTTTCAATACGTGTATTATAATAGTTCTGCAGACTGTAATACATTTCTATTGCGTTTTTCCTTGCATTATTAACATGCTTATCACTAATATTAGTTTGGTTAATATCGGTAATTTGTTTTTCAATCATTGGCATAATGTGATTTTTAATCGCGCCTTTTACTTCATTTTCTTTACTATCATCTAGGTTCTTCTTAGCAGTATCTCTTAACGCTTTATTATTATGTTCTAATTTTGTCGTAAGATTAGTTGCTTCACTTTTATTATCAGCTAATTTAATTTCTGATTCAACTTTGTATCTATTTTTTTCAAATTGTTTCGTATAATCTAAAATGTCTTCGTTATACTTGATAGATTGATTACATAAACCTATGAATTTTTTTAATTGATATATCGCATCCTTCTTCTCATTTGCAAGCGTCATATATTCTTTTTTTAATTTCTTAACTTTCATTGTATCATCAGGCAAATTTTTTGCTGACTTATAATATGCTTCAAATTTAGGTATGAGATGGTTTTTAACATCTTCTTGTAGTGCCTTAAATTCTTTACTATTTTTATCAGTTGTATCAGTTTTACTTAGATGATCAATTTCTTTCAAATGTATATTATCCATGACATGTTGTAATTCTTTTTGTTTTTGCTCAACATCTTTAAATTGCTTAGTAAATTGATGTTGTGCCTCTTTTTCTTTATTACCACAAGCACTTATTACTACAAATAAAATCGCTAAAACAGCGATAATAACAATTTTTTTCATGATTGCACTCCTTAACAGATTCATTATACAAAAACATGTTTATTATGAAAATGAATTATGTTATAGTATTCCAGACTTTATCGTGATTAAATTAATTTTCAATATCAAAGGAGTTTATCATGTATTCAAATGTTCAACCATTCATTAATAGTGATTTAACTATTTGTTTTCAATCACAATACACTGAAATTGAATCATTATTATTCAACCTCTTAGACAGCCCAGTAAAATATACAAAACATATTGGCGGTACGCATCATTTTAAATATTCAACAGAGCCAATTTTAGATATTTTAGTAGGTGTAGAAAATTTACATGATATTACATCCTTAGATGAAAAACGCTTAAATTATGTAGGGTTTTATCGTTTGCATCATAAATATACTAAGAAAGTTATGATGGCGAAGTTTAACAATTTTCATGAACTAAAACAACAGGTGCGTCTACATATCATTCAAATGAATACCCAAACATTTGAATCTTATCTTGCACTTGATTACCTCTTATCAACTAATGATGATATTGCTTTGCAATTCAATACAAAAAAGCACCAAATATTGCAACATAGCTTAACAATTAGACAATATGAGATGCAAAAGCAACAATACTTTGAAAAACTATGTAAAAAATACTTATAATGACAATAATGCCGTATTTTATAATTATACTAATTCTAATACTTTCTTTTCAATTTTCGCAAATGAATTTTAAAATTGGTATAATACTATATGATATTAAAGACATGAGAAAGGATGTACTGAGAAGTGATAAATAAAGACATCTATCAAGCTTTACAACAACTTATCCCAAATGAAAAAATTAAAGTTGATGAACCTTTAAAACGATACACTTATACTAAAACAGGTGGTAATGCCGACTTTTATATTACCCCTACTAAAAATGAAGAAGTACAAGCAGTTGTTAAATATGCCTATCAAAATGAGATTCCTGTTACATATTTAGGAAATGGCTCAAATATTATTATCCGTGAAGGTGGTATTCGTGGCATTGTAATTAGTTTATTATCACTAGATCATATCGAAGTATCTGATGATGCGATAATAGCCGGTAGCGGCGCTGCAATTATTGATGTCTCACGTGTTGCTCGTGATTACGCACTTACTGGCCTTGAATTTGCATGTGGTATTCCAGGTTCAATCGGTGGTGCAGTGTATATGAATGCTGGCGCTTATGGTGGCGAAGTTAAAGATTGTATAGACTATGCGCTTTGCGTAAACGAACAAGGCTCGTTAATTAAACTTACAACAAAAGAATTAGAGTTAGATTATCGTAATAGCATTATTCAAAAAGAACACTTAGTTGTATTAGAAGCTGCATTTACTTTAGCTCCTGGTAAAATGACTGAAATACAAGCTAAAATGGATGATTTAACAGAACGTAGAGAATCTAAACAACCTTTAGAGTATCCTTCATGTGGTAGTGTATTCCAAAGACCGCCTGGTCATTTTGCAGGTAAATTGATACAAGATTCTAATTTGCAAGGTCACCGTATTGGCGGCGTTGAAGTTTCAACTAAACACGCTGGTTTTATGGTAAATGTAGACAATGGAACTGCTACAGATTATGAAAACCTTATTCATTATGTACAAAAGACCGTCAAAGAAAAATTTGGCATTGAATTAAATCGTGAAGTTCGCATTATTGGTGAACATCCAAAGGAATCGTAAGTTAAGGAGCTTTGTCTATGCCTAAAGTTTATGGTTCATTAATCGATACTGAAACACGCTGTCGCCATTATTTTACCGAAGAAGATATTATTGCTATTAAATTTAAATGTTGTAATAAATACTATCCATGCTATAAGTGCCATAATGAGTTTGAAAAGCACGCCATTAAGCGTTGGTCTGAGCCTTCATTTAACGAAAAAGCAATCTTATGCGGTGTATGCAAACACGAATTAACAATCAATGAATATATGATGGTAGAGCGTTGTCCAAATTGTCAATCTCGGTTTAACAATCGCTGTAAATATCACTATCATATTTATTTTGAAATTTAAACAACATAGTCAAAACATTATAGGGAGTGGGTCAGACATGATAAAGCACCACTTCTGTAGAATTCCTTTTTGAAATTCTCTATGTTTGGGCCCCGCCAACTTGCATTGTCAGTAGAAATTGAAAATCAAATTTCTCTATGTTTGGAGCCCACTGGTATTGAAATGAACTTGTTACAAGTACATGTTCATTCAACCAACGACTGACAACAGAACATTTTAGAGTCTAGGACATTGATTGACGTCCTAGATTTCCTTTTTTAAAGAAAAGAGGGGAGCAATGATTAAGACCTTTAACCATTGTTCCCCTCTTTTAAAATTATTTTACAACTTTATCAAGTTCCTCAATTTGTTTAATTGTAGTTGTAGTTGATCCAGCTGCAAAGTACCATAATTTAGGATCTAAATTATATACTTTGTCTTCTTTAATTGCTTTAACATTTTTTAATACAGGATTATTTAATGCTTGTTTCGCAGTTGATTTACCACTTATCGCTTGACCTCTATCCATCGCTAAAATAACATCTGGATTTTCTTTATTAACATATTCGTTAGAAACATTTTGTCCATGATTGCTATTACTTACTTTTTTATCAACTGCATTGAATCCTAATGTATCGTAAACTAATCCACCAAAACGACCTTTAGGTCCAAATGTTGATAATTCACCTTCGTTAACTAGTAAATACATAACAGTTTTATTGAAGTTTTTCGTTTTATCTTTCATTGAAGCAATTTTGTTATCTAAATCTTTATTTAATTCTTTAGCTTTATCTTCTTTATCGTAAATTTTACCGATATTTTCAGTGTTTTGTTTCATTGAACCAATTAAGTTCTTTTCATCTGCACCAACATAAACAATTTTCGCTTTAGGTGCAGCTTTTTTGAATTCATCTAAATTCTTTTGATTAGCTGTACGTCCAGAGATAAAGATTACTTCGGGTTTCGTCGCAGCAATTTTATCAAAATTCACTTCTTTTAAATTACCAACGTTTGTATATTTATCATCTTTAAATGATTCTAAGAAATTCGGTAATGACTTACCGCCTTCCCCTTTAGGTAATGCTTTTACTTTATCTGATAAGCCCATTTCTTTCATTACATCTAATGCGCCATAGTCTAACACAACTGCATTTTTAGGATTTTTTGGTACTTCAACAGTTTCTTTAACTTTTTTAGCGTCACTACCATCTTTTTTCTCGCCACGCATTTTATAGTTATTTTCAATTTTTACTGTATCTTTAGAACCTTTAGTTTCTGATTTTGATTGTTCTTTATCAGAATTGTTACCGCATGCCGCTAATAAAAACATTACTGCTAATACTAAATATAAGACTGTTTTCTTCATAATATAATATTCTCCTCTTTTGGCTTAATCTGTGTGCTTGATGTGAAATATAAATAAATGCTTTACGTTTAACCCTTCTTTAATTGGCGCATCACCCCTTTAAAGTGTCTCCAAATTATCAATCCTTAAAATATAAACAAATCCTTTGATTTCTTATATGTTCAATTTGAATATTCATGTCATATAAATCACTTAAAACACTACTTTGAATGACATTATCTTTCAAATCTGACTTAACTAGTTGTCCGTTTTTCAATGCTACAATCTGATCTGAATAACAGGACGCAAAGTTAATATCATGTAACACAATGACAATCGCTTTATTCATTTTATGCGCTAACATTTTTAACGTTTGCATAATTTGAACAGCATGCTTCATATCTAAATTATTTAATGGTTCATCTAGCAAAATATATTCAGTATCTTGTGCTATTGTCATTGCAATGTATGCACGCTGACGTTGTCCACCAGATAATGACTTAATATTACGATTTCTGATATCTTGTAGTTGCAACAAATCTAGCGCATCATTGACAATATCATGATCCTCTTTCGTCAAACGACCTTTAGAATAAGGGAATCGTCCAAAGTTTACCAACTGCTCTACCGTAATATTCATTTCAGTATGGTTTGTTTGTTTTAATATAGATATTTTTTTCGACAAGTCATTATTTTTATAATCAGACATGAGCTGTCCATCTATTTTCACTTCACCGTTATCAAAACGAATTAACCTACATATCGCTGAAAGTAAAGTACTCTTACCCGCACCATTAGGTCCAATTAAAGAAGTCAATTTACCTTTTTCGATATCTATGCTAATATCTTCCAATATCATTTGATTATTTATAGTTTTAGTTAAATTTTCAACTTGAATCATTGCGCATTTCTCCTTCTAACTAATAGATAAATGAAATAACTTCCACCAATCAAATCAATAAGTATACTCATTTCTGTCGTAGCTTCAAACACATTTTCAACTACCCATTGCGCACTAAATAAACTAATCCAACTCAAGCAAATTGTCGCAATTAAAATATACTTATGTTCATACGTCTTCATTAGTTCATGCGCTAGATTTACAGTTAATAAACCTAAAAATGTAATTGGTCCTACTAATGCAGTTGACACAGAAACTAAAACTGAGACTATTACAAGTAGAATTCGCGTTAATTTTTCATACGATATCCCCAGATTAATTGCTTCAGCACGACCTAAAAGCAATACATCTAAATAAGGCAATAGTAAAATTGTAATGACTAATAAGATTACTAATAGCACTGCTGAGAAAGTAACTAAATTCGAATTAGAAGCATTAAAATTAGCAAACATACTACTTTGTATTGCTAAAAATGACTCAGGATCCATAATCAGTTGAATAAAACCTGTTATGCTTCTAAAAAATGTTCCTAAAAGGACACCAATAAGTAAGATAAAATAAATTGAAAAATGTCCGATTTTAAAGATACCTTGGAATAGGATTAGTGCGAATAACACCATCGTTATAAGTGTTAATATAAAGTTCAAATATACATTAGTAACCCATACCGATTGAATTCCAAATAAAAAGACTGGCAATACTTTGATAAATAAATAAACTGCATCTAACCCCATTATTGATGGTGTCAATAGACGGTTATTTGTAATCGCTTGAAAAATCACCACTGAAGTTGCAATGGCAGCACCTACTAAAATAATTAATATGAACTTTCTTAAACGACTTGAAAATTGATATTCAAATATTTCAAAATCAATACCTACAAATAAGTACAGCATACTAATTAATAACGTTACTGCAATTAAAAGCATTATTTTTTTATTATTGTTGCGCATAATTTTTCCTACCTTTCATAAGCAAGATAAGGAAAATGATTGTTCCAAATACACCTATTGTTAAACCAATATTTATTTCATATGGATAAACAACAATTCTGCCAACTATATCAGAAAATAATACAAAGATGGCACCTAACATCATCGTATGAGGGATAGCATTTTTCAAATGATCACCTCGATAAATTGAAATAATATTTGGTATTACTAGTCCTAAGAACGGTAATGTTCCAACAGTCACCACTACCAATGCTGTAATAGTTGCAGTAATAAACAATGCGATGTTAATTAATTTTTCGTAACTCAAACCTAAATTATTAGTAAAGTCTTTACCCATTCCTACAATCGTGAAATGATTAGCAAAAAGATATGTCAATGCTAAAAGAGGAATACTTAAATATAAAATTTCATAGCGTCCACTTGTGATAATGGCAAAGTTCCCGTTAAGCCAGTTACCAATGCTTTGAACAGCATTCGTGCGCAATGAGATGAAGGTTGTGAAACTTGCAACAATCCCACCCATCATAATTCCTAGAAGCGGTACAAAAATGACATCTTTCACTTTTATAAAATCAATGATTTTAACAAATAAAAACGTACCGCAAATACTGCAAATAACAGCAAATACTAGTTTTAATAAAATATGACCGGTTGGAAAGAACAATAAAGCAATTAAAATACCTAGTTTAGCCCATTCCATCGTTCCAGCTGTAGTCGGACTAACAAACTTATTTTGCATCATTTGTTGCATTATCAAGCCTGCTAAAGCCAACGAACTTCCAGCAATTAAAATACTCATCGTCCTTGGTATTCGGCTTGAGAATAAAATATTCCGCTGTGACTCAGTTAAATGTAGTAAATCTTTAATTGATAGTTCACTCACACCTATGAACAACGAAATAATTGTCAACAATATTAGTAATAGAAGCAAAATATTTCCCTTTAATAAATACTTCATTACAAATTTTTCTCCCTTTAAATTAATGATAATCATTATCATTGATAATATTTCTCATTAATAGTAGCGTTTTTTGACCATAATTTCAATAGTCTTTCAAATAATTTAGTGTCAATTTTATTGATATTTGCAATTAAACTGAAATTTAATTTTTCGGAATGTGTATTTTGTTTGCTTAAAGTAAAATAGAACACCCTTTTGTAATGCAATATCTTGTATACTTTCTAGCCTCATTGACATCATTAAATACAATTTTTACTTTTTCAAAATATGCATACGCTTTTAAGCATAGAGAAAAGACCTTCAACATGTAGGAGACAAGACGAAACGAATCGCTATTTCCCTTTACATGTGAAGGTCTTTTAATTTAATTGTTATTTGTTGTCAAATACAAAGTCATCATCTTGTAATGCTTCTACGTTTAATGCTAATACATAACCATCACCTTTTACTGAGAAGAAGTCATGGTTTTTAGTTGTTGTATCTAAGGCATTCTCAATGATTGGGTTAAATTCACGTTCCTCAAAATAAGGTTCAAAGCCTAAGTTTGAAAGTGCTTTGTTTCCATTATATTTAACATAGTTTAGCACATCTTCAGTGATTCCAAGATCATCGTATAACATTTTTGTATATGACTCTTCATTTAAATACAAGTCATTTAGCAATTTATACATTTCTTGATCTGCTTTTTGTTTCTCACTTTCAGATAGTTCATTTCGTAAATGCTGTGCATCTAAACCGGTAAATACACCATGAATAGATTCATCTAAAAGAATTTTACGAATGATTTCACCTGATGTCGTCATTTTCCCTTGACCAGCAAGATATAGTGGATAATAGAAACCTGAGAAGAATAAGAATGTTTCTAAAAATACACTCGTAACTCTGGCCATATATTGGTCGTATATCGAAGCTTCTTTACCCCAAAGTTTGTGATAATTAGCAACAATTTTATCAGATTTATATTTTAAATGGGGTTCCTCTAAAACCCATTCATCTAATAGGTAGTTTGTTTCACTAGATGGTAATAGTGTTGTGAAAATATGTGAATAGCTTTTCGCGTGTATTTGCTCCATCATCGCCATAAATGAATAAACTGCTTTTTTCCTTAAGTCAGTCGTATGTAGCATAACTAAAGGCATGCCATCATCTGCTTGATGTGTATCTAAGCCTGTTAAACCAGCTAATGCTTTTTTAAATGTGTCTTGTTCAGCTTCAGATAAAGTCTTCCAACTTGCAATGTCTTTTGATACTTTAAATTCTGTTTCAACCCACATTTGAGATATATTTTGTCTCCAAAACATATTCGTCATATCTTCTTGTGTGTTCCAATTAACAGCTATCATGAATATAATTTCCTCCTGTAATGTTACTCAATAATTGACAAATACAGACATAGCAGTCTAATCATCTGCTAATTCAGACCAGATGATTAGCTGTTTGTCATTTTCAACATTTAATTGTTAGATAGAACAACTTGTACATTCTTCTACACTTAATAATTTATTTCTAGTATAGTAAAGTGATTTTAATCCTTTATAGTGCGCATATACATATAATCTTGCTAACTCACGTGTAGAAATTTCAGAATTAACATAAAGGATCGTTGAGATACCTTGGTCAATATGCGTTTGAATTGTCGCAATTAAATCGATTAATTTCATCTGATCAGTATTGAATGCTGATTTGTAGTACCACATTGTTTGTGGTGATAAGAATGGCATAGGGTAAAATGTTTCCGCATTACCATAAGTACGACGTTCAATTTGGTCAACGATTGGCATTACAGAACTTGTTGCATTTTGAACATAAGAAATACTTTGTGTTGGAGCAATTGCTAATCTATATGCATGATATAAACCATATTGTTCAACATCTTGTTGTAGTTTCTTCCAATCCTCAGAAGTAGGAATAGCCATACCATCGAATAATTCACGTACTTTTTCGAATTGAGGTTCAAATTCTTGAGTTGTATAGAACTCGAAATATTTGCCATTAGCATAATCAGACTTTTCAAAGTCTTGATATTTGATACCACGCTCTTTAGCGATTTCCATTGAACGTTCGATTGAGTAGAAATTCATCATCATAAAGAAGATATTTGCAAAATCTTTTGCTTCTTCTGACTCATAACCAATTTTATTTTTTGCTAGGTAACCGTGTAAATTCATGACACCAAGACCAACTGAATGTAATTCACTGTTAGCTTTTCTAACTCCTGGTGCATTTTGAATATTTGCTACATCACTCACAACAGTTAATGCGTCCATACCAGAGTGAACTGAATCTCTGAATTTTCCGCTTTCCATTACATTAACAATATTTAATGAGCCCAAGTTACAAGAAATATCACGTTTAATTTCGTCTTCAATACCATAGTCATTAATAATTGAAGTTTCTTGTAGTTGGAAAATTTCCGTACATAAGTTACTCATTTTAATTTGTCCAATGTTTGAATTCGGATGCACTCTGTTAGCATTATCTTTAAACATTAAATATGGATAACCTGATTGTAATTGTGTTTGCGCAATTAAATTCAACATTTCACGCGCATTCTTTTTCTTTTTCTCAACATTTGGGTTTGCAACCATGTCATCATAATATTTTTCTAAATCGATATCGTCTAATGTCACACCATATTCTTCTTTAACTGTATGAGGTGCAAACATATAAAAGTCCTTACCTTCTTTAGCTAAATCGAAGAATTTAGATGGAACAATTAAACCAGTTGATATTGTAGATAAACGTAAATCTTCATCCGCATTTACTTTTTTAGTATCTAAAAATTCTTCTACATCATAATGGAAGATATTTAAGTACACAGCACCAGCACCAGGGCGTTGACCAAGTTGATCTGCATAGCTAAAGCCACCTTCAAGTGACTTAGCAATAGGTAAAACGCCTTTCGCTACGCCTTTAATTCCTTTAATTGCTTCACCACGTGCACGCAATTTAGATAAGTTAATTGCAACGCCGCCCCCAATTTTACTTAATTGTTTTGCAGTTGAATCAATAAAGTTAATTGAATTTAAGCTGTCATCCACTTCTAATAAGAAACATGACACTAGCTCACCACGACGCGCACGGCCTGCGTTTAAAAATGTTGGTGTCGCTGGTTGATATCTTTGTTCAACCATAGCAGAAATAAATTGTTTAGCTTGTGCTTTATTACCATTTGCTAGGTATAAAGCAACAATGGCAACGTGTTGATTATAGTCTTCTAAGTATTGACTTTTATCATTTGTTTTCAAAGCGTAATCTTTGAAAAATTTACTAGCTGACATATAACTTGCAAAATTAAACGGGATTGATTTTGCATAATCAGTGATTTCAATTAGATCCGCTTCACTATAAATATCAAACACATTGAAATAAAAATCGTTGTCTACTAAATAACGTAAACGCTCGATTTCAGTGTCGAAGAAGATTGTTTTGTCTTTTACTTCTTCTAAATAAGCTACTAAAGCTTCTTGGTCTTTTTCTAAACTAAAGAATCCATCTTCTCTTCGTTTAGTGACCTCATTATTTAATTCAATATGATTGTACTTTTTCTCTTCCATGGTTTTCATTAAAATTACCCACCTTGTTCTTAAATTCAATAACGTCTTTGTTTTTTCCATGTAACTCAAACTTCATTAATAAAGGGACATTATACTCTTCTGATATCGTGCGACCCGCTTTTGCGAAATTTAGTCCCCAATTTCGATTACCGCTAGCTGCCACACCTCTGATGTATTGATGATTAACTTCTAAAAAAGATTGAACGGGTTCTGGTACTTCTCCAAATCCAATAGTGCCAGTAACGATAATAAACGGTTCATGAACTGGTTCCATACAATTTTCTGCTGTAATCTCAAGCGTATTTTCAAGTTCTGTTCTCTTAATAAAACGACGGACATTTCCAGTAAATGAAAAATATATTATTTTCATTGGATCACCTTCTTTCTTCAACCCTTTTAAATAAAGTAGTCATTCCAATTAAAAAATGCTTTAACAACATGGTTACTATGGTTATCTCAGCATTGTATTAACTATAATGAAGCTACTTATTTTCTCAAATGTAAACCAATTGCATAGATTTATATTTGAGAAAATAGTAGCTTATATGGGTTGAATGTATAAAAATCACTATATGTAGTATTTACATCATTGGATATCTTCCATTTGCTCAGTACATTTTCTAAAAATATGACTATTAATTGATAATAACTATTAAATTTCTGTGTTAAATTACTTTTAAATGTAATTTCTTCATAAATAAAGCATTTGCATACAAAACACAAGATATTGTGTCTTTTTCGTTTCACCAACACTATATTATGTGTTTCATTATACATAAGACACACTATGATTTAAAGTGCCATTTTCTAATCGAATGTTCGTAAAACGTTCCAACTAGGCACCAATACTAAATTAGAAAAACTTGAACAAATTTAAAAAAATTTTTTAGTAGATATCACTTGATTTTTTTAAATCTGTGTCAATCTCAATTGTATCAACAGAAATCAAGAAAAAGCTTATTAGCTTGATACTGAATTGATATTTGTTTTATGTAATAACACAAACATTCATAAAAGTGTAATGCCCTATTATTCCGACAAATAAACACAGAACATTTGTTCGGTACAGTCTATTATAGTCTTTTTATAGTAAATTTCAACTATTTATGCACAACATGTTGTTTTATGCTAATATAAATACGTTAATTTTATATAAAAGAGGCGATAAAATTGAATCCTAAAGTAAAAGGTATCATTGCCATTTTAATTTCGGCTATTGGTTTCAGTTTTATGTCAGTGTTTTTCAGACTTGCAGGTGACCTTCCTGTTTTTCAAAAATCATTAGCACGAAACTTAGTAGCAATGTTTATTCCATTATTTTTTATATATAAATACCATCAGCCAATGTTTGGCAGACTTTCAAGTCAACCCTTATTAATAACACGATCAACACTTGGACTTATTGGTGTATTGTTAAATATTTATGCCATTGATCATATGGTACTTAGTGATGCCGATTCATTAATGAAACTCAATCCTTTCTGGACGATTTTATTAAGCATTGTTTTCTTACATGAAAAGGTAAGGAAGTATCAAATTACAGCAATGATAATTGCTATTTTAGGTATGCTTTTAATAGTGAAACCTGAATTTTCATCATCTATGATTCCATCATTAGCTGGCTTATTCTCAGGTATTTTTGCAGCATCAGCATATACATGTGTTCGAGCACTTAGTACAAGAGAAGCACCATATACTATAGTATTTTACTTCTCCTTATTTTCTGTCATCGTTTTAATACCTTTCACTGCATATACCTATGAACCAATGGGTCAGATGCAAATACTTTATCTATTAGGGGCTGGCTTAGCTGCCGCTGTGGGTCAGATTGGTGTTACATTAGCATATAGTTTTGCAGCAGCAAAAGATATTTCTATTTTCACGTATGCATCTATAATTTTCACAGCAATACTTGGATTTATTCTATTCGGAGAATCTCCAGATTTCTATGCAACATTAGGTTACGTCGTTATTATCGGTGCAAGTTATTACATGTTTGAAAAAGCACGCCGAGACGCCAAAATAATAAAAAAATAAATTTAAAGGAGCGCTTTATATGGCACATGGCCGTCAACAAGATGAATTACAAGATATAACTTTATTAGGAAATCAAGACAATACTTACAATTTTGACTATCGTCCTGATGTATTAGAATCGTTTGATAATAAGCATCAAGGTCGTGACTATTTCGTAAAATTCAACTGTCCAGAATTTACATCATTATGTCCAATTACTGGGCAACCAGATTTTGCAACTATCTATATTTCATATATTCCAAATGTTAAAATGGTTGAATCAAAATCTTTGAAATTATACTTATTTAGTTTCAGAAATCACGGTGATTTTCACGAAGATTGTATGAATATTATTATGAATGATTTGATAGAGCTTATGGACCCACATTATATTGAAGTCTGGGGCAAGTTCACACCACGTGGTGGAATTTCTATTGATCCTTATACAAACTATGGACGTCCAAATTCTAAATATGAAAAAATGGCTGAGCATCGTTTGATGAATCATGATTTATATCCCGAAAAAATAGATAATCGTTAAATGTATCATTTAATAAACACACCAATAAGTTGATTTTCCTAACTTATTGGTGTGTTTTTCATTTAGCATACATAATAGGTTACATTAAAATAACATTTTATACCAAAGTACACCAAAAGAATATTAGTACACGAATTAAACAACATTTTTATAGAAACCTATTGCACTTTAACGTCAATAAGTATATTTTTATATTATCTCTAATTAATTGTGCGCACTTAATAACAGAATATTCTCAATATTTTTATTTTTTTGTGATTTGTTGGGATATTTAGTTGATAAGGCACAATCAAATTTACTTAAACTATTGTATTAGGGGAAGAAAGGATGGGATGTATACATGACACAACAAAACTCCCATGGAAATCAAATTCAAGACATACCTCAAACAGGATTTTTCGGGCATCCTCGAGGACTAGGCGTACTCTTCTTTGTAGAGTTCTGGGAAAGGTTTAGTTATTATGGCATGCGTGCCCTACTCATTTTCTACATGTACTTTGCCGTAACAGATAATGGCCTTGGAATTGATAAAACAACAGCTATGTCAATTATGTCAGTTTATGGTTCATTAATCTATATGACATCAATACCAGGCGGATGGATTGCTGACAGAATTACAGGTACTAGAGGCGCTACGTTATTAGGTGCAGTCTTTATTATTATCGGACATATTTGTTTAAGCTTACCATTTGCATTAATAGGCTTATTCACATCAATGTTCTTCATCATTATTGGTTCAGGTTTAATGAAGCCAAACATTTCAAATATCGTTGGCCGTTTATATCCTGAAAATGATAGACGTATGGATGCAGGTTTTGTTATTTTCTATATGTCAGTTAATATGGGTGCATTATTATCACCTATTATTTTGCAACACTTTGTTAATGTTAAAAACTTCCACGGCGGATTCTTGATTGCAGCAGTTGGTATGGCATTAGGTTTAGTATGGTATGTACTTTTCAACCGCAAAAACTTAGGTAGCGTTGGTATGAAACCTACTAACCCATTGACACCAGCTGAAAAGAAAAAGTATGGTCTTATTATCGGAAGTGTTGTCTTAGCAATTGTATTAATTATCGTTATTGGTGCATTAACTAACTCATTATCATTTAACTTAGTTAGTAATACTGTTTTAGTATTAGGTATTGCATTACCAATCATTTACTTCACTTTAATTATTAGAAGTAAAGATGTCACTGATACTGAACGTTCTCGTGTTAAAGCATTTATTCCATTATTTATTCTTGGAATGGTGTTCTGGGCTATTCAAGAACAAGGGTCTAATGTATTAAACATATATGGAATTGAACATTCAGATATGAAATTAAACTTATTTGGTTGGAAAACAAACTTTGGTGAAGCGATCTTCCAATCAATTAACCCATTATTTATTTTATTACTAGCTCCAATTATTTCACTTTTATGGCAAAAGCTTGGAACTAAACAACCTAGCCTGCCAGTGAAATTTGCAATTGGTACGTTCTTAGCAGGTGCGTCATACATACTAATTGGTATTGTAGGTTATGCATCAGGTTCATCAAACTTCTCAGTTAACTGGGTTATTTTATCATACATTATTTGTGTTATCGGTGAGCTATGCTTATCACCAACGGGTAATAGTGCTGCTGTTAAGTTAGCACCTAAAGCATTTAATGCCCAAATGATGAGTATTTGGTACTTAACTAACGCTTCTGCACAAGCAATCAATGGTACTTTAGTTAAGTTAATAGAACCACTAGGTCAAACAAATTACTTTATTTTCCTAGGTGTTGTTGCAATTATTGTTACAACAATTGTATTAGCATTCTCACCTTTAATTATTAAAGCAATGAAAGGTATTCGTTAATATTGTTGGCCTAAATTAAAAAACAGTAAGTCATTTAAATGGCTTACTGTTTTTTTATAGGTTTCTATTAATTAAATTCAAGATATCAGTATAAATAAAAGCTTAATATGCTCGTTATAGACAGCTATAACTATTTTTTCTCGTCCCACTCTATAGACATCAATGTCAGTTATTACCATTTTCTCTATTTAAAAACATATTTTTGGTATTAACAATTAAAAGTGGGTATATATATTTAATGAACCAATTTTTAGAAAGTAGGCTAAACTATGGAAAATAAATATACACATGGTGTCCTCTTTTACCATGAACATAGTGGATTAAAAAATATTAATCAAGGTATTGGGGAAGTTACAACAGCATTAAGTTCAATTTGTAAGCATCTTTCTATTCAATTGAGTGAAAACGAAGGTGACATTATTAAATATTGCCAAGAAATCAAAACTAAAAACTATGCAAAAGATGTAGATATATTATTTATTCTTGGCGGTGATGGCACGGTTAACGAACTTATAAATGGTGTTATGTCACATGACCTTCAACTCCCTATTGGCATTTTACCAGGCGGTACTTTTAATGATTTTACAAAAACGCTAAATATAGCACCTAATCATAAACAAGCTAGTGAACAAATGATTTCTGCACAAGTTGGTACATACGATGTAATTAAAATAAATAATCAATATGCACTCAACTTTGTTGGGTTAGGTCTCATTGTTCAAAACGCTGAAAACGTACAAGATGGTTCAAAAGATATATTTGGTAAATTGAGTTATATTGGATCAACTGTCAAAACACTGCTAAATCCAACACAATTTAATTATCAATTATCAATAGATGATAAGACATATTCTGGCGAAACGACCATGATACTAACAGCAAATGGTCCATTCATTGGTGGTAGTCGTATACCATTGACTGATTTGTCTCCTCAAGATGGTGAACTGAACACTTTCATTTTTAATGAACAAAGTTTCAGTATTTTAAATGATATTTTTAAAAAGCGTGATAGCATGAATTGGAATGAAATTACTCAAGGTATTGAGCATATACCTGGTAAAAAGATTTCACTTACAACAGATCCAGCAATGAAAGTTGATATTGATGGCGAAATTTCATTAGAAACACCTATTGATATTGAGGTTATACCAAATGCCATTCAGTTACTTACTGTCAATGATTTGTAAGCATCCGGAATGATCTTAACCCGATATTATATTAGGTTTGGAGTGTAATCATAAGATTCAACGCACCTTATATTCGTTTTTATTAGCTTTAAGCTATTACCCTGTTTCAAAAACAGACATATAATTTTGGCGCATGCCACTAAAATGATTGATGTTGCATTTTAAATCATAGTGGTTTATGCGTCTTTTTCAAATTCTATAAAAAATCGGATGACGTATAATCTGCCACAGATTAACACATTCATCCGATTTATAATAATGAGATAGACTAACATTTATTGAGAGCGGGACGGAAATGATAAAGAACGACTAATGATTGATTATGTAGCGATTCTTTATCATTAGTCACAGCTAATGTGTACTTAAAAATATGAATGCATGAGTTACACTCATGCATAAGAAATACTAATTTCTAAAGAAAAAGTATTTCTTTATGTTGGGGCACACCCCAACTTGCATTGTCTGTAGAAATTGGCGTTCCAATTTCTCTATGTTGGGGCCCCGCCAACTTGCATTGTCTGTAGAAATTGGCGTTCCAATTTCTTTATGTTGGGGCCCCGCAGTCAACTACTGCCAATATAGTGTTGTAGTGTCTAAGACATAAAAGTTCAACCAAGTCACAATTACTTTATAGCCTATCCATCATCTTTACTACATGAAATTTTTCAAGTGATATATTTTTATTTCTCAATATTATCTAAAAAATACTGTTCTACATCTTTCCAGCTATTTACGCGTTCAAATCGATCATCATTAATATTATGCACTGCTGTAAACATAATCGGTGTACCAGTAAAAATTTCAAGCTGTCTAGGATTGTCATCTATTAAATAATCAGCTTTAACGATGTTTTTTCTACCACAAAAAACAAAATGCTGAGGATCTAAAAATGGAAAGAACTCTAGTAACCATTCATATTTATCACTAAATGATGTTGGTACATCCATTGCTGCTGTAGCAATATATACATCATAATGTTCAGTTAATTTTTTCACAACTTCTTGTGCATGTGGCATCACTTTAAGATGTCTGAAGAAGCCTGGTTCTCTCAATACTTCTGTAATTAATCCATCATGTTCAGGAATAACATGTTTAAGTTTTTGACCATTCAAAGCTTCCATTTTAATACCTAAATCCGCTCTAAAATTGACAGCATCAATGATTTCTCCTAATGTATCTGCCAATACTTCATCCATATCAATCGCGATTGATTTACGGGTCATTTTAATCTTCTCCTCAAAATATCAGTATTGATTCAGTATAGCAAAAAAGCAATTGATACAAAACAATATCATCTATTGTTGCTTTTTACACTGAATACTCTCACCTCATCATTCACACTGCATTGAGCTTGAGACATAAATCAATGTTCAATGCTCTACAAAGTTATATTGGCAGTAGTTGACTGAACGAAAATGCGCTTGTAACAAGCTTTTTTCAATTCTAGTCAACCTTGCCGGGGTGGGACGACGAAATAAATTTTGCGAAAATATCATTTCTGTCCCACTCCCCACTTACTATTCGTATTTAAAGTTTGATAAAACTTCTAACATTTTATCATTTTGTTCTTTAAAACCAATTGTAATTCTAACACCAGTTGGAAATGGTCGCGTAATACACCCTACATTTAAAAGTGCTTCATAAAGTTCATTTACCCGCTTTGTTTTTACAAATATAAAATTCGTTTGACTTGGCAAGAAATGCTCACTTTGAGGTAATTGATAAAATCTTTCGCGTTCAACACTATTTTTATGTACTACCTCTTTTAAATATTGTTGATCTTCAAGTGCTGCAACTGCTGCGTATTCAGATATACGTGTCACATTAAATGGTGGTCTAATGATGTTCCATTTTTCAATCGCATGTTCACTTGCTACCACATATCCTACACGTAAGCCCGCTAATCCATACGCCTTTGAAAATGTACGTAATAAGAAAGCATTGTCATATTTTTGTTGCAAAGCAAGTGTATCTGGGTAGTCCTCTGCTGTCACAAATTCAAAATAAGCTTCATCTATAATTACTGGTACATGTGGAGGTACTTGAGATAAAAACGAATCTAAGCTCTCATGATTAAAATATGTACCTGTAGGATTATTTGGATTACATAACCATACCAATGACGTATCTTCATTAACTTCTTTTAAAATACCTTCTAAATCGAAGCCACCATCTTTTAAAGGTACTTGTATCACATTAGCTGATTCAACAATCGCATTGTGATAATATTGACCGAATGTCGCTTCACTTGTAACAATAGTATCCCCTGGCGTTAATACAGCTCTAGAAATCATTAATATAACTTCATCTAATCCCGCACCAAATAAAATGCGTAATTGATCTACATTTAAATGTTTACTAATCGCCGCTTTTAATGTCGGTGATCCTGTTTCAGGATAATAATATAACTCATCTAAGTGTGCTGATATCGCTTCTTTAACTTTTGGCGATGGTCCATACAAATTTTCATTTGATGCAAGTTTATATAAATCTCCTTCAATGCCATACTTTTCTTTCAATGCCCTTGGAGATAAACCAGGCTGATATGCTGATAGTTGATTAAGTTGTTCTTTCATAATAAAAACAACCTCCTTAGAATTAACTGAAATTTTAAAAAACTTATATCCATTATATCGCTCTATGTTTCTAAAATGCAATGCTACTATTTTCACATCATAATAGCTTACATTGTGTTTAACATGTCATATTTTTTAATCATTATTGCATGTTTAAATTGAACATAATTATAGATTTAAATATAACAACGCCACATAAGATATAATTTGGTGTTACGCATCTTATGTGGCGTTGGTCGTTATTTGATTAACCCTTTTGCTTTTAAATAATCTTTTGCAACTGTATATGGGTCTTCATTTTTAACTGTTACTTTATAGTTCATCATTTGCATATCTTCATCAGATATTTTGTTTTCTAGTTTGTTTAACGGTTTCTTAATTTCTGGATGTTTCTTTAAAAAGCTTTCTTTAAATAATGGTGCTCCTTGATATGGTGGAAATACGTGCTTATCATCTTTTAACACAACCATATCATATTGTTTTAATTCAGCGTCAGTTGAATATGCATCTATTAAATTAATATTACCTTTATTGATCGCTTGATATCTCAACTTAGGTTCCATTGTACGTATGTTATCTAAATTTAAATTATAAGCCTTTTGAACAGCTTTGTAACCATCTGGACGATCATTAAATTCCAATGTAAATCCTGGTTTAAGTTGATCTTTAACCTTATTTAAATCACCAATTGTACGTATATTATGTTGTTTAGCAAAATCACGTTTTACAGCTAAAGCATACGTATTGTTATACTTCATTGGTTTTAACATAGTCATTTGATATTTCTTTTCAAGACTTTGCTTAGCTTGTTCATAAACTTTTTTCTCTTCTTTTGACTTCAATGGTTCTTTTGTTAATTCACCTAAAACTGTTCCAGTAAACTCTAAATACCCATCTATATCGTCAGATTTTAAAGCATTAAATAAAAATGCTGTTTTGCCCATACCATCTTTCACTTCTACAGTATTTTTGGTCTCTTCTTCTATTAAAATTTTATACATATTTGTAATAATCGAAGGCTCGGAGCCAAGCTTTCCAGCTAACGTAATTTTATCACCTTTTTGTGCAAACATAGGAATAGCAATGGCCAGTATAATAATCATCACTATAACACCTAACGTCATCAATAACTTTTTATAAGATAATTTAGCCATAAATCTTAAAATTAAATCAAATATAATTGCCAATAAGGCTGCTGGAATTGCACCTAATAATATCAATGATGCATTGTTACGGTCTATACCTAATAAAATTAAATCTCCTAGTCCGCCTGCACCAATTAATGCTGCTAGTGTTGCTGTACCTATAATTAATACCATAGCCGTTCTTACACCAGCCATTATAACAGGCATTGCTATCGGAAGTTCGACTTTAGTTAAACGTCTAAATGGTTTCATACCTATACCTTTAGCCGCTTCAATGAGTGATGGATCAACTTCTTTAATTCCAGTATACGTATTCCTTAAAATTGGTAACAACGCATACACTACAAGTGCGATAATTGCTGGCACACGACCGATACCAAATAAAGGAATCATTAAACCTAATAATGCCAACGATGGTATGGTTTGAAGAATTGCCGCAATATTCATTACGATTTCAGATATCGTTTTAGTCTTCGTTAATAAAATACCTAATGGTACCGCAATAGCAGTTGCAATCAATAATGCGATAAATGATATTTGAATATGTTCTATCATTGTCGAAAAGAGTTGCCCCTTACGTTCACTCAATATGTCGAAAAAGTTAGTCATGTTGAGCTACCTCCTTTTTCTGGGACAAATATTTGAAGATATCTTTCCTATCAATAACATATTGACATACGCTATCTTCTTGCATGACAATGACACGCTCGCTCTCTGATAAATGTTGATACAATACTTCAATTGGTTGATTGTCATAAACAATTGGATAAGCGCTCATAGATGTAACCTCATCGATTGGTTTCATAATATCCAAGTCACGAATAATTGCGTTCTCTTCAACACATGGCGCATCATCTTCTAAATGACTACCCATAAATTGTTTAACAAATTCACTTTGAGGATTATTTTTAAATCCTTCTGGTGTGTCAATTTGTTCAATATGGCCTTCATTCAAAAGACAAATCTTATCACCAAGTTTCATCGCCTCTTGAATATCATGTGTAACAAATATGATTGTCTTCTTAATTTTAGTTTGTAATTCAATTAAATCATCTTGAAGTTTTTCTCGGCTGATTGGGTCTAATGCACTAAACGGTTCATCCATTAAAATAACTGGTGGATCAGCTGCTAACGCACGTATAACTCCTACACGTTGTCGTTGCCCCCCTGACAATTCATCAGGTTTTCTGTTTTTATATTTTTCAGGTTCTAATCCAACCATTTCAAGTAATTCATCTACTCTTTTATCTATATCTTTTTCTTTCCACTTTTTCATTTGTGGCACTTGTGCAATATTTTCTTTGATTGTCATATGTGGGAATAATGCAATCTGCTGCAATACGTATCCAATATCCCAACGCATTTCGTATACTGGATAATCACTTATTGGTTTATCTTTAAAATAAATATAACCTTCACTTAAGTGAATGAGTCGATTAATCATTTTTAATGTCGTAGTTTTTCCACAACCTGAAGGTCCAATTAGTACAAAAAATTCACCCTCATTAATATTGAAACTAATGTTATCGACAGCAACATGTTTGCCATAACGCTTAGTTACATTTTTAAACTTAATCACTTTGCCACCTCTTTTTTTCTCATAGCATAAAACCGAGATTATATGTATGTATTCCCTATTTAACCACGTTTATTACAATTTTCAAATTTAAATGATTTATCCTTGAACTTTTTTAACAAAATAATGAATAATAGGTAATCTCCAGTTAAGAAATAGTGTTATTTTACCTTGAATTCAAAAAAACACCCAGTAAAACAAGGAATGCTTACTAGGTGCCTTCACTATACTTTGGCTTTATAATTTTGAATCGTTTCTAAAAATGCTGGACAATAATGTTTTAATTTGTAACTACCTACGCCATCAATATTAATCATATCTTGTTTCGAAGCAGGCTTACGTTTAGCAAATTCCTCCAACGTGTAATCAGAAAATATACTTACAGGTGCTATCGTTAATTTGTCACTTAACTTTTTACGAACTTCTACCAACTGACTGAATAATACTCGGTCAACCCCTTCAACCGTATTTATAAATACTTTTTCAGTCGCTTTTTGCTTAAATGGTGTTGTGAATACTTCTACTTCATTACTGAGTAATTTTTTAATTGAAGTATCACACATTAATATTTCATCATTTTCATTTAAGAACCCTTTGAATCTTAATTCATCTATTAAGTGACTTAATTCTGATGTTGTGTAACCTTTCATTAAACCATGGGTTGAAATTTGGTCATAACCTTTATACTTAATATAATCTGTTGACTCTCCTCTTAACACTTGAATGATAACACTATAACTCTCTTGTTGTTTCATACGAGCGATGCAACTAATAATCATCTTAGCTTCTTGTGTCATATTATATGATTTATCTTGTTGAACACAATTACTACATTGTTCACATTCTTCTAATTTTTCATTCGGTTCAAAATAATGGACAATTGTTGCTTCTAGACATTTTTTTGTTTTTGTATATTGAATCATTTTAGTTAACTTTTCGCCCATTTTATCTTTATAGTCATCATCAGCTTGAGAGACTGTTATAAAATACTCGTGTAAATTGATATCGCGTTCGCTAAATAACAAAATACATTCACTTTTCAACCCGTCACGACCTGCACGACCCGCTTCTTGATAATAAGATTCTAAATCTCCAGGCATATTATAATGAATAACAAAACGTACATTGGATTTATCAATACCCATACCAAAAGCATTTGTAGCAACGACTACTTTAACACGATCAAATAAGAAATCATTCTGCGCTTCTTCTCTTTCTTTATTGCTCAAACCTGCATGATATATAACACTTTCAATTTTCTGACTTTCTAAGGCTTCTTGAAGCTCTTCAACTTGCTTACGTGTAGAACAATAAATAATACCTGCATCTTCATCGTGTGTTTTAATATAATCCAATATAAATTTTTGACGTTGATAAGTAGGATTTACTTTAAAAATTAAGTTTCTACGCTTAGTACTCGTTTTAATTTGATCAGTTTGAGCGATATTTAACTTTTCTCTAATATCTTGCTGTACTTCAACCGTGGCAGTTGCTGTCAACGCTATTATTGTAAAATCTTGAGGTAACGTAAATACTTTTGAAATAACATTTTGGTAACTCGGCCTGAAATCATGACCCCATTTAGAAATACAATGCGCTTCATCAAACGCGACTAAGTGAATCTTTATACGCTGAAGCATATTTAAAAAATATCGGTTTTCAAATCGTTCTGGTGCAACATACAAAAATTGAATTTCTCCATTTGATAATGCTTTTTCAATACGTTGTTGCTCTTTTTGAGTCAAACTACTATTTAAAAAAGCAGCTTGAATTCCCATCGCTTTTAATTGATCCACTTGATCTTTCATTAATGATATTAGTGGACTTATTACAATTGTTGTACCACCTAACAATAAACCTGGTACTTGATAGCATATAGACTTACCTCCACCAGTTGGTAAGACACCAAGCACATTACGATGGTCTAATACTTTGCTAATAATTTCTTCTTGTCCTGGTCGAAATGTTTCATACCCAAAGTAATGCGATAATGTTTGTTGCATCATAAATTGACCCCTTATTGTTGTTCTTTAATTTCTTCTAACTCACTCCATCTTGTGATGTCTAAATCATATTGAATTTCAAGTTGTTCTTTTTCTTCGTTTAGTTCTTTAATTTTCCCATAATCTGCACTTGCCTCAATCATGAGCACATCAATTTCTTCCATTCTTACTTCCGCTTGTTCTATGCGTTTCATCAATTGTTCATATTCTAATTTTTCTTTATATGATAAACCATTTTTCTTACGTACAGTTGTAGAAGATTTAGAGTGTTGCTTCAATGTGGATTTATTTTTATCTAATGATTTTTTATAACTTTCATAATCTTCAAAAGTTCCGATAATCTTTTCCATCTGACCATCATGAATAAACCAATATGACTGTGCAACTTTATTTAAGAAGTAGCGATCATGGCTTACGGTAATCACTGTACCACCGAAAGTATGAATATAATCTTCAAGTATTGTTAAAGTCTCAGTATCTAAATCATTTGTCGGTTCATCTAACAACAGAACATTTGGCTGGTGTACGAGTAGACGTAATAAATACAAACGCTTTTGCTCTCCACCAGATAATTTATAAACTTTTTTACCATGAGTTGCACTTGGAAATAAAAATCGTTCAAGAAGTTGTGTAATAGATACCGAGGTTCCATCTTTTTCTTTTGCGATCTCACTTTCTTCTCTTAAATAATCAATCATACGAATATCTCTATCCAGGGTCTCATCTGTTTGCTTAAAATAAGCTACTTTAACCGTCTGCCCAGTCTTCAATTTACCTTCGAATTGTTGGTCTTCTCCACTCAAAATATTTAAGAGTGTTGTTTTACCAGCTCCATTTGGCCCAACAACACCAATACGCTCACCTTTTTGAATAATTTCCGTCAGATGTTCAAATAATACTTTATCATTAATAGCCTTTGATAAGTCTTCTAATTCGAACACTTGCTTACCTAATCTTGAATAAGCAAGATTCAATTCACCTTTATCGTCTTTATATTGCTGGTTAACTTCATTTTCTAGGTCATTAAATCGATTAATTCTAGCTTGTTGCTTTGTAGTACGAGCCTTAGCTCCAGCCCTCATCCAAGCAAGTTCTTCCTTATATAAAGCTCGTTGCTTTTGTTGTTGCTTTTGAAGTGTTACTTCTCTTTCAGCGCGCATTTCAATATAAGATTCATAGTTACCAGGATATGACGCTAACTTACCTCTGTTTAGTTCAATAATTCTAGTGGAAACTTCATTTAAAAAATATCGATCATGGGTTACGAATAAAACTGTATGAGGATATTGCTTCACATAATTGATCAACCAGCTGATTGATTCGAAGTCTAAATGGTTCGTAGGTTCATCTAATAACAATAAATCTGGTTGTTCTATTAATGTTTTAGCAAGTACAACACGTTTTTGTTGTCCGCCGGATAATTCTTTAATGTATTTAGTAGTATCATGTATACCTAGTTTTGAGAGGATTGTTTTAATTTCAGCGTTATAGTCCCAAGCATCATGTTGATCCATAGCATCTTGCGCATCCATCATTCGCTTGAACAATTTATCACTTTGGTCATCCGCATAAGCTTGTACTGCCTGCTCATATTGCTTGATGATGCGTAAAATTGTTGTATCAGAACTTAATACTGCATCAAAAACTGTCATATCTTCATTAAGGTCCTGTTTCTGAGACGAATATCGAATTCGATATTGATTTGGATGCATAACATTGGCTGTAAAATCATCATCAATACCACCAATTACTTTTAACAACGTACTTTTCCCTGTACCATTTATGCCCACCAAACCTATTTTTTCACCTTCTGAAATTGATAAATCTAGGTTATCGAATATAGTCTTATCGGCATAAGATTTATTTAAATGTTCAATTTTATATGCTTCCATACCCATCTTCCTTCTTCTGTTGAAATCTCTACGTACTTAAATCAGTTCTATACATTATACACCTTTTTGAAATCAAAAGAAATCGATACTGTTAAGTGTCATAATTTAATATATTGTTACTTCAACTATAAATAAAACTTGATAAGGCTTTGATGACTATGCTAATGATTTTTATAATATACCTTTTTATCAACACATATAATGTAAAACATAATATAAAAGAACATAATAAAAACCCGGATTGATATTTTATCAATCCGAGTTCGTGTTTAAATATTATTTTTTAGAGTTTGCTTTAGGTCCTGTTTCATATTTATACTTCGAAGGATTTACCTTTTTGAAGTCTGGATTTTTGTAGAATCTAAACAAATCACCATTAAGCACGTTGTCACTCATTTCGAGATCCTTTTCAACTTGCTTTTTATTCTTTTCGAAATCAGCTGGTTGAGTAGTTATGAGTTCATTATTTTTATTAGAATAAATCTTACCATTAACATATTTATAATCTTTTGTTATAAAGTCACCATTTCTGAATGGAACTACTTGATTATGACCTTTAGAGAATAAATCAGTACCGAACATTAAATAATTCTTCGTATCTATACCAGCCAAATGTAAAATTGTTGGCATTACATCGACTTGACCAGCATATTCATTATTGATACCACCAGATTTACCAGGGATTTTAATCCAGAAACCAGTTCTGTTTAAATCTGTAAATTTAGCTGGTGTGATTTTTTCACCTAATAGTTTTTCCATGGCATTGTTATGGTTTTCAGAGATACCATAGTGGTCACCATAAATCATAATCACTGAATTGTCATATAATCCTTTTTTCTTCAAGTCATTAATATATTCTTCTAATGCTTCGTCTAAATAACGCGCTGTTTGAATATAACCATCAACTGTTGCATCACCTGTGTTTGACTTCTCAATTGTTGCATCCTTTTCATCTAATGTGAATGGATAGTGGTTAGTCAAAGTAATTAAATGAGAATAGAATGGTGATTTCATCTTAGCTTGATAATTAGCAGAATCTTTAAAGAAAATTTTGTCTTTCAAGCCTAAGTTTACAACGTTTTTATCAGACATGTCATAGTATGTTGCATCATAGAATTTATCGATACCAAAGTGTTTATATACTTGGTCTCTGTTCCAGAATGTTTTATAGTCACCGTGCATGACATCAGATTTGTAGCCTTGCTTTTGATCTAAAATTGCTGGTAGTGACTGATACGTATTATCTCCTTTTAATGAAAAGGCAGAACCTTGCGGTAAACCGTATAAACTGTTATCCATTGTAAATTCAGAGTCAGATGTTTTACCTTGACCTGTTTGATGGAAAAAGTTAGGGAAGTATGTGAATTGCTCTTTCCCACTTGATAATTTGTTTAAAAACGGTGTTACTTCTTTACCATTAACCTTTTTATTAATTAAGAAGGTTTGGAAACTTTCTAAATGAATCTTAATAATATTTTTCTTCTTTGCCACCCCATAATATTCTGGATTAGGCTCTGTTTGACGTTGTTTCGTATAATTTAATACTTTTGTTAAGTCATCTTCAGATGCTAACGCTTTTTGTTGATTATTTTCGATAGTTTTAACACCATCGTATACTGTAAAGTTATACGGTCCTAAATATTTCACTAAATATTTATGGTCAAATGTACGTGTTAATAATTCTGGTCTGTCAGTTTCAGCAAAAGCTAAGTTTAAGAAGAATAATGCTACTGAAGCCGCCATTACGACAGGAACAAATTTCTTACTAAATGCTTTTGTGTCTAACCATTTTGTTTTAAATATTAAAATGAATAAGTAAACTAACGTATCAATGAAATAAACAAAGTCATACCATTTGAATGATGCACTAACCGCACCACCCATAGATTCTACGTTACCTACTTGGTTTAAAGTACTAAACGTTAAAAAATCCGAGAAGAATCTAAAGTACACAACATTGGCATATAATAGGAACGTCAATAAGAAGCCGCCTATGAACATGAACCAAAATGCTTTTTTGCCTTTAAAGAATAGGAACACACTTAAAACCAGTGCTACTAAACTATAAGGATTCATCAATAATATTAAGTTTTGTACTAAACCTTTAACACCTAAAGAAAAATCAACATAATAAGAAAAATACGTCTTCAAGGTAATCGTTATTACGGTTAATAAGAAGAACGCAAAAAGACTAATTTTCTTTTTTTGTGAACTCATGATTCTTTCCCCCGTTATTTAGATAATAAATCTTGCGAAAGTACTTGAATAAATTAGATATTAACATTATGTAGTTAATTAATAAGTGCGTTTAAAAGTTAACATTGTCATAATTATAGTAATTACTTTCAGATTCAAGTTTATAATTTTCATTATTTGTAGCTTTCAACTTTGATTTAACAAGTATTTTGGGCTACAACTCATATTTACTTGTGTAAGTTTCTTTATTTAATATTATCATTCAATTAACAAATTTAAAATTTGTAATCAAATTGTAATAATAAGCATAGCTCAATTAATAAATATAGAGTAATTTTAGTCAAAATTCAAGTAAAAACACACTTTATCTTTTCATTTTACTGTGAAACGAATTAGAATATGATACATTTCGCAGATAAAACACAGTATTATTTCATTATACATTAGGAGGAAATTATTTGCATCGGACTCGAGTATGAGCTACGTACCAAATATTATTTCATCATTTCTAATTGCATTCTATATTCTATTCCATGGAATAATTGGTTTAACCAGTTACTATACTTAACAAGGTTCTTTTCAGCCGTTAAAATATCTATAAATTGAAATTTCAAACGTGATCCTTGCGGTTTTTGTGCTAATTTCGTTAAATGATAACTTGCGATTGTACCGATTTGCGGGTAGCTACCTAGCGTATAATGATCATTTAATAAGATAATAGGTGTGCCATCACGCTTAATTTGTATCGTTCCTTTTTTGACAGTCTGATACGGTGGCATATCTTCATAAAAGGCTTTGATTTTTTCACCTTCAAGCATCATCCCCATGCGATTTGCTTTGCTCGTTACTTTATAATCATGTTTCACAAATCTTTGAATAGCATCTTCTTTAAAATCTTCCGTACCTTTATTTTTAACGACATGAAATACATCAGACATATAATTAAATGACAAGGCGTATCCATCAATACCCCAATCTGTTTGTTTCGTGTGAGCAAGGTTTTCAAATAACTTATGATGACGAGCTGTATAATCTCTCTTAAGCTTTATTTCATCGCCATCTTGTAATGTTCTACCTTTAAAACCACCAATTTTTACATTAAAGTCGGTTGAGTTAGATCCTAACCATGCATCTAATTCAAATCCGCCTCCCACAGCTAAATACACTCGCGATGTATAACTTGTTTCTCTAAACTTTAAAACATCGCCTTTATCTAACAAATACAATTTATATGGAGATATAGTCATATGCTCAGTGTAAGCTTTGACATTACCCCCTGCTAATGCAATCAGCGTAGGTTCTGTAAAACGAATCGTTGCCATTTTATTAGTCATTTCCAAAGTTGCTTCATTCTTGTCATTTGCAACTAATCGATTAGCAATTTCATGTGCTAAAGTATCAAGTGCACCACATGGAATTACACCATCATGTTCATATCCCCTTCTGCCAAAGTCCTGAAAGCTACTGAATAAGCCACTTTTTTCAATTATGATTGACATCTTTAAACGCTCCTACTTCTAATTCATTTTCATTGATAGGTCTAAATTTAATATTATCGCCTAACTTTAAGCGTGCGAAATCTGATTCTTTCGGATTAAAAAGTGATAATGGTGTATAACCAATAACTAACCAATCATTAATTGTATCCGTAGTTACAATACCGCATTTTTTCCCTTCAAGTACTACAGAACCAGCTGGAATGAATTTTTTCTGTTTACTCGTGTGATTAATATACAATTTCTTATTTAATCCAGTTAAATAAGGAAACCCAGGTGAATATCCCATCATCGAAACAAAATATTGCGCCTTAGAATGTAATTCAATAAAAGTTTCTAGCTTGATTTTGTAATGTTTTAAAAGTGATTCTATATCCGGACCATATTTCGAACCATACACAATTGGTATTTCAATCAAATCTTGCTGGTTAAAATCATGTTTTATGTTTAAATGAATCGATTCTATTAGTGCTTTCATGTATAAAAAAGGTGATTGTATATTATGGTGTTTAATCATATCCCTTGCGTCATAGACAATCATCATGTCTGATTCTGATGGCACAATTTCTATAATAAATGGATAATTTTGTTCAATTAAATATGAGCGAAGTGTTAATAAATCTTCGGTTAAACTTTTAGATACTTCTTTTTCAATTGCGACTACAATGGCTTGGTCACCTTGACTATATATTTTCATTTGTACACCTCTTCAATATTTGGTTACTTTACTTTGATTTTTAATTATAGAATCGATTGAATAGTTCATTTTACCTACTCACTAAATTTACTGGTGATACATTAAATCCATTGCCCGCACAACAAAAGGCATGAGTTCGTGAATTAATGCGTATACAAGGATAAAGCTTATAACAGTAGTAATTGTTGCTATCAAACGAACAACATATATTCTATTTTCAGATAGCAATCGATTCACTAATCGATAATTTACGTATACAAGAATTAACAACAGCACAATATAAACAATAATCATATTTGGCCCCATTTAATTTTTAAATTTGTTTTCACATCATTTTCTACATTATTTATGATACTAATTTTAAAGGCAAAGGTGGACATCGGCAACCTCTCGTAAACTATTTATCAAAAATAAACGTATCTCATTGTTATGATATTTATAAATCAATTCGTTTTTATTAAAGTCTTTTTCAACAAGTTTGTCACTATCTATTAAATAATCACGCATGCATCCTTTTAAGAAATCATCTTTATAACTTGGTGTGTACCATTTTCCATCCTCTTCAATGACAATGTTGCCAATATCAAATTCAAGGACCTTGCCGTCCTCTGAAGTTAGCAATATTAAATCTGTTTCATGATTGTGAGCTAAATGCTTTCGTTCTGTCGTTTTATTTTTTATAAAAGTTGGATTAACTACTTTGGGCAACACTTGAAATTTTGCTGTAAAACTACTTTTCTCAGGTAAAGGTGACACTATCGTTTCAAATTTACTTTCAGCATTTAATACGATTTTAAGTCTATATTGACCACTGTGATACTTTGTTGTTACATCGTTTAATTCATTTCGCCATGCATGTTCATCAAATTTAAAGTTTAATCGCTCAGAAGAACATTTTATGCGATTAGTATGATAAGTAAGTCTAGGGATATGTCCATTATCAATTTTCATTGTTTCAAATAATTGCATTATAACATCTCCAAAATCTTGGTTTTTGCGTAAAATTCATTTACTTCATCTTTTGGCTTAGAATCAATTGTAATACCTGCTCCGACTCCATAAATCGCTTGTCCATATTTATACTCAATAGTACGAATCGGAATATTAAAAATCATTTTATCATCTTCAGTTGGAAGTAATAGTCCAATTGCTCCGCAGTATATACCACGAGGTGAACTTTCTAATTGTTTAATATATTTCATTGTATTCAGTTTCGGTGCACCTGTAATCGAACCACAAGGAAATAACGATGTTAAAATTTGAGTTAAGTCTGTATTAATTTTTAAAGTTCCACTTACCATCGAAGTCATTTGAAATACAGTTTTATATGCCTCAATAAAAAATAGTTTATACACCTTAATTGAGCCACTCTGTGATATTCTCCCTATATCGTTTCTTAGTAAATCAACAATCATGACATTTTCTGCACGATCTTTCGAAGAAGTTTGCAATGTTTTATAATACTGTTGATCTTCAGCTTCCGTTTTACCTCTAGGCATTGTCCCTTTCATCGGTTTGCTTATGATAACGTTATCGACATTGTTAAATTGTCCTTTTTGAAAAAATAATTCTGGTGAGATAGACGCTACTTGGATTTCATCAGTTTGTAATAACGCAGTATAATTACCATTACTAAATTGAGTTAATCGTTCATATAAAGTACTAATAGGATAATAAATGTTATCCGTTAAGCGCGCCGTATAGTTCACTTGATACGTTTCGCCTTCAACAATTGCTTGTTGGACACGTTTAATATTAGTCATCATAACCTCAGAAGATTCAACAAATGAAAAATGATGCTTTGATACATAAGAAGTTTGATGTTCATATGTTGAATTTATGCTTTCCGCTTTTTCAAAACTATAAGCTACTGCATAAATATCATCTTTAGCTAATGAATGTGTACACATAACATGATTAAAATACTTTGCCGCTTCGTAACTTAAATATAACGAGACATATCTACCTTGTCGTTGCTGCGCTTGTGCAAAGTGTATCACTTCTCCCACATCAGCCAACTTAGTAGCAACATACTTCTTTATAAACCCCTTTAATTGAATATGGTATTGCTTATATTCATTTTCAGTTAAATAGTAGCGATAATTATATTCTATTCTCACAGTAATCACCTACCTTCGATAAAAATAATTCAACTTGTCGATAACCGTATTCACTCAAAATAGATTCAGGATGATATTGCACACCAAAAACTGGAAATGTAATATGCTCAAATGCCATAATAATCGCTTCATCGTTTTTGGCTGTAATCTTTAAGCAATTTGGAAAAGTCGCTCCGTCAGCAATTAATGAATGATAACGCATTACATTGAAATTTTGAGGCAGTCCTTGAAAAATACCTTCATTGGTATGGCGTAACTGTGTAGTATGTCCGTGTACAGGATGATAGCCGTGAATGATATTTCCACCAAAATAAGACACGATACATTGAAATCCTAAACATACACCTAGTATAGGTACACGCTGATAAAATTGTTCTAACACTTCATTCAAGATAGGATAATCATCCGGATTACCCGGCCCAGGCGAAATAACAATTGCTTTTGGCTTCATATTAATGACGTCTTCTATCAGCAGATTATCAATACCAACAACTTGAACTGTTAGTTTCGTTTGAGTCTTAATATAGTCTATTAAATTATATGTAAATGAATCATTATTATCTATGACTAGAATCATTGTATACTCCGTTCTAAATGTGTTTTATTTTTATAATATGTATTGGATGTAGCTAAAACTTTAAAAGCATTGTCATTATCCTGACCTTGATTTTAACTAATATATGGTATATTCTATTCATCGTACATAAATGAATATCAGAGGTTCCTAGCTGAAACCCTCTATAAAAAACTAGACATTGAAATTTCAAACATTCGTTGGTAAACCTTTAATATATATTATAGGAGCAACCCATTTCTTTCGTCTATCTTTTATGGAGATAGGCTTTTTTTATTTTATAAATTAAAAACGGGCTTATCAATGCCATTAACCTCTTTATTAATATTATTAATGATAGGAGCAATTACAAAATGGAAAGTGTATTAAATAATGAAAAAGCCATCGTTGTCTTTAGTGGTGGTCAAGACAGTACAACATGTCTCTTTTATGCAAAAAAACATTTCAAAGAAGTTGAACTCGTAACGTTTAATTATGGCCAAAGACATGATACTGAAATTGAAGTCGCAAAACAAATTGCACAAGATCAAGGAATGAAACATCACGTTTTAGATATGTCATTATTATCACAACTTACTCCAAACGCATTAACACAACATGATATGGAAATTACTAATAATGAAGATGGTATACCTAATACATTTGTTCCAGCTAGAAATTTACTTTTCTTATCGTTTGCAGGCGCTCTAGCTTATCAAATTGGGGCTAAGCATATTATTACAGGCGTATGTGAAACAGACTTTTCAGGCTACCCAGACTGTCGTGATAGTTTTATAAAATCAATGAACGTAACATTAAGCCTAGCTATGGACAAAGATTTTGTCATTCATACTCCTTTAATGTGGTTAAACAAAGCAGAAACGTGGAAATTAAGTGATGAACTCGAAGTTTTAGATTATATTCGTACAAAAACATTAACATGCTATAACGGTATCATTGGGGATGGCTGTGGTGAATGTCCAGCTTGTCATTTACGTCAACGTGGACTAAATCAATATCTTGAAAGTAAAGGAGCGCTTTAAAATGTTACAACAAATCTATCCTAGTACAACGCATCCATATCAATTCGAATTAAATAAAGATTTTAATTTTTCGGCTGCACATCACATTCCGTGTGAAGAAGCAGGTATTTGTCAAAATGTCCATGGTCATACTTACTTTGTTAATTTAACAATTGTCGGTGATAAACTAGATGACACTGGCTTCTTAGTGAACTTTAGCCATTTGAAAAAGATGATACACGGTAAATTTGACCATCAACTGTTAAATAACTTACCTGCTTTTAAAAACAAAATCCCTTCAACTGAAATCGTAGCGGAAACAATTTATCAAATTGTTAAAGAAAATTTGGCATCGCTCGAACACCAACCAAAATGTATTCAAGTATTTGTAAGAGAAACACCAACAAGTTATGTTGTATTTAGACCAAAGGAACAGGTGTAACTAATGGCTAAAATTCCTGTACTCGAAATATTCGGTCCAACCATTCAAGGTGAAGGTCGAGTAATCGGTAGAAAAACGATGTTTGTGAGAACAGCTGGATGTGATTATCGCTGTAGCTGGTGTGATTCTGCATTTACTTGGGATGGTAGTGCTAAAGGCGATATAAAACTCATGACCGCTGAAGAAATTTATGATGAATTAAAACGAATTGGTGGCGATTTATTTAACCACGTTACAATTTCTGGTGGTAACCCAGCATTAATTAAAGGTATCCAAGAGTTAGTTGACTTATTTCAAGATAAAGGTATTTTCAGCGCACTGGAGACACAAGGCAGTAAATTCCAACCTTGGATGACACAAATTGATGATTTAACGATTAGTCCAAAACCACCAAGTTCAACTATGACACCTGATTTAAAAAAGTTAGATGAAGTGATTACACAATGCGTACCTTCCTCATTAAACTTAAAAGTAGTTGTATTCGACGATAAAGATTATGATTTTGCCAAAATGATACACCACCGTTATCCAGATATTCCCTTCTATTTACAAGTTGGTAACCCATATTTATCAGACAGCGTAGATAATCATACCGAAAAGTTGTTAGAACGCTACGAGCAGTTGGTGGATTTAGTTATGCAAAGTAATGATATGAATCACGTTTATGTGTTACCACAACTTCATACATTACTTTGGAGTAATAAAAAAGGTGTATAAAGGATAACTTATTTTACTTTTTACAAGTCATATCTAATGAATAACAATATATTAATTGATATAATAGTTGATTGAAGTATAACGAACAGGAGTCCATCATGATTGTATATATATTAATTAATATTGCTATCGTCGTACTTATAACTGGATTCAATTTATATAGGCATCAAATGCAACATTTATCATTAAGTGCAATGTTGTTATCTATTACGATAAACGCCTTTATAAATACATTCATAATTGATAAATATAACTTTATTACTCTGTGTACTATAACGATGTTTATCATTTGGACGATACTACAGTTTTACATTGATAAAAAATTAAAACCTGTATACATTACAGACCAAAAATTTATTGCTATCATATTAACGATTGTTGTCAGTTTAACGCAACGTGTTACCGACTTTTCAAGTACACAATCAATATATATGTCTATTCCATTTTTAGCCCCTGCCATTTTCATCATTGGTGGTATTATGTTGTTTATTTCAACATTTAATAGCTTAGATGAAACTGCTGAAAATAATAACAAAATAAAGAAACTAATGATTAAAGGACTTATCATTATTAACATTTCATTTATCGTTATGATGGTTTTAACACCATATTGGTACTTGTATTTAATCGTCTATCTTATTTTCTTGTTGTTTTTATTGTGGCAAAAGGTTTATAAATTTTAATACCAAAACTATTAAACACTTCTGATATTCTTAGTTCAAAATATCAGAAGTGTTTTATAGTGTTATCTAGTTCAGATAAATATTTCCTTACTTAAAAAAACGCCCTCCTCTTATTTTGACCCCTATTTATTTAAATCAGACAATTATTTTCATTTTCAAATTATTCTTTCTTCAATATTAGTTAAGCGATATTTAAACGAAGTTAAGAATTAGTTAATGGCATATTATTTGCCTTCATTTTAAACTTAACTTATCAAATTGAAGAAATGAGGAGTTAGCATGAATACAAAATATTTTTTAGCAGTTGGTGCTGTTGCCGCTGTATTAACTTTAGGCGCTTGTGGTAATTCTAATTCACAAGATCAAGGTAACAAAACTGAACAAAAAACAAAGTCAGAAGATAGCAATGTTAAAACTGATAAAACAAAACACCTAACAGGTACATTCAGTTCTAAAAACGGTGAAACTGTTGAAGGTAAAGCTGAGATTAAAAATGGTAAATTAATGCTTACTAACTACAAATCATCAAAAGGTCCAGATTTATACGTCTACCTAACAAAAAATGGCGACATTAAAAACGGTAAAGAAATCGCAATGGTTGACTACGATAAAGAAAAACAAACATTTGATCTTAAAAATGTAGATTTAAGCAAATATGATGAAGTAACAATCTATTGTAAAAAAGCTCACGTCATCTTCGGCGGCGCTAAATTAAAATAATCAATTTCTGAGTTAAACTTTTATTTACAACATACTATTACTATACATTACAAATTTCAAAAATATACATTACACTCATTACTCAATGGAAAGCGTATGATTTCACAGCCCCCCTAGCTTGTAGAAATCATACTTTCCTTTTTTCAATATATATACAACTATTAAATCCCATAAGATTGTAGAGCACATAAGTAAATTTTTTTAGAGCTTGAGGTTTGTTTAGCTTAAGCAGCCCATGAGCTCAAACACTTCCTGTTCACATAACACTACAAATCGCATTATGTTGCTTAATCTTATGTTTATATAAATTACACACAATAAATAGAAAGAATGTGAACATCATGAATAAATTATTGCTACTCGTTACATTTATCATTCGTGTGGGTTCAGGTATTGTTATGTTAATGCAAGGCTACGAAAAATTAACGGGCGGATTTACGCTGAAAGGTTTAGTACCAGTCATCGCTAACAATACTGATTCACCAGAGTGGTATAAGTGGTTTTTCGCAAATATAGTTGCACATACGACGTCATTATTTGATATTGTTGTCCCACTCGGAGAGATTGCAATTGGATTAGGTTTAATTTTTGGAGTTTTTGCATATGCTGCTAGTTTCTTTGGAGCCTTTGTTATGATAAATTATATCTTAGCAGATATGATATTTACGTATCCTCTTCAATTAACTTTCTTTATCCTTTTACTAATGAGTCACTCATTGTTAAAACAGATTTCACTTAAAGAAATCATTAATTACTTTAGAGGTCGTAAGAACAGAGGTGAAAAAATAGATGACCCACTTACTGATCGTGGATGATGAACAAGACATTGTAGACATTTGTCAAACCTATTTTGAATATGAAGGTTACAAAGTAACAACGACAACTAGCGGTAAAGAAGCAATTTCTTTACTATCAAATGATATTGATATCATGGTACTTGATATCATGATGCCAGAAGTTAATGGTTACGACATTGTCAAAGAAATGAAAAGGCAAAAATTAGATATCCCCTTTATCTATTTAACTGCCAAAACACAAGAACATGATACCATTTACGCCTTAACTTTAGGTGCAGATGACTATGTCAAAAAACCATTTAGTCCAAGGGAACTCGTTTTACGTATTAATAATTTACTTACAAGAATGAAGAAATACCATCATCAACCAGTTGAACAACTGTCGTTTGATGAATTAACACTTATTAACTTAAGTAAAGTTGTGACTGTAAATGGTCACGAAGTCCCTATGCGTATTAAGGAATTTGAGTTATTGTGGTATTTAGCTTCTAGAGAAAATGAAGTTATTTCTAAATCAGAATTACTTGAAAAAGTTTGGGGATATGACTATTACGAAGATGCTAATACCGTGAATGTCCATATACACCGTATTAGAGAAAAATTAGAAAAAGAGAGCTTTACAACATATACCATCACAACTGTATGGGGATTAGGATATAAATTTGAAAGGAGCCGATAATGGTGTTATCAATTAGAAGTCAAATCATTATTGGCGTCGTATCGAGTATACTATTAACTTCAACTATTTTAGCAATTGCATATATTTTAATGTGGTTTAACGGCCATATGACACTAACTTTGACCTTAACGACAATAATTACAAGCTGTTTAACCTTATTAATATGTAGTATTTTTATTAATCCACTTATACAAAAAATTAAGCAGTTTAATATAAAAACTAAGCAATTTGCTAACGGAAATTACGCAAGCAATGATAAAACGTTTAATTCACCAAAAGAAATTTATGAATTAAATCAATCTTTTAATAAAATGGCTTCTGAAATTACGCAACAAATGAATCAAATTAAATCCGAACAACAAGAAAAAACAGAACTGATTCAAAACTTAGCCCATGATTTAAAAACACCTTTAGCAAGCATTATTTCATATTCTGAAGGACTACGTGATGGTATAATCACTAAGGATCATGAGATTAAAGAGTCATACGACATATTAATTAAACAAGCAAACAGATTATCAACATTATTTGATGATATGACTCATATTATCACTTTAAATACAGGTAAAACATATCCCCCAGAATTAATACAACTAGACCAATTACTTGTATCAATATTGCAACCATATGAGCAACGTATCAAACATGAAAACCGCACATTAGAAGTGAATTTCTGTAGCGAAATTGATGCATTTTATCAATATCGAACGCCACTTGAGCGTATTTTAACAAACTTACTTGATAATGCGCTAAAATTTTCAAATGTTGGTAGTCTCATTGATATTAATATTAGTGAAAACAAAGATCAAGATACTATCGACATTGCTATTAGCGATGAAGGTATTGGCATTATACCAGAACTACAAGAACGTATATTCGAACGTACATTCAGAGTAGAAAACTCTCGTAATACAAAAACGGGTGGTTCTGGATTAGGCTTATATATAGCTAATGAACTCGCGCAACAAAATAACGCAAAAATCAGTGTAAGCAGTGATATAGATGTAGGAACTACGATGACTGTAACATTACACAAATTAGACATTACGTCATAATCCGATTTATTTATAAAATAAAATGCAAAGACTAAAAAGAAGCTCCCATTAATGAGGGCTTCTTTTTTTGTTTATTTAGAATAAACTTTATGGGTATCCTTCTCATCATTTTCAATACTTGAAAGATTTGTAGCTTGAATAATATATTTAGGACGTGCCTTAACTTCATAATATATCCTGCCAATATATTCACCTACAACACCAATTGAAATTAACTGTATGCCGCCTAATAATAAAATAGCTGCAATCGTTGAAAAATATCCTGGAATATTAACACCAGATATCATAATATTGATGAATAAATAGATAATATATAGCACGCTTATTGAAAAGATAAACAAGCCAAGATAAATCATCATTCTCAAAGGTTTACTATTAAAGGAAATCAATCCATCAATACCATAATTAAATAACTTTTTAAAGGACCACTTAGATTCCCCTTTTTGTCTCTCAACATTTTGATACGTAAACACTTTAGTATTATAGCCTATCCATTCAAATAACCCTTTTGAAAATCGATTATATTCTTCAAGTGATGCAATGGATTTAACAGCTCTTTGGCTTAAAAGTCTAAAATCACCAACACCATCATCAAATTGTACTTCTTCTACAAAGCAATTAACTAACTTATAGTACAAATGGCTTAATGTTTTGCGACTAAAATTTTCACCACTTCTATCACGCTTTGCAATCACTTGATCATAGCCTTCCATAAAACCTTCAACCATTTTTGGAATATATTCAGGTGGATGTTGCAAATCACAATCTATCATGATGACTGCATCAAATTCAGTACTATGCTGGTAACCTGCAATCATAGCTGCTTCTTTTCCAAAATTTCTGCTAAAAGAAATATAGCTGACATGTCTATCTATTGTGGCAAGATGTTGCATTTCATCTATAGTGGTATCCGTACTACCATCATCTATGAAAAGCATATTATAATCATAGCCTTTCACACTACTATCTTGTGAAAGTATTTCAGTTAATTGTTGATGTGTTTGTGTAATGACTTCCCCTTCATTAAAACAAGGAATGACGACTCTAATTTTCATCTATGTCCATCCTTTTTATTTAAAAGATTTTGAATGTACCTGAGTATTGTTTTATCAAATAGTAAAAACCAACTCATTTATTTTAATGTACACATTAAAAGGCATTCATAAACGTAAAATTTAACATCCAGTTATTTTAAATCCCCGATTTTCACATCATCTGGATTTTTACCTTGTCTTGCATTTCTATTTAAAGCATCAATTTCAGCTACTTCTGTTAATTCTAAATTAAAATCTAAAATATCTATATTTTCTTGAATGCGTTTAGGTGTCTGAGATTTTGGAATAATAATTCTATTGTGTGCTAAATGCCAACGCAATACAACTTGTGCTGGTGTTTTATGATATTTTTCAGCAATTTTAACAATGACAGGGTCGTCTAGTAGTCCTCTATTTCTCATCAAAGGCATCCATGCAGTCACTTTAATATCGTGACGATCACAAAACTCTTGTAATTCTTGTTGGTTAAAATATGGATGTACCTCAATTTGATTCACCATTGGTTTGATACTTGATTGAGCCATTAATTTTTCTAGATGATGAACATTAAAATTACATACACCTATTGCTTTTACCTTACCTTGCTCGTAAAGTTCTTCCATAGCTTTATATGTTTCTAAAAATAGACCATCTGCTTCACAAGGCCAATGTATTAGAAATAAATCAAGATAATCAGTTTGTAAATTTTCAATCGATTTGTTGAAATATTCGAATGTTTTTTCATAACCTTGATAGTCATTCCATAACTTCGTTGTTATAAACAAATCTTCTCTATCGACGCCATTATCCTTTAATGCTCGTCCTAGTGAAGCCTCATTATCATAAAAGTATGCTGTATCAAACGCTCTATACCCTGCGTCAATTGCAGCATTTACAACTTTAGTCATATCTTCGTCAGAGATTTTATAAACACCTAACCCAACTGAAGGCATCGGGTATCCATTATTTAATATTTGTATCTCATTAAACATCTTTATACCTCTCCAATCTATGTATCTTTTATATCTTTACATTACCCTAAATTTTTCAACAAACTCAATTAATACGAATTATCGCTTTCAATAAAAAATATTCATTAAATCATTAAAGATATTAAGTTCCAATACTATTTTCACTTTTCATTAATTTTAGTCAAAAAAATAACCAACCAAAAATGAATTAAATCATTCTTAGTTGGTTTAAATATTAATATCTATTCTGATTTTTCATCTTCATCAGACTGTCCGATAGTAGGTCTCGCTTCATTAAATTCATAGTTTAATATCACCCAAATAATTTGGTGGTTATCGATTTCTGAAACAACCCAGCGATCAAAAGTTGTATCCACGTAATCATCTTTTTGTAAATTGGTATTACGAGATTGTAACCATCCACCTATCGTATCAATATCCTCAGAGTCATCAAATTCTATACCGAACTCTTCAGTTAAATCATCCAATAGTACTCTACCATTTACTTGGAATGTCTTATTATCAATTTTAACGATATCATTCACTTCATCATCATCAAATTCATCACGAATTTCCCCAACGATTTCTTCTAAAATATCTTCCATCGTTAAAATACCTGCCGTTCCACCATATTCATCTATAATAAGACTCATATGTACATGTTCACGTTGCATTCTAATTAATGCATCACTGATACGTGTTGTCTCTGAAATCATTGGCAACTCATGTATATAGTTTGCTATTTTAATCGTTTTTCCAGAAGCGTATTCAGTTAAAAATTCTTTGACGTTAATAAATCCTTTAATGTGGTCTTTATCACCATCATCAGTAATTGGATAACGCGTAAATTGATGTTCTTTTATTGTTTCTAGTAATTCGTCTACATTAAAAGGTTCATTTAGTGTAATCATTTGAGTTCTAGGTACCATTATATCTTTTGCATGTCTTTCATCGAATGAAAAGATATTTTGCATATATGCCAATTCAGTTTGGTTGATTTCTCCACCATTATAACTATTGTTAATAATAATTTTGATTTCTTCTTCTGACATTGCATCAGTTTGGGCATCAGGATTTACACCAAACATTCTAATAATAACACGTGCAGAACCATTCATCAGCCAAATCAATGGTTTCATAATGTTACCGAAATAGAACAATGGTCTTGCATATACTAAAGCAAGCTTTTCAGTATGTTGAATCGCTATAGATTTAGGCGCTAATTCACCAAGTACTACATGCAAATACGTAACGATTATAAATGATACTGCAAACGAAATCGTCGTCGTTAATGCAGTTGGTAAATTGATTGCTTCAAATATCGGGTGTAATAGCTTTTCAAACGTTGGTTCACCAAGCCAACCTAACCCTAAAGATGTTACTGTTATACCTAACTGACAAGCAGAAAGATAATAATCTAGATTAGCAATCATCTTTTTTACTATTTTAGCAGGTTTATTTCCTTCATCTGCTAGCTGTTCAATTCTTGTTGCTCTAATTTTTACTAATGCAAATTCTGAACCAACAAATACAGTGGTTAATGCAATTAATAGAATAAATATAATCAAACTAATTATGGTCGAAGTTTCCAATTAATTCCCTATTTCTAGGGATTCACCTCCATGTTATATGTGTCACTCATGGGTAACACGCATTCAAATTTATCACTATGACTTAAATTACAACTACATGTTATCGCCTTCCCATTTAGACACCCCCAGAAAAAATGTTATTGCTTCTATTTTATCATAATATAAAGTGCTTATGTTAACAGATTAAATCTATTGCATACATTTAATTATGATTATTTATTAGCTAAATGTGTGAACCTTACCTTGTTTTATTGTAGATTTTACATTCATATCATCATCTAGAATAACAAGATCTGCATCCTTATTTACTTTAATACTACCTTTTCTATCATCGATACCTAATGCAATGGCTTGATTTAAACTTGTTACTCGCCATAAATGATCTAATGTATCACCTGTAAATGATATTAAGTTACGTAACCCATGATTCATTTTTAAAATACTACCAGCAAGCGCACCATTTGCAAGACGTGCTTGTTGCGATTGAACAGTTACTTTTTGTCCACCCAAATCATATTCTCCTTCAGGCATACCTTTTGCACGCATTGCATCGGTAATTAAATAAAAACGTTCATTACCTTTCATACGGTAAGCAATTGCAACCGATGCCGGATGAGAATGTGTGCCATCAACAATCATTTCGGTATGTAGAGCATCATTCAACCATGCTGCTCCAAAAACACCTGGTTCTCTATGTTGGAATGGCGTCGCTGCATTATATAAATGCGTGACATGTTTAGCTCCTCGCTCAACAGCTTCAACTGCTTCTTCGTATGTTGCTACTGTATGACCAATTGAAAAAATAATGTCATCTTTATACGTTTCAAGCGCTTCTTTTGCACCTTCAACTTCAGGTGCAAACGTCATAATCTTTATTAATCCGTTAGCAGTCTCTTGAAAATGTTTAATTTTATCGATAAATGGGCGTACAACGTATTGCGGATGTTGAGCACCAACTTTATTTTCAGATATAAATGGTCCTTCTAAATGTATACCTACAATTTCCGCTGCATTGTGAACATCTTGCTCCGCTTCATATTTAGCAATATTTGTAAGTGCATTATCTATTTTATCAGTCGATTGCGTCATTGTAGTGGCCAAGTATGATGTCGTCCCTTCAGACAACAAATTTTCGGATAGATATTTTAAGCCATCGTATGACCCATCCATTGCATCTTGACCATAACCACCATGAATATGTATATCAATAAAACCTGGTAATACATGATGACCTTTAGCATCAATCACTTGAATTTTATTTGTCGTATCATTATCAATTGCTGCTTTATCATCCACTTCTCCAATTGCAACAATCTGTCCATCTTTCACATGAATGTAACCATTATCGATTTTGCCATCTTCAGTATAAACTTTGCCGTTATATATAATTAATTCTGACACGTATAAACCCTTCTTTATTTATAAATTTTCACTTTAAGACACTCATATTTTACTATATATGCTTCGTTTGGCATAACTTTTTGCAGAATATTAAAAAAGTCTATACATTTGTGGTGTCTATTTCTTCATTCATTTATCTAAAAATAAAAACACCTTCATATCAATTCATAAAAACTGAATTAATAGAAAGTGTTTTTACAGCTTTGTATAAGCTACCGTTAACACGATATATAAAACTAACATATATTCATTGAACATACAACTTAATATGAAGCTCTTTGCTAACAATCATTTTACATCATTAAAACTACTCGTCCATTGATTTTGAAGCTTCGATTTCTGTTTCAGTTAACTTGGGTTTGATTAAACCGTAAATTAATGCTGAAACTAATGTACCAACTAGAAGTGCAATAAGAGTTTGAAGTAAGTGTGCACCATCAGTACCAACAATTACAATAATACCACCATGTGGCGCAGTAATTCGAGAACCTAAGCCTAAAGCAATTGCGCCACCTATACCTGAACCAATCATCATTGAAGGAATAACACGTAATGGATCGGCAGCTGCAAATGGAATCGCACCTTCTGTAATAAAGGACATACCCATCACATAGTTAGGGATAATTGAACCACGTTGTTCTTTTGTAAATTTACGTCTGAAAATTAACATCGCTGTCGCAATTGCTAACGGTGGAATCATACCACCAATCATTGCAGCTGTAATTGGTGCTGCATTACCTTCAATCAACGCACCTGTTGCAAAAACATATGCCGCTTTGTTGAATGGACCGCCCATATCAATCGCCATCATAGCGCCAATAACTAAACCTAATAATACAATATTAGAACCTGATAAATTGTTTAATCCATCTAATAACAAATGATTTAACCAAGATGCTGGTGGATTAAAGACATAAATCATCAATAAGCCTGTAGCTGTCACTGTTAATAGTGGATAAATTAATGTTGGCTTTAATCCCTCTAATGCTTGTGGTAACTTACGTGTCATGGCTTTAACACCTTGTGTTAAGTAACCTGCTAAGAAACCTGCAATAATACCACCAATAAATCCTGAACCACCTGAAATTGCTAACATACCACCTACAAGACCTGAAGCGAAACCAGGTTTATCCGCAATACTACGTGCAATGAATCCAGATAAAATTGGAATGATTAACGCGAATGCACTTTTACTACCAATGTTCCAAAGCTGCTCTGCAAACGCATTGTACTCTGAGCTTTTTGGATTAAATGAATTTGCTCCAAATAAAAATACAATTGCCATTAAAATACCACCAGATATTACAAGTGGCAACATGTTAGAAACACCGTTCATTAAGTGTTTATAGAATGCTTTACCTGGGCTTAATTTTTCTTGACTGTCATTTGAGTTACCTTTTCTTTGACCATCACGGGCAACAAAAGGTTTACGACTTGTATCTAATGCTTTATTAATTAATTCTTCTGGGCGTTTAATACCATCTGCTACTGGTACTTCTACGACATTTTTACCATCGAAGCGATCCGTCTCAACATGAACATCAGCAGCAACAATGATACCTGTTGCATTTTCAATATCTTGTTCAGTTAAATGGTTTTTAATGCCGCTTGAACCATTCGTTTCTACTTTAATTTTAATACCCATCTTTTCCGCTTGTTTTTTCAATGCGTCACGTGCCATGTACGTATGTGCAATACCTGTTGGACAAGCAGTTACTGCTAACACATATGGCTCGTTAGATTGTTTAGATGATTGTTCTGCAGTTGCAACTTGTTGTGCTTCAGCTTCTGCCTCTTCTTCTTTTGTCACTTCATCATCAGCCTCATCTATGATCGCTAGTACTTCTTCAGGTGATGAAGCATGTAATAATTTCTCACGTACATTTTCATCCATTAAAATACCAGACAACTTAGCTAAAGCATCTAGATGTGTTTGGGCGCCACCTTCTGGCGCTGCAATCATAAAGAATAAGTGTGCTGGTTGCATATCCAAACTTTGATAATCTACGCCTGCTTTAGATTTACCAAACGCAATAGCTGGTGACTTAACTGCGGCTACTTTCGCATGTGGAATAGCAATACCTTCGCCGATACCAGTTGTACTTTGTGATTCTCGATTGTGAATCGCTTCCTTAAATGACGCGACATCACTTAATTTACCTGCTTTGTCTAATTGATTTACTAACTCATCAATAACACCATTTTTGTCATTTGCCATTAAATCCATTGCTATTGTATCTTTTGTTAATAACTCTGTTACTCTCATTATTTTCACTCCCCATCAAGTACGCTAATCGTAACTTGTGATTTTATTTTTTCTATAGCGTCCCGTGTTGCTAAGTCCTCATCAAATGCCGTGGCAGTACCGCATGCAACTGCTTGTTGGAATGCTTTTTCAATCGTTAAACCTGAAGCAATTCCAGCCACCATGCCTGCAACTGTACTATCACCAGAGCCAACTGTATTAACCACTTTCCCTTGTGGATTAACTGCTTTAATACTGATTTCTTTATCAATATAAATAGCACCATCACCGCCAAGTGAGACAATAACAGATTGCGCACCTTTATCAACTAATAAACGACCATATTTAATAACATCTTCGTCTGAGTTCACTGTTGTATTAAACATCACTTCTAATTCATCTTTATTAGGTTTAATAAATAGTGGATGATATGGTAAAACGCTTTCAGCCAATTCTTTTTCAGCGTCGACTACTAATTTAGCACCTGTCTGTGCTGTAATTTGTGCAATTTGCGCATACGCATCGCTTGGAATACTACTTGGTACACTTCCAGCAACAATAACTATATCTTCGCTTGTTGTATTTTTAATTTGTTGTAACAGTTGTTCAAATTGTGTTGACGTTATATGAGGACCCGGTGCATTGATTTCTGTTTCTTGTCCTGTTTTTAATTTCACATTAATACGTGTATCTTCATCAACTTCAATAAAATTCGATTGAATTGCACTGTTATTTAATGTATCTATAATGAATTTCCCAGGAAATCCACCTGCAAATCCCAAAGCAGTTGATTCAACATCCAATGTCTTTAAAACACGTGAGACATTAATACCTTTTCCCCCAGCGAATTTATATGTTGCTGTTGCTCTGTTCAAACCATCAATTTTAAAATCATTAGTAAAAATGACATAGTCAATTGAAGGATTGAAAGTCACTGTATAAATCATAAAGTCCCTCCTATAAAGTGATACTTTTGTTGGTATTCTTTTAACGATTCTTGATTTAATACTTTTTCAGATGTGATGATTGTCGTGCTTTCTAGCAAAGGTACACGAGCAAAATATACTTTATTAAACTTAGAATGATCTATAAGTACAAATGATTGATTGGCTAATGACATTGCTGTTTGTTTAACTAATGCCTCTTGCTCATCGGGAGTAGTTAATCCAAGTTCAATATCTAATCCATTCATCCCGATAAAAGCTTTATCGAAACAATATCGTCTTAATATCTCCATGGCACTAGAACCAATCGTAGCAAGTGTATTTTCTTTAACTTGACCACCTAGCATAATTGTTTTAATACCTTTTTTAAGTAAAGCTTCTACATGTGTTAAACCATTGGTTACCACAATGATATCTTTCGCTTGAATATATTTAATTAGCTCCAATGTAGATGAACCAGCATCGATAAATAAGCATTCATTATCGTTGATTTGATTAGCTGCTATTTTAGCAATCATTTTCTTTTCATCAAGATTCGTTGCTAATTTTTCAGTTAAATTCGCCTCAACCATACGATTTTCTTTTAACATTGCACCACCATGCACACGTTGCAATTTCCCTAATTGTTGTAGTTTAGATAAATCTCTTCGTATTGTTGAAGCACTGCAACCAGTTCGATCTATTAATTCTTGTAAAGTCAAAAAATCTTTGTGCGAAAGTTCTTCTAATATTAACTCGTGTCTTTTTTCTGTAATTATCATCATCACCCCATCTCACTCTGTATTATAATGAGTACGCTTTCACTTTTCAATCATAAATTACCAAAAACAATCACAAACACTCAAATTGTGACGATAAAATTACATTTTTATGTTCAAATACTCAATTATAATGACTGTTTATGATCGTAAAATGCTAATTCAATCAAAAAGGAGTGTGGCAGAAATGAATTTTATAAAAATTTCACCTCTGTCACACTCCTAATCTTGCCCCATACTTTTTGTTGTTATTAATCATTCATGGATAACTGCTCCAATTTTGCCTTTAGTTATTGTAATCAAATCCTCAACAGCTATTGTGATTTGCATTGTTCGAAGCCCACCACTCACACTGATATGACTATAATTTTCACACGATTTGTCAACGACTGTTGGAAACAATGTTTTCATACCAACAGGCGAACACCCACCACGAATGTATCCCGTTACATTTTTCAAATTATCTAAAGGCATAAGCTGCAATTTCTTCTCTCCAACCAAAGCAGCTGCCTTTTTCATATCTAAAGTTTCACTTACTGGGATAACAAATACAAAATGTTCATGTTTTGTATTTTCTAGAACAAGCGTTTTAAATACTGTTTTAACATTTGCTTGTATGAGTTCTGCGACTTCTTGACCAGATAAATGTTCTTCTGGTACCTCAAAGCTATGAACTTCGTATTTAATTTTTGCACGATCAAGCATACGCATCGCGTTCGTTTTCTTATTTTTAGCCATTTCAACACCTCATTTATACTTCTTCAGAACTATATTAACATTTTAAAATACATTACGGATTGGTTGATTTTGACATAACATTTACATCATTTTATAAGTTGATTTCACCTTTTTAAATTAAATTATTGCAAAATAAAAACAGTATATCCAATTAGAATACACTGTTCCATCTATTATCTCGTTATTATGCCTTGATTTGAAATACTTACATGTTGCTTACTAGTTGAATTATCATTGGAATAAACATAATTATATCCATGATTTGTCTTAGAAATTCTTTCTAAACCATAATTATCATTGATATGCTTATCTGCATAACGATCAGCAATAACTTGGCACTCTTGTTCGTTAAAAGAATTTGATTTATTTGCATTCACACGATGTTTAAAATGATTTTGCTTTTTCATATTTTCATTCACTTCAGATGCTTTAGCAGTATGAATATTGAGAATATCCATTTTCTTTTTATAAGTATCTTCAGTTGATACATTTATCGCGTTAAGCGTATTAATTGTTTTATGTACCTTAGCAAGCGCATCTTCATTTGTTGCTAATATTAATAAACCAATTAAACAAACGGTTAATATTACAGCAACAAAGCCTAAAAATAAATTTTTTACTGTCATCCCCTTACCCACATTTCCTTACTCATTTTTTATCATCTTAACACATTAACGTTAATGAATTAGGTATGTGGATTGCAATTTAAAAAGAATGTAATATTTGTAACATGTTTATTACTCAAAATCATTTTTTGTTACATATAACATTTAAATATAAAGAGTAAAACATTTAGTCAATCGAATCTTTTTAAATGTAAAGCATCGAATTTTCTTAATAAAATTCATAAGAAAAACGATGCTAATCATTCATAATATTACGCTTTACTTTATATCAATATACATCAAAATACTTATGCTACATATTTTGTTCTTTCAATTTTGCTCTATGTTTCTTTTCAATTAAAACAATAACAACACCTGCTAATGAAACACCTATAGCCATATAAATTGGTGCTTCAATGTGTACATCAAATAACGCACCTGCGATTAAAGGACCTATGAAATTACCCATACTAGTGAATGTCGAGTTCAATCCGCCTGCAAAGCCTTGCCTTTCTCCAGCAATATTAGAAAAATAATTTGTAATGGCTGGTCGTATCATATCAAAACCTATGAAGACAACAAAACTGATTAACATTATTGACCAATAGCCATTAGCAAAAACTAATAATATTAAGACAACAACTGAATATAATAATGACCAAGCTATAAATGTTAACTCTGAGAAATACTTCATAAATTTATCGAAGAAATAGATTTGGAAAAGTGCCCCAAATATACCGCCACCCGTAATAGCAATCGAAATATCTTTAGGTGAATAATTTACCTTGTCAGCTGTGTATAGTGAATACAATGTTTCAAATGCAGATAAACCAAACGATAATACAAGTGTTAAAATAACTGGTGTAATAAACACTTTCCAGTTAATTTTCGTTAGCAATTGTGGCTCTAACTTTTGGAAACCACTTGTCGTAGACTTTTTCGGATCGTGAATCAATACAATTGACATTATAAATGCTAGAATACCTAATGCTCCTGCAAAGTAAAATGGCATACGATGTGAAACTTCTGCCATAAATCCACCAATCCCTGGTCCTAAAATGAATCCAGAATTGATAATCGCTGACATGTAGCCAAAGTTTTTTGCTTTTTGATGGCTTGGTGAAATGTCAGCTATTAAACCTGTCACACCAGGCATTACCATACCAGCACTCATACCACCAATCACTCTCGATAACATCAATACCGAAAAATTGTGGCCAACTGCAAACATAAATTCTGACACTGAAAACAAAATTAATCCTATACATATAATTAATTTCTTCCCTAATTTGTCAGCTAGCGTACCACCAAACGGCGATATAATCATTTGAGATAACGCAAAAGCAGCAACTAGTAATCCTAAATCACTACCAGTTAATCCCAAATCTTTTAAATAAACAGGCAAGACTGGTATTACTAAACCGATACCTAAAAAAATCAAGAAAATATTAAAATATAAGACAAAAATCTGTTTATTCATATGCTCACCTCTTTTTTCTCCATGTCATGCTTAAAGCTGTTATTCTTCTTTTCCACAACAGATTGCAATTCATGCTAAATATTCGTAAAAAGTTTCTATATTGTATTACAACATTGCTACATTTGACAATATTTTTTCTTTGTAATTATCACTATTTTCCATTTAATTGTATAATTAATGACATATTAAAATAAAGGGGATTGATCATATGAAATTGCAAAAAAGTAATCATACTATACTACTAGTGTTGGAAAAAGGAGAAGATATCGTTGAATGTATAACAACCTTTGCAGATGACCAAGACTTAACATTTACATCTGTCAGCGGCATTGGTGCATGTGATGACGTTGTATTAAAATTTTTCAATTTAACAACGAAACAATACGAAGAAAAACATATTACTGAGCCACTGGAATTGACGAGCTTATTAGGTAATATTTCTCGTCTAGACAATGGTCATTTTGCACATTTGCATGCTACTTTCGGTACTCAATCATATGAAACTTTTAGCGGACATCTCGCTAAAGCAATTGTTTCTGCAACTGCTGAAATCATTCTTACTGTAACTGATTTGGACATTCAACGTTCATTCAAAGATGCAGTCGGTTTAAATTTACTTGATCCTCAATAGCACTTTACTTTTTAGTTGAATCAAATTTTATTACAAGTTATCATAAGTGCTTAATCATAAATGCATTCTCGTTTATTAATATACTTCAACGAGTTAAATTAAATTTTTAATTAGGAATTGAATGCGTTTATAACTATCACATTTGAATGAATAACTTTTTCATTAGAAAGTAGTGTTTATTATTGATGCAATCTCGATACATCGCTAGAATTTACTTTTTAATTTTATTTATCGTCTCCCTTTTTGAGACTAAAATTTTTCAATTTATGACTTTAAATTTGTTTTTAGCATATATACCTTTTGAGCTTAGTCTATTATTACGATTATTCAAACCGAATAAAAAGTATGAATGGCCACTCTTTATCATATATAGTTTTATATTTGTGTTACTTTTACCAAATACATTTTATATGGTAACTGATTTAATCCATTTGAACCAATTTCAATTCAACTTTTACGCAGGACTAAATTTAAGTGAGTGGAAATACTTTACCTATTTACTGCTTGGTGTCTTCTTAGCGGTTTATGTGATGATTTTAATCTATTTTGAAATACTAACATTGACTTCTCACCGTTGGCTTAATAGATTAATTGTTGTCGTGCTAATGTTTTTAAATGGATTCGGAATTTATATTGGTCGTTTCTTACGCTTACATTCCGTTTATTTCTTTAATGAGCCCTTACATGTTCTAAATCACATTCTAGAAAGTCTAACGCTTAAAACTGCTATGTTTGTATGTTTTATGGTTGTCATGCAAGCAGCAATTCTATTATTTGGAAAAGGAGTGCGTTTGAACAAGTGACAATAAATATAATCGTTTTAATAGTATCTATCATTGTCTTTCAATTGATTATTGGACACATATGGCATGATATTGGTTTAAGTTATTTAAGAAGTATCTTACTCATGATGCTGCCATTTGGACTAGGTGTATTTATACAACAAGTGTCGTATTACGAACGACAATATCCTAAATGGCAAGTGCCTCAAAACATAAAAGTTAGATTGAAATATATTTATCTCGCTACGTTTTTAGAGTATGTCGTACTATACCTCACTTTATTTACGGACATACTAAGATAACATCAAATTAATAAGAAAACTAAATACAACTTATATATTTGAGGAAAGCCAATTTCTATCACATCAATAATAGAAATTGGCTTATTTATATTGCTTAAGAACTTTATATTCTGCTCCAGATTTTACTCATGCCTGATCTATCAATTGAGCCGAATTAGTCTAGCGCTTTAAATGTAGCTAAAACTTGTGTACGTTTTTCTTGATGATCTACCATTTGTCTTGGATAATGACGACCTAATTCAATCCCCTGTTCAAAAAGGTTGGACTCATTGCGTTGTGTATCATGCAAATATTTTGCATCAATTTGATTAAAAATCGGAAGATATGTTTTGATATACAAAGCTTTAGCATCAAAGCGTTCACTCTGTCTTATTGGATTAAACATTCTAAAATACGGCACTGCATCCGTACCTGTAGAAGCAGACCATTGCCATCCATGAATATTTGATGCTGCATCATAGTCAATAAGGTGCTTTCTAAAGAATTTTTCTCCCCATGTCCAATCTATAAATAAATCTTTGGTTAAAAATTGCGACACAACCATTCTCATTCGATTATGCATAAAACCAGTTTGTGTCAATTCCATTATTGCTGCATCAATGATTGGAAATCCTGTTTGCCCTTCGCACCATGCATTAAAATCCGCTTCATTTTGCGACCATTTTATCTGTCGATATTTAGGTTTGAAAGCTTGGTATGAGGTTTCTGGATACTGTGTCATTAACACATAATAAAATTCTCTAAAAATGAGTTCACGTATAAATGCTTCATAGTTTGCCTCATCTTGATCATAACGCGCCAATAAATCATTAAAAATTTCAATAATATCTAATAATCCATATGCTAAAGCAACACTTAGCTGACTTGTTAACACTTCAGGTAAATAGTCTCTTCCGCTTTCGTAATTCTGTATATCTTGATCTAAAAAATGTTGCCATTTATTCTGTTCAATTATTTGTGAGGATCCAAACGCTATGTCATCAAACACTAAATCATCAGGTGATGCAATGACAAAGTCTTCGAATGATTTTAAATCATAGTGATATACGTCTCTATGCCTCAAGTAAGGTCGCCATTTTTTATAGAAACTAGTAAAAACTTTGTATGGCTCCCCTTGTTGATTCATTGTTTTACTCGCTTTAAAGTAATGATTCCCACGTATTAAAGTAACGGCAATACGTGCTTCATTGAATAAAGAACGTTGATGTAAAATATCATATTCTTCAAGATGATAACTCATAATATCACCCGCAATCACTACTTCAGATATATTGTTTTCTTTACAAAATGAAATGATATCGTCATAAGACATGACATAAGGTGTGAGCTTTTCTGCGTGCAACGATTGGTAAAAGCGCTGCAAAGTACCGCGATAAAACTGTGCTTTCAAATCAGAAGCTGAAGACATGTCCTCTTCCGGAATGATAAAATAACATGCATCAATGTCTTCTTTTTGTTGATAAATATATTCAAATAATGGATTGTGTTCCATTCGAAACATTCGATTTAATAACACAGCAATTGCCATAAACAAAACACCCTTCAATTATCTTTTTATTTTATTAAGCTTTTTGTCACTTTAAAATAACCTAGATTCTTATTTATATTTTTAATTAAAGCAAACCTAACCATTTCCAATAAGTCATACTAAAAACTATCACTAGAATATACCCTACAATTGTCAATGGTATACCTGCCTTCAAGAAATCTTTAACCGTAAAAGTACCAGTGCCATAAGCCAACATATTTTGAGGTGCACTAACAGGTAATAAGAAACCAAAACTAATAACAAATTGTTGAATTAAAACAAATCCTATAGACTGGTCTCCTAAGTGTAACGTAGAGGTTAGCGAAATAAAAACAGGTATTAACGCTGATGATAAACTTGTTGCACTCGCAAAGCCCAAATGAATCAATATATTAAAAAGCGTGATAAGTGCAATTGTCGCGATAATAGGTAAATGTTTTAAACCTAAAACACCAAAAGTTTGATCACTTAACCATTGAGCTGCACCTGTTTTCAAAAGAACGTTACCTAGTGAAATACCTACACCAAACACGATAATTGTCCCCCATGGTATTTTATTTTCAACATGTTTCCATGTCATGACACCAATTTTCGGCATTAACATAACACCTAAAGCAATAATAGTAATGGATGCAGAGTCAATCGGATGTAATACTTTTTCAGTTGACCAAAACAGTAATAATAACATCGATATAACAATTAAACGCCATTCACGTGCGCTAACGGGGCCAAGTTTATGCAATTCTTCTTTTATTAAATCTTTACCACCTTCTATTGTATTAATTTCTGGAGGCATCACTTTAATCATGATGAAATATAAAGCTATGGACATAACTATGGACCAAGGCGCTGCATATAAGAACCACTCGCCCCATGAAACATCAAATCCTAATTGATGGTTTATAAAATTAATCGCTACGATATTTTGTGCTGCCGCCGTTTTGATACCAATATTCCAAATTGACACAGCTTGTACTGAAGTAATTATTAATAAAGACGCTAACTTGCTATCTTTGGAAACTTTAAATGCCGCAATCATACCCAGCAAGATTGGTACAACTGCCCCTGCTCTAGCTGTTGCAGAAGGAACGAAAAATGCAAGTACAATTGAAACGATAATTGCTCCAATAACTATATCTCTAGTTTTATTGCCAACAATTGATAACACTAAAAGAGCTAGTCTTTTATGCAAATTCGTTTCTTGCATAGCAGCACCCAAAAATAATGCGGCTGCAACGAGAGCTACAGCTGAAGTTGCAAATCCACTAAACGCTAATGATAATGCATGATTAGTTCCTAGAAGGTCACTTCCAGCTAAAACAGCACTGCCACTTTTCGGATTACCTAGCTTCTCCCCTAAATTTTGAACCGGGCTAAATCCTAAAAGAAATATCATTAAGCCAATAATTAAAGTTGCTGACACCGGATATGATACAGCTTCCGTTACCCACATAATAACTGCAAAAGCTAAAATAGCTAGTACTGCCTTAGCCATTATCGGCAGACTTGAAGGTGCCGGGAGTAATAGTACAACTATAAGTATTATAAAACTCATGACAATCCAAAATGGCTTGTATTGCTTTTTTGTCTTTTCTTTCTTTTGTTGTTCATGTTCAACTACATGTTTTTCTTCTGACATAACAGTCACCCCTTTGTTTAATCTTAATTTAATTATAACAATTTTTTAAAACATACATTTTTAATTTATGCAAAATACACAATTTTATCGAAATATTTTGTAAATAATATTGCTAGGTGAAGAGTTATCTCGGTTAATTACAAAACGATATCTAAGTTTAAATATTAGATCATAAAAAAACTATCTACTGAATATCCTCATAGCATCATTTTTCTAAGCAAAAGTTAAACTTAGTTAGATAAAATGCAAATGAGATTATTGTAGATAGTCTCTTTTTAATATTTAAAAATGATTAATGCCATAAACATAAATAATTCCAAAGAATGCCGCGCCACTAAGCACTGTTAATATAAGACTTAGTAACAATGTGCGTTTATAATGTTTAATAAATGCTATGAACAAAATGACTACATTATACGCAAAGAAAAGTCCAAATAATGTCATTGTTATTTTCAAATCAGAATAGAAAATATTTAATAGTAATACAATGACTGCATAAATTAAATACGGAATAACTATAAATTTGCGTTCAAATCTTAATTGTTCGATACGTTTATCTTCGTTTGTCATGATATGCTCCTTTATGATTTAAAAGTAAATAAGTTTACGGAATATCTTGTCCGATAATAGCGGTGTAAATGTCAAACCACGACTGATCATCTAAATTAAGTTGTAGCCCTTCGATTGCTTGATCAATACGCTTTAACTGACTTGTTCCAAGTATCGGCATGATACGATGCGGTATTTTTACTAACCATGCTATCATCACAGCTGTGTCACTCACACCATATTTGTCAGCTATTGATTGAACAACTTTCATAATACGTTGCGCTTTAATATCTTCCTTGTCGAAAATTTTACCGCCTGCAAAAGGACTCCAAGCCATAATTTGAACATGGTGTTGATACATTGAATCCATTGTTCCATCTTGTAAACTATCAACGTGATATGGCGATAATTCTAATTGATTGATGCTAATATGTAGTCTTTCTTTCATAATATATTGATTTAACAATTGGTATTGTGAATGATTAAAATTCGACACCCCGAATGACTTCAACTTACCTTGTTTAACAAGTTTAGTTAATGCATCAGCAACTTGTTCTGGATCCATCAATGGTGAAGGACGATGAATGAGTAGACTATCTAAATAATCTACATTCAAATTGATTAATGACTGTTCAACAGATTTCACGATGTGCTTACTACTCAAATCATAACGATGTCCATTTGTAAAATCAAATTGCTTAGAAGGCAAAATGATACCACATTTCGTAACAATTTGAATTTTATTTCTTAATTCGGGTGATAAATCCAAAGCATTACCAAACAGTGATTCACATTGATAATCCCCATAAATATCAGCATGATCCATCGTTGTAATTCCACGTTCAACTAATTCATTTATAAAATAATTTAACTCTTTCGCAGTCATCTTCCATTCATTTGCACGCCAAAAACCTTGTACAAGCCTAGAAAAATGAACATAGTGATTAATCATTATTTGTTCCATATCTCATCCACTCCATCCCTCAATGTCACAAAATATTCACAATAAAAGTATTAAGAAATTAATGTGCTATTTCCGTTAAATTGAAACAACACATTTTCTGATTTACGTAAATTGTAGCATATCCAATTGATTACGTATGTGATTTGTATCTAAAGTTTCACCAATAATAACAATCGTTAATGGTAATTGCATGCCAATTATTCCATAGTCTGGTAAACCATATGCATATTGAAATTCATAAATTGCATTTGGTTGATCTCTAAATGACACATAACCTTTCAAACGTAGAACAGATTCCGGTAATTTCATTATAAATTGATAAAACAATTGACGATCAATCGGACCTGTAAACGTGTAAGTCATACTTTTAATCCCATGATGATGGTGATGATGAGACGATATCTCTCTGTCTTTAACAGTTAAGTCCAATTCTTCCAACAAAACTTTTCCATAGGTTGTTTTATAAGTTGGAATACTTGCACAAATCATACTTAATTGCTTATCAATTTTCTCAAGACTGTCATCAGTTACAAGATCAATTTTATTAATAATAATCATGTCACTTAGTTTCAACTGATCTTCCATCAGCGAAACTGTATTTTCGGTATATTGATGACGTTCCAAAAATCGAGTCGCATCTAATACACCATAAATAATCGGCTTTTCAAAGAAATTAACGATTTGCGGATCTTGACATGCAACTAGTAATTCTAAAGGATGCGCAATGCCTGTCGCTTCTATGATGACATGATTAACGTCCCCTTTTAAAGCAATGGCTTTTAGTTCATAGACAAGTTCTTGTTTAAGATCGCAACAAACACAACCATTAATCAATGAATGGACTTCAATTTCATTTGAAATACTATTGCTATCAATATCAAAAGTACCGAATTCATTCATGATGATTTTAATTTTCTCATCATTTTTTAATAATTCACTAATATAATGTGTCAGTAACGTGGTTTTACCACTACCCAAAAATCCGTTAATTATGGATATTCTTATTTTTTCATCTTTATTATTTTTCATTTTATATTCTCTTTTCTATTACAGTTATTTTTAAAAATGATAACATATATATTAAATTATCTTTTTGCTTGATTTAATCAAAAATATCTTCTAAACTTTAAACATACTTTAATTTTAGCATGGCATTGAATCAAAGAAAGTTGTGAATTAATAAACAATCAACTTTTTAATGATTACCAATCCGAAAAGAGAAAAAAACGGATAGTATGTCTGGAGGAGAACTTTAATGTCTGATCAACATAATTTAAAAGAACAGCTATGCTTTAGTTTGTACAATGCTCAAAGACAAGTTAATCGCTACTACTCTAACAAAGTTTTTAAGAAGTACAATCTAACATACCCACAATTTCTTGTCTTAACAATTTTATGGGATGAATCTCCTGTAAACGTCAAGAAAGTCGTAACTGAATTAGCACTCGATACTGGTACAGTATCACCATTATTAAAACGAATGGAACAAGTAGACTTAATTAAGCGTGAACGTTCCGAAGTCGATCAACGTGAAGTATTTATTCACTTGACTGACAAAAGTGAAACTATTAGACCAGAATTAAGTAATGCATCTGACAAAGTCGCTTCAGCTTCTTCTTTATCTCAAGATGAAGTTAAAGAACTTAATCGCTTATTAGGTAAAGTCATTCATGCATTTGATGAAACAAAGGAAAAATAATTAACTTTTGTCATGACAATTAAAGTAATGTTTAGAATTTATTAAGAATAGAAAAACAATTAGCACGCGTAAGCTTGTTAGTTAAAAAACTGCTTGAAAGGTTTCTTAGCCTATCAAGCAGTTTTTTTATGCATTATATTGAATCATATTCCATAAAGCACCTTGATTAGCGAGTAATTGTTGATAGTTTCCCTTTTCAACTATTTTACCATTTATCATCACAATGATGGTCTCAAAACGTGACAATAAAGTTAAATCGTGTATAGCAACAATTAATGTTTCTGCATGTGCTTCAATTAAATCCATAACTTTTAAACTATTTTGTTTATCTAATGCAGTTGTTGGTTCATCTAAAATCCATGTTGATGCAGTATCTTTTAATAACATCCTCGTAATCGCTAAACGCTGAATTTCTCCGCCAGATAATGTATGACCATCTAAGTCAATTTGACGTTCTAGTGCCAAATGTTCTAAATCTAATTGCTTAAATATTGCTTGCACCGCTTCATCTTTTTCATCGGTAAATAAATTTTGACGTATTGTACCATCAAATAATTGTTGAGATTGTAGCAAGACATTTAACGATTCAAACTTATCTTTGTCATCTATTTCAAACATATCCATATTTTCGAAACGAACAGAGCCACTATCTAATTGATATAACCCTGCCATAATTTGTAGTAATGTACTTTTTCCTGAACCAGAAGGACCCACAATCGCAATCTTTTCGCCTCTATTAACATTAAAATTAATATCCGACAACACATACGTTTGCTGATTCCAATACTTAAAACTAGCATCCTTAACTTCATAAATGTTCGTTGCATCATACTTATCATTAAGACGTTTTTTTCCATTAGTAGAAGGTACAGATATCACTTCATTAATATCGTGCAATGCTTGGTCAGTATCCGCTTTATAATACGCGACATTTGTCATTGGTACAGCTTGTTCAAATAAAGTTAAGACCATTAAAACTATACTCGTCATATAAATAATATTTAGTTGGCCTGCATTAATTTGAATTAATCCTAGAACTAAACTACCAAAAATCGAAAGCATAGCAATAATATTTAATATAAAATCATAAATCGTTAAAAAGCGTTGCTCTTTAAGTTGTAATTTATCAAAATGATTTAATTTAGCCATCAAATTATCTCGATAATGATTAATTTGATTAAATCGACGTAGTTCATCCATACCAGCTTTATAATCATAAAAATGATTTAAAAATCGGGCCTGTTCATTAGCTGCATGTTTCTTTAAAGTACGTGCTTTTTTTGAGCTTAACCAAGGAACAATGAGTAAAGTAAACAACATGCTAACCATAATCAATAGCGCATGGCCGATTGAAATGAACGCCAAAACTATGACTGTAACTAGCGCTGTCAAACCGATGACGACTGGTGGATAATAAACACGTAAATATATATTTTGTAATGCCTCAACACGACTAATCATACGTGAAATTAAATCACTAGAACTCAGTTTACGGTAAACATTAGGAATGACATTTACTAATTTACCGAAAAACTGTACCCGAATATCACGTAGCATTGTAAATGTAGCTTTATGAGAAATAAGGCGCTCTACGTATCGAGTAATGGCTCTTAAAAACCCAAACAATTTTACTGTAACGACTAAAATCATCAGAGCGTATAGTGGCGCACCAAGTGCACTTTGTGTCACCATATAACCACTTAAGAAAAACATGGCGAGCGCAACTAAACTTCCACAAACACCAACAACTATAGCTAACAATAAATCCTTATCTACTTGAAATTTTAGTCGTGTTTTCATAAGTCATCACCATTTTCTGTTATATTTACTGAAATATTGCGATCATCAGCAATCAGTCTTCCATTTTCTATATACAAACGTCGTTGTAAATGGCGAATTGTATTATCTCTATGTGCAATGACAATCATCGTTGTATCTTTAAAATGTTGAAACAGAACGTTCTGAATCATGTGTTCTGTTTGAATATCTAAACCAGTTGCAGGCTCATCAAATATAACGAGATCTGGCTTCATAACTAAAAGACGGCAAAGTTCTATGCGTCTCATCTGTCCACCAGATAACATTTCGCCTCCTTCACCTATTATTGTGTTAATGCCTTTTGTGAAAGATTGCACTTTGTCTAATAAACCTACTTCGTCTAGCACTTCTTCAATAGTATTATTTTCTATATCTTTAAACATCGTAATATTCTCTTTTATAGAAGCACTGAAAATATATGGCTGTTGACTAAGTATTCCTATATTTAAATCACGCTGGTTTGTACTTATAGTACCTATTGTTGGCTGATAAACACCTGCAATAAGATGTGTCAAAGTGGATTTACCTGCCCCGCTTGGACCTACAAGTGCAATTTGATCACCATTATATATTTCCAAATTTAAATCATTTAATACCAATCTATCAGAATTATCATATCGAAATGATATGTCTGTTAACTGAATAAATGGCTTTTGATTTTCCTCATACTTTAATAGAAATTCATTATTATTGTTCGGTTGTTCTAAAAACTCAAACACAACGTCACTGGCACCTTCACTTTGTTTTCCAGTATGGAACGCTTGCCCTAAGTCCTTAATTGCATTATAAAATTCAGGCGCTAAAATAATCGCAATTGCCGCAGTTTTAAAATCAATATTATGAAATACTACTAAGCTTAGCGTTGCTTCCAATGCAACCAATCCAATACCTAACATACTTATAAATTCGAGCATTAATCCCGATAAAAAAGCACTGCGTAAAATGCGCATTGTTAAAGTTCTAAACTGAGTACTATCGTCGTAAATATGCTTCTCTGTTTGCTCTGTACGATTAAATAGCTTTAACGTCACTAAACCTTTAGCAATATTTAAAAACCGTTGACTAAATTGATTCAAATAAGTCATTTGATCTTTTGACTCATCTCGCGTTTTCAAACCGAAAATAATATAAAACAAAGGAATAAATGGTGCAGTTATTAACATAATTAATGCGGTATTGAAATGGATGAAAAACATTGCAATGATTATGATGAGTGGAACCATCATTGATTTGAACACTTGAGGCAAATAACTCTTATAAAAAGGTGCTAGACCATCAATGTTTTCTGTGAGTATAGTCATTTGTTCACCGATTGGATGACCATTATTTTTATAAATAACCCGCTGTCTAAGCATATGCTTAACTTTAAATGCTAATGTATCACCTAACCATTGATTTAGAAATTGCACAGTTGCTCTTAAAAGTAAAACACCTAATAAAATAAATAATACAATCCATAAACCTTGAAATTGATGTCTTATAATTTTAGCTAAAAAATCTGCTATTAAAATATTTTGCGTTATAACGAGTATGCCGAGACCAGTACTGACCAAGAACATGAGTACCGGAAAAATTTTATATTGAAACAGTATTGTTGTTAATTTTTTCACAATTATATCACCTAAACCTATTATAAAAGGTTTTCCTTAAAATCAAATTAAATAGCTCAATAAAATATTGTAGTTTTACATGTAAAAGAAAATGAATATATACATCTTTAGTCTAGTATTATAACTATAACTAGCATGTCTTTAAATGAATATGCTATCATGATATGGTAATTTTGATATTTAAATAAATTAAATTGAGTAATGAAAGTGGGTACATTATGTTTATCATTGAATTAATAAAAGGTATTATCTTAGGGGTCGTCGAAGGATTAACAGAATTTGCACCTGTTTCCTCTACTGGACATATGATTCTAGTTGATGATATGTGGTTAAAATCATCTGAATTTTTAGGTTCTCAATCAGCATTTACATTTAAAATCGTCATCCAATTAGGATCCGTCTTTGCAGCAGCATGGGTATTCCGCGAACGCTTCTTAGAGATTTTACATATTGGTAAACACAAACATGTTGAAGGAGAAAACGATCAACAAAGACGTTCAAAGCCAAGACGTTTAAATTTATTACATGTATTAGTGGGTATGGTGCCAGCAGGTATTTTAGGCTTACTATTTGATGATTTCATCGAAGAACATTTATTTAGTGTGCCAACTGTTATGATTGGCTTATTCGTAGGTGCTATCTATATGATTATTGCTGATAAGTATTCAGTTAAAGTTAAAAACCCACAAACAGTGGATCAAATCAATTATTTCCAAGCGTTTGTAATTGGTATCTCTCAAGCAGTAGCTATGTGGCCTGGTTTCAGCCGTTCAGGCTCAACAATTTCAACTGGGGTATTAATGAAATTAAATCATAAAGCAGCATCGGACTTCACATTTATTATGGCTGTTCCAATTATGTTAGCAGCTAGTGGTTTATCTTTATTAAAACATTATCAAGATATTCAGATTGCTGATATACCTTTTTATATTTTAGGCTTTTTAGCTGCATTTACTGTTGGACTAATTGCAATCAAAACATTCTTGCATCTAATTAACAAAATCAAACTAATTCCATTTGCCATTTACAGAATTGTATTAGTAATCTTTATTGCTATACTTTACTTCGGATTTGGCATTGGTAAAGGTATTTAATTTCCTTTTAAAATATAGACTGTCAATTAAGGAATCACTTGATTGGCAGTTTTTATTGTCTTCTTTTAAAAAACATCTGAAATACTTAATAGTGATTCACTACTATCATCGTTTATATTGATGTATCATAGGGTATGTAAAATTAATAAAGTAATTATGGAGGCAAGATCTATGGATAAGAAAAAAGTCATCAAATTTATGATTAATGTATTACCAATTGTATTGGTACCGTTAATTGTTGAACGTAAACGTATCAAACAACATCCGGACGTACAAAAAGTTACAGATGCTACAAGTAAAGTTGCTTCAAAAACATCTGCAGCAATCAGTAACACAGCGAGTGATGTTAAAGAATATGTCGGCGATAAAAAACAAGATTTTGAAAATAAACGTGAACTTAAAAAGTTTGCTAGAGAACATGATCCTGCCTATATTGAGAAAAAAGGCGAAAAATTAGCTAAACAAAATCGTAAAGACGCTGATAAAATGAATAAAATACTTCAAAAAAATATCGAAAAGCGTCATAAAGAAGAGCAAAAAGCCCGCGAAAAGAATGAAATACAACGTATTAAAGATATGAAAAAATCACAAAAATACGAAGAAAAAGCAGGCTTAACACCTAATAAATTAGATGAGAAAACTGAGAAAAAAGGCGATAAACTAGCTGAAAAAAATCGCAAAGAAATCGCTAAAATGAATAAAAAGTTACAAAAAAATATTGAAAAACGACACAAAGAAGAACAAAAACGCCAACAAGAAGCTGATAAAGCACGCATCAAGTCATTTAAAAAATATAAAGATTATGTTGCCAAAAGCGCCTCTCAACAAAATAAAGAAAACAATACAGAGGCATAATTGTGACACATATTATTATTGATGGAGATGCTTGTCCTGTTGTTGATTCTATTATAGATTTAACAACTGAGACAGGCATTTTTGTGACAATTATTCGGAGCTTCAGCCATTTTTCAAACCAATTATATCCCCCACATGTATCAACATTATATGTTGATGATGGACCAGATGCAGTTGATTACAAAATTGTTCAATTATCAACGAAGGATGATATCGTAGTCACTCAAGATTATGGACTCGCAAGTTTATTAGTCGACAAAGTCTTAATTGTCATGCATCATAATGGGAAGATATACAATTCCAAAAATATTCAACAACTATTAGATAAACGATATATGAATGCACAAATTAGAAAACAAGGTGGTCGCCACAAAGGTCCCCCACCTTTTACAAAGCAAGATCAAAAAGTGTTTGAACAATCACTATTAAAAGTCATTCATCGAATTAAGGAGCTGGATTAACATGAAACGAATCGCAGTTTATTGTGGTGCAAGCAAAGGTCATGACCCTTCATATGTACAAAAAGCATACGATTTAGGTAACTATTTTGCTGAACAAGGTTATGAATTAGTATTTGGTGCAGGGTCAATTGGTATTATGGGTGCCATTCAAGATGGTGTATTAGATCATGGCGGCAAAGCTATTGGCGTCATGCCTAAAATGTTAGATGAACATGAAATCACAAGCCAACGTTTAACTGAATTAATTTTAGTTGATTCTATGCATGAACGTAAAAATAAAATGGCAGAACTTGCAGATGCATTTGTCATGGCTCCTGGTGGCGCAGGTTCACTAGAAGAATTTTTCGAAATGTATAGTTGGGCTCAAATAGGTATCCATGAAAAGCCTATTGCCATTTATAATATTAATGGCTTTTTCAATCCACTACAAACAATGATTGACCATATGATTGAGGAAGGTTTTATTGATCCTAAGTATCGTGCTCTTGCACCGTTATGCGACACTAAGGAATCATTAATAGAATCAATATTAAATTTCAAACCTCTGGGTACTCGTTCATACGATTAATCATTCTAAGGTTAAAGAATAAACAAACACCCCTAATATTGTTATCATCAGCTAAACAATGTTAGGGGTGTTTGTTACGATTATGTATAAATTTTTCACTTTCGAAGATTAATGTAATAGCGCACTTGCCTTTTTAATAAATGATACTTACTTAGATTGGGTAATTCGAAATGATCATACACTGTCATGCCAATTTTTTCCATTACACGTTGTGAGGCTTTATTTGCTTCTGCTGTAAAACTATAGACATCGTATATTTGATGTTCTTCTGCTAACTTCAACGTTGCCTTTGCGCCTTCAGTTGCTAATCCTTTTCCCCAAAATTCAGGCAACAAGCGCCAACCTATTTCATAAAGCGGTAATTCTTTAAATGGATAATCGCTTGTTTCTGGAATATAATTCAAACCTATAAAGCCTATCCATTGATGGGACTCTTTATCTTCTACAGCAAATAATCCAATGCCATAATCTTTAATAACCGCATCCATAGTTCTCATATCTAATTCTGAACGACGATAACTCAATAAACTTGGAAAATATTTACGTACGTCATAATTCGCATTCATTTTTTGAAAAGGTAACAGATCATCTTCATGCCAGTCTCTTAATATTAAACGCTCTGTTTCACAATAAATCATCGATTGACACTCCTATATAATTTCTCAATAAAAAACACAAAATCGATATTTTGATCAACTTTGCGTTTTAGATAGCAGTTTATTTTGATTTAGAAATATAACTTATAAGTTCAACATGAACTGGCACTTCTTTTAAACGTGCTCTATCTGATTTCAGCGCAGTAAAAGTTGCATCTATAAAATCTTGTTGATGGTTTAAACGATATGTAGCAACAAAAGTATCTGTATCGGACTCAAAGTTTGGTAAATGTGCAATTACACGCTTAATTTCGCCAGTAGAATCAGCAATCGTATGTCCTGTAATATTTTCTAATTCTCTACCTAATTCTGGCAAAGTAATATCTTGACCCTCTAAAATTCTAAAATCTTGTTCATGCATGCCGTTTCTCTCCTTTATTAATTACGTTGTCTATTTTTACGTTCTGTTTCAATCATGACCACATTTTAATTAATACATACCCTTAAAATAAGGTTTAAAACGCTGTACCTTTCATCTATAACAAGTAAGCAATACGATTATGATTGGTGTTTGTCATTAGCTTTTTGATCTTTATCTGTTGATGTAGGCTTTTTGTGATTATCTTTATCCGATGACTTAGTTTGATCTTTTGATTGCTTATCTTGTGATGCCTCTTTATCTTTATCTTTGTCTTTATTTTTGTCTTCGTCTTTTTTATCATCCTTGTTATCTTCTTTTGAAGGTTTTAAATCTTTCACTTCTTTTTCAAGGTCTTTTTGCTTATCTGCTAATTTTTCTTTTTCTTGTTGAAGCTTTTCTTTTTTATCTTTTAATTCTTTATTTTCTTTTTGTAAATTATCGATATCCTTTTCCAGAGTGGCTTTCTCTTGGCTTTTACCACAACCTGTTAAAAATAGCATGACCGCCATAATACTAATGATTAATTTCTTCATATAAAACTCCTTAACGTCATTAAATCTTTTTTAATTTTAACATGAATTAGCAACATAATCCTAATTCTAATCAATATCTTTATACATTTTCACATGACTCACTTGATAACCTAAATCTTTATTCAAAGATATCATTGGCAAATTACTTTTATGAATTGTACTGCTTATTCGCTTTGCATTCATAGTTTTAGCCCATTTTTCAAGCGCAATCTTCAGTTGCGTAGCTATTCCCAGTTTGCGAAATTGTGGTTCAACATATAGCAGTTCAATGTTAACCATACTTTTTTCATTACTAAAATGTCCCCAAATAAACGCTATTAATTGACCTTCATTTTCATATATATAAATTTTATCATTTGTATGTTCTAATCTTGAACATATCATCTCGTACCTAAGAGCAATACTCAGTTTAGTACATTTATAGTTGGATTCTACTTGCGACAATAATGTCTCATGTATATTAGCTATTTGCTTGATATAATTATGTTCATCTTTATTAAGTGTCCTCATTTTCCTCTCCAATATTAATCATTATATTTATGCGTTTAATATGATATGATTGACCTTACTAATACTATAAAATCATTTCCATTTTAATTTGGAATTAAACATTTTTAAAGGAGCGCTTAAGTAACAATGAAAAGTACTGCGCAATTAACAAAAGAAAATAATGTTAAATCATTAAGATTAAGCAATACTGATAGAGAAATCTTCGAGAATTATATGACTTATATGCGCTCTGACTTTCGCGTCAATCCTCATGATACAGAGTTAATTATTAACCGTATACTCAAACAATTATTAAGCGCAGAACAACATGGTTTATTAGCCTTAGATTTTTTCAATCACGACCCAAAAGCACATGCAATAAAAGAACTAAAAGCGATGCCTAATGAAACATTTAAAAATATTTTTAAATATATCTATCAACACATCGTTCTATTAATTGGGATTGTTAGTTTTCTCAAAGGATTTTTAGGATTTTTCATGGAAAAAAGTGGAAGTAATTTATATTTTGTTTCATTCCCTTTTTCAGTAGTCGTTGGATTCTTTATTGTCTTTTTATTTATATGGTTTAGTTTTAAAACAATACAACTGCAGTGTTTTAACAATTCAAATTGGATATGGATATTCACCTATTTAGCAATCATTCTACTAATTGTAGGATTTTTCTATGTATTCTTTATTCCACAATCATTACTTGCCTTTGGACCATATATTCAGGTAAGCAATTGGGTATTTATTATATTTTCATTTATAGTTATACCTATTGGATTACGCATTGAAAGAAATATTTCGAAAAAACATTCTCATACATTTTTATAAACAAAAAGCTTATTACATCATATGCGAATTTGGTACTGTTAATGATAAAATCACTAAATTACAGTTACCGAAAAACATATTTTGCAATAAGCTTTTTATTAATTAATCAATAAAGCATCTATAAAGAACCATACAATCATTATAAACATAATGATTGCTTGAGCTATACTACTTGTTAAAAATGCTACGATTGAACCTATACTTACTTTAACTGCTCTTTCAAATGAATAGCCTTGTATTAATTCAACTATGAATACCAAAATAAAAGGTATAATAATAATTCCAAATGGCGGTAAAACAAAACATCCAATAACCACACCAATTAAAGCTGCATACTCTCCAAACTTAGAACCACCGAAGCGATTCACAAAATATTTATTAGCTAAAAAGTCGGCACATAAAATTAATATTGTTAGCAATGTCATAGATACATAAAACACCCATGATAAATGCTGATTATGAAAGCCAAATTGATAGATTAGAAAGCCAACCCATAATACTAAAACAGAAGGAATAATCGGCTTAATCAACCCAACAAATGCTAACATGAAGGCAGCGATGATAAGTAGCCATAAAATAATTGTCATGTTGATATCACATCCTCTTTTGTAATTTTTTGATTTTTAGTAAAGAATATAAGTATCATACCTAACATGATTGATGCTGCTGATACAAAAAATACATTTTCCAAACCTACCCAGTGACTCATAGCACCACCTAATAGGTTACCGCCTAACTGTCCAATAACCATTGCATTAGAAAATAGTGTTGAGGCGTATCCTGGAAAATCTGGTAAGATATCTTGGAAATAACTAATACCAATTCCTAAAAGAACCGCTAAGAAAATAGCTAAAAACACCTGTCCTGCTAACATCATATAGAAGTTTTTAAATACCCCAATGCTGAAGTAGAATAAACCACCAAAAACCGCTCCATAAATCAACAATGTTCGAGTCTGTAATCTAGATGATAAAACGCCAAGAATGATCATAAATGGCACTTCTAAACCAGCACATAAACTAGCTAAATAACCGACATGTTGCTCATTTTCTTTTAAATAATCAGTAACAAATAAAGGCATATTCATCGTATACATCCATTGTCCAATGTGTAATAAAATAAATGCAATAAATGGTAATAAAAGCGTTTTGTCTTTAAACATATTAGGAGCAATTTTTTCAACATGTTGTTGCGTACTAATAGGGTGTTTAATGTTTAAATCCTTATAGAAAAACACTTGAAGTACTAAAGTAAATAAAATGATACTTATTGTTCCACCAAACAATCCAGCATAGCCTTTTAATCCGATTAATTGGGCACCTATAAATGGACCAAATAAAAAGCCCAATGAGAACATTGAACGTAATACTGTGTTGGCAAATTGAGCTCTATCTTTAGAGCTTGAAACATTGATAGATTCTCTAGCAGATGCGTAAAGTTGGGGCATTGCTGGTGCAAATAATCCTTGGAAAATCGCATATAGTAATATGAATAACCAGATTGTATCTACAAAAAAGTATATTGAAAAACCAAGCGCACCCATTAATAATGAGAGAATAATAATAATTTTTCTATTAAAGTGATGCGTATCCGAAAATCTAGCAATAATTGAATTTACTGTAAACTGGCTAATCGCTGCAGATGCTAGAAGTAATCCATACTGATTTGTTGTCATACCTAAATCTTTAGTTGCAAAAAGAACAAGATATGGGACCGTAACAGCAATACCCATACCTAGTAGAAACATATTAGCAACAAAGAGTTTATAATTCTTTATTTGTAATAACGCTACAAACATATCCATAACCCCGCTTCTTAGAGCCCCTTTTAATTTATTAATTAGGGGCTCTAAATTAGTCTAAAACTACGCCTTTGGTTGTTCAACAAAGCTCGCCATGAGATTTACAAAAGAATCAACTTGTGGCAATTGCAACATGCTCGGATCATAACTCATAAATGTCGAACGAATCAGCGGTTCATTATCAATTTCTACTTTTTCAAACTCAAATTGTTCTTTGCTGATATTTTTCATCATAATTTCCGGCAAAATTGTAACACCTACACCACTAATCAACATTTCTTTGCAAGTTGCTACTTGATCCACTGTAATAGTTGCATGGTAATCTTGTTCTAAATTATCGATATACCATTGTTTTATTTGATTTATATAAATCGGATCAGCTTGAAACTCTATAAATGGTAACTTTGTAACATCATCTCGTCTATTTTTTGGAAAAATAAAATAATGATCATCATTAAATAAATGTGTGTTAGCTAAATTCATTACCTTATTTCCACGAGTTATCATAACATGATAATCTCTATGATTTGCTTTAATTTGTTCAGTTGAACCAACTTGCACTTGTATTTCAACATTAGGAAATTGGGCATTATATAGGCTCAAAACTTCAGGAAGTAAGGTTTGTCCAATCAAAGAAGAACACCCGATTGATATTGTTCCATTCACTTCACCAATATGTGCCTGCATTTTGTCAAAAAATAATCGCTCTCTTTTCAACATGTCACGAGCATGCTCAATAATCATTGTTCCTTCAGTTGTTGTAATCAATTGTTTTTTTGTTCTGATAAAAATATCTACTCCAAAAGCATTTTCAATAGCTTTTAGTCTTTGTGTAACAGCAGGTTGAGATATATATAAAATTTCAGCCGCTTTACGTAACGTTTTCGTTTCGTCTAATGTTATTAGTAAACGATAGTCTTCAATCTTCATAATTTCCCCCCATAAATTATTCAATTATTGAACTTTCATGGCTACAAGCATTCATGAGTTCATTACTAACGAATAATTTCACCAATTTTATTGGTATGGCTGCAGCTTGAATTACTTAGTTTTTCTTTTGTTGTTGGTGATTTTTAGTTTGATTATATTGCTTAGGTTTTATTTGTTTGCTTTTTTCAATATTAGTTTTATTTTGTGGCTTTTGATGATTTTTTTGAGCCTTTGCATTAATTTTATTAAAGCAGTACATGATTTTCTTTTGGAATCCTTTAAAATCATTTTCTAACTCTGCCATAATTTGATGTGCAATCATATATGCTTCATGAAATTGCTTTTTTGTAATTTGCTCACTTTCTAATGCAAACATTAAATCATCTTCATCTACCAACTCATATTCACCACTTGGTAATGCTAAAACATCTAAACATAAATCTACTGTACGCGCATTACCTTTTTGCGTTATATTTTTGATATTTATATCAAAATAATATTCTAATGGATTGCCTTTATTATCAAACATTACAGTTATACTATAACGTTTCTTTTCAGGTAGTATTTGCAACCATTTATAATTGTCATCTGCGACAATGATATTTTGTCCAACTACCGTCACCTCTAAAGGATCACGAACCTTTTTCATCGTGACTAAGCCTATAATACCCTTAAACCTATTATTATTAACTTTTACCTCTGTGTATTCCCTATCAATTAGGCGACGCCAGTGACGTTTATCTATATACTTTACTTTCACAGTCACCAACTCCTTGTCATTATTATATAAAACTACATAAATGATGTCATGTCATGATACAGTTTTATAGTTTTTGTTAATCATATGAAAATATTTATTATTATTTTACTACAACTCGCTTCAATTTACTTAAAATAGACAATATTAATTAGATAGTACACACATTTCTTCATAAAAGTGATTTTTCAAAAATATAAATAACACACTCTTATCGTTTTCAAAATCATTTAATGCTATTTTCATTAAAAACAGCTGAAGCATCAAATCTATTCTGATTCAATCAAGAATACATATAAAAATGAAGTGACTCAAAGGTTTATTAACAACCTTCAAACCACTTCATTGATCATTTTTATTTTAAAGCATATTTTTCGATTACTGATTTAAGATGCGGATATTGCGTAATTAATTCAGATTGCTTAAACAATTCAAACTGCTTAAACTCAAATGCCGGTTGACACATACAACCTACTAAACTAAAAGTATTTGATATTTCGATTGAAGAAGCAAAAATTGTTCCTTTAGGCACTACATATTGCAATACATCTCCATTTTGGATATCAGTACCCAATGTTGCAGTCGTATATTCCCCATCCGGATTTATCATATGAATTGTTAGAGAATCGCCAGCATGATAGTACCATACTTCATCAGCATCAATTCGATGAAAATGCGAAATATTGTCATCTGTAAGTAAAAAATATATACTACTAAACGGCGCTCTGCGTCCATCTTTCAATACTTCTCGAATTGTCTCTCTATAGAAACCACCTTCAGGATGTGATTCAAGTTGCAATTCATCAATCCATTGTTCTGCTGATTTCATTATTTCAAATCCACATTATGGAATACGTTTTGTACATCTTCTAAATCTTCTAATGCATCGATTAATTTTTCAAATGTTACTTGGTCCGCTTCAGAAAGTTCAATATCTGTTTGAGGTAACATTTCAAATTCAGCAACTTTAAATTCTTCAACACCTGCTGCACGAAGCGCATCTTGAACGACTGCAAATTGATCTGGTTCAGCATAGACTATTGTCAATCCATTATCGTCAATCACATCATTTACATCTACATCTTGTTCCATTAATGTTTCAAGTATTTCGTCAACAGACTTTCCTTCAATACCAAATGTTGCCACATGATCAAACATATAAGCAACTGATCCAGATACACCCATATTACCGCCGTTTTTACCAAAAGCAGCTCGCACATCAGAGGCAGTACGATTTACATTATTTGTTAACGCATCAACAATTAGCATTGATCCGCTTGGGCCAAATCCTTCATATCTTAGGTGATCAAAGTTTTCGTCTCCAGCACCCTTAGCTTTATCTATTGCTTTTTCAATAATATGATTCGGCACTGAATATGTCTTAGCGCGTTCAAGCACCAACCTTAAAGCTTGGTTAGATTCTGGATTGGGTTCACCAGATTTTGCTGCAACATAAATCTCCTTACCAAATTTCGCATATATTCTACTTGTGTTTTTATCTTTTTGGGCCTTTTTTTCTTTAATGTTATTCCATTTACGTCCCATAATGTCATCTCGCTTTCGAACTGTTTAATTAACAACATATATTATACATGATTTTTTTATGTTTATATACATTTTCACAATTAACATTATTGAACTACGATTCCTTCAAACTGTTACTTAGTTTTAAAATATGTATAAATTAAAAATGTGCCGATAAGCAAATTCTATGCTTTCGACACTCAATTTCAATTAAATATTTAAAAATTGTTCTACATCTTCAAATAAAGCATTAAATTTAGATATATCATCATTATTTAAATAAATATAAATTTTACGCTCATCTTTAGATGATCTAACTTTACTAAGTCTTTCTTTTTCAATTAGTCTTCTTATAGAAACTAATAATTTTGTCCTACTTAAATCTAGCTCATCCATTGCAGTTTTTAAAAATGATTGCATAAGTACTTTTTCATCTTTGCAATGCTTCATCGTTAAATCTAAGACTGCTAAATCATTTAGCGACAACTTATATTTTTTATCAATATATTCAGATAATGCTTTATATTGTTTATAGAAGCCAAGCAATGTTTCTAATTTCTCAGTATTCAAAATGTTGCACCCCCAAATATATAAAGACAATGCTTCTGTCATTATTATCTTAAATTTTTTTGCCATTGTCTTTCTCATTTGTTTTTAATACGTTGTCAAAATTACCAACAAATGCAAATTAAATTTTGCAATACATATCAAGGTGTTATTTTTTTCCTATTTTAATTATGTATAACGCATTAAAAGTAACGTTAATATTCAAGGAATTATCACTAAAATTATGCTCTTTAATCTCTATTGCTGGTTTAAGGTAGTTGTCAATTTTAGATAGTAAACTAGGGTTCCATTCATATTTATCTCTTAATTCTTTAGAAATCAAATGATTAATGTTGCCACTATTTTCGTCCAATGTTTCTATTACAATTAGATATTTATCGTTTAAAACATTGTTTTTAAAATTTATATAAACTTGACTATCCTCAAAATTACTCATAATTGTCTCGCTCTCTATCACTCGCCAATCATAAATAACCAGACAATAATAATTCTCTATATCAAAAATAGAATAATAACTGTTTTCGTATTTTGGTTTCGAGACATATTCGATAAACTTTTCTAATATAAGACCTAGTGTTGTTTTAAATCCATTTTTATCATATAGATGCATCGCATTAAATGCATGATGATTGTCAAAAATGTTTAATCCAAAGCCATCAAAGTTGTGATACAGCGCACTTAATGTCTTATAAATTAATGGAGCACTATTACTTAAATCTCGTTCTTTATTATTAAGCAGTTTATGATTTTCAACATTTAGAAAAATAAGCTTTTCTTGTTCAATATCCAATTCATTAATTACTTGTTTTAAATTTTTAAAATGCAAAATATTTTTCAATAGTAACTCATCACTTTCCCCCATCAAATAAGGGCTACTTAAATTTGCATTATCTATTATTAACGAATCGAATTTAAGTCGCTTTATTTGTGATACTAGTGATTTAAAAACTGAAGGTTTTTCAAATAAACAGGTAATGTTCAATCCTAATTTCACATTCAACATGATGTTATGTAATTTTAATATCATTCGATAAATTGTTCTAATTTCCATCAATGATAAATCAAAAACAAAATGCACTTCGTAATTATTATGATTACTTAATTCGTTTGGAGATATTTGTCTGAAAACACTCATAAAAGCTTCTTCAACAAAATAAGTTGTTTCAATATCATTTATATTAAATGCTATCTTTAGATCACTTTCAATTATTGTTTTAATGATTGTGAATTTTTCTTCTTCGGACATGGTATTTTTACTTTTTAGAATCGATGGCATGATGAAAAAGACAACTTGACTGTTCTTATTCAATAAGGTTTTAAAGATTCCTTCTAAGAAAACTAATTTCATTTCTGTATAAGTATTTATTTGAATAACCGTTTGAAACAATTTAGGTGTTTCAAATTTGTCTTCATCAATATGTATAACATCAGTTAGGTGGTTTTTATAATGTTCAATATAATTCAATATGATTTCTTTTACTTCTTGCACCATTTTGCCTACTAGTGGTTCTGGCTTTAGCATTAAACATTTATTATATTTTGATAAATTACGATATTCATTCGGTGTTATATCCATATAACTTTTAAACATTTTAGAGTAAGTGGAGCTACTACTAAAACCTAAATGTTCACTTATGTTGCTAATAGTACTATCAGTAGTAAGTAGAATTTCAATCGATTTACCAATTTTCAAAGTATCAATATATTTTTTAAAACCCATGCCCATAAGTAAGTGGAATTGTGATGACAAATTTGACTTTGAGACAAATAATTTATCAGCGACACTTTTTAATGTCAATCGTTGATTTACATTTTGATAAATATATTCGAGCTCGTCACGCAAATCACCATAATAGGCATATCGATATTGATTTTGTGCAATCTTTTTATCCATACTTGCTTCTTTTGCAATGATTTTAATAATATCCTGTAATTTTCTAATATCAGCGTCATTAAGAGGCTGATTATCAAGGTATCGATATGTCAATTTTAATAGTAGACATTTCAAATTATAGGATGATTTAATCAACTTTGCTGTATAGTGGTAATTAAAGAAAGTAAAGCCTAATTCCGCAAACCAATCGCTACTCAAATACAACATGATCGTTTTTTTATTATTCTTAATACTAAATACATCCAGATGATTAATAATATATATATCATCTTCAATTATTTTACTTTTACGAAATTTTTGTAGTTCGATTTCCCCGTCAATTGGCCAAAATAAGACTATGCCATCTTGGCAACGCGTTGTCGCATATTCATTATTAGTAAGTATATGCAAGCATGATTTTGCCATAACTTTACCTCTTTCTATATTTAAGTACCACTTTTATCATTCCCTATAATATTTAACTTATTTAATTAAACGTAAATTTAACACAATACGAATACCAAATCAAAAATAAATAAAACTATATAATGGTTAATTTTTAAACTTATATATCAATCATTTAAATATTACAAAAATAGATGTAGTCAGTTTAATTAAACTATCCAATTGAAAACACACTACTTTTTAGTATTTTCAAAATAATTTTAAATGACCACATCTACAACGTATTACTATTATCTTTTGTTAGTTATATATTCATTTTCAATTTAAAAATAAACACTTATTTAAATCACATTCTACTTTTGAGATGAGCTCAAACTAACATTAAATTGTTTATATTATCTATACTTCTTCCTATTAATATTTCGATTTTAAAATTAATACGTAGCTATACTTTACTTTTCTAATAAAAGTGTAATTAGAAAGGCAAGTACACCTGTTTAAAGTTTATCTTCTAAGATTTGTTTACTTTAGAACTATAGCAGTTAATCATTTTAATGATTAATAATATCTTTACAATTAAGGTAATAAATTTTTATTGCTTTATCAGTAAAATCTCTATCTAAATTTCTAATTTATGACAATCGCTCCAATTTAAGGTTGATATTCATTATTGATTATTCCAAAACTTTATACAAATTTCTTTATTAATTTAACTGTTTATCTTCTGAACATATTAGCAAGGTAAAGTATATCCTTAATAATATTCAACAAATTAATAAATAGATTAAATCCCATTTCTCTTGGTGAATAGTCACCTCTTTTTAAACGATTAAAATCATACAAAGTATAAAGTAGAAATAACAACAGACTAACGACGGTAATAATAGTGTAAAAAATAGGATTTTGAAGAAAAATACCAATTAGACTCGCAATAATTAATGTTATTAATGTAACGAATAAATATTTGCCTATACTCGATGCATCTCCAACGAAGAAATAACCAATAATACCAAATGCTATAAATGCAAAAATTGCTAATGCGATATTTTTATAGAAAATATCTGGTCCTAAATTTTGTAAATACGTGGTAAACGTTGCGTATGACAATAAGCCAATCACTACAGCGTAAATATGTGAAATAATTAAACCGAACCGTCTCGCTCTTTCAAAAACAAGTGTTGCTAAAATAATAATCAGTAATCCAAATGACAAGGGTTGTCGCCAACTTAATGGTAAAAACTGACCTAGATAGCATCCTATGCCAAATATAATCCAATAATACATAAAATAAAGCCACACTTTACTTATTGATTGAGCATGCTGGTTTTGATGATAATATGAATGATTTGTATTTTGCGACAAAATAATTCCTCCTTCTACCGTCGTTTTATGCGTCAAATTTTACAGTAAATTTTGCTTCATCAAAAGAAATAACCTTTAACAAGTATAGTAATTTTACATTTTACAATGTTACAAAATATAATTTTTTATAATTAGTTAAAATCACTAAAACGCTTTTATACACTATCAAATCAGCATTTATAAAAATATGAACCGATATCCTAAAATGTTAATAATATTACAAGATAATAACAAACCACACAAAGCTACTTATTTTTGATAATATGGAAATCGTAATATAAAACGAAAACTTAATTTACTATATAATTGTCTTAATAATTTTTAAAAGTAGTAAAACTTAATTTTAAGGAGGAGTCCCTTTGAAAAAATTAGCATTTGCAATAACAGCAACATCTGGTGCAGCTGCATTTTTAACGCATCATGATGCACAAGCTTCTACACAACATACAGTACAATCTGGTGAATCATTATGGAGTATTGCTCAAAAATACAACACTTCAGTAGAGAGTATTAAACAAAATAACCAATTAGATAACAACTTGGTATTCCCTGGTCAAGTTATCTCAGTAGGTGGAAGTGATGCACAAAATACGTCAAACACTTCTCCACAAGCTGGTTCAGCATCATCTCATACTGTACAAGCTGGTGAATCATTAAATATCATTGCTAGCAGATATGGTGTTTCAGTTGATCAATTAATGGCAGCCAATAACTTACGTGGTTATTTAATTATGCCTAACCAAACATTACAAATTCCTAATGGTGGATCAGGTGGTACAACACCAACAGCTACAACAGGTAGCAATGGCAATGCATCATCTTTTAATCACCAAAATTTATACACTGCTGGTCAATGTACATGGTACGTATTTGACCGTCGTGCTCAAGCTGGTAGTCCAATTAGCACATATTGGTCAGACGCTAAGTATTGGGCTGGTAACGCAGCTAATGATGGTTACCAAGTAAACAACACACCATCAGTTGGTTCAATTATGCAAAGCACACCTGGTCCATATGGTCATGTTGCTTATGTTGAACGTGTCAATGGTGATGGTAGTATCTTGATTTCTGAAATGAATTACACATATGGTCCATACAATATGAACTACCGTACAATTCCAGCTTCAGAAGTTTCTAGCTATGCATTCATCCATTAATTAAATAAATTGTACTGATATATACTAGCAATTCACATCATGTGAGATTGCTAGTTTTTTATTTTTGAAAAAAATTTTCATTTTGGTACAAAAAATTATCTCACCCTTCCCTATCATACATATTTATATTTTGTATGAATGGTAGTTAGGTAAAAATTAACAACCTACCTATTTGATTAAATTAAATGCATAATATATTAAAAATCAAAATAATGCAACTAAGTTGACTATATAATGATTTAATTTGTTATACCAGTATTTTACGCTTTTTCGTCTACATATACAAATTTATATTAAATAAAGCCCAATACAATTTAGGTTAATTAAACAAGTTGATAACTATTTAATTATTCCTTCATTGAAGAATATAAACTATTAAATCATTATTTTGCTCTTACATATATTTTAATGACCTAACTGTTTATGTTCCATGGAATACATTTATAATATAGCCCCAAATTAAAATGCTTTGTCTTGGTCTTTCTATGTAAACTATATAAAATATGTTATCTACTTACATAAAAAAATGAACTTCAATACCACCATATGTTTGTGATACTGAAGTTCAGTTTAGTTTTATTTTCAATTAGAAAAATAAGTTAAGTATATAGAATAGTAAACCTGCTAACAATGCTGAAATAGGTAATGTAATCACCCATGTAATGATCATTCGTTGCGCAGTGCTCCATTTTACACCTTTAGCTCGGTTAGAAGCACCAACACCTAAGATTGATGATGACACAACGTGAGTTGTTGATAATGGGAAATGTAGCGATGATGCAACAAAAATTGTTAATGCAGATGATAAATCGGCCGCAGCACCATTTGCTGGACGTATTTTCATAATATTACCACCTACAGTTTTGATAATTTTCCAGCCACCAATTGCAGTACCAAGCCCCATTGCTGTCGCACAGGCAAATTTTACCCATAACTGTGGTTCAACGCTGCCATCATTCTGTACATTAGCAACAATTAATGCCAACGTAATAATACCCATTGACTTTTGCGCATCATTCGTACCGTGAGAGAATGATTGTAACGCTGCTGTGAAAATTTGGAAAAATCTAAAGTTACGATTCGCTCTTGTTAAATTTGCATTTTTAAAGATAACTTTAAAAATTGAATACATCAAGAAACCAACACAAAATGCGATAATCGGTGAAACGATTAATACAATAATAATTTTTGTGAAACCTTGGTAATGTAACACTCCAAATGAGCCTTCAGATGCGATTGCTGCACCCGCAATTGAACCTATAAGTGCATGTGAAGACGAACTTGGAATTCCGTAAAACCAAGTAGCTAAATTCCAAATAATAGCCGCAAGTATTGCAGCTAACACAACAACTAATCCATTTTCCAATTTAAATGGATCGACAATGTCTTTAGTAATGGTGCCTGCAACGCCCGTAAATGTTAAAGCACCTATAAAGTTCATCACTGCTGCCATTAAAATTGCCGTTTTAGGCGTTAACGCTCTAGTAGATACAGCAGTAGCTACTGCATTGGCTGTATCATGGAATCCATTGATAAAGTCAAATATCAGCGAGAAAATAACTACAGCTATAGTGACGATGATTATATATGACATAAATATATACTCCCCTTAGCTATTTTTCATAATAATAGTTTCAAAATTATTTGCTACGATTTGACATTTATCAGCAATTTCTTCCATGCTTTCATAAATATCTTTTATTTTAATTAATGTGATTGGATCTGTTTCGCTATTGAAAATATGTTTAATTGACTGTCTTAAAATACCATCACAGTTTGTTTCAAATTCTTTAATATTAATTGAATGAATACGCATATGTGATAATTTTTTATCGACTAATAAGCCGACAGCAAGTTTCATTTCTGCAACTGCTTTTTGAATGTTATCAACAAACTCAGCCATATATTCATCTGTGTATTCGATTGAATACATTTCAAACATAGCTGCCGTTTCTTCAATTGCATCTAAAACATCATCAATTGCATCACATAATGATAAAATATCTTCACGTTCAATTGGTGTGATAAATGTTTGATTTAAATCAGTAATTACTTGATGTACTAATTCGTCACCATGTGACTCATAAGTTTTAATGTTGTCTGAGTATGCTTTTAAATCTAAATGTGTATTGAAATCCATTTTACCGAATTCAATAGCAGCACGATCCAGATTGAAAACCATCTCTTCTAATTGAACCATAAACTTATCTTTTTTCTTACTAAACATTTAAAATCCTCCATTTAAGCGATTGTCACCAATCACATTCAGTTATAATTTGTTTCAAATTAAGACAAGTGAATTTACAAACTAATGATACAAATTTGTTATTATCAATCGTCAGTATAATTTTAGTGTACTGATATTAATTTCAAAAATGCCTCACAGTAAACAATTTACTGTATTTGCCCTTATATGAAAATAGCACAAAATTTACAATCCCACAATTCAATTTACAAATTTTTAACAATTCCGAAACTTAACTTTTACATAAAATTTAAATAGTAGTAGGCATTTGTTTTGAAAAAGTTATTGTATAGGCAATTTTTTATCTTTACAACTCTAAAAATTGTAAATGGATATAGTTGGGAAATTTGCAACGATACAATATTTATTACATAACTTTTACATATTAAAATACACTTATCTTGTTTAAAACGATCATTGACTCATATATCTCTCAATGAATATACTTTTATTTTCTCACATTTAATACAATTTACAAAGTTGAATCCTGTTAATCTTTTCAATTAAAAGCATCACCAATTAAATATATTTCATTCAAAACACTTTCATAATCACTCATACCTTTACTTCATTATTAATATGGTATTTTAACCCAGTATTCAACTATACATGCTAAAAATATAACTTCTCTTCATTTATAATAAAAAGCTTCCAGTATAGTTCGTGAATTCGAATCCACTACTCTACTGAAAGCCATCTGTATATTTTATATGGAATGTCTAATTGTTCGCTTGGAATGATTATAAGCCGTCACTGCAAAAACAGCATACATACAAATGTATAATCCCATTACTATGAAAACCGGTATTTGATTCGTTGTACCCATTAATTTCATATATGCTAATGATGTAAAATATGCATGTGATAGTGCAATAACTAAAGGTAACCCAAAATTAAACATAATTTTAAACTTTAGTCCCCTTGCCATATCTTTTTGTGTAAATCCAAGCTTTCTCAAAATACTATAATTCTCTAACTCATCTTCGGTTTCATCTATTTGCTTTATGTATATAATGCAACATACAGCAATCAAGAATGTAATACCTAAAAATGATGTTACAAATAATAATATTCCGGTTAAACTTGATATTGAGCTTATCGCTTCACTTCTTGTTTCAATAGATTTATCAACTTTATTTTTCGCTTTTTCTAATGCTAAAGCATCTTTTTTATGTTTCAAATCGAATCCAAATTGAGAGACGATATGCTTTGCCTTTGTATACTTTCTTATTTCTTGATAGTCTTTGTCATTTAAGACAAACGTTGGTCCACCTAAATCAACATCTGTCATAAAATAGATTTTATTAATATCTTTACGTAACTTAATATTAACATGATGTTTTTTCGTTCCTATAATTGCTTTACCATGCTTCTTATGTTTCACTAAATCTTTGATAGAACCTTCCGCTACAAATAAATCAGCTTGCCCACGTTTCAAATCAGTATTAGGGATGTATTTATCACTAGTAATTGTTACATTGTATGGTTCTTTCGCTTTTACATCAAATAAATTATCTTTATACAATTTCGTATGAATTACTTCTTTATAATTATAAAAATGAGGAATTTTTTGATTGTTTAATTCACTTGCTAACTGATTAGCTTTTTGTTGGTCTTTAATTGTAACGTCGTGTGGTGCAGTATATTTTATTTCACTTGATAAGGACGCTCTACTTATAGCAGCAAAGCAAAGAACTGAAACAGTAATCGCTGAAATGATTGCCATGACCGTAAGTGAAAAAGCATTTTTCTTAATACGATACATAATAGATGATGAGAACATGACATCATTTACACTTATAACACCTTTTCTAAACTTCTTCACCATTTTAAAAACTAGAGAAACAGAGCTTTTAAAAAATAAGTATGCCCCAATCACAGTTGACAATAAAATAAACATAAGTATACCGATAGAATCATAATATTGAACTATGTTCAAAGATAGATAGTATCCTGTGGTAATCAATACTATACCTAAGATGCCTAAAACAACCTCTTCAAATGTAATTTTATTATGATTTGTTTCTTTAACCTGGTTATTCTTTGACATCTGTGAAATAGATTGTTTGAACACTAGTATAAAATTTTGAGCAGATGTTAAAAAATAAGCGACACCGATTAACATTAATGTTTCAAATACCGCCCTCAAACTAAAAATAATTGGAACCTTTTCTTTAATTCCTAATAATGTAAAGACAATCATTAATAACAGTTTTGAACCAAAAATACCAATAATAATACCTAATATTGCCGTAATTATAAATATTAGTAATTGTTCGAGCATTAGTATATAAATAATGTTGAATTTAGATAAACCTAATGTTTGATATAATGCAAGCTCATAACTTCGTCGTTTAATAAATAACACATTGGCATATAACAAAAATGCAATTATGATGAAAAATAGAAAGTAGCTTCCGACTTGTGAGCCTTCCTTAATAATTGGATATGACTCTGTCATGTTTAGTTTATGCGCGTATTTTAATGCTACAAAGCTAAAATACAATACTACACTCGTAATTAATGAAAAAAGATAGATGGCATAATGTGATAAATTTTGACGGAAATTTTTAAATATTATCTCGTTAAAGGTCATAATTAACGCCACCTAAAACACTTTGTACACGTATTATTTCTTTGAAAAAGGTATGTTTATCGTCATCCCCTTGGTATAATTCAGTGAAAATTTGACCATCTTTTAGCATCACTACTCGATTGGCATAACTTGCTGCAACAGGATCATGCGTTACCATAATAATTGTAGACTTAAATGCTTCATTCATTCTTGTTAATCGTTTTAATAAATCTTGAGTACTTTTAGAATCCAGTGCACCTGTTGGTTCGTCAGCAAATATAATAGAAGGTAATGTAATAAACGCTCTTGCAGCAGATGTTCGTTGTCTTTGTCCACCAGACAATTCAGAAGGGTATTTATCACTAATATCCAATATATTTAATGCTTCTGCTACTTTTTCATAACGATTTAACATATGTTCTTTATCTAACTTCTGAACCGTTAGTGGTAACATTATGTTTTCTTTAACAGTCAATGTATGCAGTAAATTATACTCTTGAAAAATAAAACCAATATCATGCTTGCGTATATCAGATAATTCCTTGTTTGAAAGCTTTTCTAATTTTTTTCCTTTTAATGTAATAGAACCTTGTGAAATATAATCAATTGAACTTAAAACATTTAATAATGTCGTTTTCCCAGATCCAGAGGGACCCATAATAGCAATAAACTCGCCTTCTTCAATAGACATATTGATATCTCGCAACACTTCTTGTGCCATTTTTTTAGTTCCATATATTTTTGTTAATTGTTTTACTTCTAAAATTGCCACTTTAACACTCCTATAATTTATCTTAACTTCATTTCCTTTAGGCTTTGGCACTTGTATCTTCAATTTAACATATGACTAACATCTATCTTATTATAACGTTGAAGCTGCAATGATGTATCAATTCTAAGTAACAAAAAGCATGTTTAAAATGACAAATTTGTCACTTCCGACATGCGTTCAACAATTTCATTTTGTAATGGGAAAATCAATCTGACAGTTGTCCCCTTACCAACAGTCGACGTGACTTGCAGGTGAATACCTAATTGATCCTTTACACTATTTACTAAATATAGACCCATACCTGAAGACGTCGTTTCATTTCTGTTAGCCGTTGACGTAAATCCTCGTTCAAATATTCGCGGCATATCTTTTTTACTAATACCTCTGCCATAGTCTTTAATATATAACGAAACATGTTGATCATTTAATTCTGTCCCAATTTCAATATTAAAATTCTCACTATATTTCAATGCGTTTGACAAAATCTGTCTAATAATCATACGACACCATTTTATATCTGTATAAACATAATCATCCACTTTAAAGTCAACATCAAAACCAATACCTTTAACCTGACTAATATGTCTTGTTAATTGTATTTCGTCAATGACCATGCGTTTAAGTGACACGTAATCAAAATACATATCTTTGCGTTGAGATTCTAATCTAGTAATATACAGCTGTGTATCCAGCATCGAGTTTATACGAGACCATTCATATAGTAATGCCTGTTTTCTTTCTTGATTTTTTTCTTGATCAATTAATAATTTCATGGCTGTCACAGGTGTTTTTATGTCGTGCACAAATTCTGTAATGGTTTGTTCATGCATGTTCAATTGTAACTGTTGCTCAACAACCTTTTCTTTGTGCGCTGAGATTTGACGATATAAATAATCAACTGTATGACGTTGAAATGGCGTTTCCGCTAAATCTTTATGTTTAATTTCTTCTATTTCTTTATCTTTGTCAAAATGCTTATATAATTTTACTTCTTTAAAATATGTCAATATAAGAAAAATCATTGTTAAACTTAAATTCAAAGAAACAATATAAAATAAACTGTCTATTGGAAAATCATAATCGATTAGACTAATGCCTAACATAAGGAAGTTTAAAAACAATATCCAAAATATCCAGTTCATGCGAGATTTCAAAAAATAAGCTACCCATTTCAAATTATTCATGAGCCATATATCCTTTTCCTACTTTTGTTTCGATTGCACTATCCATACTTATTTCAGATAATTTTTTTCGTAAACGATTCACATTTACTGTTAACGTATTATCACTAACAAATGCTTCATCATCCCATAATGCAGTGATAATTGTATCTCTCGAAACGATTTGATTTTTTTTGGTAATAAGAATTTCTAATATAATCATTTCTGTTTTGGATAGAAAAATCGTATCGTCACCTTTTTGTATACTATCTTTTGATAGATCAACGACAGCATCTTGCCAAGTCAATGTACGTTTTTCTTCAGCTGTAAACTCATAGACACGACGATAAATCGCTTGTAATTTAGCAATTAATACATTGGTATAGAACGGTTTTTGCATATAATCATCTGCGCCAAGTTCCATACTCATCACTTGATCCATTGGATTATCACGAGATGATAAAAATAATATTGGTACGTTGGAAACTTCTCTCATTTTTCTGCACCAATAAAACCCATCATATTTAGGTAATTGAACATCCAATATAACAATTTCAGGATTAAAACTTTCAAATGTATCCATTACTTTGCCGAAATCTTCAATACCAGCAACATTAAAATCCCATTGTTCTAATTCTTTTTTCAATTCTTGAAACAAAGTATTGTCATCTTCTACTAGTAGTATTTGCATCCATATCACCCAATATCATTTAGTATATTTCATATTTTCTCCTGATTTTAATCGACTTTGAAAATCTTTAATCCGGCAGTCAACTTCAAAGCCATGAATCATCATTTTTTGCATTGGTGCTTGTATAAAGTAATAAATCGGCCAAAATAATCGAGGGATATAATCGTATAGATGTATATAAACGACTGCCGACTCTTTGATTAATCTAAATTCTAACTTCCCTTGATTAACTGTATATTTTTTCACTAAACTTCCACTCAATAAAATTAAAGTTATTATTCCGTCAGCTGTTTCCTCTATTTTAAATACTGCGAGCGGTCGCACCTTATTCTTAATATATATCTTAAATTGATCATGTGATTTTTCTGTTTTCACAAAAGTTCCTTTAGTGTAACCCATCCATGCAATAAAATGGTTTACAACGTTCTTTAATGTCCATCCCTTTGGTAAAACTACCTTCATCGTTGATCTAACATCATCATACTTTGAAACTTGTAATTCTACATTAACTAAAGAACGTTTAAAAACTAAATTTGTTGTTTCTACAGGTGTACCATATGCACCTAGGCGTTCAATTGTTTCATTATCATAACGACTCCCAGGTATGTAGATTACTTTTTTTACTTGATTGATAGCCGCTGCTCGACCAAAATTATCTGCTGCGATTAATGTTAAATCTCTTGCTGATGATTGTGTTATTTTGGCAGAATTCTTTGTTGGGTCGATAAAGAATACAGCAATATCTATTTGATTCATTGCTGCAACAACCTGTTCGTAATGAAATATATCACACTGAATCCAAGTCATTTCAACATCATCTGTTTTTTTATTGTCTGGATATTTTGATATAGTAAAAAGTTCAGCATCATTTTCAATCACTTCACTTAAATACTTACCAATATATCCTGTTCCACCTGCTAATAAAACTTTAGGTTTCATCTAAAATACTCCTTTAAACTGTAACCAAAAAACATATTACTCCACCTTTTAGTTACATATATATTATAATAGTAGCAAATGTTTTAAAATTTCAAAATACTGGAGGCTTTTTATGGCCCATATTATACGTAGAGTTAGTATCAAAGATGTAGAAAATTTCATTTCAATGTTAGCGAAAATATACGACGAATCTCCGTATATGTTCTACACACCAGGAGAATATGATCCTAGCGTCACATCGGCTAGTAAACAATTAGAAGAATATATCACTTCTCCACATAAAGTCATCTTTGTTGCTGAAAGTGATGAACAACTCGTTGGCTTTGCCTTTGTTAATACGACACCATTTCAACGCATTAAACATGTTGCTAAAATTGATTTAGGTGTAAAGAAATTATATCAACATCGTGGAATTGGCCAAGCACTTCTTGATGCCATTATGGCTTGGTGTTTAAACAATCAAATACACCGAATTGAAGCAAATGTACCACTCAATAACCAACCTGCCCTCGAGCTTTTTAAAAGTGCCGATTTTCAAATCGAAGGCGTTTTAAAAGATAAGTTATTTATCGATGGTAAATATTACGATGACTATATGATGGCTAAAATTCTTAATTAAAGCTATTTTATCATAATCTTGTATCAGAATCGCATAACAACGAATTTAATGGTTACCTAATACATTACTCATACTTATCAATGTCATCTAATCTTAAATGAATGCGTATACTCTTATTCATTTATCAAATTTAAATTCAAAATAAAGCACCACTAATGTGTAATTGATCAACTATCAACTACGATTAGTGGTGCTTTATATATGTTGTTTAGTTTTCCTTACTATAAAAATCTTCGAGTCTAAAATCTATATCCGGTAATTTTTCATATATCTTATCCTGATACTGATTGTTTTGATTGTAAGCTTCTTCAGTAATTAACCTACCTTTACGCTTAATTCCATAATCTTGTACGAATAAATTATTATTTCTATTTATTTTGTAATATGGTACAACATTCGCACTAAATTTTACTCGTTGATGAATAAGTTCCATTGCCAATGCATAGTATTTATTTGTCTCATATAACCATAAATGATCTATTGATACACCTGAAACAAATACATCTTTTAATAATATCCTTACATTCGGCTTAAATGTGCTATGTCTATCTAAATAATTTTTAAACAAAACACGTTGTATACGTCCAGTAACCATAACGCGTTTATTTTTAAATGGTTTTAATGCTGACCTTGTCATTCCCTTTCACAACCTTATTTCAAATCACTTCGTGCTCAATCTATATTTTATTTTTTCTTTTGAATTCTTTTCAATTTATAAATTTATTATATCATGTACACACTGTTTTTCGACAATTTAGTTGTAAAAAGTTATTTTCAGGTTCAAAACAAATTAGTTTGTAAAATAAATGTCACATCATAATAGGGTGAGATAGAAATGATAAAGAACCGCTAACAATTTATTATATCTCAGACTCTTACACATTAGCCCCACATGTTTTAAATTCTTCGTTTTCAATTTGAAGATCTTAAATGTTGCTTAAGTAATAAATTACTACTGTTTATCATTAGTTTAAAGGATTTAACGGTAATTCATTACTCGGATTTTCTATTTGTGGTTTCTCTTCAGTTTGAATACCACTAGAAGATGTATTACGACTTAAGAAAAGTAACACTTTTTTGATATTATCTATCGATTCAGGTTTATTAAGGTGAAATTGATACTGATGATGTAAATGATGCGTACCATCATAAAACAAAGTATCTACTGGTACATTCAATTCTTGTAATTTCTTACTGAATTCTATATTTTGACTTTCGAATGGATCGCTATCTCCAACAGATAAAAATGTTGGTGGATAATTTTTTGTCGATTGTTTTACTGTAGACATTTGTGAAATATTTTTAAAGCTCTTTTCCCAATCTTCTTCGCCAGTATAACTTTTCATAAATAACTGTATTCTTGGAAACTCAGTTTCTCTAACTGTTTGCATATTATAAAAACCACCAAATAGTATAGCGCCTTTAATTTGTGATGGTTTGAATGACTGATCAAATTTCATGGCTTCTCTTAAGCGATCATTCGTCTGTATTGCCGTAAATTGGCTAGCTAATTGAGCACCTGCAGAATCACCGCCAATAATTACTTGATTAAAATCAATAGGTAAATTCATTTTATTTTCTTTAATGAATTGAGTTGCTTGATTCATTTGAATTAATGGTGTGGGATATTTATATTGTGGCGCCAATGCATAATTTACATTCACAACAATGTACCCTTGTTCAGCAATTTTCGCTAATAATGGGTTTTTATACTGCTTATCACCCGCAATATAACCACCACCGTGCATCCAAAAAATAACTGGCAGTTTGGCATTAGAAGACATATCAACAGGTGTAATAATATCTAATTTACTGTTAGGGAAAACTCTATTGTATGTAAGGTTTTGATAAATGCGCACATTTTTATTTTTAATATTAATTTTGTCTTTATTAGCATGGTTCTCATTTGTAATTTGGTCATAATGTTGTTTCAGATGAAATGCTAACAATACACTGATTACAGTTATAAAAAGTGCAGTTATCATCGTCCATTTATTATCTTTATTCATTACATCGTACCTCTCTATTTGTTAGACGCTCATATTAATAGACTGAATAAATATAAAAAGCAATTCGCCCGATAAGAGTAGAGACGAATTGCTTTTAAGGTTAAAACAAAGTGATTCAATTGTAAAGTTTCGGATATCCATCATATGATATTAAGCAATATGTTTTTTATCCGCATTTTTACGTTTGAAATATTTAATAATTACAGCTACTACAATAAATAAGCCTACATATCCCATAATTGTATATAACTTATTAATTAATTCAGCAAATCCTACGAAACTTAATAAATAACCTGCTACCATCATTATAATAATAAAGATATGATAATTTTTACTGTATGGTTCTGTAAAACGTGCTGCAAATGAATACATTAGTCCTAGAATAGTATTATACATAACCGCCAGCATAATAACAGATAACACTGTTGCTATTAAAGGATGGATATTATTTGCTAACGTCAATGTTGGAATTGAGGCATTTTTAATAGTTGGATATTCACTTTGCAATGCAAAGTTGATCAATGCTAGTAATACAGTATAGATAATACCACCATACATCGCGCCTGCACCTGACACTGTACGCTTTTCTGTATCCCCACCGATTGCTACGATGGTACTAAAACCTACAGAAAAAGCTAATCCACCATATATTGTACCAAACCAGATTCCCTTCCAAATACTTGCCTCAGGCACTACTTGGTTAACTTCTGCTAATGAAACATGACCTTTAAATAAATAAACGCCAGCGATTAATACAACTAAAACAATTAAAAATGGTGTAACGATACCTAGTGCACGTACTATTTTATTAAAGTCTAATAGCAACGTAATATAAATCGCTAATGTCATAATTAAAGCACCTAGCCATGTAGGTATGTTATAACTTTCTTCAAATGTTGCGCCTGCACCAGCTATCATGGTTACAGCTATACCAAATAAGAAGAAGATTAAAATATAATCAAAGACTTTACTAAACTTTTCACCGAATACGTATTGTAATGTTGATTCATGATTTGTCGCTTCAAAGGCAGTACCAATTTTTGCTACTTGGCGCCCAATAAAAGCTAAAATAAAACCAGATATAATAACGCCTAAATAAGCCCACAAGCCATATTTAGTGAAAAATTGCATAACTTCTTGTCCAGTTGAAAATCCTGCGCCCACTACAATGCCGACGTAGGCAAATCCAATTTTTGTTGCTTCTTTATTCATCATCATGTGAATAATAGACCTCCTTAATTTTGCACAGTGTGCATTATAACGTACTGAAAATTAATTGCAAGTCGCATAGGTTATTTTTCACTTTTTCAAAATTGCTCAATCCATTCACATTATCACGTTCAATGACATTTAAAAAAATTATAAATTTATGCTTTTATAATGCAGTCATACGAACTTTTGTATAGGAAAAATGATTAATTATTGTGCTTCTTGAATTTCGTATATTTAGTTAAATTTCGAAGAATACATATCAAAATTTCTCAGTTAACAAGGTTTAAACCATCTATCGTATGTTCTTTATTAAAATGTATAAATTTATAAAATGTTGTATAAAAACCATTTGTGCACACAAGTATACTTCGTTAGTTTTTAAGTATTAAAAAAGGCTGGAACATATGTCCCAACCCAACCAAATGTTAAAACTATTATTAAGCTAATATAATTGAAATGTAATTAACGTGCATTACGTTGGTGTAATTCATTTATATCAACAACAACGTTGTCCATACGTTTGGCAGTGTCTTTTAAGACGTTACGAGCAACATTATTATTAGGATCTAATTTTAAAATTTGCTTGGCGATATCAAAAGCCTTCTTATCTGAAATAACAGGTGTTGGTATCGCATGCAATAATAACATTTGTAACAAACTTTTAACTTCTTTGCCGTCAGTAAGTTTTATGGAAGCGTCTGCATGATAATAAGCAGAATCCAAAGCACCTTCATATTCACTTAGTGGATACACAAGCAATAAAAATGCTAAGTCATGCATTTCAGATGATTCTTCGTACTTAATCATATCTAAAATACATGTATAAAACATCATACTTTCTACTTCATGCGCACTTGAAATATATGCTTCTTCAAATTCCATAAAATCTGTTTCGGACATCAATTGTCGTACTAAATCAAACTCGCCATTCAATACATGTTTTTTTATAAGGTGTTGCATGGCAATGTCCTCCTATTTCTCCAGATTTTATTAAACATTTACATATATACTATCATATTTTTTATAAAGTTTCATTTGAAAAAGGTTTACATTTTTCATTATTAGTAAATTTTAACTAAAATGATTGTTTGATTTCTGCTAATGCATCATCAATTGAACCGCCGATTGATAGCTTTACTGCTGCGATAAAACTGCCTTCAACTATTGGTGCATCAACTTTTAACACACGATGATTACCATCATACATTTCAATTGCCATATCTACATTCATTTCTGAAGATCCAATATCGTAAAAACACAATGCATCATCCTCTAATTTAGTCAAAACTTCTTGGATGATATCAAATGAAGTTCCAATTGAACCATCTGGTAATCCCCCGATTGGTATAATATCAACGTCACCTGCCATTTGCTTTAACAAAGATTTTGTACCACTTGCAATTTCTTTACTGTGGCTAACAAGTATAATTTTAGGCATTATCTTCATCTCCAATCAAAGCGTTTAAAATATAAACCATACTTTGAGCACCTGGATCAATATAACCTTTTGATTCTTCTCCAAAATATGCAGCTCTACCTTTCGTTGCTACCATATCTTTTGTATTATCTGCTAATTGCTGTAAATCATTGAATGTTAAAGTTTCACCATTTTCAAGCTTCTCTGCTGCTCGCGCTACTACATCATACATTGTCTTTTCATTTAAAGTAACTTTACCACGTGATTCAACCGCTTCGGCAAATGCCTGAATTAGTGTAATGAAATCTTGATTATCCATATCATCTTTGGTGACTGCAGACATTTTAACAAAGCTAAAGCCATACAGTGGTCCTGATGCACCCCCAACATTTGACATCAATGCCATACCAGTCGATTTGAACAATGATTGCATTGAGCTATCATCAAGTTTGTCTTTAAGACTACTAAACCCACGAACCATGTTAACCCCGTGGTCACCATCACCAATTGCTCGATCTAATTCAGTTAATTCAGATTCATGTTTTTTAAACGTTTCTTCTAAATTTAATAAACGTGCTTTCATATCATTCACTTTCATTTGTGCCACCTCATAAATGTATATTTATTCATATTCACTTCTTATTTAAAGTATTGACTTGTTGTTGGTGCTAAAAATGCTTCCAAATATTCTGGTTTATTAGGCACGATAGTTATAGAAAAACCTTGCATGTCTAAAGATGTCATATAATCACCAACAAACCATTTAGCAACATTAACCGTTCTTGCAGCTAAATTTTGTTGAATATATTTAGTTACGATATTTAATTCAGATAACGGCGTACCACCCATACCATTTACCATTAATATGACATCATTGGCAGTAACTTCTTTATACAATTCGTCTAACAATGTTCCAACAATATGATCAATATCCTTTATTTCTTCCCTATGAATACCTTTTTCACCATGTATACCAATACCGATTTCCATTTTGTCGTCTTCAATATCAAAGCCATATTTTCCAGTAGTTGGAACAAGCGGTGGCTCAATTGCCATACCAATACTTTTAATTTCAGGTAACAACGCTTCTACACGCGATTTTATCTCTGTTAATGAATAACCTTTTTCAGCAAGATAACCAGCAAGCTTATGAACAAACACTGTTCCTGCAACACCACGACGTTGTGCTTCGTTTGTCACAGCAATGTCGTCACGAACAATAACAGTTTGAACATTTATACCTTCCATTTCTGCAAGCTCTTGTGCCATTTCGAAATTCATCACGTCACCTGCATAGTTTTTTACAACTAGTAATACACCATCACCAGTATCTACTGCTTTAATAGCTTCTAATATTTTATCTGGTGTAGGTGATGTAAATACTTCGCCACAAACCGCTGCATCTAGCATACCTTCTGCAACAAAACCGGCATGCGCAGGTTCATGACCGCTTCCACCTCCAGAGACTATTGCTACACCATGTTCTTTCTTAGCTTTTTTTACAATAACTGTATTAGCAATCAGATCTAACTCTGGGTGCGCAATTAACAATCCTTCAAGCATATCAGTTAAAAATGTTTCTTTTTTATTGATTAACTTTTTCATCATGTTGTACCTCCTTGGTATTATCAGTCATAGTATAAAACAGAATAAATGAATGCGCTATCATAAAGGATTAACCTGATACCGTTATCAAATATATTTTTGATAAGATCCTCTTGATAACTTAATGGTTCATTATTGAAAAAATAAATAGTCTTGAGTGGCTCATTAAATAAAAAATGCTATGAAAAGCCTTATAATAAAGTGCCTTTCATAGCAATAAGTTGTGTCCTTTGACACTATACATTTTTCGTTTTGTACATTAAATATAAGAAATACGGTGCACCAATAATTGCTACGACAATACCTGCTGGAACCCCACCTGGTTGTAATACAATTTTGCCAATTGTATCAGCTATAACAAGTAAACATGCCCCTACTAAAATGGCAATTGGTAAAAACAACTGGTGACGTGGTCCAACGATACGTTTGGCAATATGCGGACCCATTAATCCGATAAACGAAATTGAACCTGCTACTGCTACAGCAGCAGATGATAACATCACTGCGATAAAGAATAATATTAAACGTTCTCTGCTTAACCTTACACCTAGACCTCGTGCAATATTATCACCCGTATGAATAATATTTAGTGTATTCGATTTAAATAGTAAGTAAGGAATAATAATCAACACCCACGGTAAAAATGCAATGACAAATGGCCATTCGTCACCCCAAATATTACCTGCAAACCAAGCAGCGATGAAATCAGATTGCTTATCATCAAATTTTGACATAATTGTAATTGAGCCACCATATAATGCTGTTTGTAAACCTACACCTATTAATACCATACTCGCAGGTGTAACACCTTCATTTTTATTAAAACTGAAAATAAAAATAATCAATGCAGTGGTGATACCACCTAGTATACTTATTAACGGCAGTACATAAACAAAGTTGTCAGCATTAATTTTACCAATTGCAATAAATAATGCGATTGCAAATCCGCCACCTGCGTTAATACCTAATATACCTGGTTCAGCTATTGGATTTTTTGTGACACTTTGCACTATTGCACCACTAATACTAAGCGCTGCGCCAGCCAAAATAGTAATCATCATCCGAGGTAACCTGAAATCTAATAAGATTAACTCATCAATGGCATCACCTTGTCCAATTAAAGTTTTGAAAAATCTTTCAACAGGTATGTTGTATTCACCTGAGGTAATACTCCAAGTACAACCTAGAAATAGTAGAATGCTAAAAACAGCCAGTGCTATCCATTGTCTGCGTTTATTATTTGAACTAATCATATTGTGCGTCCTCCTTTTTTAACTAAATATAAAAAGTAAGGAACACCGATAAATGAAATGATTGCACCAACAGGCGCTTCTCCTAAATATCGTGCTATCATATCGGCAACAAGCACGAGTATCCCACCTAACAAGGCTGTTAATGGTAGAATTTTAGCATAATCAGTTCCAATTAAAAATCTTGCTATATGAGGCACCATCAAACCTACAAATGCAACTTGTCCAGCGATAGCAACTGCAATACCTGCTAGAATCATAGCAATAATTAAACATATGCCTCTGATCATTGTTACATTTTGACCTAAACCTTTAGCTAATGATTCACCAAGATTTAAAATGGTAAGTTGTTTACTAATTGTTAATATAATGAATAACGCAATACCAATTAATGGAATTGCCCACTTAAGGTGTGACCATGTTGTGCCTGAAACGCCTCCAGCAGTCCAAAATGTTACTGTTTGATTTAGTCTAAAAGCTAATGCAATACCTTGACTTAGCGCTGTTAACATAGCACTTACTGCTGCACCCGCTAAAATAATACGCATCGGATTAAATCCATCACGTCTAGATCGGCCTATCATTAATACAATAGCACCTCCTAGAATAGCACCTAAAAATCCAGCAAACATCAATATTAAAAATGAAGTGTTTGGTAAAACTGCATATGTTAATGCTAAAGCAAATGAAGCACCTGAATTTAAACCTATGAGCGCCGGATCAGCAAGACCATTACGAGTAACACCTTGTATAATCGCACCAGAAACTGCAAGCGCCATACCTACAATTACTGCTGCTATATTTCTGGGAATCCTAATCTCATTGATGATGTTTTGCTGTTGATTGCTAGGATTATAATTAAAAATAGCCTCTATAATTGTAGAGGCTTGAATTTTGGCGTCACCTATTAATGTAGAAATAAATAGTGTGATTAGTAGTATCATACTTAAACCTATAATATAGGATAAAAACTTCAATGGCGTTGGGTTCTCTCTATTTGTCATGTTAATTGTCCTTTTTATCATATTAACTTACTTAATTAAGAATAAGCTCTGCGACATAAGTCATAAGTTACCAGTAAAGGTTTTCCAGTTTTAGGATCTTTACTTAAAACAACATCAATATTAAAAACTTTTTCTAATATTTCCTGTGTTAATACGTCTTCTGTTGAACCTGTAGCGATGATATCCCCTTCTTTCATCGCAATAAGATGATCTGAGAAACGAATCGCTTGGTTGATATCATGAAGAACCATGACAATTGTACAACCTTGTTCCTGATTTAGCTTCTGAACTAATTCTAGTATTTCTAATTGATGACAGATATCTAAATATGTTGTTGGTTCGTCTAAAAAGATAATATCAGTTCTTTGTGCTAATGCCATTGCAATCCAAACACGTTGTCTTTGACCACCACTTAAATCATTGATTGAACGGTGTCGGAATGTATCAGTTCCTGTAACTTCCATTGCCCAATCAATTTCTTTCTTATCCTCAGCAGTTAATCTACCAAATCCTTTTTGATGTGGAAAACGACCATATGAAACTAATTCCCCAACAGTTAAGCCATCTGCTACTTCAGGTGATTGAGGTAAAATGGCTATTTTTTTTGCAATCTCTTTCGTAGATTGTGTATGAATATTTTCACCATCTAAAAATACTTCGCCTTCTTTAACTGCCAATAAACGTGACAATGCCTTTAGCAAAGTAGATTTCCCGCAGCCGTTAGGACCAATGATTGACGTCACTTTGCCATCTGGTATTTCAACATCTAATTTATTTATAATCGTGTTATCCCCGTAACCAATTTTAACTTGTTGTCCATGCAAACGATTCATAATTTCCCTACTTTCAATAAAATTCTTTCTGTTTATAAAAAATAATTTCTATTTTTAAATTATCAATTTTCAAAGGCATCCCAATTGATAATGATTATCATGAACATCATTATAACATTTTTCAATCTTATTGACTAACATTACTTTTTAAATTGGATAGCTCGATTTGTCATGTCTTGTATATTACTTTTATAAAATAAAAAACGCCCACAGATAAGTCTTCATAGTTCAAAAACTTGTCCGTGGACTTCTATTTAAGTATGTGTGCTCATACCATTTATTTATTCATCTGCAAGAAAGCCATTACCATAGACATCTCTTACATCATGAATTACGAGGAATGCATCTTTATCGATTTGTTTAATTAATCGCTTTGCTTTTGAAACTTGTGTTTTAGAAATAACAACGTATAAGACATCTTTTTCTTCACGCGTATAATAGCCATGTCCGTTTAAAATAGTTAAACCTCTTCCAATTTGCTCGTCTATTGCTTTGGCAAGTTTGTCGGGATTAGTTGAAATAATCGTCATAGCTTTTTTAGTGTTTAAACCTTCTATGACATATTCCATCACTTTTGTTCCTATATAAAGTGATATTACTGTTACTAATACTTTATCAAGTGGAATAACTGTAAGTGAAATTGCAACAACGATCATATCGAAGAAAAGCAAAGCATATGGCGTGCTTACATCGAGGTATTTCGTTGCAATTCTCGCCAAAATTGTTGTACCTGCTGTTGTACCGCCTGCAAGGATAATTACTCCGATTCCTAGTCCAACGCTTACACCACCAAAAATGGCATTCACAATGCTGTTTCCAGTTTCTACTTGCCATGATTCTGTTAAACTCAAAAATATTGAAATAAGAATTGTTACAAGAATAGTTAAGTACATACTTCTCTTACTCAAAAATTTATAACCTATGGCAATCAATACTGCGTTGACCAAGAAATTAGTGATGGCTGGTGAAATATGAAACGCATAATATAAAATAATTGCTAAACCTGTAACCCCGCCTTCACCTAAGTTACCAGAAATAATAAATGCATTTACACCTGCAGCAAAGATAAATGAACCTAAGACAACTAGTATTAAATCTTTAACCGTTTTATTCACGAAACCATCCCCTTTATATATTTATTAGACTATAAAAATAGTAGCACAACAAAAATACTGTCACAACTCTATGGAAAGAGTTCTAACAAAGATTTACTATTTAACTAGTTTATATGAAGAATAACTTTCCCTAATAAATATCACTCACAATATAATAATTAAAAATATTCTGAATTTTTAATTTACTTTCATTTCATTGTTTGCTATAATGTTTTTAACTTCTTCAATAGAGAAGTTATCTCCTTTGTGTTGTTTATAATAACAAAACAAATTTTGCTCGAAGTACTATGACTGTACCTAGTCCTTACTGTCATATGTACAATAATATTCATTTCCCATAAAAGCCAAGTGTATTACCATGTGCACTTGGTTTTTATAATGCTTCAATTTCGGTAACTTTAAAAATATTTAAATACCTTTATATCAATAATAAAAAAGTCCAAGCATCTCACCTATATCAATAGACGACATGCCTGGACATATTTATTAGTTAAAATGTATTATCATAGTCACTCTTCGACATATTACCATGCAAATAAACCAACGAAAGCTGCTGTTAATAATGAAACTAGGATACCTGATAATAGCATCATAGGTACATATTTAGATACAAAGTCTGATGTCTTTTTATCAACAATGCCTTTCAATGTACCGATAATCATACCAATCGTTGAGAAGTTTGCAAATGAAATTAAGAATGTTGTAATAACCGCACGATGGTGTGGTGTATAAGATGCAATATCTTTAGAAATTTCACCCATAACAACAAATTCATTTGTAACAATTTTCTTAGCCATTTGTTGTGCTACCAACCACGCTTCATCATAAGGTAAACCGAGTAATAGCGCAAATGGATACATAAACACACCTAAAATTTGGTTTAAACCGAAACTACCTTTAATGTCTATCCATCCTGCTATCAATCCTGTAATCAAATTGATAAAACGATCAAATAGATCAGCTAACGCTACAAAACTAATAACAAATGCGATGATGATTAATACTAATTTACCTGCTGCTAATACAGAATCTCCAAGGAATGAGAAGAATGGTTGACGTTCAACTTCATTGTTTTTAAGACTGTAAATAATATCTTCTTTCTCTTCAACACTTACTGGATTCAACAAGCATGACACAATAATCGCGTTAACGATATTTAGTGGAATTGCCGTTAGTACCAGTTCTCCTGGTACCATTTGTACATACGCACCTACAATAGCTCCGGATACAGAGCTCATTGACATCATTGCGATTGTTAATACACGCATTTCATTCATACGTTTTAGTTGCTCACTTGATACGGCTAATGCTTCAGTATTTCCTAAGAACATCATTTCTATCCCAAAGAATGACTCGAATTTAGGTTGTCTTGTTACTTTAGCTAGTAACCAACCAATACCTCCAATAATTTTCGGTAAAATATTAAAGTACATTAAGATATCAAATAATGGCACTATTAATAATATTGGGAATAAGGCTGCAACAGCCATATCCATCATTTTAACATTTGTCAAACTTGCAAATGCAAAACCTGTACCAGCATGCGCTGACTGAACTACCCAAGCGATACCATTGGCTGCTCCTCTTACTGCTTTTTGACCCCAATCAAAATAAATAAAGAACCATGCTAAAAACAGGTTTAAAACAACTAAGATCCCAATTGATTGCCATTGGATATTTTTGCGATCTCTTGAAAATAATACCGCAATACCAAGAAATACAATTAGACCAATAATGTTGATTAATAAAAACATTTGGCACCCACCTATGATTTAATTTTTTAAAAATTTAGAAACATTGAAATATCAAACTTCTGTACCGTGGACTCTAAAATCAGTTAAATTGCTATGTAAAATATGAAGAATTATGACTCGTGGCTACAGTATTTAATATATGTATGTTTGCTTATAACTTGTATTATACCATGAGCATTTTTTTCTTAAAATATCGATTTCATTAATTTAAGAATTATTATGTCGTAACTTCTCAAATGATTAAAAATAGACAAAAGCTTGAAGCAATTTATTAACATCTATATCCATCAATGTGCGACACTTTAATTTCCTCGATGGTATATGTGTATTTGCTCCAAGCTTACTTATATATAAAATTAATCTGTTAATTTTTGAGACACTACAAAGTTTTTATACTTCGCATGTGATGCCATCAGTTCTGAATGCGTACCTTTACCTGTTACCTGTCCTTTGTCTAAGAATATAATTTGACCGGCTTTTTTAATCGTAGACAAACGATGCGCAATGACAATCGTTGTTCTACCTTCCATCAATGTTTCTAAAGCTTCTTGAATTTTCAATTCACTTTCACTATCGAGATTAGCTGTTGCTTCATCAAGTAACAAAATATCAGGATTTTTAACAAAACTTCTAGCAATATCAATACGTTGACGTTGTCCGCCAGACAGTTTCAATCCTCGTTCACCTACAAGCGTGTCATATCCTTCATCAAATTGCATGATAAAATCATGACAGTTCGCTAATTTAGCATAATTAATAAGTTCTTCATCTGAAACATGACGATTAATTCCGTATAAAATATTGTCTCTAATTGTACCACTCATCATCGAATTTGATTGCATAACATATCCAATTTTGCGTCGCCACTTAGATAACGGGATATCATAGACACTTTCAAGGCCATATTTAATATCACCTGACTCAATTTCATACATACGTTCTATCAGGTTAAATATCGTACTTTTACCAGATCCAGAAGGACCTACAAAAGCACTCACTTGACCTTGTGGGATTTGGAACGACACATCATCTAATATTTTCTTCACATCATATTTAAAGTCTACATGTTCAAATGACAATACACCGTCATCAATTAATACATTTTCAGAATCTTCAAGAGCTTCTGTCGGTTCAATAGGTTCTTGCATGATTTCGTATATTCTACTACTTGCACCGACTGCCTTTTTATAATCTGTAACTAACGTTGAAAGATTGATTAAAGGCATAGATAACTGAATAACATAAAATATCATTGCAATTAATGTACCTGCAGTGATTGCACCAGTCGCAATTTCTAATGCACCAAAACCTAAAATAATTGCAATTGTTAGCAACATAACTATACCTGAAATTGGTTGTACAACTGCCGCAATTTTAGCCTGTTTTAAACCTAATTTATATATTTCATTCAAATTTTTATGTGCATTATCTAATTCAAGACGCTCTGTATTTGATATTTTAACAAGACGCATTTCAGTTAGGACACGCCCTAACAAACCACTGAAGTTTGCAATTTCAGATTGTGTACTTGTCGATATCTTTTGCATAATACGACCTAGAGGAATCATAATTAAAACGAATATCGGTATCGTTATAAATGTTAATAATGTCATTTTCCAATCTAAAATAAATAACATGATTAGTGACCCAACTAATGTAACGATTGATGGTAATAAGTTAGGTAGCTTTTGTGAAATAAATTCATTTATCACTTTCGTATCGTCAGTTAATCGACTCATTAATTGACCACTTTCATTTTTGTCAAAGAATGGCATTTTTAATTGTATGATATGCTCCCATAAAACTGAGCGTATCGCATAAATAATTTTTTCACCAATTTTACTTAATAAATATAAACCTAATCCGCTTAATAAAGCATTGATGACAAAGATACCACCAAATAATGCGATTAGATTCCAATTGATATGGCTCACGGAAAATTTATCTACAATTCGACCAGTAAACAGTGGCACTAATAGTCCACTTAAGCTCCCTAGTGATGAAATAGTGATAGCTGCAACGATAAGACCCACTGGCCATGATAGTTTTTTAAATAAGAAAAACAATGGATTTTCTCGTTTCATAGTTTTACCTCTTCTGTTTGAAATTTATAGTTAATTCATTTAGATAGATACATGCATTTCTATCATATACTTTCTCCCAACAAAACTTTAAAAATCAAATAAAGTGTTGCCCCAAAATACCGCTCATAACATTTATATGATAGAATATTTCTATTGCATTTTTTGTAATAACTTCTCAAAGTCTTTATATTAAAACATGAAAATTAATCGCTTTTGAGTAAGTTTGCTCTTCGTACAAACATTATAACACCTTTAGCTACACACGTAATATATTTGCATTATTTTTCAAATTAACTGCAGAAAACTTTATTTTCAACAATTTAATTAAGGTGAAGTGAATTAGCAATGATTTCCGTAAGTAGGAATAACCATTGCTTTTAGGGAATATTTAAGAATTGGAAAAGGGAAGATTAACGCTTTATGAAAAATTTAATATCTATTATCATCATTTTATGTTTAACATTAAGTATTATGACACCATATGCACAAGCTGCTAACAGTGACGTAACCCCTGTACAAGCAGCAAATCAATATGGTTATGCAGGTTTGTCAGCTGCATACGAACCGACGAGTGCTGTTAATGTAAGTCAAACTGGACAATTACTGTATCAATACAATATCGATACTAAGTGGAATCCAGCGTCTATGACTAAATTAATGACAATGTACTTAACATTGGAAGCTGTAAATAAGGGGCAGCTTTCACTTGATGACACTGTCACAATGACGAACAAAGAATATATTATGTCTACACTACCTGAGTTGAGTAATACGAAACTATATCCTGGACAAGTATGGACAATCGCAGACCTATTACAAATTACAGTATCTAATTCTAGTAATGCCGCGGCATTAATTTTAGCTAAGAAGGTTTCAAAAAACACCAGCGATTTCGTTGATTTAATGAATAACAAAGCTAAAGCTATCGGAATGAAAAATACACATTTCGTCAATCCAACGGGTGCTGAAAATTCAAGATTACGTACATTTGCACCAACAAAGTATAAAGACCAAGAACGTACTGAAACGACTGCTAGAGACTACGCCATTTTAGATTTACACGTGATTAAAGAGACACCTAAAATATTAGACTTTACAAAGCAGTTAGCACCAACAACGCATGCAGTTACGTATTACACATTCAACTTTTCATTGGAAGGTGCAAAAATGAGTTTGACTGGTACAGATGGTTTAAAAACTGGATCAAGTGATACAGCAAATTACAACCATACGATTACTACCAAACGAGGTAAATTTAGAATTAATCAAGTTATCATGGGTGCGGGAGACTATAAAAACCTTGGTGGCGAGAAGCAACGTAATATGATGGGGAATGCATTAATGGAACGCTCATTTGATCAGTATAAATATGTAAAAATATTGTCTAAAGGTGAGCAAAGGATAAATGGTAAGAAATATTATGTTGAAAACGATCTTTACGATGTTTTACCAAGTGATTTTAGTAAAAAAGATTATAAACTTGTAGTCGAAGATGGTAAAGTACACGCGGACTATCCAAGAGAATTTATTAATAAAGATTATGGACCTCCAACTGTAGAAGTTCATCAGCCAATTATTCAAAAGGCAAATACTGTTGCTAAAAGTATGTGGGCAGAACATCCATTATTCACTATCATTGGTGGTGCATGCCTTGTCGCTGGATTAGCACTAATTGTTCATATGATAATCAATCGTTTATTTAGAAAAAGAAAATAAAACATACTAAAAACGGACAAGTTGCACATTATAAAGCTGCGAAACTTGTCCGTTTTATATTTATTTTATAATAACCTAAGTTAATTTATCGTTTAGTATCGATAGTTCTATATAATTTATTTAGCATCTTTACCATATAATTCTTGTTTGATTTTAGTCGTCGAAATGCCTTCTGTACGTTTTAAATAAATGACTTCACATTTATCCTTTAAGAAGTCGAATTCACCTTCCCAGTCATGTCCCATAACAAAAACATCTACATCAAATTTTTCGACATCGTCTTCTTTTTGTCCCCAGCCCTTTTCTGGAATGACTAAATCGACATAGCGTATTGATTCAAGCATCATTTTTCGTTGTTCATAATCATAATAAGATTTTTTATGTTTAATTTGGTTAAATTCATCTGTTGATAATGCTACTATTAAATAATCGCCCATCTCTCTTGCACGACGAAGCAATTCGATATGACCATAGTGAAGTAAGTCATATGTGCCATATGTTATTACACGTTTCATTAAGTTATCCTCCTCATATTGTCACATCATAGGATTGCAGTTTATGGTCATCAATGTACACGTTATCGTTTTAACATTGATTTTGTTCGATGTGCAAACTTTCTCCCTTTAAGTTGTATCAAGAATTTTTTATAAGTCGGCCTATTAATGCCCACTTGAATTAATGTTTGTCGCCACAATTCGTATATTTCTCTATCCCAATTCTCACCAATAAATTCAACTGTATTTATAATGTCAAACATGTTTTGCGATACATAATCAGAATGCTGCATAGACATAATATAGTCTTTTACGAGTTGAATTGTCGTGTGTGTTACTGCTGGGTGTTCATTCATATAATATTTTAATGAATTATTGAATAAAATACGATCAACCATATCACTATATAATAGCCTTTGTTCAGGTAATAGTAACATTTCCATGACTCGTTGTCTTATTTTCATAATTTCTATGATATATCTATTAAAATCTTCATCGTTACTTGTAGCATGTGTATCTATATCGTTATCTCCGACAATCATCTGTGAAACTAAATGTATATCCGTAGCTTTTTGCATCGCCTTGACAAGTATTGCGTGATTGTATGTGTTAGCTAAAGTTTCGTCACACTGTAATTCAGCAAATTTAGCACTGAATAACTTTCCGTCAAAAGACATCATTGATAACAAATCTGGTTGTTCCGTTAATGTAACGATTCGATTATCTTTAATAAACTCATCAGCACTTTTCAATTTCCATTCACCATGGTAATTGTAAGCTCGCTGCCCTATTACCATATCAATATTATCATTATTTTTGAAAGCTGCAGTTAACCTATCTAATTTACCTGGCAATACGATTGATGTTGGATTTATGACCATAAATGCGTCACTATCATGTGGATCTGTCATTTTGATATCCATCAAACCTTTATTAATACACGTAGCTATCGAAGCATTTTGTAATTGTATTAATGAAATATGCTTGAGTTCTCTTTGTAACCGTTCAATCATAGGAATTGTTTGATCAGTAGAACCACCATCAATACAAAGGATTCTATAGTGTTCTTTACTCTCAATAGATATTAACAATTGTCGAATTGTTGCCTCATTATTACATGTAGGTATGATTATCGTAAGCCTCATTTTGTCACCATCTTATCTATATATTCTGTGAGCTGATGTAAACTTTTATCAGTATTATACTTATGCCAATCTTTAAATAACGGACTTAATAGATGTTCTTTTTCTTGTATCGTCATTATTAAATCTTCTTCAGTATACACTTTGTAGCTATCCGGTATTGCTTTGTAAAATTGATTCAGGCCTCTCACTTTATCATATGTTCCTTCATCATACACATAAAATATAGTTGGAATATCTAACAAGCTAGCTTCTATTGGCAGCGAACTATAGTCGCTAATAATTATATCTGACATTAGCATTAATGTAGACGTGTCGATTGAAGATACGTCATCAATGTCTGAATCTTCAATTGATGGATGTAATTTATTAATCAGTGTATATCCTGGTAAACATTTTTCAAAATAAGCTTTATCAATAGCCCTATTATCTGCTTTATCTTCTCTATATGTTGGTACATATAATACCAACTTATTTGTAATTCCATATTTATCCTTTAACTCTGCCTTAACCGTTGCTCTATCAGCTGTGTAATATTTATTGATTCTCGGAAGCCCAAAATACAGCATTTGCTCTTCTGTTGCACCTAAAGACTGTTTAAAACATTGTGACATTTGTTCACAACCCACTAAGTAAAAATCCGTCGCTTGATAAACTTTACGGTACTGCTGAACCATTCCCTTGTCAGACAAATCGACTTGATGATCTGTTAATCCAAAGTTTTTTAATGCACCACTTGCATGCCACGTTTGAACAATGTGTTGATTAGAAGTCTTATTATATCCACCTAGTAATAGGTAATAATTATCGATAATAATCATCTGCGCGCTTTTCAAAGCCTTAATTTGTTTTACCAATGTTCGACTAGTCATTTCTATCACATCAACATCGTCGCTAAGATCAGATAAATAAGGCGCTTGTTTTGGTGTTGTTAAAACAGTTTTCTGATACGACGAATTATTTAATGCTTTGATAATAGGTTTAATATCTTCTGGAAAAGTCATCATAAATACGATATGCGGTTTATCAATCACTTGAGGCGTAATCATTTTAGAAAGTATTCGAACTACCAAATGATAAAATTTCTTTATTAAAACGTTCATAATACACCAACTTAATATGTTATTTACTTAAATTATAAACAAAAATGAACCCCACTTCCATTTATTAATGGTTAGCGGGGTTTCGTCATATAAATATATTACAAGAAGTCTGCAAATTGATCTCTATATTTCATGTGTAGGTACGCACCAATTGCAAAGAAAATGGCAACAATACCGAAATTGTATAACATTAATTTCCAATGATCCATGAAATACCATTCGTGATATAAAATTGCTGCACGGTATGATTCAGCAATAAAGTAAACTGGATTATATTTCATCATTTCATGAATTAAACCACTGATACCATGGTTCTTTGGTAGCCACAAAATTGGTGAAAAGTAAAATAATATTCTTAATATTGCTTGCATTAACATTTGTGTATCTCTAACTAACACACCGAGTGTTGATGTTAATAACGTCACCGAGGCAGTTAAGAAAAAACAAAACGGTACATATATCAATAATTGAATGATATGTATTGATGGATAAATACCAGTAAACATACATGCAATTATCACAAGTAAAAGTAAGCCTAAATGTCCATAAAATCTACTTGTCACAATATATGTCGGTATTATCGATAACGGGAAGTTCATTTTCGATACTTGATTAAACTTTTGTGTAATTGCTTTAGTACCTTCTAAAATACCTTGGTTGATGAAGAACCACATACTGATACCAACCAATAACCAATAAACAAAAGGTACACCATGAATTGGTGCATTACTTCTTATTCCTAATCCAAAAACCATCCAGTAAACCATAATTTGCATAACAGGGTTAATTAATTCCCAAGCCACACCTAAATAGTTACTATGATTGATAATTTTAACTTGAAACTGAGCCAGTCTTTGAATTAAATAAAAGTTCTTTACATGTTCTTTAAAAACTGTTCCTATTGCTGACATTCCATTAAACCACACTTTCAAATGTTTAACTATTTCTCTACTTAACTAAATAGTATTATAATAATTGTTGTAAATACTATCACTATACATGGATGCTATCAAAATTATTGTCTAGTTCTTTAAAATATTAGTTTATTACAAATACATTATAGTATACAATCATGTAAGTTGAAATAAGTTTAGTTTTTAAATATCATTGTTATCATTGATGATTAACATTTTGTGTCAAAACACCCACTCTGATAATAACAAAATCTTCTATACACTTTACAACAGGTTTTAAAATTTAACAACTGTTGAGTAGTATATTATAATCTAGATAAATGTGAATAAGGAAGGTCTACAAATGAACGTTTCGGTAAACATTAAAAATGTAACAAAAGAATATCGTATTTATCGTACAAATAAAGAACGTATGAAAGATGCGCTCATTCCCAAACATAAAAACAAAACATTTTTCGCTTTAGATGACATTAGTTTAAAAGCATATGAAGGTGACGTCATAGGGCTTGTTGGCATCAATGGTTCCGGCAAATCAACGTTGAGCAATATCATTGGCGGTTCTTTGTCGCCTACTGTTGGCAAAGTGGATCGTAATGGTGAAGTCAGCGTTATCGCAATTAGTGCTGGCTTGAGTGGACAACTTACAGGGATTGAAAATATCGAATTTAAAATGTTATGTATGGGCTTTAAGCGAAAAGAAATTAAAGCGATGACACCTAAGATTATTGAATTTAGTGAACTTGGTGAGTTTATTTATCAACCAGTTAAAAAGTATTCAAGTGGTATGCGTGCAAAACTTGGTTTTTCAATTAATATCACAGTTAATCCAGATATCTTAGTCATTGACGAAGCTTTATCTGTAGGTGACCAAACTTTTGCACAAAAATGTTTAGATAAAATTTACGAGTTTAAAGAGCAAAACAAAACCATCTTTTTCGTTAGTCATAACTTAGGACAAGTGAGACAATTTTGTACTAAGATTGCTTGGATTGAAGGCGGAAAGTTAAAAGATTACGGTGAACTTGATGATGTATTACCTAAATATGAAGCTTTCCTTAACGATTTTAAAAAGAAATCCAAAGCCGAACAAAAAGAATTTAGAAACAAACTCGATGAGTCCCGCTTCGTTATTAAATAAACCGAAAAAACCGAGAATCTCCATTTAAGGATTTCCTCGGTTTTATTTTTATCATCATGACTATTTCGCTTTTTTTATTTTTCTTTTTGCTTTGGCTATTTTATACATAAATATTGGAATACTCTTCAATCTACCAATACGTTTCCAATCTATTAATGCTCTATATATCCATTCAATGTTTAATTTTCTAAATATATAAGGCGCTCTCTTTTTAGCCTCAGCAAATACTTCAAGAGAACCACCTACGCCCATCATCACTGTAGATTCAAATTGGTTTTCATGTGTCATAATCCATTCTTCTTGTTTAGGGAATCCCATACCTACAAATATGTAATCAGGTTTAAACAGTTTAATTCGTTTTACTACTGTCTCATCTTCTAAATCAATATAACCGTGATGATGTGCAAACGATATGTTTGGATATCTTTGTTGCAATGCATATTGTGCCGCTTCTACAACTTCATTAGTTGCCCCTAGCAAAAATACTTTTTGATGATTTACATGAGCAATTTTCAAACATTCATCCATCAACTCAATACCAGGTATACGATGCGCTAGAGGTTGCTTTAAACGATGCGAAGCTTTGACTACTCCTGTCCCATCAGCAACAATATAGCTCGCTTGATTTATTAACTCTAAATACGCTTGATGTGTCGTCGCGTAATTCACTATTTCAGGGTTGGCTGTTACTATAAAAAGATTATTCGTTGATTGATTTGCAAAAAAGGTTTTAATATTTTCAACCATTTGCAACATTGTTGTATTATCAAAATCGACCCCTAAAATGTCAACTTTGGCTGTATTGGATCTTTCTTCAACAGTCATAACAGGAATCTCCTATCTTATTTCATTATTATGTTAGTGTAATCAATATTAACAGTATTTATATTCATCCTATTTATATCGAAATGATTTTGCTTTATTTTAACACATATTCACCTTTTCAAAAATTAAAATTAGTTTAACTAAGGTAAGTCTAAAGTCTAACGCTATTGATGCCAATATCATTTATAATAAGTGCTAAGCAAACTTTAAATTAATATCTTATATGAGGTTAACAATGAATTATTTATCAAACTTTTTTAATACGACAATTCAACTTAATATATACATTATCGTTATTGTTGCAGCTTGTTATATTGCTATTCATCAATATAGACATAAGCCTGTTTTGAACTATTTAGATGTCATTTTAAACTATATCCCTGTTTTAACACATGAATTTGGTCATGTACTGTTTAATAAACTCGCTGGTGGCCGTGCAAAAGATTTAGTCATTGTAACAAGTCCACGAGAGCGACAACAGACATTACAACAAGGATTCGCAATTACACAATCTAGACATCTAGCTGGTCAATGGCTTACAACGATTGGTGGTTATTTTATGCCTCCTATTATGTTATTGATAGGTTTAGCGTCGAGCCATTATCAGATACCTAGTTTCTTTATATTTACCTATTTATTGATATTTATTTATTTTTTAATTTTAACATCTAGAAAAGGCTCACCCATTGTTGTTATAACTTTAATTTCTATCATGTTGTATTTTATATTAAAAGATGAAAATATAGTAGAAATTCAACTACTTGTCACAATGAGTTATCAATATATTTTAGGTGTATTATTAGGCGAAGTTCTACAATCTAGTTGGACGATTGCTAAATTGACTTTCCAGCGTCCGAGTCCACAGTGGGATGGTAGTGCACTTAAAGAACTCAGTCATGTACCTATCTTCATTTATAGTACAATCTGGATTATCTTCAATCTTTATGCAGTGAATATTTTACTCAAATATACTCACTTGATAAATTAACTAATAAAAAAGAAGCCTAAAGCAATTATCCATATGTCTTTATCAGTTCAATCATGGATATCTTTATGGCTTCTTTATTTTATTTTTCAGCAAACATGTTCATTGCATTTTCGTAACTGACAATAATTACATTATCATTACGTTTAATGATAATTACTTTATTCATTTCATCTTTCGATACAATTTCCACTTCATTACCAATAGAAATATCTTTACTAGACAAATATATTAGCAAATCGGTCTTATCTCTCACACGTTTGATTGTAACGATATCACCAGGTTCATAATTCAAAATCGTTGTTATATATTTCTCTTTATATTCATTATTTCTAGGAATCACACCGCCGTGCGGGCAAGTTTCTGGGAAATTTAACAGGCTATCCAGCCTTTCAACAAATAAATCTGAAATTCGATGTTCTAAAATTTCTGCTTCTTGATGTACTTCTTCCCAATTATATTTCAATATTTCTATTAAAAATAATTCTAATAGTCGATGTCTCTTAATGATATCAAGCGTATGCGTTAAACCATCCTCTGTTAATCTAACACCTTTGTACGGTTTTGTTTCAACATAGCCTGCTTTTTCAAGACGTCCTACCATTTCACTTACAGATGGAGGCTTAATATTTAAAAATTGAGATAAGATTTTATTTGTCACAAAGTTTTTATCGCCATTATTCGTAAGGATCGCCTTTAAATAGTCCTCTTTTTCTTCAGTTAACATACTTTCACCTCACATACATTGTCTATATTATATCACGAATTTACTTGACATGATAAATATTCTCAGTTTATTATACAATTAATTAGGTTAGCCTAAACTTTTAATTAGGAGGTATAAACGTTTGTTAGAAACAAAAGATTTAAATCTGTTTTTAGGTAATAAGCATGTACTTAAAAACATTTCCTTATCGATACCAGTACGCGGCGAAATAATTGGTATCATGGGCCCGAATGGTGCTGGTAAATCTTCCCTTATCAAGTCTTTAATTGGTGAATTTAATGCTACCGGTACTAAATTGTTATATAACAAACCTATACAACAACAACTGCAACATATTACATATATTCCACAAAAAGCACATATTGATTTAGATTTTCCTATAAGTGTGGAACAAGTGATTTTATCAGGTTGCTACAAAGAAATTGGATGGTTTAGACGACCTAATAAATCAGCAAGGGATAAACTCAAACAGTTATTAAGCGATTTAGAATTAGAATCTTTACGTCATCGACAAATTTCAGAATTAAGTGGTGGACAATTACAACGTGTGCTAGTAGCAAGAGCATTGATGTCCGAAAGTGAAGTTTATTTTCTAGATGAGCCGTTTGTCGGAATTGATTTTAGTAGCGAAAAATTAATCATGACAAAAATCGAGAACTTAAAACAACAAGGAAAACTTATTCTTATCATCCACCATGATCTATCAAAAGCAAAGCAATACTTTGATCGCATTATTCTATTAAATCAAACATTACGATACTTTGGTGATAGTGAAGAGGCTATGAGTGTCACTCGCTTAAACGAAACATTTATGAGTAGCACTGACTGTAGTGACCCTAGTCAAAGGAGCAATATAACATGTTAGAGTTTGTCGAACATTTATTTACATATCAATTCTTGAATCGAGCATTGATAACTTCAATTATTGTAGGGATAGTTTGTGGTACAGTTGGTAGTTTAATTGTATTACGTGGTCTTTCATTAATGGGAGATGCAATGAGTCACGCAGTATTACCTGGTGTTGCCCTATCATTCTTATTTGGTATTCCAATGTTTGTAGGCGCACTTATAACTGGTATGATCGCAAGTATTTTTATCGGTTATATCACATCTAGTAGTAAAACGAAACCTGACGCCGCTATTGGAATTAGTTTTACCGCTTTCTTAGCTTCGGGGATTATTATTATTAGCTTAATAAACACTACGACAGATTTGTACCATATTCTGTTTGGTAATTTACTGGCAATCACAAATAGTGCATTTTTAACAACTATTGTGATTGGTTCAATCGTCCTTATTCTAATCATTATTTTCTATCGTCCATTAATGATTTCTACATTCGATCCAACGTTTAGTAGAATGAGTGGTCTAAATACGACGTTATTACATTACTTTGTGATGTTGTTACTCTCATTAGTAACAGTAGCAAGTATTCAAACGGTAGGTATTATTCTTGTAGTTGCATTATTAATTACACCTGCATCTACAGCATTTTTAATTAGTAAAAAACTATACTCAATGATGATTATAGCAAGTTTAATAAGTGTCATAAGTTCAATTGTCGGACTTTATTACAGCTATATTTACAACATTCCTAGTGGTGCGACAATCGTACTTTGTACGTTTGTAATTTATATCATCACATTATTTTTCACAAAATTTACGAATAGAAAGAAACGAGGAAGTTTAACATGAAAAAATTAGTACCTTTATTATTAGCCTTATTACTTCTAGTTGCTGCATGTGGTACTGGTGGTAAACAAAGCAGTGATAAGTCAAATGGCAAATTAAAAGTAGTAACGACGAATTCAATTTTATATGATATGGCTAAAAATGTTGGTGGAGACAACGTCGATATTCATAGTATTGTACCTGTTGGTCAAGATCCTCATGAATATGAAGTTAAACCTAAAGATATTAAAAAGTTAACTGACGCTGACGTTATTTTATACAACGGATTAAATTTAGAGACTGGTAACGGTTGGTTTGAAAAAGCCTTAGAACAGGCTGGTAAATCATTAAAAGATAAAAAAGTTATCGCAGTATCAAAAGATGTTAAACCTATCTATTTAAACGGTGAAGAAGGCAACAAAGATAAACAAGATCCACACGCATGGTTAAGTTTAGATAACGGTATTAAATACGTAAAAACAATTCAACAAACATTTATCGATAACGACAAAAAACATAAAGCAGATTATGAAAAGCAAGGTAACAAATACATTGCTCAATTGGAAAAATTAAATAATGACAGTAAAGACAAATTTAATGACATTCCAAAAGAACAACGTGCCATGATTACAAGTGAAGGTGCCTTCAAGTACTTCTCAAAACAATACGGTATTACACCAGGTTATATTTGGGAAATTAACACTGAAAAACAAGGTACACCTGAACAAATGAGACAAGCTATTGAGTTTGTTAAAAAGCACAAATTAAAACACTTATTAGTAGAAACAAGTGTTGATAAGAAAGCAATGGAAAGTTTATCTGAAGAAACGAAGAAAGATATCTTTGGTGAAGTGTACACAGATTCAATCGGTAAAGAAGGCACTAAAGGTGACTCTTACTACAAAATGATGAAATCAAATATTGAAACTGTACACGGAAGCATGAAATAACACGCTGTGTTTTAATGAAGTAAGATGAATTGATGTTGATGCAACCTAAAATATTGGTATCTCCAATATTTTAGGCCACACATCAACATAACAAAGTCGAAGGCTAATAGTCCCATATCGTGCGTTAAATATATATTACCCTCCTATTAATATATATACCGTTCCCGATCGCACGATATGGTGGTATTAGAACTTCTCTTTGAACGAAAGAGAAAAGCTAGAAGTTCTTATGCAGTTTTAATTAAACTGTAAACATTTGTCACTCTTTAAATCAAAGAGTAAAGTTAAAAGCTTTATGTGGTTTTGATTAAACTGCGAACAGCTTTTCTCTTTGAACGAAAGAGAAAAGCTAGAAGTTCTTATGCAGTTTTAATTAAACTGTCGTTCCCTTCATCTCTTTTAACCACAGAGATGCGTTAGAAGTTCTTCTAATACAATTTATACAACGCCATTCCCTACACACTCTTATAAAAGAGATTCACGCGCGTCAATAAATTGTATTACATACTAACTAAAAAGCTTTTCTTAATCGTACTAACGAAGTTAGAGGTTCTTATGTGATTGGACAACTGTTCTCCCTACTAGACTTTTAGCATAGCTGGTTAAAAGTACTATTACAGATTGTTCAATTGTATGCCCCTTTCCTTTGAACGGAATATTAAAAGCTATGTGCAGTAACTTTTAATAGGCATACCACTTTTGCATCAAGCTATAAATAATCGCATACTTTGATATTTAATCTGGCCTATCAAAGTAAACATCTATGGTTTCCTCCCCCCATAGATCCTTAAGCCACACTCATCCGATGTCATATGAGTGTGGCTATTTTTTGTGAATGCACTTATCTTCATCTTTAAATGACTTCGATTAATCTATCTCCTCCAATTTTTAAAACTTATTTCAATTAAATCTCAAATATTAATAATTCGTATAGTTTAAAACTATCTATTCAATTCCCCTAAAATAAAAGGGATTGATGAAAAGCCATTCAGTTTTTCATCAATCCCTTTTAGCATAATTACGAACTACGTCATACTATCTACAATAACCATTTCATCATAATTGATGGCTTCTCTTAGTTTTAACGCTGTACCTTCTGATACTTCATCTGTATCAATCAACTCACGTAAAATGCGACGTTGTTCTCTCAATGCATTTAATTTAATTTTAGTAATCGTATCTTCACTTGCTGAGTTGAAGAAATTTGATGGTGTTAAGTTTTCAATTCGCATTAAATAACCGTCACAAACCATTCCAACTTCAAGTGTATTATCTTTTGTTGTTTCCTTAGACAAACGACTAACCACATTATAATGGACTAATTTATTAATTTTATTTAATTCCATTAAGTTATCCGTAACACTAAGTGAAGATGCGGAGTTCACTCTCGTTTGTACTCTTCGTTTTAATAAAGCACCTCGTAATAATACAATCATTCTTCTTATTAATGATGCTTGTCTATATACCTGTGTTCTTTCAGCATAACGCATATAGTTTTCAAGTACACTATTCGTTATTTGTCCTTCATCTACTAAAGACTCTAATGTTTTTGTTTCTACATTAAAAGCAATTTTTTGTAGACGTTCTAATTCTTTAGAGTTTTCATCATCTTTCTCTACAGTTTTTAAAAATGCTAATTTATCATGATATTCTTTAATCACGTTACCATATTTAAAACTTGTTTCGAAAGTAGATTTTTGATTTAGATAATCAATAACTTGTTCTAATATATAAATTCTAGCAACTTTAAACGACATATTGCCAATTACTGTTTTAGGTGCAGGTTTCGTTAATAATGGCAATAATACTTGCGCAACTACCAAACTAATAATAACCATACCAGATGCAATAAATAATAAGTCGTTTCTATACGTAAAAGCATGATGCCCTGCTAAAAAATAAGGTAACGTTAATGCGATTGCTAAAGAAATTGTTCCATGCACACCACATAACGTCATAATTAAAGCGTATAAACTTCGCTTTGGTGGTTTCTCAGTCGTTGGATTATCATCATCATTTTTAGTCATCATTTTTTGGAATGGACTGATGGCTAAATAAAAATAAGGATATAAGACATAAACCCAAACAAATCTAAATAGATAGACAGCTAAAGCAACAACAATAGTGATGCCTATTAAAAAGATTAAATTGTGCGGTTCTGTTTTGATAATTTTAATAATAACTTCAGGTACTAAAAATCCTAATATAGAAAAAACAAAGCCATTTAAAACATAACCTAGTATATTCCATGTATGATTGTAACTCATTTGCAGTTGTGTACGTACTTGCATAATTCTGTCACGTTCGAAACCATGTACAAGTCCTGCAACTACTGCTGCAATGATTCCTGATGCGTGAAACAATTCAGCAATTAAATACGTAACAAATGGTGTTAACAATTGAATAATTGTAAACATATTAATGTTTTCATATCCTCGACGCATCAATGTTAATCGGAACCTTACTAATGCCATACCTATAAGTAAACCAACCACTGCGCCACCAATTGATGCAATTAAAAACAACTGAACAGCATCAACAAGTGAAAAAGCACCTGTAACTAATACTCCAACAGCTATTTTAAATGAAATAATACCAGCAGCATCATTCAATAATGACTCACCTTCAAGAATTGTCATTGCTCCTTTTGGCAAGACCTTTCCTTTAGTGATTGCTTGCACTGCTACTGCATCAGTAGGACAAAGAATGGCAGCAATTGCAAATGCTGCTCCAATAGGTAAATCTGGCCAAATCCAATGAATAAATAAACCTACACCTATCACAGTAGTAATGACTAATCCTAATGCCATCATCATCACTGGCTTAATATATTTCCTTAAATGGACTCTAGAAACATTAACACCTTCTACAAATAACAAAGGCGCAATCATTGTTACCATAAACAATTCAGAATCAAAATTAAATTGAACAGGGATTGGGGTAATAAATAGTAACATGCCCAAGAAAATTTGTATAAATGCTAGGGGTACTTTAGGTATGAAAGTATGGACAAACGAACTTAGTATCACAACAGCTATAAATATAAGAATTGTTTCAAATATTTCCAAACTTTCACCTCTCTAAAAAGTATTGTTTAATTGAAAATTAAGTATCACATCTCGTTGTAATTATACTTTAGAGGATAAATTGAGTTAGCGACCACAAAAGCACTTTAATATAGATATATGTCTACGATTGCAGTACTTAAATTTGCAATTATTTAATTTTATTTTATCACTAATTGTTTGTATAAATAAACAACTTGCTTTCACATAACAACATTAACTTATAATACAAAAAATGAGCACCTTAAAATCGACTAACCAATTTCAAAGTACTCTTTTAATGATTAATTTTGAAAACAAATCTTCAAAAGCATTGTTATGCTTAACAATTTAGCCAATACTTCAATCGTTTTGATACCATTTCTTACGATGCTCTTCTCGTTTTTTAGCACGTAATTGTAATGCTTCTGTAGAGTTTTGTTCATTTGAACTTAATAATATTGATGCATGTGTGTGAGCATCATTTTTTCGATACATATAAGCGCCGTTGCGATAAGCAGCGCGAGCGACTAAGTGCATGCCGACTGGTGAAGTTAAATTAATAAAAACAAGTGACAGTAATAAACGCACACTGAAAAATCCTGTATTCACAATAAAATAAATTAATACACCGATTAAAGTTAATAACACGGATAAAGTTGAACTTTTTGTCGCAGCGTGACTTCTTAAGAAAACATCTTGGAATTTCACGATACCTATTGCACTAATAAGAGCAATAAAACTACCTAACAACAACATCACAGCAGCAATAAGACTAAAGATTTCTTTTGTTATTTCCATTAAACACATGCCCCCCACCAATAAAGCGTGATATTGAAACAGAACTTACAAAAGATATAATGGCAATGAGCATGATTGAATCTAAGAAAGAAACGGTGCCCATAAGTACACTTAACACACCCACAATTGACATTACGACAGCACTTGTTGTATCAAATGTAACGACACGATCTGCTGTTGTAGGTCCCTTGATTAATCTAAATAAACAGATGATTAATGCAATTCCAAAAATAATGAGTGAACTAATAATCATAATATGTGTCATTGTTTGTATCATCGCGACACCTCCAATATTAAGTCTTCATAATGCTTAATACTTCTTAACAAACTATCTTTTTCTTTTTCTGACACGTCGATACTATGAATAAAAAACTTTTTAGAGTCTTGAGAAATTCGTATTACTGTAGACCCTGGAGTTATAATAATTAAAATTGTTAAAAATGTTATTGCCCAATCACTTGTTAGTCTTGTTTCATATGAAAGTAATCCAGGGTTCATATCTTTTGTTTTAAAAAGAATATAATTAATCGTGCTAATGCTAGATGTTATTAATTGATATAAATAAACACCTAAAAATTTAATAGCTACCCATAGTTTTCTAACATAAAAATCATCGCTGAAAAACCTGTGTAATATATAAATGACAATTAAACCAATTAGATATCCAGAAAAGAAAGTCGAGAATTTAAAATGATCTTCATCTTGAAATAATACCCATAAGAATGCAATGATAATATTTAAAACTATTTGATTCATTTAGTCCTCTCCTTTCAAATGCGGATTTACAAGTTTTTGATATAATTGATCACTCGTGTTCAACTCAGTTGCATCACTTGTAACATTTAACACAACAGGCGCAGCAATTCCGATTGCGATAACCACAACTACTAAAATACTTAAAATTCTTTTTCGATATAGCGGGATTTTCTTAAAATTAACTTCCTCCCCATCTTTATCTCCAAAATACATATAAAAAAGTATCCTAAATAAACTGTACATTGCAATTAGACTAGTAATAATCATTAACGCTAGTCCAATATAATTGCCATTTTGCAATGCACCTTGAAAAATAAGTACTTTCCCCGGAAAGCCACTAAATGGAGGCACGCCGCCAATAGCAAAAATCATTATAATAAACGCAACTCCAAATAAAGGTTCTTTTTTAGCTAAGCCATTCAAATATTGATATTGTCGATAGCCTGTAATGTAAACTAAACTACCAATAATAAAAAATAGCAATGTTTTTACAACAATGTCATTTACCAAATAAAATATTGCACCATTAATACCTGCAAACGTGTTTGTTCCTAAACCTAAAATGATAAATCCTATTGAGATTATGACTTGGTAAGCTGCAATCTTTTTAATATCTTTATAAGCAATGACACCTATAGCGCCGATGACCATAGTTATAGCAGCCATAGTTGCTAGCAATGGATGTATGAGATCATTATGTTGATCAAATAGTAAAGTGAAGAATCGAATTAATGCATAGGCCCCTACTTTGGTCATTAACGCTGCAAATAATGCTGCAAGCTCAGTATTTAACACAGCGTAGGCTTTGGGTAGCCACATAAAAAGGACCAGCGCTGCTTTCGCACTAAATGCGACTAAGAAGATTAATGAAATCATTGTAACAGTGCGATTATCTCCCATGTCATTCAAACGCATTGCAATATGTGAAAAGTTTAATGTACCTACTGTTTTATAAAGTAAACCTATACCTAATAAGAATAGCCATGAACCAATAATATTCAAGACAACATAAATAATTGCAGCACGTAATTGTTCTACAGATTGTCCAAGTGTAATGAGTACAAATGACGCTAGTAACATAATTTCAAACATGACGTATAAATTAAATAAATCTGATGTTAGAAAAGAGCCTATCACGCCAACACTTAAAAATAATATGAACGATGGCAAGTGATAACGATTTGCTTTATGTTCGCCACGCCCAAATCCGTATGCCATAATTAAAGTAATCACAAACGAAGCGGTTGTAACCATAATTAAACTTAAAGAATCTCCTAAAAACTGTATACCAAAGGGCGCTGACCATCCTCCAAAGTCTAGCGTAATTGGACGGTGACGCTGAACATAAATTAATAGCATTAATGAAATAATTGTGGTGATAGTCATTGTACCTAAGTATAAATATTTAGAAATACGATCATTATTTTTTAAAAATACAAGGATTAAGGCACAAAGGAATGGTAATAACATTGGTAAAATCAATAAGTTACTTAGCATCATCTTCCCCCCTTAGGCCTTCAATTTCATCTTCTTTTGTTACTTTATAAGTTCTATAAACAAGTACAAGTAAAAACGCAGTCATCCCAAACCCTATAACTATTGCAGTTAGTACAATAGCTTGTAACAAGGGATCAACAAACAATTGGTTTCCACCAGTTATTAGTGGTTCTGATCTACTAGAACCATACGTTCCCATACTCATAATAATGAGATTACCAGCATGAGTATATATTGAAATTCCGATTACAATACGAATTAAATTGATTGATAAAATCATATATGTTCCTATAAACACTAAAAATCCTATAACTAGTAATAATATTAAATTCATGATCGACCTCCGCTAAGCGACAACATCACTGTGACAATAACACCAACAACTGAGAATAAAATACCTAATTCAAAAAGTGTTATTGTACTTACATGAATTTGTCCTAAAATTGGAAGTATCCAAGTTGTTTCATATTGAGACAAAAATGGTTTTCCAAAAAACATAGGTATTATCGCAGTAATAGATGATACCAATGCTCCAATAATCATTAAAATTCTAAAATCAATCGGTAAACTTTCTAAAACCTCTTCAACATTAAAAGCCAGAAACATTAAAATAAACGCTGAACTAAATATTAAACCACCAATAAACCCACCACCAGGATTATTATGACCTGCGAAGAAGACATAGAATCCGAAAGTCAATAAAATAAATACAACAAGTTTCGTGACCGTTCTTAACACGACATCATTCTCTTTCATCTTGTCCCCTCCGATCTTGATAATTTAATAATGTGTAAATACCTAGCCCAGTAATAATTAACACTAATCCTTCAAATAATGTATCTAATGCTCTAAAGTCACCAAGTATCGCATTTACAATATTTTTACCACCTGTTAGTTTGTCAGCTTTTAAATAAAAGTCTGATATTGATGATAAACCATCTGTTTGTTGTGTAATAAAAATTAATGATACAACAATAAGTGCCATCAAGAGTGATACAGAAATTTTAATTATTTCTCTTTTTTTGTTAGCGTTAGATCTTGGCACGTTTGGTAATCTTGAAAAACTGACAATAAATAGTATCGTCGTTATTGTTTCAACTACTAGCTGAGTCAATGCTAGATCAGGGGCTTTCATTGCTATAAAGAATAAGGTCACAACAAATCCGATGACTCCATTTAAAATGACCATTGTCAGTCGTTGACGTATAAAAATTAAAGAAATACCAATTGTGACAGTTACGATTGCTAATATAATTTCTAATGCCCCAAATTCAGAAACATGTAACTGATGTACTTTAGGAAGTCCAATTCGAATATAACCATATCCAATGATAATCATAAATATGCCTAAGGTCATAATAATGTATTGGTTTAAACGATCTTGCATAACACGTTTAAATCGCTTCGTAGCAAACTTTTCAAAATGTCGATATACTATCTCATAGCTTTTTGAAACTGAAATCTGTCTAATTTCACCTGTGAACACTTTTTTCCAATCTACTTTGATTGCTAGTACACTACCCAATAAAATAATGATGATGGTTAAAAGAAGCGGTATGTTAAATCCATGCCATTGCGAAACATGTGGTGCCAATTGATCAATTTGATGATTACCACCTGATACAGCTCTTAATGCTGGAACGATAATCCCCTTCCCAAATATATTTGGTACAAAAAAGATTACAGGTACTAGCACCATTAATATAAGAGATGGTAAACTAAACAACCATGGTTCGTGGATATTTTTTTTAGTAAAAACCTTAGAATCATATTTTGTCCAAAATACTTCTTTTACCATGTATAGTGCATATGTGAATGTAAAAACACTCGCAATAACACCAACAAACACGATAGCTATCATTGAAATCAAACTAAATTGGGATAATTGTCCAGTTTGTGTTAATGCATCTAAAAACATTTCTTTACTTAAAAATCCATTTAAAAATGGTACTCCAGCCATAGATAGAGCCGCTATCGTCATGACTAGATTCATTTTAGGAAATAGTTGACGCATTCCACTTAAAATTCGTATATCCCTTGAACCTGCTTCATGATCTAAAATACCTACTCCCATGAAAAGCGCACATTTAAAGATGGCATGATTCATTAGATGAAATAGCGCACCAAATAATACAAATACATAAATAGATGCTATTGCGTCTTGTTGGTGTTGAGCATATCCACCACCGATACCGACCATTGCCATAATCATTCCTAGTTGACTGATTGTTGAATATGCTAGGATTCCTTTTAAATCCCATTGTTTTAAAGCTGTGATTGAACCAAATAACATTGTTATTAAACCAACAAACGTGACGATATATATGTACATATTGCTAAGACCTAATAATGGTGTAAATCGAAGTAATAAAAAGATACCAGCTTTTACCATCGTGGCTGAATGTAAATAAGCACTTACAGGTGTAGGTGCAGCCATTGCTCTAGGTAGCCAAATATGAAATGGAAATTGTGCTGATTTTGTAAATGCACCTAATAAAAACATAAAAATCATAGGGATAAACAATCCATGATTCTTAATATGATCTGCTTGTCCTAATATCTCTGTGATGTTATTCGTTCCTGTCATAATATACAACATGATAAAACCAACTAATAATGCCAAACCACCAAATACTGTAATCATAAATGATTGCATCGCACCAAATTGACTATCTCCGTTGTTATACCAATATGAAATCAATAAAAATGATGATACACTCGTTAATTCCCAAAAAATGTACATCAATATCGTATTGTCTGATAATACAATACCAATCATACTGAACATAAATAACGTTAAATAAAAATAAAACCTTGGTAAATTGTCTTTTCGAGAGGATAAATATTGAGTTGCATAGAAGAATACTGCAATTCCAATAAGTGAAATAATAAGAGAAAACATTAAACTTAAACCATCTAAACGTAAATCTAAATTAATATCTAATGTCTTAATCCATGGAATAGAGGTAGAAAGATATTGCAGTTTAGCTACTGATGGTATTTGAATCAAAAAATAGATAGATGAAATTACAGGTGCAACCAACGCTATGTACCCGGCATATTTAGCCAATGCTCTACGTTTAGACATTCGAAGTATCATCGCCATAATCACAAGTATAGCAATTAATAAATAAACCAAACTCATTATTAGCCTCCTTTGTTTCTATAATTGTAATGAAATATAAATACTATGTTCACACTCATTTTCTAAACCGATAAAATTTAGTGTTTCAATAGCAGATTGATGCCCTAAATACTTTTGAATGACTGGTATAGGTATACCTTTTTGATAAGCATGATATGCAAATGTCTTACGCAATGTCGTTAGTCCTACATTATCTATACCAGCTTCAATTGATGCTTGGTGAATTATTCGATATGCTTGCTGTCTAGATAATACTTGATTTGTTCGTAGTGATTGAAAAAGAACGTCTTCATTCGAAAGACTCCTGTCCTCTATATATTGAAGTAGTTCTTTCGATAATGTTTCTGGTAACCTAATTTTAATCAACGAATGAAAATGTGCTTTACACATTTCTGATAACGTACACTTTTCAATTAGTCTCTTAACTTGAGAGACTGTAATTGTTAATAATTCTGATACTTTCAATCCACTATGTATAGCTAACTTAAAGAATAAATAGTCACGTTCAGATTTTATCTTGAGCGCTTCATACATTTTAACAATATCATCATTAAATTTAATCGCTTCTACTTTATTCATTACTCAACCTCCCCTTGCTTTAAGTGTCTTAATCATAGCTATATTATATTTTAGTTACATATATCTATTGCCTTTTTTATAGATTTTAAACATAGAAAATAAAATTAGCCATTTTATTATTTTGTTTCGATATATAGTGTGAAAGGAGGTTTTAAAATATGAGTAAAATAAACCACATCACTATTGTATTATCATTTACTAAAGTAGACGCTAACGGCAAACAAACAGAATTTAAGCGTCGATTCGCTAACATTAACCCTGATGCATCAAACGACCAAATTAAAACATTCAGCAAACTTATTGAGCGACTTACTGGAGAAACATATAGCAATATCGAACTCATCAAATCTTTATCAATTTAATCAGGAGGACATATTCATGACTAAAACACTTGAATTAAGTTTTAAATCTTCACTAGACAAGCCTGTAAAACTGCAATTACCACAATTAAACAACGTAGTGACCGAGCAAGTTGTACGTGATAGTATGAATGCATTAGTAGATTTAAATATTATAAAGTCAAATAGTGGTACTATCACCAAAGTACATTCTGCTCAAATTATTGATAAAACAACAACTGTTTTATTTGAAGATAAGAAATAGATATAAAGAAAGCGCAATTAATTTAGTATAAATACTAACACCCTAGACTTTCATCATGATTGTCTAGGGTGATTTTGTTGTGATAATGTCCTGTTTTTTTCAACATTATTGTAAATGAGTTGTATATTTTCTCTATAATGATAATGTATACATATGATTTTATTATTAACTTTGGAAAGTGAGACTTTATTCATATGCTTCTTTTCTATATCATTGGTGTCCTAGTTGGAATGCTTATTCCTATCCAAACATCTGTCAATTCAAGACTATCACTGTATACTAAATCGCCTTTCTATACTTCATTCATTTCATTTTCAGTTGGAACAATTTGTTTAATTATTTTAAATATCATTATCAATCCAGAAGTATTTACTATTCACTTTTACAATAATCAATCATTTAACTACACATGGGTAGTCGGTGGTTTGCTTGGGGTTAGCTTTTTAACTGGCAATTTATTGTTATTGCCAAAATTAGGTGCAACATTAACTGTAATTGCAACAGTTGCGGGTCAAATTATTATGGGTGTCATTATTGATACATTTGGCTTATTTGGCGCTACAATTCATGATTTTAATTTAATTAAAGCAATTGGAGTATTGTTACTCATTGTCGGCATCGTCATAATGAATCAATTTAACAAGAATAATTTATTACTAACTGATCAAAAGTATTTACTGTTTTGGCTTCTCTTAGGATTTATTTTTGGTTTCTTTCCACCTATTCAAACGACAATTAATAGTGCTTTAGCAAGTCATACTCATTCACCAGCCTTTGCATCATTAGTATCATTTACAATTGGGTCAATAACGCTATTGATTTTAACCGCTATTTTTAATCGTTCTTTAAAACTAAAAACAAGTCATTTAAAATTCGGTAAATTAAAGCCTATCTATTTTACTGGCGGTATACTTGGTATGGCTTTTGTAACAGCTAACATTATCTTAATGCCTCATATGGGTGCAGCATTAACAACACTTATTGGGATGTTTGGCCAGATTCTAATGGGCATATTGATAGATCACTTTGGATTATTTAGTTCACCTAAAATAGCAATGACATCCAGAAAAACTATTGGTCTATTATGTATTTTGACAGGCATTATACTTTTAAGATTATTTTAATTTAACTTTTAGCTTATCATTTTAACTTGTAATTATTTTTAAAAGTGATAAGCTATTTTTTTGTAGTCTAAATTAGTTTTAATAAGTACTAATATGGGGAGTATACTTTGACACAACAAATTTTAATTTAGCAAATTCGATAGTCAACTCATTCTTAAGACCTAAATTAATGTTATTTTTTAATAATTTACACCAAATTAATAGCAAAAATTATGTTATTCGTGCTAATATTTCATAGTTGGTTATTCAATTAATTAAAAATAAGTCAAAATGCACAACTTTTTATAATTCATTGAGTCGAGTTTGAAAAATAAAAGTGCTTTAATGCATGATCAATTATCGTACTTTCTATTATTTGTTACCCGTTATCAATCGGAATAACGTATAGTCACTTTAACGTGCTATAGATTGGTTTTAATCACTAAATTAATGTGTTTTTCTTATCATTAAAAATGCACTGAGAATTACTAAATTAAAAAAATTATAAAAATTTTTCATTTTTAGTGATAAAATTCTGAAAAATGGGTATAAATAGTAGAAGAAGTTAACTTGGAAGAGTTAAGCTATAACAAAGAATCTCTTTAGACACACATTGAATATCGAAACATTTAATTGCGCTAAATCGTTTCATTAAATAAATTACCTTGTATTGTCGATTAAATTAAGGTAAATTATAAAAAATGCTGATATTTTTGACTAAACCAAATGCTAACCCAGAAATACAATCACTGTGTCTAATGAATAATTTGTTTTATAAACACTTTTTTGTTTACTTCTCATTTTTAATTAGTTATAATTAACTAAATAATAGAGCATTAAATATATTTAATAAAACTTATTTAATGCAAAATTATGACTAACATATCTATAATAAATAAAGATTAGATATCAATATATTATCGGGCAAATGTATCGAGCAAGATGCATCAAATAGGGAGGTTTTAAACATGGCAATTACAAAAATCAATGATTGCTTTGAGTTGTTATCAATGGTCACTTATGCTGACAAATTAAAAAGTTTAATTAAAAAGGAATTTTCAATTAGCTTTGAAGAATTCGCTGTATTGACATACATCAGCGAAAACAAAGAGAAAGAATACTATCTTAAAGATATTATTAATCATTTAAACTACAAACAACCACAAGTTGTTAAAGCAGTTAAAATTTTATCTCAAGAAGATTACTTCGATAAAAAACGTAATGAGCATGATGAAAGAACTGTATTAATTCTTGTTAATGCACAACAACGTAAAAAAATCGAATCATTATTGAGTCGAGTAAATAAACGAATCACTGAAGCAAACAACGAAATTGAACTATAATTTTGTTTAGCGCAATTTGGTGAAGTTTGATAGATGATACATTCTATTAAACTTCCTTTTTTTATGCTCTTTTTACCTAATTGTTAAGAGGTTTTGCACTAATGGCACTTAATATAAGGAAGATAGCCGCATAACGAGCAGTATATATCAAATACATTTCAAAAAAAGCTGATTTCTATCAAATAATGAATAGTAATCAGCTTTTTCACATTGCCTAAGGACTTTATGCCCTAGGTTTATATATCACATATTATGATACGCTTTTTAAAAAATTTAAATAATAATTCATAAATGCTTCTGGTTCTTCAATATGCGGTGCATGTCCTGAATGTTCGAAGATTTTTTTCGTAACATTTAAAAAATGCGCTTCCAATTTAAAATGATTCTTATCTTTAATCAAAGGATCATGTTCCCCATTAATTAACAAAGTAGGTACACATGTACGTTTTTTTAAATACATAGGTTCATCTTTATGCAAAATTAATGAACGAATTGCCACCGCACTATCATCCTCAGACTTAATGCTATATATTCTTTGTTTTTGATACCATTTCATCGTCTTCTCTTGATTTCTAAACAATTTAGAAAATAAAAGAATATACGCTTCAGACTTATTAAAACCCGCTATATCATCTTGATATTGTATTAACAATTGAGTAAAGCTGTGTATTAAGTCATCTTTCTTCGATGCAATGGTTGTTAATGATTTTACACGATAAGCATATTTATCTGTAAATAACTTAGCAACTACCCCACCTAAATCATGTCCTAGAATATGTGCCTCATGAATATTTAACTTCTCCATTAGAATTTTTAAATCCTCAACGTGATCGTTTAAATCGTATGATTCACTTTTAGAAGACTTGCCATGACCTCTTAAATCGTAAGTAAGTACTTTATATGATGATGCTAGTTGATGTTGCAAATCTTCAAATCCAGCTAAATTACCATCCAATCCATGAAGTAATATTATAGTATCCCCTTTACCTTCAATTTGATAAGTTAATTGGATTTGAGGATTAATTGTGACTTTATTCATTGTGACACCTCCCTCAATAAACTATATACCCAACCTTCATTCTATATACGCTTCCATTTTATAAACAATTTTTTTAAATTATTTATAAATTACCAAAAGTTATTCCAACAATAAAAAAACTATTCATCTCAATTAATACAATTAATCAAGTGAATAGTTTTATCATATTTATAATCTTGTACGTGAAGATAATCTAATTGTGAAATATATAACTAGAACTACTAATAATATCCATATAATTAATGAAAAAATCTGTGCTGATTGTGGATTATGAATCATTGCATCGACGGTTTTTTGACAAAATAATAAGCCGATTCCCGAAAACTCAAGTCGCTTATAAAATATGCCGGCAATTACTAAAATAATACCAATGAAAAAGAAAAATTGATGTCCAAAATTTGTAATTGGTATAACGCCCCAAGTAATATTAAATGCTTGTAATATAATTAATAACAAGGATATGATAGCGATAATTGTACCCATAATCATTTCTATTTTATTACTACGCAAGTAATTCTTTTGAGACACCCTCAGGTATACAACAATAGTCATTGGAAAAATCACTAAACAATAAAATAGACTCATTCCAGTAATAGCTTGAAACTGAACATACTGTTTATCATATAAATAGGATATGAGAATGAAGTTTATAATAAAGAAAATAACTGGATTCATTTGTAAAGCAAATAAATTCCTTTGAATCATTAATATGATTTGTGCTGGAGATTTTCTTTTATATTCAATATAATCTTGATCTTTCTTTTCAGAATTTTTTATATCAGTAATTACTTTCTCTTTAATATCATCAATCAAATGCGGTGATAAACCTTTATGATTAAAGTAATCTTCTATATTTTCTAATAAAATTTTATCGTTAATACGCATTGGTAGTACTCCTTTAAAATGAAACATCTTTATTTATTGTATTGGTTTAATATCCCCTTCGCAAATCATAAAAATTAATATTCACTGTATTATGCCATGTAATAAAATAACCGACAAGTATTGCGATTTAACTTGTCGGTTAAGCACGATTAATTTAATTATTATTTTTCCAAATCAATACGATATAATTTTATGTTTTTATCTTTTGGTGCTGAGGCAAATTGATAAGTCGTTTTGCCTTTTTCAATATATCCAAAATTACCAGCAACTTTGCTATATTCCGTATGTGTTACTGCTTTGCCAACATAATTTTTAACAGCTTGATATGTTGGACCATTAGCATCATTATACATCATTGAAATATGAGTTACTTTACCATTGTTTTTCTTACCATCAGTAGTTACTAATAACATACCTTTTTTAGTATGGAATTCGTAATAATGTTCAGTTCCATCTTCATTGTAAGAATACATCGGATTTTTGTACTTAGTTAAAACATCTTTAATAGATTCGCCAATTTTCACATTTTCTAATGACTGATCACCCTTAATTAATTGTTTAACAGTATCAATAGAGTTGCCACTTGCTGCTTCGGCATTAGTGTTCGCTATGCCTACTCCCATTAAAACAGAACATGCAATTATACTTGCCGTTAGTAGCTTTTTCATAAGCACTCTCTCCTTTTATTTATATCGTCTTGTGCTCACAACCATTATACAACAATCATTTCTAAAACAACAGTCATATTACAATTATATTACAAATAATAATTACTACTTTTATATTTCACTTATCACTAAAAATTAAACATGCTTTTCATCGTGATGTTTGTTGATAAATGCAGCTGTATCTTCGACGAATCTTTCTTGCTCTTCAACAAATGGGAATGCACTTGATTCTTGATATACTTCAAAGTCCGCATTTTGGATTAAATCAGCTACTTCTTTAGCTTCTAATCTTGTTGTTCTTTCACCGAATTCTCCTGCAATAATTTTTGTCGGTACTACGACATTTCTATAAGTTTGAGAAATATCAGCGTTTTTGAATACCTCTTTAACTGCTTGAATTTCTTCTTTAGTTGATATTTCATTTGTATCTACGACATGTTTAAGGAATCGATTCATTTTTCTCGGACGATAATACTTACGCTTATTTAAAAATTTATCTTGTTTTTCAGGATCCCAGTTTCGAATAATATGTGCATATTTTCTAAATAAACGTTCTTCCGGTAATTCACCTTCAATAGATGTTGGATTTACCAACATAAGTGATGATGTAAATTCAGGATAACGTACTGAAATATCCGCACCAATGATTCCACCCATTTCATGGCATACAAATGCAACTTCTTCAATGTATAAATATTTAAGTAATTCAACAATGTCATCAGAAAAATCTTTTATTTCAATGTGACGAGGTTTATCAGAATAGCCATGTCCACGTAAATCAATTAACACAACTTGAAATGATTTTGCTAATTGTGCTGCTAATTTATTAAACACAGAATAATTATCAAGTACAGTATGAATCAATACGATAGGATAGCCTTCACCTAATGTACTGTAATGTATCGATGTTCCATCTTTTCTAGTAAATAGATCCATAATTTTCTCCTTTATTATCATTTTTTATTGGTAAAATGGTTAATAATTCTTCCACTGTTATAATTGTAAAATCAACTTCTTCTTCGAGTGGTTCAATTTCAGCATCTTCTTGTTTATACCATACACTAACCATGCCCATAGCTCGTGCTGGAGCTACATCATTTAACGCATCATCGCCAACATACATAATTTGCTCAGGTAATACCCCTAGTTGATCAATCATATCTTCAAAAATTTTAGGATGTGGTTTACGAAAACCAACTGTTTCTGATGTTGATAAATAATTAATAACATGCATCAAACCAAGTGAATGTAATCGAAATTGTTTAATCTTAGATTTACCATTTGCGATAACACCAATTTGAAAGCCTTTTTGCGATAGCTTTTCTAGTGTATACAAAGTATCGTAATAAGGAAATACATAACGATAAAAATGCATTTCAAAATCATTAAATAAGTCTTTCCAAGTTAACCTATCTACATGGAAACGTTTAATGATTTCTTTATATAAATCAGGTTTATCATTATCTTCATCGTCATCTAGCTCAATAAATGCTTTTTTAAAATCTGCCAGTTGAACATGAATTAAGTAGTCATGAAATCGCTCATATTGCTCTTCGATAAATTTCTCTCGAGATTTAACTCTGTCCAACAACGTACCTTCTAAATCAAATACAACTGCTTTAATTTGATCCAAATCCATCGCTTATGCCCTCTTTATGTTTATAGTTATTTTTATTTTAGCAAATGTCATGTGCTAGTGTAACCGTTTCGACTGAGATATTAGCATGTAAAATAACACTGGTATACCAATTAATGCAATGATAATACTTGCCGGTATTTGTACTGGTGACAATATATGGCTACCAATAAAATCTGCCATAACCATTATTTGTCCTCCAATTACAATATTCAAAGCCAATTGTCTTCCTAATGATTGTTTCCACTGCCATTTTCTAATGAGTTGTGGTATCACCATACCAATGAATCCAATGATGCCAACATATGCGACATTTATCGCCGTTATCATAGAAGCTATACATAACGCGATATATGTAATCAATTGAACATTTAAGCCTAGTGACTGACTTTTTAGTTCTCCTAATTGCAATAACTTTAGTTGATTAAGAATGATAAATATACCAAACAGTGCAATGATAAATGTGATTGCTATTATGGATACATTTGAGTATTCTGCATCACCAAAGCCACCAAACAAATAATTGGCAATTGTATTTAATTTGCGAGGTTTTAATAAAATCAAAAAATATAGAAGTGAATTGAATAATGCACCAATCATTAAACCACTTAATATTAAGATTCTAACTGGATAGCCTTGGCTCAATACCGACGTAATGACTAATACAGTTATTAATGTTATCAAACTAAATGTTATTGAAAATACAGGAATCCATAACGTTGTTAAACCTAAAAATAATGCTAATCCTGAACCAAATGTAGCACCGCTTGCCAATCCTAATGTAAAGCTATCTGCCAATGCATTATTTAAAACTGTTTGAAATATAAGACCTGCAACTGTTAATATCATACCTGTCAACAATGCTTCTAATAATCTCGGTAATCTAACATTGATTAAAATAGACTGGTTAAATACATCATTGATATCCCCCAACTGCCAAAATAGATATATGCTAGTTGTTATAATCAATATGACTATCCAGCTCAATAATACTTTATTAAATGTCATAGCATTCTCTTTTCTTTCATCGATAATTACATTCATTATAGCAATCACATACTCGCGTTGCTATCATTCACTAAATATATTTTAAAAACCCCTTATCTCAAACATGTAATTTTTACTACATGTAGCAATAAGGGGCATAATTAGAATGGTTTATTTTCTATAAATTGCATCTCTTAATTCTTTTAATCCTTCATCAATACGTGGACCTGGTCTTGATACTTCATCACCATTTACAACTTCAATACGTGTATTCTTGACAGCATTAATTTTATTGAATCCACCTCTTTTTTTGATGATATCCATATAATCTGATCTTGTCTTAGCTTCCGTCGAAATTAATATATCTGGGTTCTTTTTAATAATACTTTCCTTCGTTACAGGGTTCCAACCATTAATGTCACTATAAACATTTTGGGCTTCTAATTTTTCTAACATATCATTGAAAAATGTATGCTTCCCTGCTGTATATATTTCAGGCTTTGATGAAACCTCAATAAATACTTTTGATTTTTTATGATGAGCAGGAATTGAATCTATGACTTTATCGATATTATCTTTAGTTTCCTCAACAAGTTGTTCAGCCTGCTTATCATGATGCGTTAATTTCCCAATTTGCTTAAATGTGTTGTAAGTTTCATCAATTGATTGTGCATCTTTAACATATACTACTTTGATGCCTTGTTTCTCTAATGATGACAATACTTTATTAGCAGTTGCCTTTTGCGACTCATGCGCAAGAATTAGATCTGGCTTTGCCTTTAAAAGTTCCTCTTTATTTAGATTCAAAGCATCAAATTGTTTCTTACCCTTTTTCACATCTTTTGGATAATCATCAACCGTTGAAACACCAACTATGAATTTACCTAATCCTAATTCATATAAAATTTCAGTATTACTAGGCATTAACGAAACAATTCTATGGTACGGCGATTTAGACGAGCCATTATCATCGCTACCTTGTTTATCATTATCTTTCATACCACAGCCACTCAGGACAAGCATAAAAATCAAAATAAAAGCAATTAACGATTTCTTCACATTATCACATCTCCTTTTTAATCCCACTTTTCGCTTTAGCGATTAGAGGGATTTATGCAGTTGTGCGCAAGCAAGCCAACTGCGTTCCTCTTCACCTTTAGCGATTAGAGGCTTTTATGCAGTTGTGCGCAAGCAAGCCAACTGCGTTCCTCTTCACCTTTAGCGATTAGAGGGATTTATGCAGTTGTGCCTTAGCATCAAATTGCGTTCCTTTAATCTTCTTGAGCTTTAGCGATTAGAGGCTTTTATGCAGTTGCTGCACAAACAAACAACTGTTTTTTTCTTTATATGCTTCTATTTATTATATAAGTCCACATACTAAAAGAAAATAGTAAATTATTTTTTATATTTCATATAAACTCATCTATCTAACTTCACAGCGTTTACTTTTTAAAGTAAGGTTCTAAAAAATCATAATTCTTTATATCTTTGTCTCTAAAGTAATGTTTACCAAATACATCTAACAGAGCATGAAATTCATTAGCATCTTGATTTGTAAAATGATTTGGTAATGTGACTACTTTTTTTAATTGATCATAATTTTTAGTGTTTTCATATCCTAATTTATCATATATTTTTCTTGTATAGCTATCTGGAATAAATTCAATACGTCCGAATATATAAACAAGTAAGACATCTGCTGTTTCACTTCCAATACCTTTCAAAGATAATAATTCTTTTCTTAATCCACCTTTATATCGCTCATTAATCTCTTGATAATTGAAATGATGTCGTGCTAACCATGTTAATAATGTTTTAATCGTCAGTGATTTACTTTTATAAAAGCCACTTGAATGTATCAATGATTGTAACGTTTCAATAGGTAGTTCTAATATATGATTTGGATTAAAATGCGTATGTTCTTTAATCTGATTCAATGCAATTTCTGTATTTCGCCATCTAGTATTTTGAACTAAAATTGCACCTAACATCATTTCAATGTCATTATCAGCAGGCCACCAAAATTGTGGTCCGAGATGTTCATATAAAACTTTATATAATTCATCAGTTCCTAACATTTACATCCTCCATTTTAGAGCCCCTAATTAATAAATTAATTAGGGGCTCTTATGCAGTTGCTGCGCAAGCAAGCCAACTGTATTTTCCTTTACTCCCCTTGAGCTTTAGCGATTTAGGCTCTCTTATGCAGTTGTGCAGTAGCATCCAACTGCGTTCCTCTTAACCTTATTCACATACTAAGCATTCCCCAATATGTCACATACCTAATTAAAAACACTCCAACACAAAGTATCTTTCGAGAAACTCTACGTTGGAGTGTATATAAATGTTCTTACATTGATTCAGGTGCGCTTACACCGACCATTGCCAAAGCATTTTTCAATGTAATTCTAACCGCTTCAATCATAGCAACATGTGCTTTTGTTTTTTCAATATCATCTGTTAACACTTTTTCAGCATTGTAGAATTTATGGAAATGAGCAGCTAAATCTTGAATATAATTAGTAATTCTATGTGCTGATCTATGTTCTGCAGCACTTTCAATTGTAGGCTCAAAGTCAGCTACTTTTTTCAACAATTCAATCGCTTTTTCATTAGTAATTGTTGTAAAATCATTCGCAGCAGTCACTTCAATACCTTGCTCTTTTGCTTGTTTTAAAATTGAACAAATACGCGCATGTGCATATTGAGCATAGTAAACTGGATTGTCTTGAGATTGCTCTTTCGCTAATTCCATATCAAAATCAAAGTGACTATCAGGACTACGCATAGTTAAGAAATAACGTGCAGCGTCAACGCCAACTTCGTCCATAATTTCTCTTAATGTAATCGCATTACCAGTACGTTTACTCATCTTCACTTCTTTACCATTTTCCATTAAACGAACCATTTGCATGATTTGAATTTCTAAACGATTACTATCTACACCAAACGTTTCAAGAGATGCTTTCAAACGATTAATATAACCATGATGATCAGCACCAAATAAATCGATTAAAATGTCATTACCACGTTTAACTTTATCAAAATGATACGCAATATCTGGTAAAAAATACGTATATGTACCGTCATTTTTAATTAAGACTCTGTCTTTGTCGTCTTTAAAATCAGTTGTACGTAACCATGTAGCGCCATCAGCTTCATACGTATAACCTAATTCTTTCATTTTAGCTAAAACTTCAAGAATTTCGCCTTTTTCATATAAAGATGTTTCACTAAACCAATTATCAAAATGCGTATTGAACTCTGCTAAATCATTTTTCAGTTTAGCCATCTCATATTCTACGCCTAATTTTCTAAATTCTTTCAAACGAGCTTCTTCAGAATAATCTTTAATTTCAGGGTTTTTCTCTGCTAAATCTTTACCTATTTCAATAATATCTTTTCCATTATAGCCATCTTCTGGCATTGAATAACTATTGTCACCTAAAGCTTCAAAGAAACGTGTTTCAATCGAACGCGCTAAGTTAGTAATTTGATTACCAGCATCATTAATATAATATTCACGTGTTACATTATAGCCAGCTGCAGTTAAAATATTTGCTAAAGCATCACCAACTGCTGCATTTCTAGCATGACCAATATGTAAATCTCCTGTAGGGTTAGCTGAAACATACTCAAGCAATACATTTTGACCTTTTGATTCATTTACATGTCCAAATTGATCACCTTTTTCAATTGCTTCAGGAATAATTGCTGTTAAATACTGATTATCTAAGTAAAAATTAATGAATCCTGGACCAGCAATGTCAATTTGTTTTACATGTGCTTTTTCAGTATCTAAGTTATCAACAATCGCTTGAGCAATTTCACGAGGATTACGCTTTGCAATCTTAGTCAGTACCATCGCAATATTAGTAGCATAATCTCCATTTTTTGTATCTTTAGGAACTTCAATTTTAATATCAGGAATCTCATCTGCTAATCCTGCTTTGTTAATACTTGCTGCAATTTCTTCTACTAATGTTTGTTTCACTTGATCAATAATATTCATTCGCCTATCTCCTTATAGTTAATTTCATATTGATAAGAACCCATTTTTTCATTATCTTGATATAATTCATAATGAATCTTTAGCTTGCCACCGTCTCCACTTACGAAATGTAAAATGCGTAATGTTTTAACTTCTAGTGGAATTCGTCCAGCCGATATATCGTAAAAAGTTGTTGTCGTTTGTCCTTCAACAAAATGCAAATTCATATTAATGTCGCCTTTACGAATCAACTTAACGCTATCATCATCCACTTTTATTGTAACATTAACTGTTGCATCCTCAATTTGTTCTACATACCGAATAAAGTTAGATTGCCTTTGTTGCCAAGTTCCTTCAGTAGTAAATTCAAATTTTTCTTTTTCGTTGTGCTGTTTCAACACTTGCTTTGTTTGAATACTTACTTTTTTATCCAATTTACTACTCACCTTAATCTTCGCATAATAGAAATATTATAGCATAAAATAAGGTCATCTTGTTATGCCTTCTTAAAGCTAAATAGGTTCAATTAATTAACAATTCCATACTTAATCAACGCTTCATATATGTAAGCCATTTTATAAAATACAAACAACACCTCAAAACCAAAAAACACGAGATTTTCACTATCTTTCATGAAAACCTCGTGTTTGATTATAATGATAGTGTTCAGAGCACTACCTTCTTTATCTATATAGTCAGTTGATATTTTTAAAATTTAATAACCATTCTACCAGTTATAGTACCATTTTCCATTTCTTCAAAAATATCATTGATTTCTTCTAATTTTCTTAATTGAACTTTAGGTGTTACTTTATTTTCAGCAGCAAATTCAAACGCTTCACGTAAGTCTTGTCTTGTACCAACAAGTGAACCTACTACTTCAATACCATCAAGCACTAATCTTGGGATATCTAAGTTCATTTTATCAACAGGTAAACCAACAGCAACAACTCTTGCACCAGCTTTTACAACATCAACCGCTTGGTTAAATGGCGTCTTAGCAACTGAAGTTACCACTGTTGCATCTAATCCTTTGTTATCAGTTAATTTCATAACTTCTGCAACTGGATCAACATCTTTAGAATTAATAATAGCATCAGCACCTAATTCTTTCGCGAATGCTAATTTATCATCATTGATGTCGAAGGCAACAATTTTAGCCCCCATAACGTTTTTAGCATATTGTAAAGCTAGGTTACCTAAACCACCTATACCAAAAACACCTAACCATTGTCCAGGTTTTACATTACTTACTTTTACAGCTTTATAAGTTGTCACACCTGCGCATGTAATAGAAGACGCTGCTGCTGGATCTAATTTTTCAGGTACTTTCACAGCATAGTCTGCAGTAACAATAACTTGTTCAGCCATTGCACCATCTACTGTATAACCAGCATTTTTCACACTACGGCAAAGTGTTTCACGACCTGTTGTACAATATTCACATCTTCCACAGCTTTCGAACATCCAAGCGATAGACACACGGTCTCCAATTTTTAATGATTCTACATCTTCCGCAACTTCGATGACTTTACCAATACCTTCATGACCTAAAGTAACGCCTGTAACATCACCAAAATCAGCATTCTTAACATGTAAATCGGTATGACAAACGCCACAATATTCCGTTTGTACCAACGCTTCACCAGGTTTTAAAGCTCTTAACTTTTTGTCCTCAATACTTACTTTGTGATCTTTCGTTACAACTGCTGCTCTCATAATAATGTCCTCCTTATAGTCACTCCAGTATGTATGATATTAATTGGCTATTACTTTCAAAAAAGAAAACGAATAATTATAGATGTAATTTTTATTTGTAATAGACGCCAGATTAAAACATACTACTGTGACCTTGTTTTTAGTTAGATATCAACCGTTAACTTTTAACGTTTCCCTAGTTAATATGTTAAAAGAAATGACATAATCGATATGCTAACGTGTAATTTTTACTTCACATATATTTATTTAAAGATAATTTATAATACTCTTATCTTCACTCTTATTATAATGTGAATTAATTCACAAAGTATATAGCTATGATCAAAAAAATGTGTCAGTTATTCAAATTTTTTATTAACTACAGATTAATTTAATTTCAAAAAAATTAAAAAAACTCCCAACCAATCTAAGACTTTATTTTCACCTCAAGATTTACGTCGTCATTGAGAAATGAATCATATCTTTATAGATTAATTGGGAAATTTTAGTTTCTAATATTTAATTAAATGCTTGATGTAAAGCATCAGAAGAATGCTTCCACATACCTTCATCATGGTTCATTAAAAAGTCTTTTAAAATAGCTTTATTCTCGTCACCAATTTGATCAATGATAATATGATGTTTCATTGATTTATCCATCATATTAACATGTTCAGGCATACTTTTATAACCACGACGAATTGCTTTATTCACTAATAAATAGCACGCTGTTAAACCAGCATAATATGGTCCTTGTTCATTACGTTCTGTTGTTACCCAACACAACCAATATTCTTTAGCTTCATCGCCTTCAACAGCAGCTTTATCAGTAATCCATTTCACGCCTTTTTCAACTTTGGCGCGAGCATGCATGCCTCCAATATCAATAAATGCTTCTTTGTTAGCAACATCGATAAAAACTGGTGCAATATTGTCTAAGCTAATTGAACCAATATTTGTACCTTTATGACCATCTAGAGGGTCATTTTTTATGATATTAAAATTAAAGCCTTTTTTCTCAGACAATGATATAACCTCCATATTTAACGATAACAATTTTAGTCCTGTTTAATTAAGCTCATTAATCAAATTTTCAATAGCTTCTCTAATTGTCTTATCTTTAATCTTTGCAACCATTTCTCTAGGATAATATAATTTATAGTCTTGGCGATTAATGCCTGTAATACTATGAATGACTAATGATTGATTGCTTATTTCTCTAATCGTACCATCTTGTCTTAATAAATGAATCGGTTTGCGATTTGACCCAGGTCGATCATAGTCATATGGCAAATCCGAAAATGCTTCACTCACAAAATAATAATCTGGATTAATACCACCTGCTTCAAACAGTTCTTGCAGTTCTGATATTGTAATAATTGAGCCATCAAATGGAATATATTTAAATAAGTCTCGATTAATAAATCGACTTGCTAAATCACTTAAAATGGCATCATCTTCTTTTGTCCATTTTTCCAAATAATACGTAACTACCGCTTCATCGAGTTCAACATATTGTTCAATCGTAACTGTCTCTTCAAAAAATGGAATAAAATCATGTGGATGCAACTTAAATTCATAGCCTTCATTATAAAGCTGTTTTGCGCGTTTCAAACAATTATTAAGCAGCACTTCTCCACCACGACTAACTGGGTGGAAATAAATCTGCCAATACATTTGATAACGACTCATAATAAAGTTTTCAACTGCATGCATACCACTTTCTTTGATTAGTACTTCATCTTTAGAAGGTCGCATTAATCTTAAAATACGTTCCATATCAAAAGCACCATATGATACACCTGTGAAATACGCATCACGTTGTAAATAATCCATTCTATCCGCATCGATTTGTGACGAAATCATCGAAATGACCAATTTATTATGATGCGTTTTATTAATTACTTCCGCAACTTCTCTTGGAAACTCAGGCGACACTTTACGTAATACAGCATTCACCTCAGTATCTCCAGTAATAATCGCTTGTGTATATGCTTCATGGTCTGTATTAAATATTTTTTCAAAACTATGTGAAAATGGACCATGTCCTAAATCATGTAATAATGCAGCACATAATGCCAACGGTCTATCTTTATTGTCCCATGCATCATGACCAATAAATGACTCATCAATTAATCGTCTAACTATTTCATACACACCTAAAGAATGTCCAAAGCGACTATGTTCTGCTGTGTGAAAAGATAGGTACAGTGTTCCTAGTTGTCTAATTCGACGTAACCTTTGGAATTCCTTAGTTTTAATTAAATCCCATATCAATTGATCTTCAACATGAATATATCGATGTATCGGGTCTTTAAAAACTTTTTCTTCTACTAATTTTAAATCTACATATGCGTTAGTCATTATTCCCCTCCTTTTCATTTAATATAATATTTAATTTACTTAAAATGCTTTGTACATAAGTGCTAAGTCTAACTTTTCGCCATACATTTCTGGCTGATAAGAGCGTAAGATTGTAAAACCTTGCTCTTTATAGTAAGCTACTGCTTCTTCATTTTTATTATCTACTTCTAAGTAAACACCTTCAAATTTATCTTCAAAACGTGATAATCCTTCATTTAACAATGCTGTACCATAACCTGTATGTTGCGATTCTGGTTTAACATAATGAGCTGATAAATATAATTCTTCACCGTAAATAAAGTTAGCAAAGCCAACGATGTCATTACCTTCTTCAACGACTAAGAATAATTGTTCTTGAAGTCTTTTCTTTAAATGATGTTCATTATATGAAGCTTCTAACAAGTGATTAACTGTTGTCGCAGCGTATATATTTAAGTATGTATTAAACCAAGCTTTAGTTGCGACATCTCTAATTTGAACAACATCTTTTTCAGTTGCTTGTCTTACCTTGAACATGACTTTCTCCCCTTATTAACAAGTTTTAATAACGGCATTATACCACAACTTGCTCAATACTTAATAAACAATGATTGTCTATTCAATTTATATATTTATATTTTCCGTTAAAATTAAAAATAAAAAATAACGAAGCAAAAAATCACTTCGTTTAGTATGAGGTATGTCTTATTGCAATATACTATTCCACTCAGTTGCACGTGCTAAGGCATAGTTGTCTTTCATGATGTCACCAGGCTTTTCAGCAGTTCCAATAATATAACCATTTAAAGTGGCACCTAAAAAGTCTAAACTATATTTCATTTGCGTAATTGCTGGCTTCGCTTTTATTTTTGGACAATCTCCACCAACTAAAATAACTCTAAAATCCTTTTCGGCCATTTGTGCCTTAAAATTAGGATATCGTTTATCTTGTAATGTTTCTGACCAATGTTCGATAAATGCTTTCAATGGTGCTGAAATGCTATACCAATACACTGGTGATGCAAAAATAATTGTATCACTAGCCAATATTTTATCTAGAATCGGCAAATAGTCATCGTCATATGAAGTAATAGTCTCTGTTGTATGTCTCACGTCACGTATCGGTTTAAACTGATGTTGTGTCACGTCAATCCATTGATACTCTAAATCTTGCAAAGCGAATTTTGTTAATTGTGCAGTATTACCGTTTGGTCTACTCCCACCAAACAAAACAGTAATCATTTTAGCCTAACCTCACTTTTGATTAATAAATATCTGTGTTTTTCGTTACCTAATTATACTATCATAAGCTTTGCCTACCGAATAGTAAAACGCTTACAACTTTTATATAAATTTGACGAAATTTCGTCATCCTTATATAACGTCGTTTGTGATACGGGGCTAATTCATGATGAATTAGATACATATGTCACCATTAAATACAATTCATTTAGTCTTCAATCGGAAACAGTTCATCGATATATTGAATCTCATCATCTGATAAAACGATATCTGCAGCTTTAATATTTTCAACGACTTGTTCTGCACGTTTTGCACCAGGAATAATCACATCGATAGCTGGTCTCGTTAAATAAAATGCTAATACAATGTTCGCAATTGAAGTTTGATGTGCTGCAGCTATGCTTTCCAGAGCTTTTACGCGACGCACATTTTCTTCAAATACACCTGGTTTAAAATCACGACGTGTAGTACGATGGTCACTAAATTTAGTGTTCTCATCATATTTTCCAGCTAAAATACCGGATGCTAATGGGAAATATGGAATAAATGTGATTTGGTGATCAACACAATATTGTAATACTGCCTCATTTTCGCGATGCAATAAATTATATTCTAACTGTACAACATCAACGTAACCATCTTTATTTGCTTCTTTAAGTTGATCTAATGTGAAATTTGATACACCAATGGCTTTAATCTTCCCTTGTTCCTTAAGCTCTTGTAATGCTGCAACTGCTTGATCTTTCGGAGTGTTGTCATCCGGAAAATGAATATAATATAAATCGATATAATCAGTTTGTAGACGTTTCAAACTATTCTCAACTTGTTGTTTTAAATATTCCGGTTGATTGTTCTGATGTACTTCTTGATTTTCATCAAATTCATGAGACCCTTTCGTAGCAATTTTAATTTGCTCTCGCGGATATTCTTTAACAACTTCTCCAACCAATTCTTCTGATCGTTCTGGCCCATAAATATATGCCGTATCTAATAAATTAATACCATGATTAATGGCTTGACGAACAACATCTTTTCCTTGTTCTTCATCTAAGTTCGGATATAAATTATGCCCACCTACTGCGTTCGTCCCAAGTGCGATTGGAAACACTTCAACATCAGATTTACCTAAGTTTACAAATTGCTTCATTAAACCCAGCTCCTTATCTTTATAACTTTTCCACTATCACACTATCATGATTTAATACAACTTCCAAATGTTAGAATTAGAGCTTGAATTTAAGCGGTGTAATAGGAAAACGTTATATAAAACTCAGTTAAAATAAGTATTGCTTAAATTGATATGCATATAGCGCGATTGCTCGTTAGCCTTTAAATTACATGTACTTTTGAATCAGAAATTGAAAAATCATTTAAGAACGACAACATTAAAGCCATTGCAAATTTAATTTGGTAATTTCTATTGGTTTTTAAGTATGACATGAATGTTTTTATCTATAATTAAAGCTATATTAACTAGAAAAAAACCCATTATAACTGCAATCCAAACAAAATATACTATTATGTTTTGATAACTCATTGATAATAGTGCATCTAGGAATAGCATAGTCAATCCGCCAAATAAAATATATCCAAATAATGTGAAACAAACATTTTTTAGTGTAGGTATTAAAAAAATTTTTGACCTTTTATTTTTAGTATTATAAATATTTAAAGATGATTTTTTAATTAGGCGTACATAAAATGTTAAAATCCCTATAAATGTGATACAACATATAGCAATAACTAATTTTCTATCAAGTTGAGTGTCAAGTAAATGTGTATACTTTCTTAATGTAACTGCGAATAAAGTAGAGATACCTGCAACTGGCCAAAAAACATTCTTTTTAGCAGGTTTCACAATATTTAAATTTTCAAACTCTTCTCTACTAATTTTGACGTATCTTTTGGGGATGAACCAATTAATAAAAGGAAAAAATAAACTAATCCAAGTGCTTATTATATCGACCATTAAGTATTCATCATTATATTTAATAATTCTATATTTTGGGTTTTTATTGATGATTTTAGATTCGCATAGCAACATTTACCAGCTCCATTTCTTAGGGCTTATATGATTAGAAATACTTTTTGAAGCTTCACCATGACATTTTCAACACCATCTACTGTTTTTTCTGCAGATTTTTCTACAGCATCTATACCAACGTCTAGTTTATGTCCTATCCAATCGTTTTTATCTTTTATTCCAAATTCATTTTTTTGATTGGTCCAATATACAAGTATTGCCGAAATAGAACCTGCAGTAAATCCAGCTAAACCATCATTTTTCCACCGTGTTAGTTTTAGATAATACATAAATTTTTTTGTCAATAATCGATGACATGTTTAACAGAAAGAAACCTGCAGTCATTACCAACCAACCAATAAAGCCTATTATATTTTGAGGATTTAAAGTTAATAACATACTTAGAGCCATTATTGAAAGACCGCCAAATAAAAAATAATAAAATATTGTGAAACAAAAGTTTTTTAATGAAGGAAATAAAATTATTTTCCCTTTACTAGAGTTATTATTATAAATTTCCAACCTTAGCTTACGATTCAGAAATAAAAAAAGTATTAAAACACCCAGAAATATTGCACAACATATTACAATCACCATGTTTTTCTCTAATTGAATATTAAGTGAAGGAATATATTTTCTAAACGTAACTCCGAACAAAATAGTACTACCTGCAACTGGCCAAAAAGCTTTATTTTTAACAGGTTTGACAATGTTTAAATCGTCAAATTCTTTTTTACTGATTTTGACATATTTTTTTGGAATTAACCAATTAATCATAGGAAGAAATAAAGTTAACCAGGTACTTACTAAATCAATCATTAAATATTCATCACCATATTTAATAACTCTATACTTAGGATTTTTGTTGATAACTTTAGATTCACATAGCAATACTTATCACTACCATTCCTTTGTTTATTATTCCTATTAAAACTTTTCAATTCCATTTGATTTAAATAATACATGAACTTTATTGTCATATAGTGAGCACATATTTAAAAATAAGAAAAACAAAAATATTACAAACAAAGTTATAAATAATATTATATTTTGAACTTCAATCGTCAATAACATATAAATAGTAAAGAATGAACCACCACCTAAATAAATATATAAAACTATTGATAAACAAAGACTCTTTAAAGTGGGAAATATGATTATCTTATTGCTTTTATTTTTGTTTTCATTATAGATTTGTAACTTTAACTTTTGATTTAAATATAAAAAAAACAGAAAAATACCTAGTATTATGATGCAACAAATTAAAATTACTATACTATATTCATATTTAACGATAAATAAATGGGAATACCTTCTTAACATAACACCAAATAAGACCGTACTTCCTGCCACTGGCCAAAAAGAATTGATTTTAGTTGTCTTCACAATGTTTAAAGTTTCAAAATCTTTTTCGCTGATTTTGAAGTACTTTTTTGGAATCAGCCAATTAATCATTGGGAAAAAGAGTGCTAACCATGTACTTACTAAATCAATCATCAAATATTCATCTTTGTATTTGATAATTCTATATTTGGGATTCTTATTAATATTTTCAGTTTCACAAAGCAATGTCTCCACTTCTTTTCAATTGGTTTTATATTGATACACTTTCATATACATTAGAAGTCATTTAAATTCTACTAGCGTCTTAAAAGGATTGTGTCGACAACATTTAGAATATTTTAAATGTAATCAATTATTTTTCATTATAACGCGAACTTTTTCATTACCTATCGAAGTCATATTTAACAAAAAGAAAAGCATTGTCATCATAATCCAATAAATAAATATTATTATATTTTGAGGTTCGATTGTCATAAGGGCAATTAATGAAAATATTGAAAAACTTCCAGCGAAAATATATCCGAAAACTAAAAAACAGCCAAGTTTAAACGTTGGTATTAATATAACTCTCTTATTTTTTTCAATATTTGTATCAAACACTTTTAACTTAAGCTTTCTATTTAAGTTAAAATAAAAAACTATAACACAAATTAAAGCGAGAGCACACAATATCATTACAACTAGCTTATCTAATTGAACATCAAAAACATGTATGTATTTCCTTAAAGTAACTCCAAACAAAACCGAACTTCCTATAACTGACCAGAAAACATTATTTTTATTTGGTTTAACAACATTTAAATTTTCAAATTCTTCTTCGCTAATTATCGCGTACTTTTTTGGAATGAACCAATTAATGAAAGGAAAAAAGTACACGAACCAAGTGCTTACTAAATCGACTAATAAGTATTCACCGTTATGTTGAATGACTTTGTATTTCGGATTTTTATAAATGACTCTGACATCGCAAAGCAACATTTACCACTCCCGTTTCATTAGTTTTAAATAATCCCCAATACTTTTTGTACCTTCCCCAACTATCGTTCCAACACTATCTACAGCTTTTTCTGTGGTATTTTTAAACAGCATCCATACCAGCGTCTATTTAATGTCTTATCCAATCAGTTTTATCTCTTAATCCAAATTTATTAGTATGAAAAGTCCAATTTATAAGAATTGTCTAAACAGATTCCGCAACAAAACCAGCTAAAACCGTCCATCCTATTGGATTAAAAACGCCAATGTTATAAGAGCGATCATACAAAATAACACGCTCTATATTTCATTTTTAAATTAAAACAGTTTTTTCCTTTATCAATCACAATGGGCATTTTCACTTGGTATATTCAAACATTACTATCTATTTTCCTGATTTAAGATATGATTATATTTTTTTGAACCACCGTTTAAATATGCGATACTACCAATTTCGATCATTTTTACTACTCGTTTATTCTTAAAATAACATGAATATTTGTATTACCTATCGAAGCCATATTCACTAAAAAGAAAAACATCGTGATAATAACCCAAGTTAAAAATATTATTATATTTTGTGACTCTGTCGTCAAAAGAATGGTTAAAGTAAATATTGAAGCGCTTCCTAAAAAAATGTACGCAAAAACTATTAACAACCCTTGTTTGAAAGTCGGTATTAATACAACTCTATTCTTATTAACCACGTTGGTATTAAAAATTTTTAATGTTAATTTTTTATTTAGATAGAAATAAAAAATTAACATCCCTATTAACATGATAAAAAATACAGTGATTGCTAGTTGTTTTTCAAACTGAACATTAAAGAAGTTTCCGTACTTTCTCAATATAATTCCGAATAGAACTGAACTTCCTGCAACCGGCCAAAAAACATTGTTTTTAACAGGTTCGACAATATTTAACCTTTCAAATTCATTTTCGCTAATTTTTGCGTACTTTTTGGGCAAAAACCAATTAATCATAGGGAAAAAATAAGTAATCCAAGTACTTACTAAATCGACCATGAAATATTCATTATTATATTTAATAACTCGATATTTAGGATTTTTATAAATTTGTCTAGATTCACAAAGCACTATTTACCACCCCTAATTAACAATTGAAAACTAACTAAATTTGTAACTATTTATTAGACTTTAAGAATATATGTACTTTTTTATCTATAATTGAATGCATATTCATAAACATAAATAGCATAGTCATGAAAAGCCAAGAAACATATAAGATTAAATTTTGCACATTTTCAAACACCAACAAGTAAAATGCCCCATAAGACATGAAACCAGTAAATAGGTAATAAAAAATTGTGAAACAAATATTTTTAAAGGAGGGTAATAATCTTAATTTAAGTTCATTATTTTTACTTTCATTATAAATATTTAATGTTAATTTCTTATTTAGATAACAATAAAAAAATATAATCCCTAAAAACCCAATGAAACAGCTGCTCCAAACGATTAGTTCTTCTAATTGAAAATCAAATAAATAAGTATTTCTTCTTACAGTACCACCAAGTAACACAATACCCGCGAATATGGTCCATCCTATCGATTTATTTTTAACTGGTTTGACAATATTTAATTTTTCATAATCATTCTTAGTGATTTTGACATATGTTTTCGGTATGAGCCAGTTAATAAATGGAAAGAAGAAGACAATCCAATTACTTGCCAAATCAATCATTAAATATTCACTATCGTATTTGATTATTCGATATTTAGGGTTTTTATTAATAACTTTAGATTCGCAAAGCATTATCTCCACTTCCATTTGATTTTATGTGTAATACATTTTTCGATACTTCAAAAGACATTCAAATACTATCAAGCTACTGTCATCAAAGGTTTTATTAATTGATATTTTCATATTTTTAATCTGAATTTAATTTAGTACTCCTACTTAAATTTTAAGTATGACATGAATGTTTTTATCTATAATTAAAGCTATATTCACTAGAAAAAAACCCATTATTGCTGTAATCCAAGCAAAATATACTATTATGTTTTGATAACTCATTGATAATAGAGCATATGAGAAAATCACTGTCCATAAAATAAAAAAAGCATATCTAAACAATGTTAAACAAAAATTTTTTAGTGTTGGTATTAAGATAATTTTTGACCTTTTATTTTTAGTATTATAAATATTTAAAGATGATTTTTTAATTAGGCGTACATAAAATGTTAAAATCCCTATAAATGTGATACAACATATAGCAATAACTAATTTTCTATCAAGTTGAGTGTCAAGTAAATGTGTATACTTTCTTAATGTAACTGCGAATAAAGTAGAGATACCTGCAACTGGCCAAAAAACATTCTTTTTAGCAGGTTTCACAATATTTAAATTTTCAAACTCTTCTCTACTAATTTTGACGTATCTTTTGGGGATGAACCAATTAATAAAAGGAAAAAATAAACTAATCCAAGTGCTTATTATATCGATCATTAAGTACTCATCATTATATTTAATAATTCTATATTTGGGGTTTTTATTGATGATTTTAGATTCGCATAGCATTGATTATCAATCCCACCTTATTCTAATTATTTTTTATTTGAAGCGTGGCTAACATAATATAATTAGTTATTAATTCACTTTTTATAACTTTGGCTGTTTTATTTCCCTGTTCTAAGATAGCTCCTCGATTTAAAATCATTGCTTTTTATGAACCAACATTTAAGTATCCGATACTACCTAAGTTAATCAATTTTACTACTTATTTGTTTTTAAAATAACATGAATTTTTTTATCTAGAACCGATGACATATTCAGTAGAAAGAAGCATGCAGTCATGCCAATTAAAGCAAGAAATTCTATTATATTTTGAGGGAATGAAGTTACTAACATACTCAGAGCCATTGTTGACAATCCACCAAAAAATATATAAGCAAATAAAGATAAACAAATATTTTTAAATGTAGGGATTAATATGATCTTATCGTCATTACTTTTATTTTTATCAAAAATATGTAACTTCAATTTTGTATTTATATATAAAAACAATGCGAAAACACCTAGAAGTATCATACAGCATGTTAATATAACTATTTCTTTTTCTAAATGGATGTTAAGCAAATAAATATATTTTCTTGTTAAGGTTGTTAATAACACTACAAATCCTGCAACAAGCCAGAAAGTATTATTTTTAGCGGGTTTCACAATATTTAAACTTTCAAATTCTTCTCTACTAATTTTCGCGTACTTTTTGGGAATAAACCAATTAATCATGGGCAAAAAATAAGCAATCCAAGTACTTACTAAATCAACCATGAAATATTCATTATTGTATTTAATAATTCTATATTTAGGGTTTTGATTAATGATACTAGATTCGCAAAGCACTGTTTATCACTTCCACCTTATTCAAATTATTTTTTATTTGTAGAATGGCCAACATAATATAATTAGTTATTTATTCACCTTTTTATAACTTTGGCTTTTTTATTGACAATGAGTGTTATATTCATCAAGAAAAACAACATTAACCCCATACCCCAAGCTATAAATGTTATTAAATTCTGGTTTTCTAATGTCAGCAACATGCTTAAAGCTAATATTAACATGCCTCCAATCAACAAATAGCCATATAATATAAGAACAGCATTTTTTAATGTTGGTACTAAAATTATTTTTTGTTCTTCTTTTTTATTATCGAAAACTTTCAATTTTAATTTTCGATTCAGAAGCACAAAAAAGATTAAAATACAAAGAAATACAACGAAGCATATAATTATAACCGATCTTTTTTCTAATTGAATATTAAGTAAGTGTATGTACTTTCTGGAAGTAACACCTAGTAAGATTGTTCCTCCTGCAACAGGCCAAAAAGTTTTATTTTTAACTGGCTTAACAGTGTTCAGTTTTTCATACTCTTCTCTACTAATTTTGGCGCACCTTTTTGGAATGAACCAATTAATAAATGGAAAAAAGTATACAAGCCAAGTGCTTATTACATCGACCATTAAGTACTCATCATCATACTTAATAACTCTGTATTTCGGATTTTTATTGATAATTTCGGTTTCACAAAGCAATAATTATCACTTCCTATTAACAACAAATTCACACAGCTATATTATCGTTTCTGTTTCTCAAAACACTTGTGCCCTTTTGTATCAAAATTAATGTTTATATGGCCTTAAATATATAACATGAATCTTTTTGTCTATTATTGAAGACATATTTAAAAAGAAAAATAGCATTGTCATAATAACCCAAGCAATAAATACTATAATATTTTGGATAGATAAACTAATCAAAACATCTAAGAACATGATTGATAATCCACCACAGAAAAAATAAGAAAATAGCACAAAGCAAAGATTCTTGAATGATGGAAAAATCATAATTTTTCCATTGCTATTCCGATTATTATAGATAGATAACTTTACTTTCTGATTTAAATATATATAAAACACTAGAATACATAATAATAAAACAGAACAAATGATAATAACGCAATATTTTTCTAAATGAGAATCAGGTATATATATTTTATCTCTAAACATAGTGCCAAATAAAAGTATGCTACCTATAACTGGCCATAAAGCTTTATTTTTAACTGGTTTGACAATATTTAAGTTATCAAACTCTTCTCTACTGATTTGGACATATCTTTTTGGGATTAACCAATTAATAAACGGAAAGAACAAAACTAACCAGGTGCTTACTAAATCAATCATCAGATAGTCGTTTTTATATTTAATAATTCTATATCTCGGATTTTTGTTTACTACTCTAACCTCGCAAAGCAATTTCTCCACTTCCGTCTCGTTGGTTTTATATCTAATACAGTTTCAGATACTTTATAGGTGTTTTGTATTTTAGTAACATACTATTTTCCTGTTTATTACTTAACTTACGAACTACAATCTAAGTTTAGTAATTTCTATTGCTTTTTAAGCTTGGCATAAACCTTTTTATTACTAATTGAGCCCATGCTTATTAGAAAGAAGAAAATAGTAATAATGATCCACATAATAAATACCAGTATGTTTTGAGGTTTTATAGTCATTAGCCATATTAAAAATAATATTGAACAACCTCCCAATAATAGATATGTAAACACTATAAAACTTCCATCTTTAAAAGTCGGCATTAATATAACCTTATTTTCATTATCTAGATTATCATCATATATCTTTAGTTTAAGCTTTTTATTTAAGTAAATGTAAAATGCTGCAATACCTATAAATCCTATAAAACATAAAACTATTAAAATCTTATTATCTAATTGAACTTCAAACGTATGTACATATTTCCGTAAAATAACTACGAATAAAAACGAACTACCAGTAACTGGCCAGAAAATATTATTTTTATTTTGTTTATCAACATTTAAATTTTCAAGTTCCTTCTCACTAAGTTTTGCATACCTTTTGGGAATGAACCAATTAATAAAAGGAAAAAAGTATACAAGCCAAGTGCTTACTAAATCAATTAACAAATACTCACCATTATATTGAACGACTTTATATCTCGGATTTTTATTAATAACCTTAACATTAAAAAGCAAAACTCACCACGCCCATTTCATTGGATTTATATGATTGTTAATATTTTTTTTAGCTTCACTAACAGCATTCCCAACACTATCCATGGATTTTTCTGTAGTTTTTTTAACAACATCTATACTATTATCGATTTTATGCCCTACCCAGTCTACTTTATCTTTTAATCCAAAAATATTATTTTGATAAATTAAATCTGTTCCTAATGCAAATACTGTACTCATAGCCAAACCTGCTAAAATCACCCATCCTACTGGATTACTTCCTAAAACAAAAGTCGCTAATCCAGCTCCAACTGCTGTCCCTGCAGTCCCAGCTGCAAGCGTAATACCATTATGCGACAATGCCTCTCCAACTGTTTTATCATCGTTTGCCATATCATCATACATACCTATACCAAATCCTACACCTGCAACACCTTTGCCTAGGTATTTTCCGCCTTTTGCAAATTTACTACCATTTTCTATAAACACATTACCTGATGTACGTTTGACTTCTACAAATGAATTTGGACCGGCTGGGCCTTTCACTCCACCTGCTGTATTGATAAATACACCGAATTTACTTGCATTTATACCACCTTGCTCTAAAAGTGTTGACGTAATATCTAATCCTATATCTCGTTTAATACTATCTTTATTGTCATTTATATATTTCATTATACTTTTCGGGATATCGTCTTCTGGATGTTCTTTGGCATATGCCTTTATAACAGCAAAGTCTGCTTTATTTAAAGTTTCTTTCTCTGCTTTATGTTCAATTTTCCCCATAGCAACTTTCAAATATTTTTCATGACTTGCTTTAGCCCAATCAAGTTCTTTACCTGAAGGTATATTAAATTGATTTGTTGAAAAGTTCCAAAAATTCTGCGCTTGGGTAAGTCCTTGTTGGACAATTTTTTGAAATTCTTCAACTTCTTTAAATATTTCTGGTGATTTTTGATTAAACTCACGTAATTTACGTAGTTTCTCTTCTAATTCATGTTTTTGTTGACCTAATGTTTGTATTATTTGTTGGTTCGATGAAATGTCTTGCTGATTATCGGAAGCATGCTTTTTCAAATTGTTAGTTAAATTTTCATATCGCGTAATTTGTTGACTTAATGATCTGATATCTTCTTCAAGCTCTGATTCTTTTAAAGATATGCTATCAACCTCACTCGTATAACGTGACACAAAATTATCGCAAGCTTGCTTCGTTAAATCACTCAATGTTTTCATACTTGTTGATAATGGAATTAACACCGTACTAAAAAATTGCTTAGCTGACGTATACGCTTTACCTTTAAGCGCATCATCATTGATAAATTGAGTAATTGCTTTTTCCAACGCATCATAATTTGAATTCATTGTTTGACTCAAATCACCCACACTTGAAGCTTGGTTTCGAGATCTGTCTAAATACATGTCAATACTCATCGGCATGCTCCTTTTTCAAAAATATATGATTTTCAAACTATTTAAAATCAAATGCTTTTTACATCTATAAAGTTGTAAAATTTTAAAACTCGGCGATGATTATTTCTTATGTAAAGGAGTCTAGATGCAGGTGAATTGAGATAACATGTCGCCTTTTTTCTTATTTTAGCATATGGATATAATGGTGTCTTTGTATATTCGCAATTAATCAATAAAAATTATCTTTCAATATTTTAATTTTATTTCGACGACATCCTTAACATTAAATATATTAATATCTCAAAATATATTTACTATTAAAATATGTCACCAGTTGTTAAAAGTATTTCCTCATCATGCGAAATATCAAAACGTCTCTAAAATACGAATAAGTTTACAAAATCACACAACATCATCATTCAAAGTTTTATTGCCCTCATTTTCAATATTCATTTCATATCTATCAGTTCATACATAACTAAAATTTCAATTGTGCAATCTCACCGTTAATGCAACAACTTTCAAACAATAAATCATCACAATAAACACTCCTAGTTCAACACTTTTCAAACATAAGTATTGACACATTGAGCAAAATTATTTTTAATTGTAACTAATACAGTTACAATTATGAGGTGAGAAACATTGAATTTAGAATTTAACATTGCCGTGCATGTATTAGCTTTTTTAACTAAGCATCATTCAGAAAAATTCAATAGTAGTTCATTAGCAGAATTAACTTGTTTAAATCCTGTTCAATTACGACGCGTGACGACTCAACTTGTCGATTTAAAAATGATTAACACAATACGGGGTAAAGATGGTGGATATTTAGCAAATGATCGTAGCGCTGATGTCTCTTTAGCAACATTATATAAACATTTTGTCTTAGAGAAAGAACATCACACACGACTATTTACTGGCGACGAAGGCAGTCACTGTCAAATTGCTCGTAATATTGCAACTACCATGTCTCATTATCAACAAGACGAACAGAATATCATTATTAATTTTTATAAAGAAAAAACAATCAAAGATGTCATTGAAGACATTCAAAAGGAGGATTTATGTCATGAAAACATATGATTTAATTGTAATAGGATTTGGGAAAGCTGGTAAAACTTTAGCGAAATACGCTGCATCAACAGGTCAACACGTCGCAGTTATCGAACAATCTTCGAAAATGTATGGAGGCACTTGTATCAATATAGGATGTATACCTTCGAAGACACTTGTACATGATGGATTAGAAGGCAAATCCTTTGAAGCAAGTTATAATCGTAAAAACGATGTTGTCAATGCGCTAAACAATAAAAATTACCACTTATTAGCAGACGACAGTAACATTGATGTACTGGATTTTAAAGCGCAGTTTAAATCTAATACTGAAGTGAATTTATTAGATCAGCATGGCGATATCGCCGATAGTATTACTGCACCTCATATCATTATTAATACCGGTGCTACCTCTATCACTCCTAACATAAAAGGCCTTGATCAAGCTAAACATGTCTTCGATTCAACAGGTTTATTAAACATTAACTATCAACCTAAGCACCTCGTTATTGTAGGTGGCGGTTATATCGCCTTAGAATTTGCTTCAATGTTTGCGAATTTAGGTAGTAAGGTTACTGTATTAGAACGTGGTGAATCATTTATGCCACGCGAAGATCAAGATGTCGTTGCACATGCTATTACTGACTTAGAAAATAAAGGCATTGCATTGTATACAAATGTTGAAACGACTGAATTGTCATCTGACGATCATCATACAACAGTCCATACTAACGTTGGCAACTTTGAGGCTGATGCAGTACTTTTGGCTATCGGGCGCAAACCGAATACGGATTTAGCTTTAGAAAATACTGATATCGAATTAGGCGACAGAGGCGAAATTAAAGTCAATGCTCATCTTCAAACAACTGTGCCGCATATTTATGCTGCAGGTGATGTTAAAGGCGGACTTCAATTTACGTATATATCTTTAGATGATTATCGAATTATCAAATCAGCGTTATATGGTAATCAATCACGTACGACTGACAATAGAGGTAGCGTGCCTTATACAGTATTTATAGATCCACCATTATCACGTGTTGGATTAACTAGTAAAGAAGCTGCCGCTCAACATTATGATTACACTGAACATCAACTTTTAGTAAGTGCTATACCTCGTCACAAAATTAACAATGATCCAAGAGGTTTATTTAAAGTAGTCATTAATAATGAAAATAATATGATTTTAGGTGCTACATTATATGGTAAGCAATCTGAAGAATTAATTAATATAATTAAACTTGCGATTGATCAAAACATTCCATATACCGTATTACGAGATAATATTTATACGCATCCTACGATGGCCGAATCATTTAATGATTTATTTAATTTCTAGACAAAACATAAAAACCTGGTGGCACGCATTGAATGATGCTGCCATCAGGCTTTATTGTTGTGCTTTTCGCTTTTCTAATTTTTCTTTAAGCTTTCTATCTTGTTCTTCTTTACGACGTTTACGTTCTTCATGTCGTTTTCTTAAACGCTCTTCTTCTTCAGGATCACGTGGTTTCTTTAATTGTTGAGAAACTTTTTCGATTAATTCTTCTTCAGTAAGCGCAGCCAGTGGGCGGTTATTAACAAAAGTGAATGTTTTTCGGCGTCCAGGTCCACAATAAGATTGACAACCTATCACGATTTCAGCATCGGGATCTAATTTTTCCAACTTCTTTTGTAACGTTCTTATATTGACTGCCTGACATTCATCACAAATAAGGAATGTATTTTTCATATTGCTACCCACCTTTCTTTATCATATCTATATCGTCGATTTCATTAATTTTTTCGTTAACTCTATCTATTTTACTCTTTTTAATATTTTTTTCAAGATACGTAACACGGCTGACAATAAAAAATGGAGCATTTATCTTCTAATTAAATTAGATGATTGCTCCCCTATCAAATCATTTATTGCCCATGATAAATATTAAATTTTAATGGTTTAATACCATGTTTTGTCCATTCATCATAAATTTTTTCTTTATCTACATCTTTATTGATAATTGTAATACCACAGTCTCCACCACCAGCGCCTGATGTTTTAGATGCGCCGTGATACTTTTCAGCAATATCACACAAATATTTTAGCTTTTCAGTTTCTATATCAACTGTAGCTTCTTTATCCATACGTTGAATAATTGTACGATTCTGACGCACCATCTTTTGCACACCTTTAATGTTATTTGTTTTAAAAGCATGAATAAGTTTTTCAACACAACGATGTGAATCTTCTAAGAAGTCACCGTAAAATGAAGGATCTGATTTCAAACGTTTCACTTCGCTAACAAAGTGTGGTGATGACGCCGGTGAGCCAGTCCAACCGATAAGTACTTCCATATTTTCAGGTGCTTGTAATGGTTCGATGTGCAATCCAGGCCAGTTTTTGATTAAAACTTCTTCAACCGTAGTATCTTCAATTTGATGCTTAACCCATTCATGATCAAAAGTACTATACGCTAGCCATCCACTATATACACTCACAGCAATATCTCCGCATGAACTTAAACTTTGTAACTTCATATTTGCAATCACTGCTAGTTTATAAATGTATAAATTAGATAACTTCATATCATAAAATTCATTTAATACTTTTATAACTGACACAAGTACTGCTGCACTTGAACCTAATCCATATTTATGACCATTTGAATCATCTAAATTACTATCAATAGTCAGATGAAAATGCTTCATCGCTATATCGCAACTTTTCGCGTATTGTTCAAATATTTCAATAGCTGTGACCACATAATTTAATTGTTTTGCTGCATGTGGATCTGAAATGACAATACTATCTTCATCTCTACTAAATGTAACTGGGTTATGATGTAATGCTTTTGAATGAATGGTACCTTTATATTGGTCTGCTTCTTCAATAGTAGCAGTTACAAAACGATCTAACGCAATAAGTACAGATTTATATCCTGGTTCTGTTACAGCATATTCTCCAGCAATATAAAGTTTTCCGGGTGCTTTGACCTGAATCATTTTATCTCTTCCTTACTCAATTATTTCAATTCCTGTGGCAATAATGTCACTATCAATAATTTGGTTATTATCAAACTGTGTTAATAATTTATCTATAATCTGTTGCTTGTTTTTCTTTTCTACAAGTATTTTCACATTAGGACCCGCATCCATCGTAAAATAACACGGATATCCCGCTTCTCGGCATTCGTGAACGAGCGCCATGACATCATGACTTTCTTGCACAAGATATGTGAACGGCGGTGTTGATCCTAGATTCGTGGCATGCATACGCAAACCATTTTCTTCAATTACTTCACCAAGACGTTTAAAATCTTTGTCTTGAATCGCTGCTTTTGCTTCAGCTAAATCTTCATCAATATGATCTAACCAATATTGATAAAACCTTGATGTGTTTCGTGTCAACGACATACCATATCGACTAGGTACCTTTTTAGAATGTTGATTAATCAAAACAAATATCATGGCAAGGTCATCTTCAAAATGATTCGATTCAAGTGGAACGGCATATGACGTCTCATCATTATACCCTTTTTCCCATTCTGCAAATCCACCATAAATACTACGCGATGCAGAACCCGAACCAATTCGCGCCAATCTCGATAAATCCTTATCTGACAGCTGCAAGTCTAGTGCTTGATTACAAGCTGCTGCTAAAGCTGCATATGCGCTTGCCGATGAAGCCAACCCTGCTGCTGTTGGTACAAAATTGTCGCTTTCAATTTCTGCATACCAATCGATGCCAGCTCTATTTCTGACAATATCCATATATTTTGAAATTTTCTCTAATTCTTTGCCACTAACCTTTTCACCATTCAACCAAAATTGATCCTGTGTTAACTGGTCGTTAAAAGTGACTTTCGTTTCAGTGTAAAATTTTTCTAATGTAACAGATATGCTATTATTCATTGGAATGATTAGTGCTTCATCTTTTTTACCCCAATATTTTATAAGTGCAATATTCGTATGTGCACGTGCTTTGCCACTTTTAATCAACGCATTAACCTCCTAAATTCTCAATCCAAGTATGTGCTGCACCAGCTTTTTCTACAGCTTTTACAATATTTTTCGCTGTTGGTAAATCTTTGGCAAGCAATAACATACTTCCACCACGACCAGCGCCAGTAAGTTTTCCAGCAATCGCACCATTTTCTTTACCAATTTTCATTAATTGTTCTATTTTATCATGACTAACTGTCAACGCCTTTAAATCCGCATGACATTCATTAAAAATATCCGCTAAGGCTTCAAAGTTATGATGTTCAATCACATCACTCGCACGTAAAACTAACTTACCGATATGTTTTACATGTGACATGTACTGAGGGTCCTCACAAAGTTTATGAACATCTTCTACTGCTTGTCTTGTTGAACCTTTCACACCAGTATCTATAACAACCATATAGCCGTCTAAACTTAACGTTTTCAACGTTTCAGCATGACCTTTTTGGAACCAAACTGGTTTGCCTGATACAATCGTTTGCGTATCAATACCACTTGGTTTACCATGTGCAATTTGCTCTGCCCAATTAGCCTTTTCAATGAGTTCTTCTTTCGTTAATGATTTCCCTAAAAAATCATAACTTGCACGAACAAAAGCAACCGCGACAGCTGCACTCGATCCTAATCCACGTGATGGTGGTAAATTCGTTTGGATCGTTACTGCTAGCGGCTCTGTAATATTATTTAATTCTACAAAACGGTTCACCAAAGACTTAAGATGGTCAGGCGCATCATATAACATACCATCGTAAACATCGCTTTTAATAGACGAATAGTTCCCGCTCTCTAAGGCTTCTATTAAAACTTTGATTTTACCTGCGTTAAACGGTACTGCAATAGCAGGCTCTCCAAATGTAACAGCATGTTCTCCTATTAAAATAATCTTACCTGTCGATTCCCCATATCCTTTTCTTGTCATGTCAATATCACCTTTTATATTTATCCTATACTTGATTCATTATTTTTATTTATTAGTAAAAGACATCATATTCTAAGTTGCATACGCATTCGCGTTAAATTTCATTGCAGTCTTTATCTCACATTATTCATATTATGTATAATCTTTATTTTGAATTTATATTTGACTTAACTTGATTAGTATAAAACTAACTTTCGTTTACTTCAAAGTTTAAATCTTATCGAGTGATATTTCAGATTCTTTATCTTTTTATAAAATAGCCCTACAATTTATAATTTTCCACCCTAACTATAATACTACAAATAATAATTGGAATATATAGATTTACTACTAAAGTATTAGAACATTTCAATAGAAGGTCGTTTCTTTCATAGTCATACGCATTATATATACCCTATTCTCAATCTATTTAATACGTAAAACATGAAATTTTCTTATTAAATTTATTATTTCCATCATATCATTACTTTTAATTTAATGATGTTCAATTTAAATATTAGGTCAATAACATATTTATGCTTTTTATGGATACTTTCAAAAATAACAGCCCCAAACGATAACTTGAAAGGGGCTGTTAAATATTTAACTATTGCATTTGATCTATCATTTTCTTGTTTCTTTCAATCATTTTATCAAAATACGTATCGTATCTTTGCCATTCTTCTTGAGTAATTGGCGTCATATTTAATACACCGCCAAGATCTTTGATTGCATATAATAGTAAAAACATTACATCTTGAACAGTAATCGTTTTGTTAAGCAATGTCTCTAATGAGGCCATACAAGATGGTTCAATTTCAGGATATTTAAATTTAGTCACTTCACCTTTTAAAGCATGTTCATAAAATGTTTGCATCATCAATGCACGTTCTGAACCAGATCCTTCAACACAAAGATAAATTTGTACAGCAATACCGCCTCTAACTCTTCGTTGCGATATGCCTGCAAATTTCTTACCATCGATACTTAAGTCAAATTTTCCTGGGCAATAAGAATGTTCAATTTCCATCGTATCAATATCAACATTCTCATCTTCGAACATTTTGCTAATTAAGAGGTACATCACAGTAAACGCTTCATCAATCGTTGTTTCTGTTTGTCCTTTGAACATCAGCGATATATTTAATACACCTTGATCTAGAACGACACCTAAGCCACCAGAATTTCTAACAATGGCATTATAACCAATCTCATTCGTTAAATAATCAATGCCATCTTTTAAAAACGGCAATCTTGAATCATGAATACCAAGAATAACAGTATGTTGATGAATCCAAGTACGCACAACATTATCTGATATATCTTTGCCCACACTTTCGCAAAATGTATCATCGAATGCGAAAGATTGCATAGGTTCTAATCCAGAAGAATGATCGATATATCGCCAGTTGACGCCATTAAAATATTTACTCGCTAAATCCATCGTTATTGTAAGGCTTGCGCTGCTGTAATAATTGAAAGATTGTATACATCTTCAATTGAGCAGCCACGTGATAAGTCATTTACTGGAGAATTTAAACCTTGTAATACTGGACCAACTGCATCATATCCACCTAAACGTTGTGCAATTTTGTAACCAATATTACCAGCTTCTAAACTTGGGAATACAAAGACATTTGCATCACCTTGTAATTTAGCACCTGGCGCTTTTTTCTCAGCAACACCTGGTACAATCGCAGCATCAAATTGGAATTCGCCATCAATGATTGCTTCTAATTTTTCTTCTTCAGCTTTTTGTTGTGCTAATTTGACAGCTTCTTGAACTTTTGTCACGTCGTCTGATTTAGCAGACCCTTTTGTTGAAAAGCTTAACATTGCAACTTTTGGATCCATGCCAAAGCTTAATGCTGATTTTGCACTTTCTACTGCAATTTCTGCAAGTCCTTGTGAATCAAGTTCTGGATTGATTGCACAATCACCAAAGATGTATTGTTCATCACCTTTAATCATAAAGAAGATACCTGATGTTCTTGATACACCTGGTTTCGTTTTGATGATTTGTAAAGCTGGACGCACAGTGTCTCCTGTTGAATGTGCTGCACCACTAACTAAACCATCTGCTTTACCAGCATAAACAAGCATTGTACCGAAGTAGTTCACATTGTTTAATAATTCTTGTGCTTGTTCTTCAGTCGCTTTACCTTTACGTCGTTCAACAAATGATTGAACTAATTCAGCTTTCAATTCACTTGTCGCAGGATTAATTAATTCAATATTAGAAATATCAAGATCAAGTTTTTGCGCTAAAGATTGAACCTTAGTCTCATCACCTAACACGATTGGTGTAACATAATCTGTTGCTTGTAATTGTGTTGCAGCTGTTAGAACACGTTCGTCCTCTCCTTCAGGTAATACGATTTTAACGTTTTTACCAGAAAGTTTGTCTTTTAATACATTTAATAAATCAGCCATAATGTCCTCCTGTAATATAAATCTTATTAATCATTCACGGTATAATTATACGCCATTTTATTTCATAATGCCACGTCACCAATTTGTAATCATAATTTTATCGTTACCCCTTTGCTTTATGATAAAATTTATAAAGAACTGATGATTTTTGAAAAGGAGCGATAAACATGAGTCAAGCAGCCGAAACATTAGATGGTTGGTATAGTCTACATTTATTTTATGCAGTTGATTGGGCATCATTACGTCTAGTTCCAAAGGACGAACGCGATGCACTTGTCACTGAATTTCAATCATTTTTAGAAAATACAGCAACTGTAAGATCATCAAAATCTGGTGATCAAGCTATTTATAATATAACTGGTCAAAAAGCAGATTTGTTATTATGGTTCTTACGTCCTGAAATGAAGTCTTTAAATCATATTGAAAATGAATTTAACAAATTGCGCATTGCTGACTTCCTAATCCCTACATATTCATATGTATCAATCATTGAATTGAGCAATTATTTAGCTGGTAAATCTGATGAAGATCCTTATGAGAACCCTCATATCAAAGCAAGATTATACCCAGAATTACCACATTCTGATTATATTTGTTTCTATCCAATGAACAAACGTCGTAATGAAACTTATAACTGGTACATGTTAACTATGGAAGAACGCCAAAAATTAATGTATGACCATGGTATGATTGGTAGAAAATATGCTGGCAAAATCAAACAATTTATTACTGGTTCTGTAGGGTTTGATGATTTCGAATGGGGCGTAACATTGTTCTCAGATGACGTATTACAATTCAAAAAAATTGTATACGAAATGCGCTTTGATGAAACAACAGCACGATACGGTGAATTCGGTAGTTTCTTTGTAGGACATATTATTAACACAAACGAATTCGATCAATTCTTTGCGATTTCTTAATACATTGGTACGTTTATAAATTAATAAAAAAATTCCAAGCTTATCGGTTTAAGCTTGGAATTTTTCGTTTATCTTCAGTATATTCCCGTATACATAAGACGTGATTTGGTAAATAGTTGAAATCTGTATGTTTAAACTTATATATATGTGCTAATGTATTATCAATAACAAAGTACACTTTGCTCATAGCAAAGTGTACCCGAGTAGTCTTCCTTGGGAGAACTTTAACTACTATCACTACATATAAACGTTAACCTCAATAGAAATTATACAGTCGCTACTCTATACATTTTTTGTAATGGTTAACTAATATTATTTTAACCTATTTGAAATATTTGAAACATATTTTTGTCGAATTTTTTTCAATAATTTTTCCTTTTTATACTTCAAGAGAATTTTAACTACTAAAAATTCCGATGATTATTATTACAATAGTATCAAATATTAGTTTTTTAAAATCAATAACAACTTATCAAAAAGCTCATGTGGTTATTTTATAGTGTATAAACTATAATGAGTATTAAATTCTTATAAACAATGGTGATGAAATGGACATAAATTCAGAAGAATACAAACAAGAGGTACTTATCAAAGACGTTGTCATGCTTGCTGCTCGCATACTATTAGAATCTGGTGCAGAAGGTACGCGTGTAGAAGATACCATGACACGTATTGCAAAAAAACTTGGTTACAGTGAAAGTAACAGCTTTGTTACAAACACTGTCATCCAGTTTACGTTACATTCGGAATCGTTTCCTAGAATATTTAGAATTACCTCTCGAGATACAAACTTAATAAAAATTTCTCAAGCTAATAAAATTTCGCGTCAAATTACAAACAATGAAATTTCTTTAGCCGAAGCAAAAACGCAACTTGAAAAAATATATGTTGCTAAGCGTGACAGCAGTCTTCCCTTTAAAGGTTTTGCTGCAGCAATGATTGCAATGAGTTTCTTATATTTACAAGGTGGTAGATTGATTGATGTTTTAACTGCGATATTAGCAGGTAGTCTAGGATACCTAGTCACTGAGATTTTAGATCGCAAGTTACATGCACAGTTTATCCCAGAATTCATTGGTTCATTAGTTATTGGGATTATCGCCGTTATTGGACATACACTTATCCCAACAGGTGACTTGGCAACTATTATCATTGCGGCAGTCATGCCTATTGTTCCTGGTGTATTAATAACAAACGCAATACAAGATTTATTTGGTGGACACATGTTGATGTTCACAACGAAATCATTAGAAGCATTGGTTACTGCGTTTGGCATCGGTGCTGGCGTTGGTAGCGTATTAATTTTAGTATAGGAGTATCAGACTATGTTTTGGATCTTAAACTTTATCTTTAGCTTTTTAGCTTCAATGTTCTTCTGCGTCATTTTTGATGCACCTAGAAAATTATATCTATCATGTGGTTTCGTTGGTACATGTGGATGGATGGTTTACACCTTATTCTTCAACGGCTTTAATGTGCACACTATATACTCTAGTTTCTTTGGTAGTTTAGCATTAGGCTTGTTAAGTCATTATATGGCTCGTAAACAAAAAGAACCTGCCATCATTTTTATGGTAACGGGTATCATTCCATTAGTACCTGGTGGCTTAGCATACGATGCTACAAAAAATTTAGTCTTATTAAATTTCAGCACAGCAATAAATACAATGTTAGAAGTAACACTTATTGCAGGAGCCATCGCATTAGGTTTATTATTCGCCGACCAAATTTCTAAATTAATTGTTTCTGGGTTCGTGAAATCTTTTAAACGATTATAAATATTGTTAGAATTGGCTCAGCCCAAACTATTAGCAATTATATATAAGGTTCAGCTGCCTCGTCTTAAATGTCAATTTATAATACAAAAAATCGCACGATACGCCTCCGAATGAAGAAGGTATATTGTGCGATTCTTTTATTATTTAGTTTTTTCTTTTTCAGGTTCTTCAATCATATCATCAACTTCATTTTCACTTCTATTTAAAATCAAGCGACTTAATTCATCATTATCCATATTTTTCAATTTAGGATATCGAATCACAAAGAATATTAAACCGATGATTAACCATCCAAGTAATGCAATATAAGACGGTGCAGTCAGTGCTGCAGGAGAACCTGGCACTAATAACAACGCTAAGAAAATGAATGATACAAATGAGCCGATAATAGCAAACGTTTTGTAAACCGGTGCATACGTATTACTTTGTTTGTTATAACTGAATAATTTCGCTGCAGACAAACATGTAATAAAGTAGGCAATGGATACACCTGTAGATGACATATCTACAATCCAAGTCAATGCAGTTCTTCCTAGCCAAGGTGCAATTAACGACACACCTACTAGGAATATGATTGCGACATATGGTGTTTTGTATTTACTATGTAATTTACTAAACATTGTTGGCATAATACCTGAACGTCCCATAGAAAATAACAAGCGACTTGAACTCATCAAGAATCCATTTAAACCAGTAAATATACCCATCATAATTGCAATTGCTAATACACCTAATCCAATATAACCAAATGCTGTTTGTGTAACAGCACCTGTTAACCACAACTGCCCATTTAAACTTTGATGACTTGTTGATAACCAACCAGTGTATAAAATCATGACAACATAAGTTAATGATGCTGCTAATAAACTGTACACGATAAGCTTAAATGTCTTGTTTGGTGCAAAGTTAAACTCTTCTGCTGTTTGTGGAATATTATCAAATCCAACATATGCCCATGGTGCCACGGATACAATAACCACAATAGACACTAACCATCCTTTGCTAGGTTCAGCTAACGGTTGTAAATTTTCAAGTGCAAAATTATTACCAAAGAATGAACCAAAGAACATCAATAATACGACGATTACCATCGCCACACAGAAATAATATTGTAATGATCCAGATACACTTGCGCCACGAATCGTTACTAGCATGAATACAAGTAGTAATACGGTCGCAATAATGATTTCCGTAATATAAACGTCCCAGCCCGCAATGGTGTATAGTTTCCCATTATTTAAGACATCTGGCAATAAGAATTTAACTAGTAAACTGAATGCGGTCGCATTTAAAGCAACGACACAGACATAACCAAAAGTTAAAAACCATGATGAGAAGAAACTCACATATCTGCCGAAACTTAAGAAACTAAAGGCAAACGCGCCCCCTGATACTGGAAATCTCTCTACTAATGCGCCATAACTAACCGCAATTAATATCATTAATAATGCACCAATAACTATACCAATTGATGCTGCAATCGGACCTGACTGCTTAATCCAGTCTCCTGGTAAGATGAATGCGCCCCATCCGATACATGAACCATATGCAATCGCCCATACAAACTTTTCAGATAGGTTTTGTTTTAAATCGCCTCTATCTATTTGCTTATTCTTTTTTTCCATAAATAAAAACTCACCTCGAAGGTATTCTATACCCAAAAGATGAGTTTGTAACTCTTTTTCTTGATTATTTTTATTAAAAATTTAATGTTTAGTTACATAGGTAATCTAAAGTTTTAAAATTTAACCAGCAAATTTGAATGTCGCAATGATTAACATTATCCATCCAATGATGAACAATACGCCACCAATTGGCGTAATCGCACCTAAAACTTTAATTTGAGTTAATACTAAAATATATAATGATCCACTAAAGAAAATAATACCAGCAAATATTAACCAGCCAGCCCAGTTAACATTGATTGAAGTTGTACCACTAATTACACCTATAATTAATAATGCTAAGCCATGGTACATTTGATACGTCGTTGCTTTTTCCCATACTGATAAATAGTGATCACTTATTTTTCCTTGTAAACCATGCGCACCAAATGCACCTGTTCCGACAGCCATCATCGCGTTTAATGCACCTAAAATAATAAATAATTTCATTGCTACCTCTCCTTATATAATTCAGTATTAATAAATGTTTAAATCCGAACACTCGAATAAAAGTATATGCGTCTTGATTATTAACCTACATACTTAACAAGCTATTAAGTAATTATGTTTCATTGTTGCTTTTTAAAAATCAAATATGGATTCACCATTGCCAATGTCATCATCTGTCGCTAATCTTTGTTGTTGGTTTGAAGGTTGTGAATATGACTTATTATGATGATGTGCTGAATGCGTATTTACTTTACCACCCATCGCTTCAATTTCAGCAGCTGTCACTTGATGAGTTGGCTGCGTTATTTGTGATTGTGGCATTTGATTATGGTTAGCAATACGACGATTCATTTGTTGTTCACCAATATGTGGTGTATTTGATGTTGAAGCATATAAAGATGTTAATATATGTATGGCATACATATGTTTTTCAAAGTCATGGTCATGCTGTGCCTGCTCTGCTTGTACTAATTCTTGCTCAATTCGTGCTATTAAAGTTTCTCTATTCAACATCTACGCCTCACTTTCACACCAATTAATTGGTGATTTTCCTACTGACTCTAAATAGGCATTCGCTTTGGAATACGGTTTTGATCCAAAGAATCCTCTATATGCAGACAGTGGACTAGGATGCACTGATTTTATAATACAATGTTTAGATGTATCGATAAGCTTTATTTTTTGCTGTGCAGGTTTCCCCCACAAAATAAAGACAACATGTTCTTTATAATCAGACACTGCTTTAATAATTTCATCAGTAAATGTTTCCCAACCAATATCACGATGAGAATTTGCTTCACCCTGTCTTACGGTTAAAACTGTATTCAATAACAAGACGCCTTCTCTTGCCCAATCTTGTAAATGCGGTGTTTGTCTAACGCATCCAATATCATCTGCTAATTCTTTATACATATTACGTAAAGATGGAGGGAATTTTGCGTTAGGTTGCACTGAAAATGCTAATCCATGTGCTTGGTTTGGACCATGATACGGGTCTTGTCCTAATATAACAACTTTGATATTTTCAAACGGTGTTAAATCAAACGCTTGATATATATTTTCCCTATCAGGGTATACGATTGCAGTCGAATATTCTTTTTCTAAAAAATCATGCATAGCTTTAAAGTCATGTTTCGTTGTTATGTCATGAAAAATTTGCGACCATTCCATTCAATCTCACCTCAGGACATATTTTAACATATCACACTTATCTAAAGTGAATGACATTTTCAAAAGTTACAATAGTATGAATGATTCATTTCAACAATCATCAAATATTGAATGCTTAATATTTTTCAATTAGGTTAAAAATGATATGATGAATACAATATTATTATGTAGGAGTGAAGCTCAATGGCTTTAAAGAAAGTTTTAACAATTGCCGGTTCTGACACAAGTGCTGGCGCAGGTATGCAAGCAGATTTGAAAACGTTCCAAGAATTAGATACGTATGGCATGGTCGCTTTAACTGCCATCGTTACTATGGATAAAGATACATGGTCACACGATGTCACACCATTACCTATGGACGTATTTGAAAAGCAACTTGAAACGGCTTTATCAATCGGACCTGATGCTATTAAAACAGGTATGTTAGGTACTGAGGAGATAATCAAACGTGCTGGAGAAGTATATGAGGCATCTAATGCACAATATTTTGTAGTAGATCCTGTCATGGTTTGTAAAGGCGAAGATGAAGTGCTTAATCCTGGAAATACTGAGGCGATGATTAAATATTTACTACCTAAAGCAACGGTAGTGACACCAAACTTATTTGAAGCGGGTCAATTATCAGGATTAGGTAAATTAAATTCAATTGAAGATATGAAAAAGGCTGCAACAATTATCTTTGATAAAGGCGCACAGCATGTCATCATTAAAGGTGGCAAAGCTTTAGATCAAGATAAATCGTATGACTTATACTATGATGGTCAAACATTTTATCAACTAACAACAGACATGTTCCAACAAAGTTATAACCATGGTGCTGGTTGTACATTTGCTGCGGCAACAACTGCATATTTAGCTAACGGTAAGTCACCGAAAGAAGCTGTGATTAGCGCGAAAGCTTTCGTCGCTTCTGCTATTAAAAACGGTTGGAAAATGAATGATTTTGTTGGTCCTGTGGATCACGGTGCATACAACCGTATTGAACATATCGATGTTGAAGTAACAGAGGTTTAACGATTAGGCGGTTCATCTATAAATCAACATTATTAGCCACACCACTTAAATTGGGTATGAACTCAATTTATGTGATGTGGTTATTTTTTTATAATCATCATGCTCTGTATATAATTTAAATTTGAAAGTTACATATAAGCGTTATTAGCTTTTATTGAAAATTTCATACATATCGAACAATACATACAAATATTTCCTATACATCTACATCTATGACTAAATAACCCTTTATTTTCAAGATGAACTTAAACTCATCTATATGCTCAATACCTCTATCATTATCATTCTTTTGCGATAGATGCCTCTCTAATCATATATGTTATATTTCCCAAATGACTGCCAGGCGACTCTATAAATATATATTTATTTAGAACTTTTATACATAAATAGTCTTAGTAAATCATACGTTCTATGTCTGATAAAAAGTTGATACTTAAGGTTGATGTCACACATAAAAATGTTATTTATAATATAACCATAGAGTAGCAAAGGAGGTAATATAGGTTATGATTATTTATCGACAGTATCACCATGAAGGCGCACCAGTTTATGAAATTATAACCAAAACGTTTCAGCATGTTTCAATTAAATGTGACGATTCATTTAGTGATACTGAAATATTCAAATTGCTCTCTTTATTACAAGACGATATAGATCATATGAAAGTTAGTTAAATTGACTAATCGTTCCAATAATCCAGAATTTATTAAACATTGATATAGTTGTTATTATTATTTTAGATTAATGCATCCCCGTGCAAAGAAAGAAACGTAACCTATATTCATCTCTGTTCCCAATAATAATAACAATACATAACTGATATTAGCTGTCCTTTCATCTCCTAATTAATATGCGTTCATGCAGCTAATATCGGTTATTTTTTTGTGCTCAAAGAAATTTTTATTTTAATCTCTCCATCGTCATTAATTGCTATAATTTCGTGTTCGTGTTGTTCAATGAATTCGATATTTTCATTTATTAAAATAGGTTTAACGTAGTTAATTTGACACTGGTTTGTCTCTAATGACATAGCCATCAGCATCATTTGACTCACTAATTGTCCTGGCACAATCTCATTATGTATTGGATTATCATCATTTACGAGCGCCAAATATTCATTTATCCATATCTCATTAAACTTCATCTCTACTTCATCGCCTTAATAAAAGTTTGTGTAACCGTTATGACATGTTGATCATTTTTAGTTAATGTTAAAGCCATTGTATAACGTGTGATATTGCGAGTCTGTCGGCATTCAATATCTTCTAAATGCCCTACATATATTGTGTCTACTTCTATCTTTTGAGTTTGATTAATTGCTGATTTTGTTAAAATCAGTTCGCTATTTGCATATTTTTTAAATAAATCAAATTTTGGCCATAATGACGCACACATTAATGGTGGTACTTCTTTTCTATAAGGTTGGTTAAAACACTGATAATATGCAGCCACACTATCCTTAGAAAATGACACATTTAATCGCTGGTTAGAATCGAGTAAATAATGCTGCATTTCCTAGACCTCCCCCTATCCCCATAGATGCAATCATAGTCTCTTTGTCAAACATATAAAATAATCGAGTCACTAATTGGGCACCGCTTGCACCGTATGGATGACCTGATGCTAATGCACCACCCCATATATTTAATTGCGTATTTGAAATATTTAAAGCTTGTTGGCAGGCAACTACCTGTGCACTGAACGCTTCGTTAATTTCAATGACTTCAATATTTTCTATCGTTAATTGATTTCTTTTTAGTAAGTTGGAAATGGCTGGTACTGGACCAATGCCAGGAAAATTAGAATCAACACCTACCGTAACACCATCTTTAAATAATAAACCATGCTCGAAACCTAATTCGTATGCCATATCTTTTTCCATAATAAGCAATAAAACTGCACCATCATTTTTCATACAACTATTCGCAGCGGTAACGGTCCCACCTTTGATCACGGGCTTAAATCGGCCAAAGTTATCTTTCGGAATATGTGATTTTAGACTTTCATCAGTGTTGAATATTTCTCCTTTAACGGTTATAGGTAATATTTCCTGAGAAATATTTCCATTCTTTACATTTTCCGCTGTCAATTGATGACTTCGATAAGCAAATTCATCTTGTAATTCTCTTGAAACATCATACATCTTGGCCACATTTTCAGCACCTTGAATCATTGATGGGTCGCTCATTTCAGGTGCAAATGATGCACGCTCATAAAACTCAGGTAATGCTGTTTCGTACACAGAATGCGGTCGTTTGATTTTCCAAGGTGCTCGACTTGTACTTTCAACACCACCTGCAATATATACCTTGCCAGCTCCGGCTTGGATCATGCGACATGCATATTGAACACTTTCAAGTCCAGACCCACATTGCCGATCGATTGTGACGCCAGGTATTGAATCTTTAAGCCCCGCTTCAAGCAATGCTTTTCTTGCAATATTGCCACCATTCCCAACAACATTACCTAAAACTACATCATCTATTTTAGATATTACCTCTGGATACTTCTCTTTAAAATGTTGGAATAAAGGTTTAAGCAATTGTTCTGGCTCTAAATGTTTTAAAGTGCCACCATATTTCCCAAATGCAGTTCGTTTAGCTGCAACTATGACTGCTTGATTCATATTATAATTCACCTCTCAAATACATCGACATCATTTTTTCTCTAGCAATTTTACCACTTGCAGTGTAATACATCTTTTCTACATGATGAATCATCGATGGAATTTCATAGCGTTTCACTTTCTTTTTTAAAAATTGTTTTACATTTTTATGTGTAAGTGTAACATCACCAGAATAAAGCAATACGCCTATTTGACCAAAACGCTCATTTGGAATACCGATGATAATTGCTTCATCAATGCTCGAAGATTGCGTTAAAAGGCGTTCAACATGTGCTGGATATATATTTTGACCACCAATAATTAACATATCCTGTTGACGTCCCGTTAAATATAAATACTGCTCTTTTACATAGCCATTATCATTAGTAACAAACCATTCATCATTATTTATACATTGTTCACTTACATAGCCACTAAACATCATATTACTTTTTATACAAATAGTTCCTATACCATTGTGATCGTGATTCGTTGTTTTCAATTCCACATTTGGAAATAGCACACCTACTGATTCAACTGGTGCTTGCTGATTCAAGTTATAGCTGATAAAACTGGTTTCCGATGTACCAAAAAATTCAATCAAATTTATGTCATTTGCTTGATTTTTTATCTTTTTAAAAATAGAAGAATGCAGCTTATCTCCACTGCTAAAAAATGATTGGATTGTATGTTCATTGTTGTAAACTAACAATAATGATTTAATCATCGTTGGAACAAGAAACATAGCAACTTTGTATGATGATATTTTATGACATTGATTAAGTAACTTTTCAGGATGAAAAGTGGTCTGTCCTATAAAAGTACGACCGGAACTTAAAGCAAACAATAACGCATATAATGTTAACGAGTGCGATAGTGGTCCAGGGGCTGCTATTGCATTTTCATTTTTTAACATCAACATTTCATTAACTTCAAAAGAAGCCAACCATGAATCTTCATCACGATAATATGCTTTTGGCAGTCCAGTTGTCCCTGAAGTAAAACCAATATGTAATAAATTGGGGTAGTGCTGTAATTGCGTTGAATCAATAAACATCGGTGAGTCTATATTCTGCATGAGACCTGTATCTCCAATTACATCTTTAATACCATATTTTTCAATCAATTGACGATGTATAGTACTTTGCCATTTACCTTCCATCATCATAGGCACTTTATGTAAACGATGCAAAGCTAAATAACAAATAATACTTTGCACCGGTGATTTCATATTAATAGCAACGACAGGGTTAAGTGAATATTTCTGCAAAGATTCAACTGCGCTAGTGATGCGGGCATTTAGTTGACTATATGTAATTGTTTCATCATCGATATGTAATGCTATGTCATTAGGTTTATTTTGAGTATGTGTTTTCAACTGTTCTAAAATTACGTTCATCAATATCCCTCACTCAATGTAAACTTTAAAATACATATTGTTAACATTATATAATGAATAAGTATTTTTATCAGGTAAACCTGCCTATTATAAAAATCAAACTTAAGCCCTAGATAAATTTGATACTGTAGTACCATGTTTTTTATTAGATAAGACGTTACTATATGTATATAGAGAAAAGAAGTTATCGCAATCGCAATAACTGACACAAATAAGTCACCCAATCTATTTAAGTTTGTGTTCTCTATAATAATATTGAAGGTTAGAGTCTCAATATTAATTGCGTTGGACAAAATACTCTAAGACATATTTACATCCTAACATTTCAATAGCAAGAGAATTTTAAGTATTCAAAGCTAAACATATGCTTTAAGTCCCCTCTTTCCCCCATTGCGATAATCATTGCAGTGGGGGTTTATGTATATACAAAAACTTTATTACGGCTAATTACAGTTCTCAATTTAAAAAGCACTTTAAAGTTAGCAGAACCTACTAGCTTTAAAGTGCTTATATACGATTGATTTATACTTTTTATTAAAATCTCTAATTCTTACGTTCTTTAACCCACCATAATGCTTCTTTTGGATGTTCTGCATAATAAGCTCTATCTTGCTCGTTATCTACATTTGGATACGAACCTTTTAGAGATTTTCCTGCTGTACTTAAATGTAAGAATGTAATAACTAAAAAGCCAATAACACTGATTGCTGTTAAATAATACGCAGGTGCTAATGGATCTCCAGTTTTCGTAACTAACCATGTTGCAACTAATGGCGTCGTACCACCAAATATCGAAACAGAGATATTAAATGTTACTGATAAAGTTCGATATCTTATATGACTGTAAAACATAGTTGGTAACGACCCTGGCATTGTCGCTTCGTAAGTTGATAAGAAAAATCCTAATATAAATATACCGATTACTATTACAACAAATGATTGTGAATGTAATAACATAAATGCGATGATACTGAATAATGTTAGCCCACCAGTACCAATTAGAAATACTTTCTTTTCACCTATTTTATCCGCTAACTTACCAAACATTAATGCTAATGGAATCATTATTGCCATGACACAAGTAATTAATACACTTGTTGTCGTTGCATCTAATTTAATAACTTGTTCTAAATAGGTTGGTAAATATGCAGTTACCATATAGTTTGTAACATTGAAGAATACAACAGCTACAAAACATACAAATATATCTTTGTAATAAAATCTGATGATTTGTAAAAAGTTAATGTTATCTCTTTCTGGTTGTGTTGCAACATCATTTTCGAAAACTGGTGATTCTTCCAGCTTACGACGTAAATATAAGCCGAATAATCCTAGGAATAAACCGAGTAAGAATGGGATTCTCCAACCAAATGATGCCATTTGTTCATCTGTTAAAAAGAATGTTAATACAGCAATCATAATTGAAGCAGCTATGTAACCTGATAATGTCCCAATTTCTAGTCCACTACCTAATGAGTTACGACGCTTATCTGGAGATGATTCGGCAACATATGTCATTGCCCCCGCATACTCTCCACCTGTTGAAAACCCTTGTAGTACTCTTGCAAGCAATAATAGTATTGGTGCCCAAAGTCCAATTTGATCATAGCTTGGCAATAATCCAATGGTTAATGTTGAAAATGCCATTAAAATAATTGTAGATGTTAATACAACTTTACGTCCATATTTGTCACCAATAATACCAAATACGACACCACCAATTGGTCTTAATAAAAACGCAATGGCTAATGCTGCGAAAGTCAACATTTGTCGAATGTCTGCATTCTCTACTGGAGAGAAGAAGTTCGCTCCAATGTACGCAGTTGTATATGCATAGACACCAAAATCGAACCATTCCATTGCATTACCGATACCGGTTGCAACAACGGTTTTTTTAGCTTTCTTTGCATCCACCATGTTAATATTCTCTTTATTAAAATCCATGAATTCATACACTCCCTCTTGTATGTTTCATAATTATACGGAGTTAATTAGTTTTGTCAAATTTATAAGAATTTAAACTTTTATATAAATACAAAAGTATGTTTGTTCAAAAATTTCGCTTTATCGAATTAAATTCAATGATTTTATACCCTCATACATTTGAATTAAACAATAATAATTCTTAAATCATCGAACGATTAACTTTTTGGAATTATAACTAAAAATAGCGATAGCACACAACTTCATGTAAGTGATATGCTATCGCCATTTTCGACATCGTATTTAAATGTTTATACTCAATTTACTTCAATAACTTTGTCATTACTTTAATTTATTTTTACAAAAATAAATTATCAACGAGTCAGACATTACTCTTTAAAAATTCATAATGTTTAATAAATATTTATTTTAAATTCCTAATCTAAAGCGAAATATTTCTAAGTATAATCTAATATTTATGAATATGCATTTTAACCATGGTATTCTCTGTTTTAACAAGTTTTATAATACGGTATTAATTTCTGATGGATCATTAATAATAAAATCCGGATTTGAATGAAGTAATGACCTTGCATCATGTGCACCCCAAGTGACAGCTGCAGATTGCATACCAGCACGTTGTGCCATCTCAACATCAAACGTTGAATCACCAATATACACCGTTTGTTGGCTATTTAAATTGTAGCGTTGCACAATTGTGTGTATGCCTTCAGGATTTGGTTTATATGCACTTACTTGATCGGATCCAACAGCTTCGGTAATCAAGTGATTTAATCCAATAGCCGATAAATTTCTTTCTAATACATCACTCTTCTTACTAGACACCACGAAAAGTTTTTTCCCTTGGTTATACAAACTTGTAATGGCTTCAGTTATACCCGCAAATTCATAAATATAGTCCTTTTCAATAGATTGATATGTATGTCTAAATGTATCGATTAACTTTGCTAATGCTGCTTCATCTAATGGTCGGTCTGCTAATTTTAAAAATGATTCTTCAATAGGTATTCCCATATAATGCGTTATTTCTTTAGATGATGGTTCCGTTAAGCCACATGCTTTAAATGCACTTTGTGTTGCTACTTCACCACATTTTTTCGTGTCTGCCAACGTACCATCAAAATCAAAAATATAATTGTCAAACTTCAATATTAACACCCCTATTCGTTTATTATTGATATTATACTATAATTTATTATTTAAATAAAAAAATAATCGATAATATTTCTGCCTAGGCATCATATTATCGACTATCTTTATTTTATTCTAAATTAGCATGATTTTGTTGCATCGTTTGTTCCGTAACATTCATTTCAGTCATCAATCCCATTACAACACTATCTAAAAATAATTGAGATGCTTGTTCAAACAAACTTCCTAATGGTTGTGCCGAGCCTTGTTCATCATATTTTGTACCTGCAGGCAAAACGATGTTCGTCCCAGCTAGATTGCCTATTGCAGAATCTTTATTTGTAGTAATTAATACGATGTCAGCACCTACTGATTTTGCTTTGTCTGCTAATAATCTTAAATGTTCCGTGGAACCTGAACCAGAGATAATTACAAATACATCATTCGACTTAATCGCAGGTGTCGTTGATTCTCCAACAACATGTGCCTGTTTGCCGAGCTGATTTAAGCGCATTGCAAAACTATTCGCCACGAATCCTGAACGTCCTTTGCCAGCTACAAATATATGTTCAGCATGTAGTATTTTGGATGCAAAAGTTGAAAACTCATCCGCTTCAACATGTGACAAAGTCATCTTTAATTCATCTAGAATTAATTGATAGTCACTAAATTTAGCCATATTACTTACCTTCGATTGCAGCGCGACATTGTTTTGCAGCTTCTACTGGATCATCTGCATTTGCGATTCCGCCACCAACAATAACAAGATCAGGACTTTCAGCGACAATATCTTTAATTGTATCTGGTTTAATTCCACCTGCTACTGCAACTTTAGAATTTTTAATAACAGATTTAACGGTTCTTAAACTTTCTAATGGTGATTGCCCTTCTGCTTGTAAATCATAACCAGTGTGTACTGCAATATAATCAGCACCCATTTCATCTAGTTCTTTTGCACGTTTTTCTAAATCTTGAACAGCAATCATATCAACTAGTAATTGTTTATTATTTTTATGAGCTTCTTCAATAGCTGCTTTAATTGATGCATCTTCTGCAACACCTAGTATTGTAATTACATCCGCGCCAAATTTAATTGCTTGGCTAACTTCATAATCAGCTGCATCCATAATTTTCATGTCTGCTAATACTTTTACATTACTAATGTTGTCTGCCATATGTTTAACTGCTGGTAAACCTTCGTTGTAAATGATTGGCGTACCGATTTCTACGATATCTACATAATCTTTTACTTTATTTGCTAACTCAGCCGCGTCTTCTTTGTTTAATAAATCAATTGCTAATTGTAATTCCACTAAAAATCATCCTTCCAATGCTTTTTATCTTTCTATTGAAACCTTTCCCGAGGCATTTCTTAATTAAACATTGCAATCAATCCATTTCATCGACATGAATTTTCGCAACATTTTTCGGGCAAGCTTCGTCGTCTAAATATATCTCAACATTCGGGTGTTTGTGAAGTAATGTGGCTGGAACATCAACAGAAATTTCCTGATTTAATAAATGTGTAATAGCAGCACGTTTCTTTTCACCAAATGCGAGTAAAATGATACGTTTGGCTTGAAGAATATTAGCAAGTCCCATCGAAATGGCTTGCTTTGGAACATCATCTTCGTTTTTAAAATATCGACTATTAGCCTTAATAGTACTTTCAGTCAAATCAACGATATGAGTAACGCTATCAAACGGCGTACCAGGTTCATTAAATCCAATATGACCATTTTCACCAATACCTAAAATTTGAATATCACGTTGACCTTGTTGTTCTAAAACGTCATTATATTTTGACGCTTCCGCATTCATATCATCGGCATCTCCATTTGGAATATGAATGTTCTTTCTATTAAAATAAGGATATTGTTTGAAAAGCATGTCATCCATATAATAGTGATAACTTTGCGGATGTGATGCGGTTAAACCTACATATTCGTCTAAATTAAACGTGGATACATTATCTACGTTTAACTGATTTTTATTTAATAACTTAACAAGTTGTTCATACAAATCTGTCATTGTACCACCAGTTGCTAAACCTAGTTTACAGTGCTGATTAAATGCCATCTCTTTATATAACTCACATGCAACATAGAATGATGCTTGTTTTTTCGATCCTAAGTTTAATACTTTCATTGTTTACATGCCTCCACAAATTTAATACATTTTAAAAACTTATGAATTCATTCATACACCATTAATATAGCATCATTTTTAATGTTTAACACTTTTCAAATTCCAACAAATTTTTGATTTTTAAAAGTAAAAAACTAATGCTGTATGATTACGTAATCCTGAGTAATTACCCTTCATGAAAATTAATTTATAAATAATTGAGCAATCGTATACAATTATCGAATAGTTTTTAGTAAAATAGAAAGATAAACACATTGATAGTGTAAGGAGTGAACGTGTTGGAACCAATTAAAGAACAAGAAGTTATAGATTTACTTGCTTCTTTTGAACATAAACCTGTGTATCTGCATGTTGAAACGACAAATGGGGCCTATGCGAACCATTTCGATCAACGTGTTTTTAATGCTGGTACTTTTTTAAGAAACATACAAATAACATATACGCATGCACAACTAAAAGGTGGTAATAAAGAACCTTATCGCATTGGTCTTAAACTATCAAATGGTGGTTGGGTTTATGTACAAGGTCTAACGCATTTTGAGGTCAATGAACATGATGAATTTTTAATTGCAGGTTTTAATTACGAAGGTCAACTCGCTGCAGCACTTCAAATTAGTGAGCGACCATTTAATTTATAGAGGAGGCATCAACATGACTGACGAAAGACATGTATTAGTAATATTTCCACATCCTGATGATGAAACCTTCTCATCTGCAGGCACATTAGCAAATTATATCCAAAAAGGCATACCTGTAACATATGCATGTTTAACCCTAGGACAAATGGGCAGAAATTTAGGTAATCCCCCATTTGCAACACGCGAATCATTACCAAGTATTCGTGAGCGTGAACTAGAAGAAGCTTGTAAAGTTATCGGTATTACTGATTTAAGAAAAATGGGTTTACGTGACAAAACTGTCGAATTTGAACCCTATGAACATATAGATGGTATGATTAAATCTTTAATCGATGATACAAATCCATCATTGATTATTTCATTTTATCCTGGATATGCAGTACATCCTGATCACGAAGCAACAGCAGACGCTGTAATTCGAACGGTTGAACGCATGCCTAAAGAAGAACGCCCTCGTTTAACTTTAGTTGCGTTCAGTAATGATGCAACCGAAGCTCTTGGAGAACCTGATATTCAAAATGATATTACAGATTTTAAAGAACTTAAAATTAAGGCATTTGAAGCACATGCTTCTCAAACAGGTCCATTTTTAAAACAATTAGCAAGTCCTGAAATCGATGGTAAACAACACAGCTTTTTAACAGTCGAACCATATTGGACATATCACTTTAAATCTTAACGGAGGAAAAAAATGACTGAATTTGATTTATCGACACGAGAAGGTCGTTGGAAACACTTTGGTTCCGTAGATCCTATTGAAGGCACGAAACCTACTACTAAGAACGAAATGACAGATTTACAAAGTACACATAAAGATTTTTTATTTGAAATAGAAGAAGTTGGTATTAAAAACTTAGTGTACCCTGTACTTGTTGACCAGTATCAAACAGCTGGCACATTTAGTTTTTCAACAAGTTTAACAAAAGACGAAAAAGGTATTAATATGAGCCGTATAATTGAAAGTGTTGAAAAGCACTATGATAATGGTATTGAACTTGAATTTAATACACTTTATCAGGTGTTACGCACTTTACAAACGAATATGAAACAAAATGCGGCAGGCGTTGATGTTTCTGGGAAATGGTTCTTTGATCGCTATAGTCCAACCACAAATATTAAAGCAGTTGGCAATGCCGATGTCACTTATGGATTAGCAATTGACGGTGATAAAGTTACACGTAAAGAACTTACTATTGAAGCAACTGTCACAACGCTATGCCCTTGTTCAAAAGAAATAAGTGAGTATTCAGCGCACAACCAACGTGGTGTTGTCACTGTTAAAACATATATTAATAAAGATCAAGACATAGTTGATGACTATAAAAATAAAATTTTAGATGCAATGGAAGCTAATGCAAGTTCAATTCTATACCCTATTTTAAAACGTCCTGATGAAAAACGTGTGACAGAACGTGCATATGAAAATCCACGTTTTGTCGAAGACTTAATTCGTTTAATTGCCGCGGACTTAGTTGAATTTGATTGGTTAGACGGTTTCGATATCGAATGTCGTAATGAAGAGTCTATCCATCAACATGATGCTTTCGCTAAATTAAAGTATCGCAAATAATATCATATGATTAATTCAAACGCGTAACATTAGTTGCGCGTTTTTATTATACCTTCTAGAGTTGTATATCTCTTTTATAAATCTTCTCATTTGATGTGCTTGAGTCATAAATCAATATCCTAAGCTCTACAATGATATATTGGTCGTAGTTGATTGAATAACTACTATCATTATAAATATCAAAATTTGTTGTTTTATAAATAAACACATCTTCCAGTTAAAAGAAGTAATTAAATATTATGTGATATAATTATAAAAAATAGATATAAGTGGTGTTGTAAATGAATTATTTTGTAGGTAATAGTTTAGGTGTTAATTTAACTGGGATAGAGAAAGCAATTATTAATCGTTTAAATTTATTTAAAGAAATGGGAAGACCAGCGCAATGTGTATTTCTGTCATGGAATAGATATTTATATAGAAATGCCCAAAATTATATTACTAGTTCTGACTATATTAATATGTATGATTTCTTCCAAGAAGCAACATATTTAGAACGCAATGAACCATTTGACTGGTTGTCGTATTGGACTGATGAATGTCATTATACTTTAAAACATGTTGAAAATAGTCATGACTTTAGAATATATGATCAAGAGCGTTTCTTAATGTATGCCCATTTTCAAGATCCTAAATATCGTATATTAGATTATGTGAATCATTTTGATAGTCAAAGACGAAAAGTAAAACGTGATTTTTATGATGTGCGTGGCTTTTTAAGTTGTAGTAGGATTCTTGTTGATAAACAACAAACATTATGTGAATTTTTCTATAATCCAGAAGGTGACACAAAATTAGAAAAGTATTTTTCTTACAAGGATGGCAAACCAGAAGTACAAAAAATTATTGTTTACTATGCTAACAAACAATATTTCTTTAATAATGAAACGGAATTAGGCGCATTTTTCATTAAACAACTATATCAACATGGGGATTTATTTTTCAGTGATCGTAATGTGTACACAGCACCTATTTTCAACTTAACGCCTGAGTCAATCCCAGTAGTAGCTGTGCTTCACAGTACACACATTAAAAATATTGATGCATTAGATTCATCGCCATTTAAAAATGTATATAAAGCGATGTTTGAAAATTTATCTCGATATCGTGCAATTATCGTTTCTACTGAGCAGCAAAAATTAGATGTTGAAAAACGTATTAACCATACTATTCCAGTTGTTAATATTCCTGTCGGCTATAGTGAAACAATTGATACACCAGTCCAAACATTAGATCAGCGCAGTGTTAAATTAATTTCCGTTGCTCGTTATTCACCTGAAAAACAATTACATCAACAAATTGAATTAATTAAACGCTTAGTATCGTACGTCCCAAAAATAGAGCTTCATATGTATGGTTTTGGTTCTGAAAGTAAAAAATTAAATGAATTGATACAAAAATATGGATTGGAAAATCATGTTTACTTACGCGGCTTTTTAAGCAATCTAGACCAAGAATATAGCGATGCCTATTTGAGTTTAATAACAAGTAACATGGAAGGTTTCTCTTTAGCGCTACTTGAATCTTTAGCACATGGTGTTCCAGTTATTAGTTATGATATTAAATATGGACCTAACGAACTGATTACTTCAGATTTCAATGGTTATTTAATTACTAAAAATGATGAAGATGCCCTATTTGATAAAGTAAAATATGTGATTGATCATCCTGAAGTACAGCAACGACTGTCAAAAGGTAGTTTGGCAAAAGCACAACAATATAGTAAAGCGTCGTTAATTAAACAATGGGACCAATTTGTTCGTCTTATATAAATGTACTTCACCTTTATTTTTATAAAAAAAAGCGTTTTCCTATGTCATTTAACTAAACATGTAAGTTTGTATGAACGAGGTTTGTTAAATAGATGATTCTAGGAAAATGCTCTTTTCTTTTGACTTAGTTTAAAATATTTTGCCACTTTGTACTGATAGTAGTTGCATTGTACTGTTGTGCAGATTCTATGCTATTAATTGAAAACTGTTGCAATTTTTGAGTATTATTTAGTAATTGGTCGACCTTTTCAACCATTTGATTGATGTCACCTTGAGGTACTAAATAGCCATTAAATCCATCTTGAATCAGTTCTGATGGACCATAATCTACATCATAACTGATCACTGGTGTACCTACTGAAAGCGACTCTAAAATTGCTAAGCCAAAACCTTCCATTTTACTTGTCGATAACATCAGTTCTGCTTTAGCAATCTCTTCATTAATATGCGTCTTAAAACCATGAAATTTAACATGTTCCGATAAATGATAATCTTCTACAAGTTGTCGATATTCTGACAAACCATTTCCATGTCCATAAATATTCAATTGAATATTGGGATGTTTTGTTACTAATTGCTTGATCACTTCAATTTGATGTTTAATTTGTTTATTTTCAACGAGGCGAGCAATTGATATGATATGATTTTTCTCCTTTTGATTGATGTCAAATTGATACTTTAAATTTGCCACGTAGCCAACCGGAATATTGATAACTGGTATTTTATTTTCAATATATTGTGAAATATCTTGGCATTGCTTTTCTGTTGATACAACAATCGCTTTATAACGTGTTAAATTATTAAATACTGTTTTATAAAAACTTTTTATACCATTACCGGTACCGAATAAATGTGTACTATGGAGCACAACAACAACTGGAATACTTTGATTTAATCCCGCTATAACATTTCCTAATTCATGAGGACGATCTAATATGATTTGATCATTATTTTTACATAATTGATGGAGAAAATATTGAACTAATTCATCTTCTGTATCAAAAAATTGTTGATGCTGATCTTCATTTAAGATAACCTTTGTGAGCGTGTTTTTCCCTTTTATATCGTCGAAATATTTTTGGATGACGATTTCCCCATTAGGTGTATAGTAATTTTCGAGTACAATCCGTTGTCCTTCACCTAAAATTCGAGAACAACTTAAAAAGCCTCTTCCATCATACAATTCGCGTTTTACTTTTCTTCTTTTATGATCAAAATAATTCACATAGTTTAAATGATGATACTGTTTATCTAAAAAATGAGCATACATTATAAATTGCTCTTCATCATATATTCTGACATCATTTGAATTTTCCACAAATTTCAATGTGTACCTACATGACTTTTCCCAATACTGTATCCAGTTAACTTGCTTTGTCTTTTTATAATTGATTGCTTTTTGAAAATAGTCATACATTGTAAATACATCATTTTCAATCTGATGTTGCTTCGCATATGTGTATGAATAAGGATTCCATTTAACATATACACATTTTGAAGATATGCCGTGTTGTTTGAACAACTTCAATCTATTTATTTGCGCTTTTTCTACACCTGTAATTTTACTTTCTAAAATTGTTCCTAAAATGTAATTCATATTATCGCCTCATATAAGTTTTATTCCGTATCTTTATTGTTTATTTTATATGAAAAATACATCTATTGCATGTGTAATTATAAAAAAACCAGGCCACAAGGACCTGGGTCATATTGTATTATTTGTTTTGTTTTTTGCGACGACCGAATAACAATAATGACCCTAATGCTGCAAATAATCCACCAAATAACGTTGCGTTATTTGAGCCGTTATTTTCACTACCTGTTTCTGGTAATGCTTTTGCTTTATTGTGATGGTCTTTAGTAGTACTCATTGGTTTAACAGGTGTATGTTTTCCTGCATCCGAGTCCGAATCGCTATCTGAGTCTGAATCACTGTCTGAGTCTGAGTCGCTATCTGAGTCTGAGTCGCTATCTGAATCTGAATCACTGTCTGAATCTGAATCGCTATCTGAGTCTGAGTCACTATCTGAATCTGAATCGCTGTCTGAATCTGAGTCGCTATCTGAGTCTGAGTCACTATCTGAATCTGAGTCGCTGTCTGAGTCTGAGTCGCTATCTGAATCTGAGTCGCTGTCTGAGTCTGAGTCACTATCTGAGTCTGAATCACTGTCTGAATCTGAGTCGCTATCTGAGTCTGAATCGCTGTCCGAATCGGAGTCGCTATCTGATGTTTCTTCTTCGTAGTATCCGTTATCAAGTGTGAAATCATCATGATCCGTAATTGTTACGTCAACTTCGCCACCATCTGCATCTTTATCATCTTCAGTTGTATTTGTACCTGTTTGTGTTAAGCCAGCAGGCTTTTCAAAAATAACTTTGTATTTACCGCTATCTAAATTATCGAAACGATATTTACCATTTTCATCTGTTTTAGTTGTTCCAATTACTTCGCCTTTTTCATTTAATAAAGTAACTTTAACATCTTTGATACCTTTTTCAGTTGAATCTTGTTTGCCGTCTTTATTACTGTCGTACCAAACATAATCACCTAAACTGTATTTTGGTGTTTTATAGAAACCACTGTCTAATGTCATATTATCTGCATCTTTAATGACACCTGTTGTTGTTAAACCATTAGAATCTTTATCATCAGCTGTAGTATTTTTAACCGTTGGCGTGTAACCTGCTGGTGTTTCAAATTCTACTGTATAGTTACCATTATCTAAATCTGTAAATTTATATTTACCCGAGGCATCAGTAGTAGTTGTACCAATAACTTTTCCAGTACTATCTTTTAATGTAACCTTAACATCTTTGATACCAGGTTCATTAGCATCTTGGATACCATCTTTATTTGTATCTTCCCATACATAGTCACCAAGATTATATTTAGGTTCTTTATAAAAACCAGTGTCTAAAGACATATCATCTTTACCATTAATTTTAACAGTTACAGAACTACCATTTGAGTCTTTTTCACCATCAGTTGTTCCATTTACTTTTGTTGGAAGATATCCAGCTGGCGTTTCGAATTTAACTGTATAAGTTTCTCCGTCTTTCAAACCACCGAATTCATAATGACCGTTAGCATCTGTTCTTACTGATTTTGTAGTACCGTCTGGGTAAGTTAATGTAACTAAAACGTTTGCCATTGGCTTTTCTTTCGAATCTGTACCTTGGACACCGTCTTTATCAACGTCTTCCCATACATAGTCACCAATTTTGTATAACTTTTCTTCAGGTTTAACAGTACCGTCACCACCGCCAGAGTCATTAGAAGTTACGATGAAGTTTGAATATCCTGCATAATTATAATAACCATATTTATCAGTTGTTCTCATACTAGTACCTTGAGCAATATCTAGTTCGCCATCTGATGTAGGTGTATATTTACTAACAACTTTGATAATATAGGCTGAATTAATATCACCAAAATCCAATGTTGCTACATTATTACTAAATGATTTTTTATTATCAAATTGACTTGTTACATCTTCGTATTGACTAAAATCATAGATTCTATTACTTTGAGGCAATTGTTGATTAGGGTTAACTTTATAAACTTTTATTTCTGTATTTTGGTCAATAATGGTACTACCATTTCCTAGTTTAATATTTCCATAATCATCTACTTGACTACCAGCTATATCAACTTTAGTGTTAGTTGCTGTTTTTTTCAAAGGATTAACATAAATTTGTTGTTCAATAGTTTGTTTGTTTTCATCTAACTTTGTAAAGATAGATTGAATGTTTGAATCACCATGAACCATTGGGTCTTGATAATCAACAGAAACGTTTTGGCTAGTTTCTTTACCTGCTGTTGCAAACGTTAAATTCAAACTAGTTTCATTAGGTACTGCTTGCTTATCAATATATGAGTATAAAGTTAAACGTGCTTTTATATCTTCATATTTATCTACATAATCTGTAAATGTATATGTGATTTGCTTAGTCGCTTTATCAAATGTTCCTTTGGCAATAACCTCTCCTGATGGATCAGTAATATCGATAGGATCATTTTTATCTGTTAAATCCGAAGGAATTACATTCTTATCATAATTAATCGTCATTGTATCGCCTTTTTTGACTTTATTGTCAATTGTAAACTCTGTATCATATTCAATATCTTTACCGTCATGCGCTGCTGCCACATTATCTTTACCATCGCCAACTTTGATCGTCTGTTTCGTCACTGTAATTAAATCATTTACATTATTTGACGCAACTGTTGCTGGTTGTGCAACTGCAAAACGCATTTTCGCATTTAATCGTTTTGGTGCAACACTTGTTGGTGCTGTAGCAACTGGTTTAGTTGAATGATTAGTGTTATTTTCACTTCTAACTAATTCTTTTAATTTTTCAGGATCATTTTTAAGATCTTCTTTTGATACATTTACCGTTTGTTTTGGATTAGTTGCATCTGTAACTTGATTGTCTACTTTTGAAGGCGTTGGTTGCGGTTGTGAATTTTCAATATTTGTAGATTCTTGAGGTGTAGTTGGTTTTGTTTGAATTTCACTTGTAGATGGTTTTGTAGTTACATCGTTATTTGTATTATTTGGTGCTTTCTTCTCTTCTAAAATAACAGATGTATCTTCTGTCGCAGTTTTATCAGTTGAAGGTTTAACATTTTCTTTTTCAATGTTTTGAGGCTTAGTTTCAGTTGTAGCTGTAACGTTATTTTGCTGTTTTTGAGTACTTGATGAAGTTGATTCTTTTTTAGCTTCTGGTTGTGAATCAGTATTTGTTTCTTTCTTAATTGGATTTGTTGAATTATTTTCTGTTGTCGAATTATTTTCAGTTTCCGACACTACTTCTTTATTATCACTAGTCGTTGCATCATCTTGTTTTGCATTTTCTGTACTAGTGTTTTCAGCAGCTTTAGCTTCTTGGTTCCCTAGACCAAAAATCAATGTCGTACCTACTAAAATCGATGCAGTTCCTACAGTATACTTTCTAATCGAAAATTTGTTTAAGCGATTTGAAATCATACCCTTTTTTGTTATTGCCTTTTTATTATCCCTGTTAATCATATAAATCTCCTTTAAAATATCAATATTTGCAAAAAATTAATATTTTTACATATAAAAATTTGTATTCCCATCGTAATACATTTTTAGATAAAGCACAATACTTTAAATAAATTTATTTATCTAAGACTGTTATTTTACACTTTGGTTTGAATAAATTAATTCTAGTAATTTTTAATTATTCGTTTGTCTTTTATATCAATTGTTTTAAATGGTTTGATACTGTGTTTAATTGCTTTTCTTATTCGTTTGTACTTTTAATGTAAAGATGAATTAAATTTATGTTGATTTATGTTATATTTTTTAAAAAATTGCACTATTTAATCTCAAACATAAGATACATTTCATAAATTTTGAAATAAAAAACCAGGCCTCACGGACCTGGTATAAGCTGTATTATTTATTTTGTTTTTTACGACGACCGAATAACAATAATGATCCTAATGCTGCGAATAATCCGCCAAATAACGTTGCGTTATTTGAGCCGCTATTTTCATTACCTGTTTCTGGTAATGCTTTTGCTTTATTGTGATGGTCTTTAGTAGTACTCATTGGTTTAACAGGTGTGTGCTTACCTGCATCTGAGTCTGAATCACTGTCTGAATCTGAGTCGCTATCTGAGTCTGAATCGCTGTCCGAATCTGAGTCACTATCTGAGTCTGAATCGCTGTCTGAATCTGAGTCGCTATCTGAGTCTGAGTCGCTATCTGAATCTGAATCACTGTCTGAGTCTGAGTCGCTGTCCGAATCTGAATCACTGTCTGAGTCCGAATCGCTATCTGAATCTGAGTCACTATCTGAGTCTGAGTCGCTGTCTGAGTCTGAGTCGCTATCTGAGTCTGAATCACTGTCTGAGTCGCTGTCTGAGTCTGAGTCACTATCTGAATCTGAGTCACTATCTGAGTCTGAGTCGCTGTCTGAATCTGAATCGCTATCTGAGTCTGAATCACTGTCTGAGTCGCTGTCTGAGTCTGAGTCGCTATCTGTGTCTGAGTCGCTGTCTGAATCTGAATCGCTATCCGAGTCTGAGTCGCTGTCTGAATCTGAGTCGCTGTCTGAGTCTGAGTCGCTATCTGAATCTGAATCGCTATCTGAATCTGAGTCGCTATCTGATGTATCTTCTTCGAAGTATCCGTTATCAAGTGTGAAATCATCATGATCCGTAATTGTTACGTCAACTTCGCCACCATCTGCATCTTTATCATCTTCAGTTGTATTTGTACCTGTTTGTGTTAAGCCAGCAGGCTTTTCAAAAATAACTTTGTATTTACCGCTATCTAAATTATCGAAACGATATTTACCATTTTCATCTGTTTTAGTTGTTCCAATTACTTCGCCTTTTTCATTTAATAAAGTAACTTTAACATCTTTGATACCTTTTTCAGTTGAATCTTGTTTGCCGTCTTTATTACTGTCGTACCAAACATAATCACCTAAACTATATTTTGGTGTTTTATAGAAACCACTGTCTAATGTCATGTTATCTGCATCTTTAATGACACCTGTTGTTGTTAAACCATTAGAATCTTTTTCAGTATCATTTCCAGAAGTTACTGAAGTTGGTGTATAACCTGATGGTGTCTCGAATTCAACTTTATAAGTTCCATTGTTTAAATCAGTGAATTGATATTTACCATTTTCATCTGTTGTAACTGTTTTTAAAACTTTGTCGTTTTCATCTTTTAACGTAACTGTTACACCTGAAATACCCTTTTCATCTTTATCTTGAACACCGTTTTTATTTGTATCTTCCCATACATAGTCACCTAAGTTGTAAGTCGGTTTGTAGAAACCAGAGTCAATAGTATCGTTATCTTTATCTTTAATGACACCTGTTGTTGATGTACCATTTGAATCTATACCTTCATCAGTTCCTGAACCTACTTGTGTTGGTGTGTAACCTGATGGTGTTTCGAATTCAACTTTATAAGTTCCATTTTCTAATCCAGTAAATTGATATTTACCATCTTTATCTGTTTTAGTTGTTTGTAAAACTTCACCGTTTTCATTTTTCAATGTAACTGTTACGCCTGAAATACCTTTTTCAGTTGAATCCTGCTTACCATCTTTATTTGTATCTTCCCATACATAATTACCTAAATTATATTTTGGTGTTTTGTAGAATCCACTATCTAATGTCATGTTATCAGCACCATTAATAACACCTGTTGTTGTTAAACCATTAGAGTCTTTTTCAATGTCGCTACCAGATGTTACTGTAGTCGGTGTATAGCCTTCTGGTGTAGTAAATTCAACTTTATAATTACCATTATCTAAATCAGTAAATTTATATTTGCCATCTGCGTCTGTTGTAACTGTTTTTAACACGTTACCGTTTTCATCTTTTAATGTTACCGTTACGCCAGATATACCTTTTTCATCTTGGTCTTGGATACCATTTTTATTTGTATCTTCCCAGACATAGTCACCTAAGTTGTATTTAGGTTTGTAAATACCTAAGTCTGCAGATAAGTTATCTTTGCCATTAACTGTAATAACTGAAGATAAGCCGTTTGAATCTAATTCTTCGTTATTACCTTGTTTTGAAGGGGTTACTTCATAACCTTTTGGTAAGTTTGAAAATTCTACACGGTAATCTCCATTAGGTAAGTTTGGAATCAAGTATGACCCATCTTCTTTAGTAACTGCTTCTCCTACTTTTGTATTTGTATTATTATCAAATACAGTTACAGTTACATTGCCAACGCCTTTTTCTCCTAATTCTTGAACACCGTTTTTATTAGTATCTTCCCATACGTAGTTACCAATTTTATATACTTCTTGACCAGCTCCGCCACTTTGGTTATTAGTAAATCCTAAAGCATTGCCAGTAGAAACGGATCTGTTTCCATCAGAAGTCAAAGTTGCCATTTGAACAAGTGTTGGACTTTCACTAGTTGTAAATTCAAATTTTGTATCCACCATAACTACATAAGAATTGTTAATGCTACCAAAATCAACATTTACACTGTCATTAGTTCCGTATGTAATCTTATCTTTAAATTGTTCAGTCACATCTATAAGTTGATTTGTATTAACATCATAACCTTTGTTTAAAACATAGTCTTTTGGTGCTTGATAAATTTTAATTTTAGTTACATTTTTATTTATTTGACCTACATTGTCAGGATAATCCTTATGATAAGCTTCAACTTTTAATTTAGCATTTGTTAAAGTTTTTTCCGATGGATTTACATAAACAGTCTGTATATAGTAACCCGGGTCTTCTGCATTACCTGCATGTGAAACAGTTTCAGTAAATGCTGAACCTATAGAATTATTATCTCTAGAAACATAATCTGGATATTGAATGTTAGCAGTTGTTTTTGTTGTAGTATTACCTATCGTAACATTAAACTCAACATCGTTTTTACTAACAGGAATTGTATCAGCATCCATATAAATTGAATAATTAATTCCCATTTGTACAGAATTAAATCTATCTACATAATCTGTAAATGTATATGTAATTAAATTATTTGCAGTATCATGTTTTGCAGTCGCAATTGTTTCACCATTATTTGGATCTTTAATATCTCCAATATTTTTAATATCTTCCGGATTCAATCCATATACTTGTACTGTATCTGAGTATTTTATTGTGAAATAATCACCTGATTTAACTTTGTCATCAACTTTAATTTGTGATTTTAATGTTAGATAATCTTGTGCTGGTACGATTTTATTGTTTTTATCTGCATCGACTACAGTTAAAGTTGTAGTTGAAGTAATTAAATTATTAACATTTTTAGAATCTGTTGAGTTTGGTTGTATTGCTGCCATACGCATTCTTGTATTCAAACGTTTAGGTGCTGTACTTTTTGGCAAAATGATATCTGCATTATTTTCATTATTTGAGTTACTATTGTTATCAACAAGAGTTTCAGCATTACTCTTGATAGCATCACTTTTAACATTTAATGTAGTTGATTCAGTTTTCGCATCTACCTTTTTGTTTTCCTCATTAGTTGGTTGAACATTTACCACTGATTTATTCTCTTGCAAATCAGGTTGTAACGCTTCTTGATTACTTATAGTTTGTTTAGTGTTTAAATCTTCATTCGTAGATTTTGGTGAAGCTTGCTCATCTGATTTGGCAGTTGAAACTTCAACTTTATTTCCAGTGGTAGATTGTACACTTTCTTTTTCTATTAATTTATTCCCATTTGAAGTCGTTTCATTACCTTGAGATGATACCATTTCTTTTTGATTATCATTTTTAGTATTGTCTTCTTGATTTAGTTGCTGCATATCAACTTTATCACTCGATTGATTATCACTTGCTGAAGTTGTCGCTTCGTTCAATTCTTTATTAGTACTTTCTGCAGCCTTTGCTTCTTGGTTCCCCAGACCAAAAATTAATGTTGTACCTACTAAAATTGATGCTGTTCCCACTGTGTACTTTCTAATCGAAAATTTATTTAATCGATTGGATACCATGCCTTTTCTTGTTATTGCCGTTTTATTTTCTCTGTTTAGCATTAGATTACTCCTAATTTATCAAATTTTTAAATAATACAATTGTTTTAAATACAAAAATGTATATCAATATAGTATTACATTTTTAGATAAAGCACAATACTTTAATTATTTTTCTTTATCGTAAAACGTTATTTAACATTCGTGTTTAAATAAAAATTTTTATGAGTTTTGTAATCTTTATTTAATTATCATAAAAAATAGTATTATTTGCCCTTAAAATTAATATCTTAGCTTTTCTAATTCATAGACAATTACATTTCTGTAACAAATTAAATTGTATCTATTCCTTAAAGATTTTTTGTTTTATATCTGGGAATTTCTAAACAGAAAAAACCAGGCCACATGGACCTGGTTAAGTTAATCATATTATTTATTTTGTTTTTTACGACGACCGAATAACAATAATGATCCTAATGCCGCGAATAATCCACCGAATAATGTGCCATTATTTGAATTATTATTTTCACTACCTGTTTCTGGTAATGCTTTAGCTGTTTTATGCTGATCTTTAACCGTACTCATTGGTTTAGCCGGAGTATGTTTACCTGCATCTGAATCTGAATCGCTATCTGAATCTGAGTCGTTGTCTGAGTCCGAATCGCTATCTGAATCTGAGTCGCTGTCTGAATCTGAGTCGCTGTCTGAATCTGAATCGCTATCCGAGTCTGAGTCGCTATCTGAGTCTGAGTCGCTATCTGAATCTGAATCTCTGTCTGAGTCTGAGTCGCTATCTGAGTCTGAGTCGCTGTCTGAATCTGAGTCGCTATCTGAGTCTGAAT